>Ga0326728_10000963_pt1 | contig 106051 bp, 87 predicted proteins | sample MB3enrmetagenome_FD_207602 | JGI IMG/M metagenome (GOLD analysis project Ga0326728, IMG submission 207602) | Lab enriched peat soil microbial communities from McLean, Ithaca, NY, United States - MB31MN | ecosystem: Environmental > Terrestrial > Soil > Wetlands > Peat | place: USA: New York... | reverse complement strand
AGCGGCAGCGCAACGCTTCCGGCGCACGAATCAATTGGCGGTTCACCACCGAGAAGGCCCGCACAAAGCTGGCGCGGGCCTATCCGGACGTCGCCAAAGAGTCGAAATCACTGTGACGAGGTACTAGCCCGAGGTCGAAGCCCATGGCGCCGGAGAACAGGGACAAATTGCGGTAAAGCCGCGCTGGTAGCGCCTTCTCCACTGCCATCAGCATCGGCCTCATCATCCCCCGTAAATCCACTCAGTGGGACTTTAACCGATATACCCCGGCTGTCAGCCAATTGGACGGTAAAATCTACGCAAACGCAACAATGATTCGTCCGGATCGCAGATTTCGCACGAATGATCCACCGGACCAGATTTTTAGATTCTTTCCGTTCGTCCGACCTAGCTCCCCTTCACCGCAAAGGAAGGTCGCCGGTGCCGTGGTGGTGCACAGCGCGGTCCGGTGCCGTTGCAGAAAGTGGTCAGACGAGCCACCGCTCCTCCCGTACGCCAGCATATCATCGTACTTCACCGATCCAAGAGCGAGGGGTCACCGAGGACGGCTCGAGGGGCCCGTGCTGGCCATTCGGGCACAGCACGGGCTAGCGTTACAGCCCTTCGAACAGCACCGTCGAGATATACCGCTCAGCGAACGACGGGATGATCACGACGATCCGCTTGTTGGCGTATTCCGGCCGCTTGGCGACCTTCAACGCCGCCGCAAGGGCCGCGCCGGAGGAGATACCGCCCGGGATGCCCTCGACCTTCGCCAGGCGGCGGGCGGCGGCGAGAGTCTCCTCGTTGGTGACCTGGATGATCTCGTCGATCGCCTTGACGTCCAACACCTCGGGCACGAAGCCCGCGCCGATGCCCTGGATCGGGTGAGGCGCCGGCTTGCCGCCGGACAGCACCGGACTGGCCGCGGGCTCGACCGCGATCAACTTCAGCTCCGGGCGGCGCGGCTTCAGCGCCTGCGCGATACCGGTCAGCGTGCCGCCGGTGCCGATGCCGGAGATCACCGCATCCACATCGCCGTTGGTGTCGAACCAGATCTCCTCGGCGGTGGTCCGCGCGTGAATCGCGGGGTTTGCCGGGCTGCCGAACTGGTTGGCGGTGACCGCGCCGGGCGTGTCCGCCAGTAGTTCCTTCGCCCGCGCCACCGCGCCGTTCATGCCCTTTTCACGAGGCGTCAGCTCCAGCTCGGCGCCGAGATAGGCCAGCACCTTGCGGCGCTCGATCGACACCGATTCCGGCATCGTCAGGATCAGCCGGTAGCCCCGCGCCGCCGCGACGAACGCCAGCCCGATCCCGGTGTTGCCGGAGGTCGGCTCGATGATCGTCCCGCCGGGCTTCAGCGCGCCGGACTCTTCCAGCGCCAGGATGAGGTTGACGCCGATACGGTCCTTGACGCTGCTGAGCGGGTTGAAGAACTCCAGCTTCAGGACGACGTCGGCGGTGATGCCTTCCTCAGCCAGGATTTTCGGGATGCGCACCAGCGGCGTGTTGCCAATGGTCTCGGCGATGCTGTCATAGATGCGACCGCGCAATGGGCGGTCGAGGACGAGAGGCTTGTGTTCAGTTCCCATAGCGATGACCTTTTCCTGGCATCAACCGCGAAGCACCGGCTAGCGCGGCTCCATCCCCCGTAAAAAAACAAAATTTACTCAGGATGGCAAGATGCGTGGGTTCATTCGGGAAATCTTTGTATTGAAATGATCGCGTATAGAATAAATTTCTCTAAACCTGGGACCGACGGCATCGCGGCCAGCACCAGCGCGCGCATGGCCCTGCGCTTCAGCATCCATCGGTGTAGGGGAACACCGGCTGCAACCGGGCTGCCGGATGCGCCTGGCCGAAGATGGCGGGCGCCGGAACCGCTGCGCCGACAAAGCCGGCCACGTCATAGCCAACCCGGCCAAAACGCTTGCCGACCTTCCCCCCTTACGCTACACGCCCCACCGCGCCGGCACCCCTGGAGGCCGGCGTTTGTTATTCAGGAGCATACTATGGCCAACGTTGTTGCAATCGAGGCCGAGGTACGCGCGCGAAGCGGTAAGGGGGCGGCGCGGGCGACTCGGCGAGCAGGCAAGGTGCCTGCGGTTATCTATGGCGGCAAGCAGGAACCCAACCTGATCGCGCTCGACCCCCGGGTCGTGATCCGCGAGCTCAGCCGGGCCGGCTGGCAGTCCCGCCTGTACGAAATCAGTTCCGGCGCGGAGCCTATTCGCGCGCTGATCCGCGGCGTGCAGTATCACCCGGTCTCCGATGCGCCGGAACATGTGGACTTCCAGCGCCTTGTCGCGGGGCAGCGCATCAAGGTGTCGGTCCCCGTCCACTTCGAGAACGACGGCATCAGCCCCGGCATCAAGCGCGGCGCCGTTCTGAACGTCGTGCGTCATACTGTCGAGGTCTATTGCGATGCCGATCACATTCCCGATCAGTTCACGGCCGATCTCGGGCCGCTGGACTTCAACGATAATGTGCGGTGGCACGATCTGAAGGGAACCGAGAACGTCAAGTCGGTGATCGACCGCGACTTCGTGGTCGCGACTGTCGTGCCACCGGTCAAGATTGAAGTCGTCGTGGATCCGAACGCGGCAGCCGGCGCACCGACGGCCGCTCCAGCCAAAGGCGGCTCAAAGGCGCCCGGCAAAGCGCCCGCCAAGGCGCCACCTAAGAAGGGCTAGTCATTGTGACCCTGCTCTGGGTCGGCCTCGGCAATCCGGAGTCCGGGATGGCGGCCAACCGCCACAATATCGGCTTCATGGCGATCGATGTGATCGCGACCCGCCACGGCTTCTCGCCGTGGCGGCGCCGCTTCAAGGGCATGACCGCCGAGGGCACCATCGCCGGCGAGAAGATCCTCGCGCTGAAGCCGCTGACCTATATGAACAACTCCGGCGAGTCGGTGCAGGAGGCAGCGGCGTTCTACAAGATGCCGATCGAAGCCATCACCGCGTTCCACGATGAGCTTGACCTGGCGCCGGGGAAGATGCGCGTCAAAAAGGGCGGGGGAGCGGCCGGGCATAACGGACTTCGCAGCATGGACAGGATGCTGGGGTCGCAGAACTACTGGCGCGTTCGCCTCGGCATCGGGCACCCCGGATCGAAGGAGCGGGTCCTGGGCTACGTGCTCGGGGATTTCGCCAAGGACGACAAGCCGTGGCTGGTTGCGCTGCTGGATGCCGTGGCGGATGCCGCCGGGTTTCTGGCGCAGGGCAAGCCGGCTGATTTCATGACCAACGTCGCATTGCGCACACAGGATATACGCTGATGGGTTTCAACTGCGGCATCGTCGGGCTTCCCAATGTGGGAAAGTCCACCCTTTTCAACGCTCTGACCGCGACCGCCGCGGCGCAGGCGGCGAACTATCCGTTTTGCACGATCGAGCCGAATGTCGGCCGCGTCGGCGTGCCCGACCCGCGCCTGGACGTGCTGGCCGAAATCGGCAAGTCGATCAAGGTGGTGCCGACAACTCTGGAGTTCGTCGATATCGCCGGCCTGGTGCGCGGCGCGTCGAAGGGCGAGGGCCTGGGCAACCAGTTCCTGGCAAACATCCGCGAGGTGGATGCGATCATCCACGTGCTGCGGTGCTTCGAGGACAGCGACATCACTCACGTGGAAGGCTCGATCGACCCGCTGCGCGACATCGAGGTCGTCGAGACGGAGCTGATGCTGTCCGACCTGGAAAGCCTGGAACGGCGGCTGATCCAGGCGCAGAAGCGCGCCCGCGGCGGCGACAAGGAAAGCATCGCCGGAGTTGCCATCATGGAGCCTCTGGTGGCTGCCCTTCAGGAGGGCAAGCCCGCCCGCACGGCGATCCCGCCCGGTGAGGAAGAAGCTGTCCGCCGGCTGCAACTGCTGACGTCGAAGCCGGTGCTGTATGTCTGCAACGTGGAGGAAGCCAGCGCCGCGACGGGCAATGCGTTCTCCGAACGGGTGCGCGCCTGGGCGGCGACGCAGGGCGCGCCGTCGATCGTCGTTTCCGCCGCGATCGAGGCGGAGGTATCGCAGCTTCCGGCGGCGGATCGGGCGGAGTTCCTGGAGGGGCTGGGGCTGTCGCAAAGCGGATTGGATAAGGTGATCCGCGCCGGCTACGATCTGCTGGAACTGGTGACGTATTTCACCTGCGGTCCGAAAGAGACGCATGCCTGGACGATAACCAAGGGAACCCGCGCGCCGCAGGCCGCCGCGGTGATCCATAAGGACTTTGAACGCGGCTTTATCGCATGCGAGACGATTGCCTACGAGGACTTCGTTGCCGGGCGTGGCGAGCAGGGCGCGAAGGAAGCGGGCAAAATGCGGATCGAGGGCAAGACGTACGTAGTCAAGGACGGGGACGTGCTGCTGTTCCGCTTCAACGTATAGCCGGTGCCTGAGTGTGGAAGTCGCGTGGTGCGCGACGTCGACGCCATGGTGACAGCCCCGTAACTTGCATCGACTGCTGGTTCCATCACATGTTTCTCTGGTCGCCTCCCGGACAGCGATCTGTCCGGGCGCGATTTCAACACGGGAGCTGCATGATGGTGACGAGGCGTCGTCTGATAGCCGGCGGGACTGCGGGCCTGGCCGCGGCGCTGGGCGCCTGGCGTTTGAGCTCGCCCGCGCCCGCCGCCGAGACTTTCGAAGTCCACCATACCGAGGCGGAGTGGCGCAAGCTTCTGTCCCCCGCGGCGTTTTCCGTGCTGCGGCAGGCTGGCACCGAACGGCCCTTCACCAGCGCGCTGCTGCATGAGGAGCGCCGCGGCACCTTCACCTGTGCGGGCTGCGACCTCGACCTGTTCTCATCCACCACGAAATTCGACAGCGGAACCGGATGGCCGAGCTTCTGGGCGCCGCTGGACAACGCCGTCGTCACAGAGCGGGACACGAGCTTTTTCATGGTCCGGACAGCGGTCAATTGCCGGCGCTGCGGCGGTCATCTCGGCCATGTGTTCGACGACGGACCGCAACCGACCGGCCTGCGGTATTGCATGAACGGGGTCGCGCTGTCGTTCAGGCCCGCAACCGCCTGATAGCGGGACATTTCTGATGATCCTGTTCGTGCTGGCTTATCTCGGCGGCGTTTTGACGATCGTCAGCCCGTGCATCCTGCCCGTGCTGCCGTTCGTCTTCGCCCGCGCCGACCGCCCGTTCGTCAGCAGCGGTTTGCCGTTGCTGCTTGGCATGGCGGCCACGTTCGCGGCGGTGGCGACCCTGGCGGCCGTTGGAGGCGGGTGGGCGGTCGAGGCGAACGAGTATGGCCGCTTTGCAGCGCTGGCCCTGCTCGCGTTGTTTGGCGTTACGCTGCTGTTCCCGGCCCTGGCGGACCGGATGACCCGCCCCCTGGTCGCCCTCGGCGCGCGCCTGTCCCAATCGGCCGATGGGCGGGAGCAAGCTGGCGGCGGGTCGGTTTGGCCCTCGCTGCTGCTTGGCGTCGCGACCGGACTGCTATGGGCCCCGTGCGCGGGGCCGGTCCTGGGTCTGATTCTCACCGGGGCGGCGCTACAAGGCGCCAGCGTCGGGACGTCTTTTCTGTTGCTGGCCTATGCGGCCGGGGCGGCCACCTCGCTGGCGCTGGCGCTACTGGTGGGCGGACGGGTGTTTGCGGCGATGAAGCGCTCGCTGGGGGTTGGCGAGTGGGTGCGGCGCGGCCTGGGTGCCGCGGTGCTGGTTGCGGTTGCGGTTATCGGGCTGGGTCTCGATACCGGCTTCCTGACGCGCGTTTCCGCCGCCAGTACTGCGTCGCTGGAGCAGGGGCTGCTGGACCGGTTGCATCCAGGCGCCGATCGGCCGATGGCGATGACGGGCGGGCATCAGGGGGCGTTGCCGGTGGAGGACGAGATGCCGCCGCTGACCGGAGCGGTGGCTTGGCTGAACTCGCCGCCGCTGACAACCGAAGGGCTGCGCGGCAAGGTCGTGCTGGTGGATTTCTGGACCTATTCCTGCATCAACTGCCTGCGTTCGATCCCCTATGTCCGCGCCTGGGCGGAGAAATACAAGGATCAGGGGCTGGTCGTCATCGGCGTGCACGCTCCGGAATTCGCCTTCGAGCAGAAGATCGACAACGTCAAGAAGGCTGTGGCCGATCTCGGGATCGGCTATCCGGTGGCGATCGACAACGACTATGCGATCTGGCGGGCGTTCGGCAACCAGTATTGGCCGGCGCACTACTTCATCGACGCGCAGGGGCGCATCCGCCACCACCATTTCGGCGAGGGTGAATACGACGAGTCCGAGCGGGTGATCCAGCAACTGCTGGCCGAAGCCGGCAAATCAAGCGTTTCGGATCGCCTGGTCGCAGTGCAGGGAACCGGGGCGGAAGCCGCCGCCGATATGGCCGATGCGCAATCGCCGGAGACCTATCTCGGGTTTGCCCGGGCGGAGAATTTCATCTCCCCCGGCGGTTCCGTCCGCAACGCGCCGCATGTCTATTCGGCGGGGACGCCACGCCTCAACCAGTGGGGCTTATCCGGCGACTGGACGGTCAGCGGAGAGCATGCGGAACTCAACCAGCCGCAAGGCGGAATCGTCTACCGCTTCCATGCGCGCGACCTGCACCTTGTGCTCGGCCCGGCGGCGGAGGCAGCGCCCATCCGGTTCCGCATCACCATCGACGGCGCGCCCCCGGGGGACAGCCATGGCGCCGATACCGATGCCGATGGCCAGGGCGTCGTGACGAGCCAGCGGCTTTATCAGCTTGTCCGGCAGAGCGGAGCCGTGACCGACCGCACCTTCGAAATCCGCTTTCTCGATCCGGGTGTGCAGGCATACGCCTTTACATTCGGCTGAACCCGGCGGCAGCTTCTGTCGTCATGAAGAGATACCTGCCGCATGCCTGTGCTTCGCCGCTCCGCCGTCGCCATCCGTCATGTTGCGTTCGAGGATCTCGGGTTGCTCGCTCCGATTCTCGACGCTGCGGGCTGGGATGTTTCGTATCGCGACGCGGCGACCGATGATCTGACCGCCCCGTCCATCACCGACAGCGATCTCCTGATCGTTCTGGGCGGGCCGATCGGCGTTTATGACGGGGAGGATTATCCGTTTCTGCGCCGGGAGATCGAACTGCTTGAGCAGCGTCTGAGGCAGGATCTGCCGACATTGGGCATATGCCTTGGCGCCCAGCTCATGGCCCGCACGCTGGGGGAAGCAGTCTACCCGAGTGGCGCCAAGGAAATCGGCTGGGGTCCGGTGATGTTGACCGAAGATGGGAAAGTCTCCTGCCTCGGCGCATTGGCAGCAGGTGCGAATGTGCTGCATTGGCACGGAGACACGTTCGACCTGCCCGGCGGCGCTTCACTGCTCGCCTCCACGACGGTCTGCAAGCATCAGGCGTTCGCCTATGGGAAACGTGGACTTGGTCTGCAATTTCATCTGGAAGCCGATCCGGCACGGATGGAGCATTGGTATGTCGGACACGCTGTCGAACTGGCTGGCGCCGGTGTGTCTGTCCCGGACCTCCGGGCGGCAACAGCGCACGTCGCCAACCAGGCGCGCGGGGTGGCGGAAGCGGTGTTCGGCCGTTGGCTGACCGATATCGGCTGATGCGCGTTATTCGCGATGAACGCTCAACCCGAATGGCTTAACCGCTGGCGCGTGCTGCTGTTCGCCGCCACAGCGGGGACGATGGTCGCGAACCTCTACTACGTCCAGCCGCTGCTGGCCGCGGTCGCCGCATCGTTCGGCTGCGGCGTAACCAGCGCCGGTTATCTCGTGACGTTCACCCAGCTTGGCTATGCGCTCGGCTTGCTGCTGGTCGTCCCGCTGGGGGACGTGCTCGATCGCCGTCTGCTGCTGTCGGTGATGCTCGGGGTCAACATCGCGTCCCTGCTTGGCGCCGCCGCCAGCCCGGGCTTCGTCAGTTTCGCCGGTGCCAGCCTTCTCGCCGGCTGCAGTTCCAGTGCCGCCATGGTGGTGATCCCCTATGTCGCCTCCAAGGCGCCGGAAGCGTCGCGCGGCCGCTCCATCGGTCAGGTCATGACGGGCTTGCTGCTCGGCATTCTGCTGGCGAGGACGGTGTCGGGCCTGGTTGCCGAGTGGTTCGGCTGGCGTTCGATGTATCTGATCGCCGCCGGCCTCGTCGCCGCGTTGCTGCTGGCGCTGCGTGCCGCGATCCCGCGTGAGGGCATGCACGGGCGCCTGATGTATGGACGTTTGCTGCTCTCGCTGCTGGATCTCATCCGCGCCGAACCCGAACTGCGCCGCCGATCGGCGTATTTCGCGCTGGGGTTCGGTTCGTTCAGCGTGCTGTGGACGGGGTTGACGTTCCTGCTGAGCGGACCGCCCTATCATTACTCCGAGGCGACGATCGGCCTGTTCGGCCTCATCGGCGCGGCCGGCGCCGTGGCGGCCAATGTCGCCGGGCGACTGGCCGATAGTGGGCATGCGGAGAGGGTGACCGGGGCGGTTGCGGTGGTGTTGTTGCTGTCCTGGGGCGCGTTGGCGTTCGGTGGTGAATCGATCCGGGCGGTCGTCGCGGGCGTCTTCGCGCTCGATGTCGGCGCGCAGGGGTTGCATATCACGAACCAGTCCGTGATCTACCGGTTGAACCCGCAGGCACGCGCGCGCATCACCGCCGTCTACATGACGACTGCCTTCATCGGCGCGTCCGCCGGTTCCGCACTAGCCAGCTTCAGCTTCCAGGTGGCGGGGTGGCGCGGTCTGTGCCTGACGGGGGCGCTGCTGCCGGCGATCCTGCTGCTTATGTGGGGGTTGCGGCGTGGCGGCCGTGGGACCGCGCCTGGAACGGCGTTGCCGAGACACGGGGCAGGGTAACATTCGACCTTGGCGCCCGAAGGGACATTGGGCTACGATCCACGTCCTGACAACGGATAATCGCAATGAGAGAAAGTGTCGTCGCAGCAGGTGCAATTATCGCCGCGCTCTTGTGCAGCCTATCGCCGGCGAGCGCCGCGGACCCGATCGACCCCGCCTTGCAGCAGGCGATCGACAGCCCAAGCCGCACGCCGAAATCCGTCGCCCGCGATCCCGCCCGCCATCCGGCGGAGGAGCTGACATTTCTCGGCCTCCGCCCTGACCAGTCGGTTGTCGAGATCTGGCCGGAAGGCGGTTATTGGACCGAAATCCTCGCCCCCTATCTGCGCGCGAACGGCAAGCTCTACGCCGCGATCGGCGACGGCAAGCAGGCCGCGGCAATCCATGCGAAGTTCGATGCGGCTCCCGCGCTCTACGACCGGGTGTCGGTGACGGAACTCAGTGCCCGGGAAGGTCAGGTCGCACCCGACGGTTCGGCCGATCTGGTGCTGACATTCCGCAATCTGCACAATTGGCTGAAGGCGGGATACGCTGACTCCGCCCTGGCGGCCTTCTATCGGGCGCTGAAACCGGGCGGCATTCTCGGGATCGAGGAGCATCGGGCGCGTCCCGACAAGCCGCAGGACCCGCAGGCCCTCAGCGGCTACGTGCGGGAGGACTACACGATCGCACTTGCCCAAAAGGCCGGCTTCGAACTCGTTGCCGGTTCCGAGATCAACGCCAACCCCAAGGACACCACGGACTGGCCCAAAGGCGTCTGGACGCTTCCGCCGACGTTCGCCCTCGGCGAAGTCGATCGCGACAAGTATCAGGCGATCGGAGAGGCCGACAACTTCGTGCTCAAATTCCGCAAACCCGCCCAATAGGAAAGCTGCTCCAGGTCGGCGCCGCTACGCCGGCTTTCGGCACAGGGGCATGTCGTCGCCTAAGGCGCGCCGGTTTGTGCCACAGGTCACAGCGTTAATCCGCAAGCCGCGATATTCCATCCACTTCCTTCAGGAGTACAGCGCCATGCGAGATTTCGGGCCGGTCAAGGTCGAGGAACATATGCACGGGGATGCGCTTTGGATCGCCGTCCGCGCCCGCGGCGCGGAGTGGTCCTGGCTGACGCCCGAGGACGCGCTGCGCCTCGCCCGCCACTGGATGGCGGCCTACGGTGAGCTTGCTGCACTGCCGGACCGCGCAACCGCCGCCTGACGCAAGCCAGCCGGCGCGGCTTCGCGGTTCCGTCCAGTGAAGGAATGTCCGATACTTCCCGCGGCGTATCGTTGGACAGAATCTCGCCTGGCCGCGCCGGATCGGGTGCTGCCGGGCATCGGAGTAGCGGGTGAAACGCTGGGCTGGACGTGAGTTCCGCCGATGGGCCGGGGACGCATGACCCGTCAGGTCCGGCTGGCGATAGTGCTGCTTTTCGCCCTCGGCGCGGGCGGCGCATGGTGGTGGACGATGCGCCGCCCGGCATCCGTCGCCTGGCAGGGCTACGCCGAGGCCGACTTCGTCAAGATCGGCCCCACCCAGCAGGGACTTCTGACGGCGGTGGCGGTCTCGCGCGGCGACCAGGTGCAGACTGGAACGTTGCTGTTCACCCAGGACGATGCGGACGACCGGGCCGCGCGCGACCAGGCGGCGCAGATGCTGGCACAGGCGGAGGAGTCGTTGGGAAACCTCCAGCAGGGCGGCAAGCCAACGGAAATCACGCAAGCCGAGGCCAATCTGGCGGACGCCCGCGCTGTGCTGGCGCGCGCGACGGCGGATCAGGCGAGGGGGGAGGCGCAATTGCCGATGGGCGGGGTCTCCAGGCAAACCGTCGATGAGCTTCGCGCCGATCGGCTGTCGGCTCAGGCGAAAGTGGAGGCGGCGCAGGCGGCGCTGACCCAGGCCCGGGCGCCGATGGGGCGGGAAGGCGAGATACTGGCGCAGCGCGCGTCCGTGGCCGCGGCCCGCGCCGCGCTCAGCATGGCGGAATGGCGGCTGGCACAGCGCCGCGTGACCGCGCCGGTGGACGGTAGAGTGGCCGACGTGATGGCCAGGCCGGGAGAAACCATGGCGGCGGGCGCGCCGGTGGTATCGCTGCTGCCGCCGGGCAATATATTCGTCCGCTTCTTCGTCCCGGAAGCGTTGTTCGGGACGATCCATCTCGACGATCGAGTGGCGCTGGCCTGTGACGGATGCCCGCCCGATTTGTCGGCCCGGATCTCGTTCATCTCGCCGCAGGCGGAATACACGCCGCCGCTGATCTACAGCGAATCGAGCAAGGCGAAGCTGGTGTTCATTGTCGAGGCGCGGCCCTCGAGGGAGCAGGCGATGCGGCTCAATCCCGGCGAACCGGTTGAAGTTCGCCCCGCCGCCGCGCCTTCGTCATGACCGCGGCGATCGATGTTCGCGATCTGCACAAGCGGTATGGCGAACGCCGGGTCGTTGATGGGCTGACGCTTTCGGTGGCCGAGGGCGAGATTTGCGGGTTCCTGGGCGCCAACGGCAGCGGCAAGACGACGACGATCCGTATGCTGTGCGGGCTGGTCAAGCCGGATGGCGGCGGCGGCACCTGCCTTGGCCTGGATATCATCCGCGATGCGCCGCGGATACGCCTGCAAATCGGCTACATGACACAACGATTTAGTTTCTATGAAGATTTGACCGTCGGCGAGAATCTCGATTTCGTCGCCGCGGTCTATGAGATCGCCAACCGTCGGCAGACGGTGAAGGCGATCGTCGATCGCATGGGCCTGGCGGACCGGGCGGACCAGTTGGCGGGGCACTTGTCGGGCGGCTGGAAGCAGCGGCTGGCCCTGGCGGCGTGCGTCCTGCACAGGCCGAAGCTGCTGCTGCTGGACGAGCCGACGGCGGGTGTCGATGCCAAGGCGCGGCGGGAGTTCTGGGACCTGATCCACGACATGGCGGCGGACGGCCTGACCGTGCTGGTATCGACCCACTACATGGACGAGGCGGAGCGCTGCGGGCGCATCGTCTATCTGTCGGACGGCAGGCTGGTGGTGCAGGGCACGCCGGAAGAGGTGGCGCGGGGCAGCAAGCTGGTGACGTTCCGCGCGTTCGGCAGCGATCTCGATCTGGTTGCGCGACGGTTGCGGGCGTTGCCGGGGGTGGAGTCGGCGGCGGTGTTCGGCTCCGCGCTGCATGTCGCCGGCATGGATCGGGCGGCGTTGGAGCAGGCCACGCGGTCCCTTGGCGATGTCCTGGTTTGGCAGGAGGTCGCGCCGCAGCTTGAGGACGTATTCATCCATCTGCTTGGCCGATCGGCCAAGGCGGCATCGTGAACGGGTTTTCCTTCAGGCGTTTCCTGGCGGTGCTGCGCAAGGAATGGATCCAGGTGCGGCGCGATCCGTTTACGCTGCGGATGATCATTGCATTGCCGGTGATGCAGTTGTTCCTGTTCGGCTATGCGATCAACGCGGATCCAAAGCATCTGCCGGCGGGGCTGCTGGCGGTGGACCACTCGAAGTATGAGCGCACCCTGGTCGCGGCCCTGAAGAACACCGGTTATTACGACATCCGGCCGCTGGCGTCGGAGGCGGAAGCCGAGCGCGGACTTGCGGACGGGGAATTGCTGTTCGTCATCAATATTCCGCCGAATTTTGACCGCTCGGTTGACCGGGGCGAGCAGCCTTCGGTGCTGATGGATACCGATGCGACGGATCCGACGGCCATCGGCAACGCGACGGCGGCGCTGGCGGGCCTGCTGTCGTCGCTCGACCGCGATGTGCCGCAGGCGATCCAGTCTTCCCCGGCGCGGGCGCCGTTCCAGTTCCAGGTGCATGCCCGTTACAACCCCGAACAGTTGACCGTGCTGAATATCGTGCCGGGGCTGATCTGCATCGTGCTGACGATGTCCACGCTTTTTGTAACGACGCTGGCGATCACCCGGGAAACCGAGCGCGGCACAATGGAGAATTTGCTTGCGATGCCGGTCCGGCCGATCGAGGTGATGCTGGCGAAAGTGGTGCCTTATATCGTCATCGGGTATGCGCAGGTGGTGATAATCATTGCGATCGCGGTTGTCGTGTTCGGGCTGCCGGTGCGCGGTTCGGTGCCGCTGCTGACCGTGGTGCTCGGGCTTTTCATCGCCGGCAACCTGGCGCTGGGCATTACCTTCTCGACCATCGCGCGGAACCAGATGCAGGCGATCCAGATGGCGCAGTTCACCTTGCTGCCGTCGTTTCTGCTGTCCGGATTCATGTTTCCGTTCAAAGGGATGCCGATCTGGGCGCAGTGGGCGGGCGAGGTGCTGCCGATGACGCATGCGCTGCGGATCGTGCGCGGGATGCTGCTGAAGGGCAACGGCTTTGCTGAAATAGCCCCTGACCTGTGGCCCATCGGCGCGTTCACGCTGGTGGTGGCGGTGGTTGCGACGTGGTCGTATCGGGTGACGCTGGATTGAGGGCGATCAGCCATTCGTGCTTGCGCCCGAACTGCTTCCGTGGTCCGACACGCCCCCTTTTGGGGACGCGCTGCATCCATGACTGTCATCGGGGTTGATTTCGGCACGACCAACAGCATCGTGACGCTGCTGCGCCCGGACGGGTCCGTCTCGACGGTGCGCCACGCCTTCGGTTCAGCCGAACTCGATGTCGTCCGCTCGGTGCTGTGCTTCTGGAACGACGGCGACCACCGCCACCACGTGCTGCGCCATGCCGCCGGCCCCGCGGCGATCGAGGCGTATCTGGACGACCCGCTGGAAAGCCGGCTGATGATGTCGCTCAAGAGCTATCTGGCGCAGCGCAGCTTCACCGAAACCCGCGTGTTCGGCCGGACCTTCACGCTGGAGGCGCTGATCGGGCTGTTTCTGGGCGCCATCCTGCCGAAGCCCCGCGACGCAGCGCTGGTGGCCGGCCGCCCGGTCAGATTCGCCGGGGATTCGGCTGACGATGCCTTCGGCGAAGAACGTTTGCGCGGGTCATATGCCGCCGCCGGTTGGACCGGCATTCACACCGCGTTGGAGCCGGAGGCCGCCGGCTACCGCTTCGCCCGCGGCCTGGACGGCCCGGCCACCGTGCTGATTGGCGATTTCGGCGGCGGCACCAGCGACTTCTCGGTGCTGCGGTTCGAGCCGGGCAGCGACCGCCCGGTGCAGCCGCTCGGGCATGCCGGCATCGGCATCGCGGGCGACACGTTCGATTACCGCATCGTGGACAACGTCGTGTCGCCGCGGCTTGGCAAAGGCACCACCTACCGTCCGGGAGGCACCGATTTGCCGGTGCCGCCGGAATACTACTCCAGCTTCGCCCGCTGGCACCGGCTGTCGCTGATGCGCGCGCCGAAGACCATGCGCGACATTGAAGCCGTCGCCCGCACCGCGATGTATCCGGACCGCCTCGGCGCGCTGCTCAAGCTGATCCGCGACGAACTCGGCTATGAACTGTATCGCACCGTCTCCGGCGTGAAGGCGGAGCTGTCGCGGGCGGAGTCCGCGGTGCTGCGTTTCCACCACGCCGATTTCGCCATCGAGCAGACGATCTCGCGCCGGGATTTCGAGGATTGGATCGCCCCTGACGTCGCCCGCATCGCCGCCACGGTCGATTCGGCGCTGGCCGGGGCGGGCCTGACGGAGGACGCGATCGACCGGGTGTTCCTGACCGGCGGCACGTCGCTGGTCCCGGCGGTCCGCGGCCTGTTCACCACCCGTTTCGGTGCCGCGCGGGTGACCGGTGGCGGCGAGTTCGTCTCTGTCGCCGAAGGACTGGCGCTTATCGGCCGGGACCGGAGCAAACAGGCCGCCCCTCAGGGCACGAACGTCAGCAGCAGGAACACCGCGAAAATCACCAGGTGAACCGCGCCCTGCAAGACCGTCGTGCGGCCGGTGGCAAGCGTCAGCGTGCTGCTGAACAACGTCAGCGTCAGCAGCACCATCTCCTTCGGGGCGAGACCCAGCGTCAGCGGCGTGGACAGCACGACCGATAGCACCGCCACGACCGGGATCGTCAGCCCGATGCTGGCAAGCGCGGAACCGAGTGCCAGGTTCAGGCTGACCTGGATCTGGTTCGCGTGCGCCGCCCGGATCGCCGAGATGCCCTCCGGCAGCAGCACCAGGGAGGCAATGACGACACCGACAACGGTGACCGGCAGTCCCGCGCTGGCAACCGCTCGGTCCAGCGCCGGGGACAGGGTCTTCGCCAGCAGCACCACGCAGACCAACGCCAGCAGAAGCAGCACGGCGCTGAGGGCGGTGATCTTGTTGGATGGCACCCGATGCGCCGGCTCGGCTGGCCCGTCGCCGGACGGGACAAGAAAGTAATCCAGGTGGCGCACCGTCTGCACGAAGACGAAAACACCATACAAAGCCAGCGAGGTCAGGCCGACGATGATCAACTGGATCGGCGTATAGAACGGTCCGGGATTTGCGAGCGCGTAGTTCGGCAGCACCATCGCGATCGTCGCCAGCACGCCCAGCACACCTAAAGCTGCCGATGCGCCCTGCACCTGGAAGGTCTGCTCATAGTGCCTCGCACCCCCCAGCATCAGGCAAAGCCCCACGACGCCATTCAGGACAATCATCACGGCGGAATAGACCGTGTCGCGTGCCACGGCATCGCTCCCCGCGCCGGCGGAGAGCATGACGGAGACGATCAACGCGACCTCGATCACTGTCACCGCGACGGCGAGGAGGATCGATCCGAACGGCTCGCCCACCCGAATTGCGACGACCTCGGCGTGGTGGACGGCCGCGAATACGGTAGCGAACAGGAATACCGCCGCCAGCGAAAGCACCGGCACCGCGTCGGCAGGCACCAGGTGCCCGAGCTTGGCGGCAACCAGCACGGCGGCAGCCAGCGGGGCAGCCCATGCCCAAATCGGCATACGCTCAATCTTGTCGGTTGCGAGCGCCATGCAGGCTCATCCTAAATTCAGTCCGGGAAAGGGAAGTTCCGGCAACGCGGCGGGGAGCCGGTTGATGTTCGGTACTCCGGGTTCAGGCAGCGATGCAACGCGGTTTCCCGGCGCTGACGTGATTGTTGCGCGACATCGCCGCCCGGCAGATTGTCCGAGTTCGTGGCATCCGTCCACCTCCCGGCGCCGCCGGCCCTTGGCCTTTCCAGCGAATTTCGTACATTCTGGTACTCAAGCCAGAAATGCCTCAGCCGGGAGACCAGGAAGCATGCCAACAACGAAATTCGGCCTCGCCCAGCCGGTCCGCCGCGTGGAGGACCCGCGGCTGCTGAAGGGCGCCGGGCGCTACACCGACGATATCGTCCTGCCCGGCATGCTGTTCGGCATCGTCCTGCGCAGTCCGCACGCGGCGGCGAAGATCACCCGGCTCGACACGACCGAGGCCGCGAAGCTGCCGGGCGTCGCGGGCATCTACACCGCCGCCGACCTGAAGGCCGACGGAATCAAGCCGCTGCCTTGCGCGGCGCTGGTCGCCAACCGGGACGGCACGCCACAGGCCGCACCGCCGCACCCGGTGCTGGCGGACGGGGTAGTGCGCCATGTCGGCGACCCGGTAGCCTTCATCGTCGCCGAAACCGCCAAGCAGGCGCGTGATGCGGCGGAGGCGATCGAGGTGGATTACGATATCCTGCCCTCGGCGACCGATCTCGCCTCCATCATGGATGATGCGACCACCAAAGTCTGGCCCGACATCGCCCGGAACCTCGCCTTCGACTGGGAGATCGGCGACAAGGCCGCGACCGAGGCTGAGTTCGCCAAGGCCGCGCACGTGACGAAGCTGACGGTCGTCAACAACCGCATCGTCGTGAACTCGATGGAAGCCCGCGCGGCGGTGGCGGATTTCGACAGTGCCACCGGCCGCTGGACGCTGTATGCCAACACGCAAGGCGGCTGGCTGGTGAAAGCGCTGATCGGGCCGGTGTTCGGCACCGATCCGGCCAACTTCCGCATCGTCACGCCGGATGTCGGCGGCGGCTTCGGCATGAAGCTGTTCCTTTACGCGGAGCATGTGCTGACCTGCTACGCCGCCCGCAAGCTGGGCCGCCCGGTGAAGTGGACGGCAGACCGCGGCGAGGCGTTCCTGTGCGACACCCAGGGGCGCGACAACCTGACGACCGCCGAACTGGCGATCGACGCCGACGGCAAATTCACCGCGCTGCGCACCTATAACGTCGCCAACATGGGCGCCTACCTGTCCAGCTTCGCACCCTACATCCCGACCTACGCCGGCACCGGCGTGCTGGCGAGCGTCTATGGGTTCAAGGCGATCTACGCCAATGTGCTCGGCGTCTTCACCAATACCGTCCCGGTTGACGCCTATCGCGGCGCCGGGCGTCCGGAAAGCAACTACCTGGTCGAACGCCTGGTCGACGCCGCGGCGCGCGAACTTAAGATCGACCGCGTGGAACTGCGGCGGCGCAACATGGTGCTGCCGAGCGCGATGCCGCACTCGACCCCTGTCGGCAAGAACTACGACAGCGGCGACTTCCGCGTCATCCTGGATGCCGCGATCGATCGCATGGACTACGCCGGCTTCCCCGCCCGCCGGGCGGAAGCGGCCAAGCGCGGCAAGCGGCGCGGCCTCGGGCTGGCCTATTATTTGGAAGCGACCGGCGGCGACCCGACCGAGCGGGCGGAAATCCGCTTCGCCGATGACGGGTTCGTCGATGTCTATGTGGGCACACAGTCCACCGGTCAAGGACACGAGACCGCCTATGTGCAGTTGACCGCGTTCAACCTCGGCATCGACGGCGACAAGATCCGCATCCGGCAGGGCGACACCGACACCATTCCGGTGGGCGGCGGTACGGGCGGGGCGCGCAGCCTGTATTCCGAAGGTCAGGCGCTGCTGAAGACCTCGGAGTCGATCATCGAAAAGGGCAAACGCGCCGCCGCCGAGGAACTGGAAGCAGCGGTCGCGGATATCGGCTTCGGCGACGGGCGCTTCTCGATCGTCGGCACCGATCGCGGGATCGACATCATCAGTTTGGCGGAGACCCAGCGGAGGAAGGCCGCCGCGGGCCAGCCGGCGATCATCCTGGATACGGCGGAGGTCGCCGCCATCCCGGCTCATACCTTCCCGAACGGCTGCCACATGGCGGAGGTCGAGGTCGATCCGGAAACCGGCGTGATCGAGCTGGTCCGCTACAGCGTTTGCGACGATGTCGGCAAGGCGATCAACCCGTTGATCGTGCGCGGGCAGGTGGCGGGCGGCGTAGCCCAGGGCTTCGGCCAGGCGGTGCTGGAGAACACGGTGTACGACCCGGAGTCCGGCCAACTTCTGTCCGGCAGCTTCATGGACTACGCCCTGCCGCGCGCGAACGAATTCCCGGATATCGAGGTCGAGTTGCTGGAAGTTCCCTGCGTAACCAACCCCCTGGGCGTCAAAGGCGCCGGCGAAGCCGGGGCGGTCGGCAGCCCGCCCGCCCTCATCAACGCGATCATCGACGCTTTGAGCAGCGACGGCGTGACCCATATCGACATGCCGGCGACGCCCGAGCGGGTGTGGCGGGCGATCGGGCTGGCGAAGGCGGCGTAGGGCGATTTATGTCCGGGTCGGGCTTCGCTCCATCGCTATCAGCCAGCCCGGACGTCGTTCTCCCAGTCGTCATGGCCCGGCTTGTCCGGGCTAGCTATCGCCGCACGTGCTGGAAGAGGTGGCCCGGATAAGCCGGGACATGACGAATGGGGGTCACCCGGCCAGCGCCTCTTCGACCGAGGCGATCCGGGCGAACCTCCCGGCCAGCACCATTGCCGTGTGCGCCTTGATGTCCTCGGCGGAGTGAACCCGGCCGGCCGCGTCGGTCATCGCGAAGGTCAGCGTCGCCTCCGTCACGTAGTCCACCGCCCAGCCCTGGTCGGAGGCGTGGCGAGCCGTCGTCTCGCAGCACTGTTCCGTCCGGATGCCGGAGATGATCAGGCGGCGGATACCCTGTTGCGTCAGCCAGACATCCAGGCCGGTTCCCACCAACGCGCTATGCTTGCGTTTGTGGAACACCGCATCCGGCTGGATGACCAGCGGGGACAGCGTCGTCACGAAACCGGAATCCGGCGCGAACGGGCTGTTCTCCCGCAAGTGGAAGACCTGTGCGATGCGGAAATTCCGCGACCGGGCGCCGTCGATCAGCGTTTGCAGCCTGTCGATGAATGCGGGCAGATCGGCGTCGGTCCAGTAGGGGGTGTGACGGAAGGATTCCTGGACGTCGATGACAAGCAAGGCGGTTTCGGACATATGCGGACTCCAGTTGGGAACCAAGTCGCAGAATGAACCGATCGATACGAGTCGAAAAGTTCCCGCCGCGGCGACGGCGTTTCCCAGCGCGGGACGCTAAGACCGCGTCAGCGCGTTGACATACCCGAACAGGCCGGCCGCACCACCGGTGTGGAGGAACACCACGGTTTCCCCTCTGGCCAGCACGCCTTTGCGGATCAGATCGATCATTCCGGCCATCGCTTTCCCGGAATACACCGGATCCAGGAGAATCCCTTCCTCCTGCGCCAGCATGCGGACAGCTTCCACCATGCCCTCGGTCGGGATGCCGTACCCGGCGCCCACATAGTCGCAGTTGGCCACCACGGCCTCCCGCGCGATGTCGCCCATCAGTCCGATATGGGCCGCGGTCGCCCGGGCGAGCCGATAGACGTTTTCCTCCTGCCGCTCGCGCGGAAGCCGGACGCCGATGCCGAGGACGGGAATATTCGCGCCCGTCCCCTCCAACCCGACGACCAGGCCGGCCTGGGTGCCGGCGCTTCCGGTGGCCGTGACGATGCGGTCGATGCGCAAGCCGATGTCGTCGGCCTGCTGGACCAGTTCCTGCGCGCAGGACACGTAGCCCAGCGCGCCAACGGCGTTGGAGCCGCCGCCGGGGATGACATAGACGGTTTCTCCGGCGGCACGCAGCGCCGCCCCCTTGGCTTCGGCTTCGGCATTCATGTCCAGGCCGGAGGGACGGTATTCGATCAGGCAACCGAAGAGCGTGTCGAGAAGCACATTGCCGCTGGACAGATAATCCCGGTCGTTGGTGTCGACCCTGTGCTCCAGCAACGCGGTGCAGGTCATGCCGAACTTGCGCGCCGCCGCGGCCGTTTGGCGGACATGGTTCGACTGGACGGCGCCCTGGGTGACGATGTGGGTCGCGCCCAGCGCCTTCGCCTCGCCAATCAGCCACTCCAGCTTGCGGACCTTGTTGCCGCCCGTGGCCAATACCGTGCAGTCATCCCGCTTGATCCAGATTTCCGGACCGTCCAGGGCGTGGGTCAGGTTGTCCAGCCGTTCCAGCGGCGTTGGCGCCGGAAAAAGGCGGACCCGCGGAAATCGGGCAAGGTGCATGACGGGTCTCCCGGGGACGAGCTTGATACAGACGCCTCAATTACGGGCATTGCGATGCATCCGGCAACCTGCGCCCGGTCATTTTCCCAAGGCCGGACGGCGAACCGCGTTGGGCGACAGAAAGGCAGCGCCGCACCGACGAAAGAGTCCCCACAGAAATTTTTAATGGCTATATGGGACAGGCTGCTTACCTGTATTCCAGTCGCAAGAACGAAAAGCTCCTGATGTGATGATCCAACGCGTCCTCGCCGTGATCTCCGCAGTCCTGCTGGTTGCCTCCGTCGCGATCGGGACATTCGGCCCGCAAAGCGTGACCTTGGGTGACGCGCTGTATCTGCTCGATCATGACTTTTTGGATAGATTGCTGACATTCAGCCACCGGCATCTGGGCGATTGGGCAGGTGAATGGCTGATCCAGCCTTTGCTCATGCGCCCGGCATGGCTGTTCCCGGCATCAGGTGGGATCATCAGCGCCGGTCTTGCGGTGTCCCTGTCCGGACGTAAATCAACGCACCGGTCGCATCGGCGCAGTTAGCCATAACGCCGCGACTGCGGCCCCCGGGCGCAAGGCCCGGAAACGGACCGGTCGGCGTGGACCCGGTCCGCCACGGATTGTCCGAAAGCAGGCAGCAATCAGCCCTTGTGCTTCGCCCGCTCGATCGCGTCGACGATCATGGCCTTCGCCTCATTCGCATCGCCCCAGCCGATGACTTTGACCCACTTGCCGGGCTCCAGGTCCTTGTAGTGCTCGAAGAAGTGCTTGATCTGGTCCAGCGTGATCGATGGCATGTCGGCGACGGTGAAGATCTTGGCGTAGCGCGGCGTCAGCTTGGGCGACGGCACGGCAATGATCTTTTCATCCCCGCCGTGCTCGTCGTCCATCTTCAGCACGCCGACAGGCCGGACGTTGATCACAGCGCCCGGTACGATGGGGCGCGTGTTCGCCACCAGCACGTCGATGGGGTCGCCGTCGTCCGACAGCGTGTGCGGCACGAAGCCGTAGTTCCCCGGATAGCGCATCGGCGTGTACAGGAACCGGTCCACCACCAGGGTGCCCGCCGCCTTGTCCATCTCGTACTTGATCGGCTCGCCGCCGATGGAGACCTCGACGATAACGTTGATGTCTTCAGGCGGGTTGTTGCCGATGCTGACGGCGTCGATGCGCATGGGGGATAGTCCTCTCTAACCGGGGATTCGTTCGATGTCGGCACCGCAGGCGGCGAGCTTCTGCTCCACCGCCTCATAGCCGCGGTCCAGATGGTAGACGCGATTGACCATCGTTTCACCCCGCGCGGCAAGCCCCGCCAGGATCAGCGACAGCGACGCCCGCAGATCGGTTGCCATCACCGGGGCACCGGACAGCGACGGCGTGCCGCGCACGATGGCGGAGGCGCCGTGCACGTTGATCCGCGCACCCATCCGGTTCAGCTCCGGCACATGCATGAAGCGGTTTTCGAAAATCGTCTCGGTCACCATCGACGCTCCGTCGGAAACCGCCATCAGCGCCATGAACTGCGCCTGCATGTCAGTTGGGAAGCCGGGATACGGTTCCGTCATCACATCAACGCCGTGCAACCCGTTCAGCCGCTTGACCATCAGCCCGTCGGGTTGCGCGGTAACCTCCACCCCGGCCTCACGCAGGATCCGAACCGTGGCGCCGAGGTGATCCAGCCGCGCGCCGCGCAGGAAAACGGACCCGCCGGAGATCGCCGCGGCACAGGCATAACTGCCGGTTTCGATGCGGTCGGGGATGATCGCATGATCCGCGCCATGCAGGCGGCCGACGCCTTCGATGGTCAGGACGTGGCTGCCGATGCCCTCGATCCGCGCGCCCATCGCCACCAGGCAGGCGGCCAGATCGCCGATCTCCGGTTCGCGCGCGGCGTTGGACAGGACGGTCCGGCCGTTGGCGAGCGAGGCGGCCATCAGCAGGTTTTCCGTGGCACCTACCGAGACGGAGGGGAAGACGATGGTGGCGCCATGCAGCCGGCCATCCACCAGGCCATCGATGTAGCCGTTGGCGAGGTTGAACCGGGCGCCCATCTGCTCCAGTCCCTTCAGGTGCAGATCGACCGGCCGGGTCCCGATGGCGCAGCCGCCGGGCAGTGACACGCGCGCCTCTCCCACCCGAGCCAGCAGCGGACCGAGCACCAGCACCGAGGCGCGCATTTTGCGCACGATGTCGTATGGCGCTTCGGTATTGACGATGGCTCCGCCGAGCGACAACGCGCGCCCGTCTTCGGTAACCGGCTCCACGGCGATGCCGTGCTGCGCAAGCAGCGCGCTCATGGTCTGGATGTCGGCGAGGCGGGGCACATTGGCCAGGACCAGACGCTCGTCAGTCAGCAGGCCGGCGGCCATGAGCGGCAGGGCGGCGTTCTTCGCGCCGCCGATAGCGATGGTTCCCGACAGCGGGCGGCCGCCGCGGATACGGATACGATCCATTCAGATTTAGATCCTTGGCAGCGCGGTGCCCCGCTGGCCCATGTACTTTCCGGCCTTGTCAGCGTAGCTGGTCTCGCAGGGCTCATTCCCCTGCAGGAACAGGAACTGGCAGATGCCTTCCCGGGCGTGGATTTTCGCGGGCAGCGGTGTGGTGTTGCTGATCTCGATCGTCACCTGGCCTTCCCACGCGGGCTCCAGCGGCGTGACATTGACGATGATTCCACAGCGGGCGTAGGTGGATTTCCCCAGGCAGATCACCAGAATATCCCGCGGAACGCGGAAATACTCGACCGTGTGGCCGAGCGCGAAACTGTTGGGCGGGATGATGCAGACATCGGTCTTACGGTCGACGAAGCTGGTTGGGGAGAATGATTTCGGGTCGATGACGGCGGAATCGATGTTGGTGAAAATCTTGAATTCGTCGGCGATGCGGGCATCGTAGCCATAGCTGGACAGGCCATAGCTGATGACGCCCTGCCGCTTTTGCTGTTCCTCGAAGGGTTCGATCATGCCGAAGTCCTGCGCCATGCGGCGAATCCAGCGGTCGGACATGACGGGCATCGATACAGCAGGCTCCGGTCGAATTTGGAATGAGGTGCTAGTAGCGCGGATTGCCGCCGCGCCGCAAACCGGAATAGCGGTATCGGGATGAAATCGGTTGCGGAGGCAGCCGACGGCCTAACCCGGCGTCTCGCACAAAGGTATTCGCAACAACGTGACTCCGGCGGCGAAACGCTTCGACGCCGCTGCGTGCGTTGCGGGTTCCTGCACCAAAAGGGAGATGCCGATGCCGAATACCGTCATTTTCGACGTTGACGGGACCCTGGTCGACTCAGTCGATCTGCACGCCCGGTCCTGGCAGGACGCCTTTCGCGACTTCGGCCACGACATCGATGCGCGCGTCATCCGCGGCCACATCGGCAAGGGCCGCGATCAGTTGATGCCGGTGTTCCTGTCCAAGGACGACCTCGACCGCCAAGGCGAGGCGATCGCCGCGCACCGCAGCGCACTGTTCAGGGAACGCTACCTGCCCCGGGTGACCGCCTTTCCGGACGTCCGGGACCTGTTCCTGCGCCTCCGCCAGGACGGCAGGACGATCGCGCTGGCGTCGTCGGCGAAGGACGAGGAACTCGAAAAGTACAAGCGCATAGCCCGGATCGACGACCTCCCGGTTATCCAAACGTCCTCGGAAGACGTCGAAAAGTCCAAGCCGCATCCGGATATTTTCCATGCGGCGCTGGCGCGGTCGGGAGGCATCGAGCCGCGCGACGCGATCGTTGTCGGCGACACCCCGTATGACGCCGAAGCTGCGGGCAAAGCCGGACTCCGGGCCATCGGCGTGCTGTGCGGCGGATTCGCCGAGCACGATCTCCGCCAGGCCGGATGCGTTGCGATCTACCGGGACCCGGCCGATTTGCTGAGCCGCTACGCCGAATGGATCGACCTGTAATCCGCGCAACATCGGGATCCCGACGGAGGTCGGCACCTACGCCTCCCCAACCGTGAGCCGTGCATGGTGCGCCTGCGCGCACCATGACGATGGGGCGGTGCCGCGGCTCCCGGCCGTTTTTGCCGCGCCGGAGGATGCGCTAGGCTGTGCGCCGCGCCGCGCCGCGGCTTTCACCCGTGCGACCGAAGGAGGCAACCCATGTCCGAACCCCGTTTTCCGGAGCTGACGCTGGAAACCATGACCGATGAGCAGCGGGCGGTCGCCGATGCGATCCAGTCCGGCCCGCGCGGGTCCGGCCTGCGAGGCCCGTTCAACGCGCTGTTGCGCAGCCCGCAGCTTTGCGACCTCGTGCAGCGCGTCGGCGCCTATGTGCGCTTCGGCAGCTCCATCCCGGCGCCGCTGAACGAGCTCGCGATCTGCCTCGCCGGGCGCAAATGGGGGGCTCAGTATGAGTTCTTTGCCCACCGCCGGCTGGCGATCGAGGCTGGCGTGAACCCGGACATCCTGGACTCGATCGCCGCCGGCCGCCGGCCGCGGGAACTCTGCCCGGATGAAACCCTGGTCTATGAATTCGTCACCGAACTGCTGACGACAGGCGCCGTGTCCGACGCCCGTTACCAGCCGGCACTGGAGCGCTTCGGCGATCGCGGGATCATCGACCTCGTCGGTGCCGTGGGCTATTACAGCCTGGTGTCGCTGGTCCTGAACGTCGCCCGGGTGCCGCTGCCGGAAGGCGAAACGCCGCCGCTGAAGCCGCTTTGACGCACCGGTCCCGCAACACCGTCATGGCCGGGCGCGTCCGGGCCACCTATCGCGGCAGAGTGCTGAAACAGGTGGCCCGGCCCTATCGGTGTGGCAGCGTCCGTCGCTACTCTGCCTGCAAGGGCGGCAACCCGCTACGATTGCGCGTCCGGCGACAGCACAATGCAGCTGGAGCGTCCGTGCGTGATCTTTTCGCACGCCTGTATCGCCGTGTCCCTCGACATCCCGGTCATCCGCGCACGCCACATCACGGTGCGGCCCTGGTGAACGCTGGCCACGTAAGGATGCGCAACCGCCAGTTCGACATGAGCATGACCCGCGGCCGCGTTCAGCGCATTGTGCGCCTGGCCCTGGTTGGCGAAGGCGCCGACCTGAATGGCCCATTGGCCGGGGGCGGCGGTGCCGTGTCGGGCGGGGGCGGTGTCGGCGGCATTGGCCGATGCGATGACACGGAAATTGGCCGACGGCGGCGGCGGCGCCACCGGCGGGATAACCATCGCCACCTGCTGGTTGTTTGACCCGCGGTAATGCGTCGGCTCCGGAAGCTGAGCCACCTCCACCGGCGCGCGACGCGGCACCCTGCCGCCGCCGCCCGGGTTGGCGCCGGCCAGCATCACCGGATGGCTCGGGCGGCCGTAGCGCCGGCCGGGCGGGATGTTCACCGGCAGGGCGTTCATCGCCATCTCGTCCGCGGCCGAGCGGTTGTTCGGATAGATTCCCCGTAGGTTGGGTCCGATCATCGCCACGTAGTGGCGGGTTTCGTCCGGCAGCGGACGGATGTTCGCCAGGTAGTCGTCCAGCCGGGCCGGACCGGCGTTGTACGCCGCCAGAAACCCCGGACTGCCGTAAAGTTCATACATTTCACGCATATAGGCGGTGCCGGCCATGATGTTGTCATGCGGCTCATACGGGTCGTCGCCCAGGTTGTAGCGGTCCCGCAACCCGTCATAGGTGCCGGGCATGACCTGCATCAGGCCCATCGCACCGGCACCGGAGGTGACCAGGCTCCCGTTCACGTATTCCTTGCCGCCGGATTCCACGCGCATGAGCGAGCGAATCCAAATCTCCGGGATGTCATATTTGGCGGAGGCTTCGCGGATATACGGGCCCCAGGGATCGTCCGGCGGTCCGGGCGGCCGGTAGTCGCCGCGGGCATGGGCGGCGTAACGGGCGGATTCTTCAACCGCGCTCTGGTGGGTTCCGTGGCTGCAGGCACCGAGCGCGGCCATCAAAGCGAGCGTGCTTACGGCCCGAAGACGACGGCCTGTGGCCGGACGATCCCAAACGGTCATGCGAATGCGTCTCCGTGTCGGCTCGGCAAAAATACATGGATACGGCGGACGAACCGTCGCCGTTTAAGCAGGCACTCAGAAAGCTCCGCTAAGTCCTTAAACGACATCCATGTTTCACGCAAGTCATCTCGCATGGCGCGATATCATGCAAATCCGGGCGGTAAAACGGCCGCTTCGCCTGCTACAGCCCATCGCACAACGCGCCGGAACATCATCGCGAGTCGCACAACTCCGTCAGGACAGGCCACGCCATCCCCAGGGCAACCGTTTGTTGTGCTGAGCGTCCGAATGAGGTATCCGCGCCGCGTCATGAGCACAACGACCATCGCCGCCACGGCCTCCCTGGACCTGAACGCGGACATGTCGGTCAACTCCCGCCACCGATTGGCGGTCGATGATCTCGTCCGGGGCGCACGGCTCTGGCGGTTGGCCCTGGCGCTGGGCTGGCTGGATATCCGCCTGCGCTACCGAGGATCGATGCTCGGCCCGTTCTGGCTGACGATCTCGACGGGAGTCATGGTCGCCGCGCTTGGCGTGCTGTACTCGACGCTGTTCAAGATGGACGTCAGGGACTACCTGCCGTTCCTGGCGTTGTCGCAGGTGCTGTGGGGCTTCCTGGCGGCGCTGGTGTCGGAGGGTTGCACGAGCTTTACCGACGCCGAGAGCGTGATCCGGTCGGTCCGCATGCCGTTCTTCGTCTTCGCGGTCCGCACCCTGGTCCGCAACATCATCGCGCTGGGCCACAACATCCTCGTCATCGTCGTGACCTTCGCGATCTTCTCCAGATGGCCGGGATGGGAGGCGCTGATGGCGATCCCCGGGCTGCTGCTCTGGATCGTCGATGCCCTGGCGCTGACATTGTTCCTCGGGGCGTTCTGCGCGCGGTTTCGCGACATCCAGCCGATTGTGAACAGCGTGATGCAGATCATGTTCTTCGTCACGCCGGTGATCTGGAAACCCGAGCAGTTGGGGGCGGGCATGGCAAAGCTGCCGCTCAACCCGTTCTTCGACCTGCTGGAGATCGTGCGCGGCCCGCTGCTCGGTGGCGGCGCCCTGACCGGCACGGCCTGGCTGGGGGCGATCGTGTTTAGTCTGTTGTTATGCGGGCTGTCATGGGCGTTCTTCGTTCGCGCCCGCGGCCGCATCACCTTCTGGATCTGAAGCATGGCCGTTCGCGCACGTATCGAGGTCGACAACGTCTCGGTCTGGTTTCCGCTCTATCATGGCAGTTCGCGCAGCCTGAAGAAGATGGTGGTCGCCGCGGCGTCCGGGCGGCTGGGCCAGGACCAGCAGCAGCGAGTCGTTGTGCGCGCCCTGCGGGACGTCAACCTCGGTCTCCAGCACGGCGATCGGCTTGGCCTTGTCGGCGGCAACGGCGCGGGCAAGACGACGCTGCTTCGGGTGCTGGCGGGGATCTACGAACCGGTCATCGGCCGGGTGCGCGTGCAAGGCAGCCTGAACGCCCTGCTCGACCCCAGCCTGGGCATGAACATGGAACTGACCGGGCGGGAGAACATCCTGCTGCGCGGCCTGTATAACGGACTGCCCAAGCCGATGCTGCCGCGGCTGGAAGAGGACGTCGCCGAGTTCGCGGAACTGTCCGACTTCCTCGACCTGCCGGTGCGAATCTACTCGGCCGGCATGGTGGTGCGGCTGGGGTTCGCGCTGGCGACCGCGATCAAGCCGCAGATCCTGCTGATGGATGAGTGGTTCCTGGCCGGGGATGCGGTGTTCCTGGAAAAGGCGAAGCACCGGCTGGAGCAGATGGTGCGCGGCGCGGACATCCTGGTGCTGTCGAGCCATCAGGCGGAGATCATCCGGGACTGGTGCACCCGGGTGCTCTGGTTGGACCAGGGCCAGGTCCGTGCGGACGGCGCGCCGGGCGAGGTGCTGGCACAGTATCTCGGCACGTCGCTGGAGATGGCCTGAGCGTTATCTTCGCGTCGTAGCCCAGCCTGTCCGGGCGAGTTGGCGCGGCATGTTCCGGCATAGGTAGCCCCGGACAAGCGGGCCAAGAGGCGGCCAGGACGACGCCCCGGGCCGGCATCTCTCTGCCCGGCGCATAAATCCAATACCGCCGGGCCGGATTATCATTCGTCCCATTTACATCAATCTACCTCTCGATCGAGGCCGGACTTCCTATCCGGCATCGCAAGCAAATCAGTCGAGGGAGACTGGCGTGACACACATCATTCTCGGACACTTGTTCACGACGAAGACCTTGATCCGCGCCGCCTTCACCGCGCTCAGCCTGAGCTCGATCGGCGTTGCGCATTCGCAAACGACCTATCACACGCCCGCGCACAACTATTACCAGAACAACTGGATGTCCCAAGGCTAGCGGGATGCCCGGCCCGCGATAAGTTGCGGTGCGCGCCGCGTTTGTCCTGCTCTACCGTCGGTCAGGCGATAGAGAAGGAGATGCAGCCCGATGAAAGCAGCTATCGATCGCGTGCTGACCGATCCGGTCGAGAGCGGCAAGATTCCCGGGGTCGTCGCCCTGGTCGCGGATGGGTCAGGACTGGTTTACCAGGGTGCCTTCGGCCGCCGCGCCATCGACAGGCCGGAACCGATGACGCTCGACAGCGTGTTCCGCATCGCCTCGATGACCAAGGCCATTACCGCCACCGCGGCGATGCAATTGGTGGAGTCCGGCCGCATCGGCCTCGACCAGCCCATCGGCGAGTTGTTGCCGTTCACGCGCGACGTGCAGGTGCTGGAAGGCTTCGACGAGGCGGACAAGCCCCGTCTGCGGGCGCCCGCAAGCCAGGTTACGGTGCGCCACCTGCTGACCCACACCTCCGGCTATGGCTACGACATCTTCAACGCCGATCTCGCGCGGTATATCGCGGCGGCGGGGCTGCCGAGCATTGTCACGTGCCGGCATGATTCGCTCAGAGTACCGCTGCTGTTCGATCCCGGCACGCGGTGGGAATACGGCATCGGCCTCGACCTGGTGGGCCGGATCGTCGAAACCGTCAGCGGCCAGAATCTTGAGGCGTATTTCCGCCAGCACATCCTCGGTCCGCTCGGCATGGCCGACACCAGCTTCCGTCCGAGCGATGCGATGGGGACGCGTCTGGTCGGCACGCATGCGCGGGGGCCCGACGGCAACCCGGTGCCGCTCGCGTTTGAGTTCCTCCAGGATCCTGAGTTCCTGATGGGCGGTGGCGGGCTGTTTTCGACCGCCGCGGACTACATGGCATTTTGCCGCATGCTGCTGGGCGGAGGTGTGCTCGAAGGGCGTCAGGTGCTGCGGCCCGAAACCGTGGAGCAGATGTCGCGGAACCAAATCGGCGCGCTCGAGGTGCCGAAGGTGCGCAGCGACAACCCGCAGATGGTGCTGGAGACCGAAATGTTCCCCGGCGTCGTCAAGAAGTGGGGCCTGAGTTTCCTGATCAATATGGATCCCTGGCCGGGCGGCCGCGCCGCCGGGAGTCTTTCCTGGGCAGGCGTGCACAACACCTTCTTCTGGGTCGATCCTGCATCGAAGATCGCCGCGGTGCTGATGATGCAGCTTCTGCCGGCGAACGATCCGGCGGTGGTCGAGACGCTGGTCGGGTTCGAGGCGGCGGTTTACGGCGCGAGGTAAAGCCGGACAGACCATCGCCGTGACGATTCCGGTACACTTTCGCGATATACCTCTTTATTCGCGCTTCCGAATTTTTTAACACGCGGATGTTATGGACGTTTAGGCGAGTAGCATCCGCCAATGCCAACACGAGATGACCAGGCTTTCCGCCTCCGGAAGACCCCATGGCCTCGCACCCGGTTGTGGGCGGCGATTACGGCCGCGGCGCTGATCCCGGTTGCGGTCTGGGTCTGGATCGGCTTCGTAACACGAACGCAGGTCATCCGGACGGCCGAGGCCGATCAGCAACGCGTGGCGGAGGCGCTCGGTCAGCAGACGCGCGGGCTGTTCGCGGCCGAGGCGCTCATTCTCGATCTCGTGGATCGTGAAGCCGGGGAGCGCGACTGCCCGGCGCTTCGCTCCGATGCCGCCCTGCGCGACCTGTTTGCCGTTGCCATGCGCCGGGCGGCGCCGGTAGAGGCCGTATGGGTGATCGACGCGGACGGATTTATTTGCGACTCCAGCAATCCCGGGTTTGTCGATCAAAAGAGCCGCAGGTTTCGGGAATACTTCATCGGCGCGCGCGATGCCGGAACCGGTCACTACTACATAGGCCGGGCCATGACGGGGATGATCGCTCTCAAACCGGTCTTCACCATGGCGAAACCCCGGTTCAGGAATGGCGTCTTCAATGGCGTCGTTCTGATTTCGGTTGACATCGCTGAACTGACGCGAACCTGGGTCGATACGCTGCGCCCATTGCCGACACAGCGCATGGCCGTTTACCGGAAGGATGGCGCCGTTGTCGTGCGGTCGTGGGAGCCGATGGCGCCCGAACCTGATGAGGGCACGGAGCACCGGGTCGCTTCCCTGTGGCAGGGTGGCGTGAACGGCGCGATCGCGGGGGTCGCGCCGATAGACAAACAGCGGCGGGTGGCCGGGTGGCACGGCCTGCCGGATTGGAACGTGGCGGTCACGACCCGCGTCGATGAAGCCGAGGTCCTGGTGCCATGGCGTCAGTCGATGCTGATTTACGGCGTCGTGGCGGCGTTGGTATCTTTGATAGCGGGCCGCATCGTCTGGTCGCTTCTGGTGGGGCAGGAGATGCTGGCGCGGACCGTCGATGAGCGCACCCGCGCCTTGGTCACCATCACCGATGCGATGCCGCAGATGGTCTGGTCCACGCGGCAGGACGGCTATCACGACTATTACAATAAGCGCTGGTATGATCGTACCGGCACCACGCCCGAACAGGCGGCGGGTGACGGACGAAAGACCGTCATCCATCCCGATGACCGCGAGCGGGCCTGGGCGGCGTGGCAGCAGTCGCTGGCCAACGGCGAACCGTTCGAGATAGAATACCGGCTGCGCATGGCCGATGGCAGCTACCGGTGGACCCTGGGCCGCGCTCTCCCGGTCCGCGATCCGGCGACCGGCGCGATCACGCGCTGGTTCGGCACCTGCACCGACATCGAGGACTCCGTGAACGCGCGCGAAACCCTGACGCGGTCGCGCGATGACCTGGAGCGCCTCGTTGCCGAGCGCACCCGGGACCTGGAAGCGACCCGGGACCGGCTCGCGCACGCGCAGCGTCTGGAAGCCCTGGGTCAACTCGCGGGCGGCATCGCGCACGATTTCAACAATGTCTTGCAGGCGGTGCAGGGCGGTTGCGCGCTGATCGAGCGCCGACCTGCGAACGCGGAGGCGGTGCGGCGTTACGCCCGCATGGTCCTGGAAGCGGCCGAACGCGGCGCCACGGTCACGCATCGTTTGCTCGCCTTCTCGCGCCGCAGCGAGTTGCGGGCCGAGCCGCTGGACGTGGCGCAGCTTCTTGCGAATACGCGCGAAATCCTGGCGCATACGCTCGGCACCGGGATCGAGATCCGTGTCGAGCGGGCGGCCGGGCTGCCGCCTCTGTTCGCCGACAAGGGGCAGTTGGAAACCGTCCTGGTCAACCTGGCCACCAATGCCCGCGATGCCATGGGCTCGGTCGGAACGCTGACCCTGGCTGCTGTCGCGGAGGTTCGGACGCTCGACGGCGCGCGGGATCAGGCGGTCAGTCTGGAGCCGGGACCGTATGTGCGGCTGTCGGTGTCCGATACCGGAACCGGCATGGATGCCGCGACGCTGAAGCAGGCAGCCGAACCGTTCTTCACCACAAAGCCGATTGGCAAGGGAACCGGACTGGGGCTGGCGATGGCAAGCGGCTTCGCCGAGCAAAGCGGCGGCGCGCTGCATATTGAGAGCAGCCCTGGCCGGGGAACAACGGTCATGCTGTGGTTGCCGGTTGCCAATGAGACGGAGTCGGCCGCGGCGGCGCCGCAAGGCGGTGCGGAGATTGCCCTCGTTGGGGAAGCCCCGGCCCGGATCCTGGTGGCTGAGGACGATGAAATCGTTCGCGCCGTTCTGACCGAGCAGTTGGAAGCAGCCGGATTCGTCGTTCTGTCCGCGGGTTCGGGGGATGCTGCTCTGGCTCTGCTCGACGCCGGCGAAGCCGTCGACCTGATCGTCTCGGATTTCTCGATGCCCGGCATGGACGGCATGGCGCTGATCCGCGAAGCGCAGCGGCGCAAGCCAGGGCTGAGCGCCATCCTGCTGACCGGATTCGTCACCGCCGGTGTTGCGGAAACCGCAATCGGCGGCGCGATCAGCGGCGCCTTCTCGGTGCTGCGCAAGCCGGTCGATGGCCGCCGCCTGGCAGAGCGAGCCGCCGCCCTTATAGGTGGCAGGGGCCAGTCCGTTACACTAGATCATTGATACGCCGGGCTGACTTATGGGGCAGGAAGGCATCGTCGCCCGCCTGCCGTGGTGAGGCTGGGCGCGTCCGGCCAGGACCCATAGCTATCAGGATAAGCCGCGGCCGGAGAAAAGTTTGGCCGAGGTGTCGTTTACTCCTCGTCATGGCCCGGCTTGTCCGGGCCACCTATCGCGGCACCTGGTGGCATAGGTGGGCCCGACAACCCGGGCCATGACGAGTGGGGAGAATGCCATGCTCCGCCGGCCGCCTTATCCTGATGTACATGGGCCGTGACCATCGTCACTCATCAGCGACCGCCCAGCCGAAATCCAGCAGCGGCCGCGCCGCCGCGAAGCGGTCGAGCAGCAACGCCGGCAACGTGCCGGAACCGATTTCAGAGTCGTTGAGCGAGTGCCGCGCTATGAAGTTGCGATGTTTCAGAAACGGCTCGACCGCCGTCCCCTGCCCGGTTTCGCACCCGCGCGGCAAACGTTTCGTGGCTTCATCGTCCGGCTCGATTGGCATGCCGGCCCGATCCAGCGCGTATACCACTTCCCGGAAACGATCCGGTGCGGCAAGAATGTGCTGGCGCAGCCGATGGAGAAACGGCGGCTCGGGATGCCAGAAACCCGCGGCGACGAAGCAGTCTCCCGGCTCGATGTGGATGTAGAGCAGTCCGGGCGCCAGCCGCGCGCCTGTGCGGCTGAGCGAGGCGCCACAATGCGTCTTGTAAGGGCGCTTGTCCCTGGAAAACCGGATATCGCGGTGGATGCGGAACACTGCCTTATCCGGATCTCCCGTCAGTGGCAGCCGGCGTTCCGCCGCGAGTGTCAGAACATCGGCCGCAAGAGCCACCATTGGGCCGCGCAGCAGCGCGTCGTAGTCGACGCGCCGCGGCTTGAACCAAGCGGGATCGTTGTTGGCCGCGAGTTCGCGCAGAAAGCGCAGTCCCTCCGGCGGAAAGCCCATGAAATTCGTTGCCGCGCCGGTGCTGCCCGGCCGGGCGGTCATTTCGGTATCCCGCTGTCGCGCCGAGACAGGATCCGCCGATCGGCTCGTTTCGGCGCGATTGTCATGCGCTTCAGAATCGCCTGCTGCCGTGCTGGTGTCAACGATCGTTGCCCGGGCCGGGACGTCGGGCGATCTCCTGTCCCGGCTGCTGAACAGACGCTGTCAGCACCCCGACAAAATGTTCTTGCTTTGTTCAAAGGTCGGTTTATGATCCCGCTTCGCAAGGGAACTGAGGGGAACAGGCGATGCAATGCAAACGATGCGGCGGTGGGGTGATGCCGGAAACCGTGATCAAGCTTCGGCGCAGCGTTTTCGGTCTCCGGGAAACGCGTTCGCAGGGCGCCTATTGCGCGGCATGCGGCATCGGCTGGCCCGCGGACTCCGACGCCGTTGCCGCGCCGCAACCCGCCGCGGTGTCACCGCGATTTCGTACCGGACTCGCTGGCGTCTGGCCGGCCTTGCGGCTTTCCGGCGTGGCTCGGCACGGGTGTCCGCGGGCCGGCGGCTTGGCTGCATACGATCCCCTTCCCCTGGCGAGGTAGGCACATCAGGATGCCGGCATGGACGGCATCCCGACACAAGCAGGCCGCGCCCGGCGCGCGAAAGGCGCATCCGGGGGGAAATCCCGCAAATCCGGCGTTGGCAGCCGATACGGATCAGCGCGGCGCGTGCTGGTGACAGGCACCGCCGCGGTGGTGTTCGTCGCAGCATTCATGCTCGATACCGAGGCGGTGGCGAGGCTTCTGCGGGCCTGTCTTGCCGGGCAGGCGGGGGTGCCGGCTCGCATCGCCGCCTCGGCGGTTGTGCTGCTGCTGCTCGGCGTGATTGGCGTGGTGGTCTACCGTCCGGCACCGGCCGCGAAGCCGCGCAAGCGCGCCACCCGGCCCGCCGCTCGCGCCGATGCGCCGACGGAGGCCGCTGACGACGCGCCCCGTGCCGCGGCACGGGCCGGGCGGCGCGGCGGCAAGCGGGCGGCGCCCGCGGCAACGGACCGCGGCGCTTGACGCACATCAAGGCGTTCGGCCCGGCGCCTGCGGCAAGGTTCCGCGGAGGAGCGGGACACAACAATGCGGACCATTGCCATACGCAGGACTGTCGAGCACGGCTGGGCGGACATGTTCGCTCTGGTGGTCGATATCGAGCGGTACCCGCAGTTCGTGCCGGGATGCAGCAATGAGCAGATCTACTCCCGCCGGGAAATCGGCCCCGGCTGCACCGAGATCGTATCCCGTATGACCGTCGGCGTCCCGCCCATGCAATTCGGCTACACCAACCGCACGCTCGCGGATGGTCCGGCGCGGCGGATCACGGTGGACTCGACGGACGGGCCGCTGCGCAACCTGCACGTGACCTGGCAGTTCGAACCTTGCGGCCCGGCCCGGACGCTGGTCGATTTCAGCGCCGAATACGAATTCCACAACGCGATCGTTGCGCGCCTGGCCTCCGGCGCCTTCGAAGCGCTGCTGCGCAAGACGGTGGACGCGTTCGAGCGGCGGGCTCGTCTGCGCCTGCGCGTCCCGCTTCGGCACCATGGTCCGGCCGTTGCGGCCCCGCCGTGCTGAGTGCTATCTCCGGCTGCGTAACAAACAGAAATTTGCCAGCCGGCGTCACGGAATGGTAGCAAACTGACGGTCGCGAACGTCCGAAAGCACACGCCGATGCCTGACCAAGCGCTTATTGACTCTGTCCTTGCGACGGCTGTCAGCGGCGGCGGGATTGCCGGTCTTGTCGCCGCGGCCGCCGATGAGCACGGAGTTATTTATCAGTCCGGGTTCGGGCGGCGCAGCGTTGCGTCTCCGGCACGGATGACGGTGGATTCAGTGTTCCGCATTGCCTCAATGACCAAGGCGATCACCGCCACGGCGGCGATGCAGTTGACCGAGCAGGGCACGCTGTCGCTGGATCAGCCGGCGCGCGAGATCCTGCCGTTTCTGGCCGAAACGAAAGTGCTGGAGGGTTTCGATGCAGCCGGCCAGCCGGTGCTACGGGCGCCTCGGTCGGAGATCACGCTTCGGCGGTTGCTGACCCATACGGCGGGTTTCGTCTACGACATCTGGAACGCGGCAATGAATCGTTACCAGACCGTGACCGGCCTGCCGGGCATGCGATCGGCCAGGCTTGCCGCCCTGAACGCGCCGCTGGCATTCGATCCGGGGGCGCGATGGGAATACGGCGCCAATATCGATGTCGCCGGGCGGATGGTGGAGGCGGTCAGCGGGCTGGACCTGGAGACGTATTTTCAGCGCAACATCTTTGCGCCGCTGGGCATGGCCGATACCAGCTTCATCCCGCGGCCGGAATGGGATGGCCGTCTGGCCACGGTGCATGCGCGGCAGGAAGACGGGTCGCTGGAGCCGATCGCGCTGCCGCCGTGGCAGGCGCCGGAGTTTTATACTGGCGGCGGCGGGCTTTTCTCCACCGCGCCCGACTACATGCGGTTCCTGCGCGCGTTGTTGAACGGCGGGGAGCTGGACGGCGCGCGCATCCTGCGGCCGGAGACGGTGGCGCTGATGGGGCAGAGTCATATCGGCGCGCTGGAGGTGCAGCCGATGATCAGCGGGATGCCGCGCATATCCAATGACGTCGAGCTGTTCCCCGGAATGGCGAAGAAATGGGGGTTGAGTTTTCTGATCAATACTCAGCCGGGTCCGGCGGGGCGAAGTGCGGGCAGCCTGGCCTGGGCGGGAGTGAACAATACGTATTACTGGCTCGATCCGGTGCGCAAGGTGGCGGGGGTGCTGATGACGCAGGTGCTGCCGTTCGCGGACGCCTCGGTGCTGGAGGCGCTGGATCGGTTCGAGGCGGCGGTTTATGCGTCGGTGGGGTAGCTTCCGGCCGTCTCATCGGGAATTGATTTTGGGGCGCCCGGGACTGCGCCATTAAATTGCGCGGCTGACTGAGGTGCCCGATAATAATATAAAAGGAAATGGCCGATGATCGGCAGAAGGAGTGTGATCTGTTCAGCCGTTGGAATATCCTCGGCATGGCGGTTCGGCGCCGCCCGCGCCGACACCCCGGGCGTGACCGCCACGGATATCAAAATCGGCAATACCATGCCCTACAGCGGTCCGGGCTCCGCCTATGGCGTCGTCGGGCATTTCGAGGCGGCCTGGTTCAAGATGGTCAACGAGACCGGCGGCATCGCCGGCCGCAGGATCGACTTCATCAGCTACGATGACAGTCTGACGCCGCCGAGGACTGTGGACGCCATGCGCCGTTTGGTCGAAGACGACCGGGTGGCGTTCATTTTCGGCTCGTTGGGGACGGCTTCGAACGCGGCGGTGGTGGACAGCCTGAACCGGAAGAAGATACCGCATATGTTTATTTTCACGGGCGGCAGCAAGTTCGGCGACTACAGGAAGTATCCATGGACCATCGGGCTGGTGCCGACTTACCGGGCAGAGGGTCAGGTTTATGCGAAATACGTCCTGCAACAGGCGCCGGGCGCGAAGATCGCAATACTTTACCTGAATGACGACTTCGGGAAGGATTACGTGGCCGGGTTCAGGGACGTGCTCGGGGGCGATTTCGATCGCATGGTGACGGCGGCGAGCTATGAATACTCGGACCCGACGATCGACAATCAGATAACGACGCTGCAGGCATCGGGGGCGGCCGTATTTGTCGCGGCTGCACCGGCTAAGGCCACGGCGCAATCGATCCGGAAAGTTCACGATATGGGTTGGCGGCCGTTGTTCCTCATCGCCAACCCATCGACGTCCGTCGGCGCGGTGCTGAAGCCCGCCGGACCGGAGAAGGCCGTCGGCGTGATCAGCGCCGGCTTCGTGAAAGACCCGAGCGACCCGGGTTTCGCGGCTGATCCCGACATGCAGGAATGGCGATCGTTCATGGCGAACTATCTGCCGGGGGCCGATACCAGCGACTTGCTGTACATCAACGCGTATGTTGCGTGCAAAACGATCACGCGGGTTCTGATGCAATGCGAAGGGGATTTCTCCCGCGAGAACGTCCTGCGGCAGGCGGAGAACCTGCATGGCTTCGAGGTTCCGGCGTTGCTGCCGGGGATCAGCGTGAACACGGGACCGGCAGATCATATTCCGGTAAAAACGTTCCGGCTTCAGAGATGGGATGGAGCTTCGTGGGTGCGGTTCGGAGAGTTGGTCGAGGGGGTGCGGGAAAGCTGAACTGCTCCGCATGGGCCCCGGCGCAGCCGCTATCCGTGGCCAAGTAGAAGATCGGCGTAGATTGCCTCGATGGCGGATGCCTCGTCCCCGGTCAAAGCCGCGAAATTTTTGTTCCGGGCCGCCGCGAGAACCGCCCTTTGGTCTGCCGAAGAAAGCCCTGCATCAGATCGAACCGTTGATCCGGAATCTCGAGGAAGTTTCCAACCCGGGTCTTCATCAGGTCGTAGCGTCGCAGATAATCGATCTTGAAAACCGCCTTGGGTGCGCCAGCCCGGGCGCAGGACGGCATGTCCCGCCCGATGACGAGACGCTGAAGGCGCAACAGTTCGTCTTCGGTCAGCGCCAGGTCCACCGCTTCGTGGCGGAGCGCGAAGGCGAGGTGGGCGGCCAGGGTGTCGGGCTGGCGATAGCGTGGTGTCAGGATGGACCAGCGTCCCTCGGGACCGAAACCCTCTGCACCTGTGACGATTAAGCCGGGTAGCGTTTCCGACCTTCGGGCACTCTACTCGAAACCATTTGACAACCGTCCCCCCAATCCCTACCCCGCCGCCTCCCTATCCAACCGAGCACCCACCCAACCATGTCCCCCCGCCGCAAGCCCCGCGGCCGCCCGCTCAACGGGTGGCTGATCATCGACAAGCCGGCCGGGCTGACCAGCACCGACGTGGTCAACCGCGTCAAGCGCATCTTCGACGCCCAGAAGGCCGGCCACGGAGGCACCCTCGACCCGCTCGCCACGGGCCTGCTGCCGGTCGCCTTCGGCACCGCCACCAAGACGGTCCCCTACGTCATGGACGGCACCAAGCTCTACCGCTTCACCCTCAGGTTCGGCGAGGCCCGCGACACCGACGACGCCGACGGCGTCATCACCGAGACCAGCGACATCCGCCCCGACGACCAGGCCATCGAATCCGCCCTGCCGCAGTTCCGCGGCGAGATCATGCAGGTTCCGCCCGTCTTCTCCGCCATCAAGGTCGCCGGGGAGCGCGCCTACGACATGGCCCGCGACGGCCGCGCGCCGATCCTGGAGCCTCGCCCCGCCCGGGTGGACCGCTTCGTGCTGATCGACCGCCCCGACCCCGACACCGCGGTGTTCGAGGTCGCCTCCGGCAAGGGCGTCTACATGCGCAGCCTCGCCCGCGACCTGGCGAAAGCCTGCGGCAGCGTCGGTCACATCGCCGCGCTCAGGCGCCTGCGCGTCGGCCCGTTCCTGGAGCAGCACGCAATAACCCTGGACAAACTGCGCGAAGCAGACGATACCGCGCCGGCTTCCCCGGACCTGCTGCTTCCGGTCGCGACCGCGCTGGCCGACATCCCGGCGCTGGCCTTGACGGAGCAGGAGGCCGCCGCGTTGCATCAAGGCCAGGCCATCAGCCTGATCACCCTGATGGGCCGGATTCCGGACTCGGCTGATCCTAACGGGGGGTTGGCGCGAGCCATGGCGGGGGGCCGCGTGATCGGGTTGTGCCGTCTCGAAGACGGCATGCTGAAGCCCGAACGGGTCCTGTAGGACCCTCGCACGCGTCCTTACCAACCCCATGCAGGAGAACTCCTGATGTCGATAACGGCGGAGCGTCGTACGACGCTCATTGGTGAATACGCGACGGGTGCGGCCGATACCGGCAGCCCCGAGGTCCAGGTGGCGCTGCTCAGCGAGCGGATCGTCAACCTGACCGAACATCTCAAAACCCACGCGAAGGACTTCCACTCGCGCCGCGGCCTTCTGATGCTGGTTGGTCGGCGGCGCCGGCTGCTGGATTACCTGAAGAAGAAGGACCAGGCCCGGTACCAGACGCTGATCGGGCGCCTGTCGCTGCGGCGGTAGTCGTCGGCCGGGCCACTACTAACCCGTCATGGCCCGGCGTGTCCGGGCCACCTATCGCGGCAGGGTGCTTGCGGGGACAAGCCGGGCCATGACGTTAGACGGGGTGCGTTCGCACATAAAGCTAGCCACCGGCCGGATTCATCACTATTTCCAGCCTGCCGACTGAACGTAACACCTGAACGGGGGCAGGTTTGGTCCCCCGCAACACCGCGTCACGCGGTGGACACAACGATCGCCGAACCGGCACGCCCCGAACAGGCGCGGGACCAGCGACGGCGTTTCCGGCCACATGGCCGCGGCTGCGACCCTTTGCAACGGTGCGCAGGCGCGCTCCGTGTTACCCGAGACGCCGCCACCCCGCCTAACGTGAGGGACGGACCCGGAGAGCTGTCTTGGCGTCCGCCGATGCCGCGCATCCATAGGACGACTGAATGTTCAATTACTTCCGCAAGGAACTCGACTGGGGCGGCCGCAAGCTGGTCCTGGAAACCGGCAAGATCGCCCGTCAGGCCGACGGCGCCGTCATGATCTCCTACGGGGAGACCATCATCCTCTGCACCGCCGTCGGGGTGAAAACCTCCAAGCCCGGCCAGGATTTCTTCCCGCTGACCGTCAACTACCAGGAAAAGGCCTTCGCCGCCGGCAAGATCCCCGGCGGGTTCTTCAAGCGCGAAGGCCGCCCGAGCGAGGCCGAGGTGCTGAAAAGCCGGCTGATCGACCGCCCGCTCCGCCCGCTGTTCCCGGAAGGCTTCACCAACGAGGTCCAGCTCGTCGCCACGGTGCTCAGCTACGATAACGAAAACGACCCCGATATCGTCTCCATCATCGGCTGCTCCGCCGCGCTGACGCTGTCCGGCATCCCGTTCTTTGGCCCCATCGCCGCGGCGCGCATCGGCTACAAGAACGGCGAATACATCCTGAACCCGACCTACGAGCAGATGAAGACCAGCGAGCTCGAACTGGTCCTCGCCGGCACCGCCGAGGGCGTGCTGATGGTCGAATCCGAAGCGCAGGAGCTGTCGGAAGAAACCATGCTCGGCGCCGTGACCTTCGGCCACGCCGCGTTCCAGCCGGTGATCAACGCGATCATCGAACTGGCCGAACACGCCGCGAGGGAACCCTGGCCGCTGCCGGAAAAATCCGAGGAGGAAAAGGCCCTCGCCGCCCGCGTTGATGCGCTCGGCCGCGCCCATATCGCCGAAGCCTACCAGGAGAAGGTCAAGCAGGCCCGCCACGACAAGGTCAGCGCCGCCAAGAAGGCGGTCGCCGCCGCCCTACTTGAGGAAGGGCTTGATCCGGAGAAGGCCAAGAGCATCCTGCACGACCTCGAGGCCACGGTCGTGCGCGACGCCATCCTGGAGACCGGCATCCGGATCGACGGCCGCGACACCCGCACCGTCCGGCCGATCATCGCGGAAGTGGGGATCCTGCCGCGGGCGCACGGGTCCGCTCTGTTCACCCGCGGTGAGACGCAGGCGTTCTGCGTCGCCACGCTAGGCACCGGCCAGGATGAGCAGGTCGTTGACTCGCTGCTCGGCGAGTATCGCGAGCGGTTCATGCTGCACTACAACTTCCCTCCGTACTCCGTTGGCGAAGCCGGCCGCATGGGTTCGCCCGGCCGCCGCGAAGTCGGCCACGGCAAGCTGGCGTGGCGTGCCGTCCACCCGCTGCTGCCGGAGAAGGACAAGTTCCCCTACACCCTGCGCGTGGTGTCGGAGATCACTGAATCCAACGGCTCGTCCTCGATGGCGACGGTCTGCGGGACGTCCCTGGCGCTGATGGATGCCGGCGTGCCGCTGAAGCGGCCGGTGGCGGGCATCGCGATGGGCCTGATCAAGGAGGACAAGGGCTTCGCCGTGCTGTCCGACATCCTGGGCGACGAGGACCACCTCGGCGACATGGACTTCAAGGTCGCCGGCACGGAAGCGGGCGTCACCAGCCTGCAGATGGACATCAAGATCACCTCCATCACGCCCGACATCATGAAGATCGCCCTCGATCAGGCGAGGGAAGGGCGGCTGCACATCCTGGGCGAGATGTCCAAGGCGCTGAACAACGCCCGCCACGACGTCGCGACGACGGCACCGCGCATCACCATCATCAACGTGCCGAAGGAGAAGATCCGCGAGATCATCGGCACCGGCGGCAAGGTGATCCGTGAGATCGTCGAGCAGACCAAGTGCAAGATCGACATCGACGACGACGGCACGATCAAGATCGCGGCGACCGACATCGACCAGGCCCAGCAGGCGATCGACTGGATCCGCGGCATCGTCGCCGAACCCGAGATTGGCATCATCTACACCGGCAAGGTGGTGAAGACCGCCGATTTCGGCGCCTTCGTCAACTTCCTCGGGTCGAAGGACGGGCTGGTCCATATCAGCGAACTCGCCCAGGGCCGCGTCGCCAAGACCACCGACGTGGTCAACAACGGCGACACGGTGAAGGTGAAGGTCATCGGCTTCGATGAGCGCGGCAAGGTGAAACTGTCGATGCGGGTGGTCGACCAGGCCACCGGCGCCGATATCACCGAGCAGGTCGGCGCCCGGCCGCCACGCGGTGAGCGTCCGGAACGGGAAGAGCGTGGTGAACGCGGCGATCGGGGTGGCCGCGACCGTCCCCGGCGCGACCGCGACAGCGCTCCGGCCTTCGAAGGTTCCGATCAGCCGACGATCGCCGACTAACCGAACGTGGGCGGCGCCCGGAGGATAACCGGGCGTCGCTTACTGCTGTGATCGGCCCTGTGTCGCCTTGGCGCTCGGGTTTCACGTGCCGGTTCATGGCGCGGGGATTAAGATCGGATCGGATTGGTCCTACCTGCCGGTATCGCTCTTGTCATAGCCGCGGCATTTGCCACGTCTGTCAGGCTACAGGCGGGACGCAGCCGCGCGGCATACTCGTATCGCGAGCGACGAGGGGCAACGTGCGGCCGGCAACCCTGATAATGGGTGCACCAGGGCAGTTCGGCGTTAACATTCTGGTCAACGTCTATTAAGAGAAACCCCTTGGGGTCGGCCCGGGCCAACTTTCGGCGCAGGCCATCGGCGTTAGGTAGGCGATAGACATTCGGGAGAACGGCTTGATCCAGGTGCGTTTGCTGCAGGAGGGCTCCGGTTCCAGCCTCCGGGATCGCATCCGGAGCCGCGAACTGGCGATCAATGCCTGCTTGACAATCACGCGGTCGATGGATTTTGCCGCCTGGCCAGTTCCGTTCGAGGAGGAACTTTCTCCTGAACCGAAGTGCCTTTTGAGTCCGTGCAACTTGGCGAGCTCGCCAAACCGATCTGAAGTATCATGAGAACAATCAACGCAATACGAATGGGTGGCGTCGACGTCCTTCCCCTGGTGGAAGGGGGCAAGGGGGTTTCCATCTCCAACGGCCTCTCCGCCGGCATGTGGGCCCTGGCCGGAGGTGTCGGCACGTTCAGTGCCGTCAATGCCGACAGTTTCGACTCCGACGGCCGCCGCATCCCGCAGCTCTATCACGGCCGCACGCGACGTGAGCGGCATGAGGAGATGATCAACTATGCCATCCAGGGCGCCCTCGCGCAGGCCCGCCGCGCCTGGGACGTCACCGGCGGCAGGGGCCGCATCCACACCAACATCCTGTGGGAAGGCGGCGGCGCCGAACGCATCATGCATGAGGTGCTGGAGCAGGCCAAAGGCCTGATTCACGGCATCACCTGCGGTGCCGGCATGCCCTATCGCCTGGCCGAGATCGCCGCCAAATTCAACGTGCACTATTACCCGATCATCTCCTCCGCCCGCGCTTTCAATGCGCTTTGGAAGCGCGCCTACTACAAGACCGCGGAACTGCTCGGCGGCGTGGTCTACGAAGACCCCTGGCTCGCCGGCGGCCATAACGGCCTGAGCAACGGCGAAGACCCCACCCGGCCGGAGGATCCGCTGCCGCGCGTCGCCGCCTTGCGCAAGGTGATGAACGGCTTCGGCCTGCATGAGACGCCGATCATCATGGCCGGCGGGGTGTGGTGCCTGGATGAGTGGGAGCACTGGATCGACAACCCCGAACTCGGCCCCGTTGCCTTCCAGTTCGGCACCCGCCCGCTGCTGACCAAGGAAAGCCCTATCGGCGACGCCTGGAAGCAGCGGCTGCTGACGTTGAAGGAGGGCGATGTCTTCCTGAATAAGTTCAGTCCGACCGGTTTCTACTCCAGCGCGGTGAACAACGGCTTCATCGCCGAACTGCGGGAACGGAACGAGCGTCAGGTGGCCTACACCACCGAGGCGATCGGGGAGCATGTCGCCGAATACGGTGTCGGCCCGCGCAAGCGGATCGTCTACCTGACCAACCCGGATCTCGGGCGGGCGTTCGGCTGGGAGAACCAGGGCTTCACCGAGGCGCTGCGCACACCGGACTCGACGCTGATCTTCGTCACGCCGGAGAAGGCGCATGAGATCCTGCAAGACCAGTCCGGCTGCATGGGCTGCCTGAGTTCCTGCCGCTTCTCCAACTGGGCGCAGCAGGAGCCCGACTACAACAACGGCAAGCGGGCGGATCCGCGCAGCTTCTGCATTCAGAAGACGCTGCAGGACATCGCGCATGACAGCGACAAGCCGGAGGCGGTGGAGAACAACCTGATGTTCAGCGGCCACAACGCCTACCGGTTCGCCAAGGACCCGTTCTACTCGAACGGCTTCATCCCGACGGTGAAGCAGTTGATGGAGCGGCTTCTTACGGGTCGGTAGGGACGGCGGCCAGGGATTTCTCCTGGCCGGTCCTTGTCCTTCCGCCATGGCAGGCGCAGGGCCGCGTCCACACCTTTTGCTGCATTCTGCACCGCACATAAGGCGTGGATGCCGACCCTCGGCCTCCACCGGGGCATGCCTCGTGGGCATGGCGTTTTCGCGTTCCGCCTGGCGACGGGCGCTTGCCAGCGCACTTCGCCATAAAGTCTGGAAAATGGGGGCATCCCGAGAAAGCTGTGCCGAAGGTGTCGTCCTCCCTCGTCGCGGTCCGGCTCGGGTTGCTTCTTTGCCGTGGTCTACGCGCCTCTCCCCGACGCCCCTTCGCTCGCAACACGTCCAGACCGAAGCACGCGACCTGAACGACCGCGGCAGCAAGCCGCACGGTCGGGCGCCAACCTTTATGTCCTCGACGCCGTGCTGCCGATCGTTCGTTCCACCTCATCGACCTTAAGTCCATCCTCGGTTTGGTAACAGGGCCTATTGGGGCCCGGCTCTTTGGCCGCCGAATTTCTCGGCGGGATCCAACCTGTCAACCGGCCTTAGCTGAACTGTGTCAAGTCTGACTGTCAAAGCAATTATGTGCACACCGTTATCAGGTTGCCCAAAGCTTAGGAGACGCCCACGGTGAAGAGCGGTGGTGCCGCTGGGCCGACAACAACCCGGACTTACACCAGAATGAATAGAGTATTCAAATTTTGCGACAATAATCATATCCATTAAGTCGCCGCTTTGTCGAAAATTTTACAAGATGAAACCGAATTAGATAGTAAAATTAAAGTCAAAATCGCATCTGGGCGGGCTTTCAAATCACTGCTACGGACCATATGTGATCGCTAACAATGTCTTTGCCGTTTTAAATGACGGCTCCCATGAGACATTCCCGGGGTAATGCAGATGGCCACTCGATTCTTTGTAACAAACCCCCAGTTGAACAATGCCAGCCGGTTCAATGACACAAGCCAACAATACCGGCTGATAGACAACATGCTCGTGGTGCCCAACCTCGGCCCCTGTCCGGATTTCGGATCCGAAAGCCATATCGTCTCCGGGAGCGCATAAGATGCCCACGCCAGACACCGGGGTAGACGCGGACCTGAACGGGGCCATCCCGTTCGACGCTGAAAGCCAGTGGAACATACCGGTCGAGAACGCCCCGATCCTGTGGGACTCGGCCGAGATCATGGCGTCGCTCAATACCGATGTCGGCATGCACCCGGATTTCGGTTCCGGAACCTACAACGGCATAACGATCGGCATTCCCTACGTTGTGGTCCCGTACGATCAGCCGTTGGTCCCGTTCATCAACAACCTCTACACGACGGAATCCGACCCGGGCCCGTTCCCTATCCCCGATGATCCGCCGATCCAGGGCGAGGGCGCCACTGGCTATAACGACCACCACCTGATCGTCCTGCAGTTGGATGCGAACGGCAATCTGGCCGAAGAATACGACTTCTTCCAGATCAGCCAGAACGCGGACGGTGTCTGGCAAGGCTACGCCATCGAATTCAACCTTACCGGGGGCGACGACCAGCTCCCCATGGGGTGGACATCGGCCAACGCCGCCGGCCTGCCGGAATTCCCGGGCCTGGTCACCTACGACGAAGTTCAGCAGGCCATCGCCGCGGGCGGCGTGAATGGCTACATCCCCCACGCCCTCGCGTTCACGCTGGATGCCTGGGACATCGGCAACGCAGTGTTCGGCGCCGCCGAACATGCGACGAATGGCGGCGGCCAGGCGGAGTTCGGGATGCGCTTCGTGCTCAACCCGGACTACGTGATCGATCCGAGCCTTCCCATCGAAGACATCATCATCCTGAACACGCTCAAGATGTACGGGATGATCCTCGTCGACAACGGCTCCAACTTTTTCCTGTCCGGCGTGCCCGATCCACGCTGGAACAACTCCGATCTGGCCCTGTTGCAGACCGTGGTCTCCGCGTCCGATTTCGAGATCGTGGACACCACGGGCCTGGTCCCGCCACCGGCGATCACCGTCAGCTCCGGTTCCGATTCCCTGGTGCTCCAGGTCAGCGAAAACTCATACGAAGGCAACGCGCAATTCACCGTCAGCGTGGACGGAAACCAGATCGGCGGCGTCCAGACGATCGAGGCGCTCAATTCCAGCAACGAAACCCAGACGTTCACCTTCCTGGGCAACTGGGGCACCGCCCAGCACATCATTTCAATCAACTTCGTCAATCCGCTGACCGACGCGAACGGCAGCCGCGACATGCTCTTGCAGAGCGTGACCTACAATGGCGCCGCCACGGCGGCGGACCCGGCGACCCTTGCCGCGACGGGCGCCGACACGTTCAGGCTTGGAACGATCCCGACCGTCGGGTCCGGCGCCGACACGCTGGTGCTGGGGATGTGCGAAAATGCCTACGAAGGCGACGCGCAGTTCACCGTCAGCGTCAACGGCGTGCAAATCGGCGGGGTTCAGACCGTCACGATGCAGGCCAACAGTATCGTCAACGAGGACTTCGACGTACTGGGCAACTGGGGCCCGGGACAGCAAACGGTTAGCGTTGACTTTGTCAACGGATACAGCGACGCGGGCGGCTCGCGCAATCTTTACATCTGGGGGATGAACTACGACGGGATCGAATACTCCAGCAACATAGCGAACCTTTTTGGCGGCGGCGACGGATACTTCCTGGTCGGAACCGCTTTGCCCATCGGTTCCGGCCGGGACACGCTTGTGCTGACCGTCTCCGAGGATGCTTACCAGGGCAACGCGCAGTTCACCGTCAGCGTGGACGGGGTGCAAGTCGGCGGGGTCGAGACAGCGACGCTCAACAGCAGCGGAGCGACCCAGGACTTTACCTTCCTGGGCAACTGGAGCGGCGGAGCGCACACGGTTACCGTCAACCTCGTCAACGGATACGGCGACGCGCAGGGTTCCCGGAACCTGTTCATCCGGGGCATGAGCTACGACGGCACCACTTACGCCAGCAACGAAGCGAACCTGTATGGCGGCGGCGCTGCATCGTTCGCGGTCGCCGGCGGCGATAGTGTCGGCTACGGCGCCGACACCCTGGTCCTGAACATCGCCGAGGCGGCCTACCAGGGCGACGCGCAGTTCACCGTCAGCGTGGACGGCGTGCAAGTCGGCGGAGTTCTGACTGCCAGCGGCCAGGCACAGGACTTCGACGTGCTCGGCAACTGGGGCGGCGGCCAACACACGGTCACCGTCAACTTCGTCAACGGCCTCAGCGACGCGGGCGGCTCGCGCGACCTGTTCATATGGGGCATGAGCTACAACGGCACCTGTTACGCCAACAACGTGCAGAACCTGTATGGCGGCGGCGTCGGGTCGTTCCTGATCGGGACCGCCGCGCCCATCGGTTCCGGCTCCGACACGCTCGTGCTGAATGTTTGCGAGGACGCGTATCAGGCCGATGCGGAGTTCACCGTCGATGTCAACGGCGTGCAAGTCGGCGGGATTGAAACCGCGACGCTGCTGGCAAGCAGCGGCAACACCGAGGCATTCACCTTCCTGGGCAACTGGGGTTCCGGGCAGAACACGGTCACCGTCAACTTCGTCAACGGAGACAGCGACGCGGACGGCTCGCGCGACCTGTTCATCCGGGGGATGAGCTACGACGGAACCAACTACGCCAATAACGTCCAGAACCTGTATGGCGGGGGCGCCGGGTCTTTCCTGATCGGGACCGCCGCACCCATCGGCTACGGCCCCGACACGCTCGTGCTGAATGTCAGCGAGCAGGCTTACCAGGGCGACGCGCAATTCACAGTCGATGTGAACGGCGTGCAGGTCGGCGGGATCGAAACCGCAACGCTGAACGGCGGGATCCAGAAGTTCACCCTTGAAGGCAACTGGGGCTCCGGGCTGAACTCGGTCACCGTCAACTTCGTCAACGGACTGAGCGACGCGAGCGCATCGCGCAACCTGTTCGTCCGGGGGATGAACTACGACGGCGCCGATTATGCCAATAACGTCCAGAACCTCTATGGCGGCGGCGTTGCGTCGTTCCTTGTCGGCACCGCGACACCCATCGGTTCCGGCCCCGACACGCTCGTGCTGCACATCTTCGACACCGCGTATCAAGGCGACGCGGAGTTCACCGTCGATGTAGACGGCGTTCAGGTCGGCGGCGTCGAAACCGCGCTGATGTTGGCCAGCGGCGGCAAAACCCAGGACTTCACCTTCCTGGGCAACTGGGGTCCCGGCCAGCAGACGGTCACCGTCAATTTCGTCAATGGACTGAGTGATGCCGGCGGATCGCGCAACTTGTTCATTGAGGGAATGAATTACGACGGCACGGAGTACGCCAACAACACCCGGAACCTGTATGGCGGCGGTGTCGGGTCGTTCCTTGTCGGCACCGCTTCACCCATCGGCACCGGTTCCGACACGCTGGTGCTGGATCTCAGTGAGGCCGCTTACCGCGGCGACGCCGAGTTCACCGTCGATGTGGACGGCGTGCAGGCCGGCGGCATCCAAACCGTGACGCTGCTGCAGAGCAGCGGCAAGTCTGAAACCTTCACCTTCCTCGGCAAATGGGGCGGCGGGCAGCACAGCGTCGCCATCAACTTCGTCAACGGCCTGAGCGACGCGGACGGCTCGAGGAACCTGTTCATATCAGGAATGAGCTACGACGGCACCGCTTCGCCCGGCAACGTGGAGAACCTGTACGGCGGCGGCTCCGGGACGTTCACGGTCTCCGGCGGAAATACCGTCGGCTCCGGCGCCGACACGCTGGTGCTGCATATGTGCGAGACGGCCTATCAGGGCGACGCCGAATTCACCGTCAGCGTGAACGGCGTCCAGGTCGGCGGTATTCTATCCGCCACGACGATGCAATCCAGCGGCCAGACCGAGAATTTCAACGTGCTGGGCAACTGGGGTTCCGGCCAGCAAACGGTCACCGTGAACTTCATCAACGGCCTGAGCGATGCCGGAGGATCGCGCAACCTGTTTGTTTGGGGGATGTCCTACGACGGCACCAATTACGACAACAACGTGCAGAACCTGTACGGCGGCGGCGTCGGGTCGTTCCTTGTCGGCACCGCGGCGCCGATTGGAGCCGGCTCGGACCAGTTGGTCGTCAATCTCAGCGAGTCCCCTTACCTGGGCGACGCCGAGTTCACCGTCAGCGTGGACGGTGTTCAGGTCGGCGGAGTCGAGACCGCGACGATGCTCGCCAGCAGCGGCAGTCAGGCCTTCACGTTCCTGGGCAACTGGGGCTCGGGGCAGCAAAATGTCAGCGTCGACTTTATCAATGGACTGAGCGACGGAGGTGGATCACGGAACCTGTACGTCCAGGGGATGACCTACGACGGCACCAAATATTCCAGTAACGAGGACAACCTGTACGGCGGCGGCACCGCGTCGTTCACTGTCGGTTCCAATACCATTGCGGTGTCCACCGCGAGCCTCGTTACGGCGGCCGCTTCATCGCAGTTGACATTCCTCTCTCCCGCTGCTGCCGGCCAAAGCCTTGTTGGAAGCCAGACATTCGGAGACGAGTTCCAGGCCGTCAGCGGCAACCTGAACGGGGATACGATCTCTTATTTCGGTGGCAATGATGTGATCGACCTGACCGACATGGGCTTTGCCGGTGTCAGCGGTACGTTCAGCGGCACCGCCACCGGCGGGACGCTGACGATCGCAAATGGCAGCCACAGCGCCGCGATGACTTTGATTGACGGCACCAACTATAGCCCCGGGGCCTTCACACTTGTCGGCGATGGACACGGCGGCACCTCCGTGGTGTTCGCCTGAGCTCGATGGCGCGGCATTGGACCGGCTGGATTTGATCGTCCGCGCCGCCTTGAGGTCGCGCCGGACGTCCGGTTGCCTTCACCGCGCGTCCCTCTGCGGCATGTCAAGACATGGCAGACCCAATCGGCAGAGTCGCGCCACGAGCGGTGTCACAGCCGCCCGCAACATCCGTGTGGTCTTGAGCATTATCTCGACGTAGCGAACCAAAAGCCGGGCGCACTTGCCGGGTCGAAGCCGCTGGCCCGGTGACGCGCGGAGAAACGCCGAACCACATGTCAAACTCAAAGCGGACTGGCCTCGGATCATACGGAAGCGCTGGAACGCGCCAAGTCAAGGGGGTGACAACCTGTCGCCTGACCATAATGGGAACGGCTGCAAGCTTGGACCGCCTTGGCAACCGGCAGGCGAGATGCACATCTATCCATCTACCAGGGACACAGGTCCAGGCTCCCAGCCGATGGATCAGCACGCATTGGGGATTTGATGACCGACTTCGCGGCTTTCAGCTTCATCCTTGGAGCAACTCGACCCTTCCCGAACCGCATCAGCGGAAAGCAACGGCAGGCCGCCCGCCGCCGCAGCCCATGAGCCTTCTGCCCCACGCCCATCGCCGCCCGGCCGTCGGGTTCATCCTCCTAACCCTGGTGATCGACGCCCTGGGCTTTGGCCTGGTGGTGCCGATCGTGCCGGCCTTGGTGCTGGAGATGTCGGGGCTGACCGCCTCCGGTGCATCGCTATGGGTCGGCGCGCTGCTGACCTCCTTCGCGGTCATGCAGTTCGTCTGCGCGCCGATCCTGGGGGCGCTGAGCGATCGGTTCGGCCGGCGGCCGGTTATGCTGCTGTCGCTCGCCGGAGTGGGCTTGAATTATGTCCTGCTGGCCTGGGCGCCATCGCTGATATGGCTGTTCCTCGGCCGCATGATCGCCGGCGGCACGGCCGCGAACGCTGCCACGGCAACGGCCTATATCGCCGACGTTACCCCGCCGCAGCAGCGCGCCGGACGCTTCGGACTGGTTGGGGCGATGTTCGGGATCGGCTTCGTGCTCGGGCCGGCGCTTGGCGGGCTGCTGGGGACATACGGACTGCGCGTCCCGTTCATGGCGGCGGCGGTGCTGACGGGTTGCAACGTGCTGTACGGCCTGTTCGTGCTGCCGGAGAGCCTGCCGCCCGAGCGCCGCCGCGCGTTCGAGTGGCGGCGAGCCAATCCGGTGGGATCGCTGCGCGTGCTGATGGGCAGCCCGAATCTGGGCCGCCTGGCGATTGCCTGGGGCTGCACATGGTTCGCCATGGGCGCGCTGCAGACGACGTTCGTGCTGGCCAACCAGCTTCGCTTCGGCTGGGACACGCAGCACAACGGCCTGGCGCTGGCGCTCGCCGGCCTGGGCTCGGCCGTGGTCCAGGGATTGCTGGTGCGGCGTATCATTCCGTATTTGGGCGAACTTCGGGCTGCCCTGATCGGCAGTTCGATTACCGTCTGCTCCTATCTGCTGATCGCGTTCGCGCCGTATGGCTGGGTCGTGCTGCTGGGCATCGCGGTCCAGGCCGGCGGGGCCATCACCAACCCGGCCGTCCAGGGCCTCGTCTCCGCCGCGGTCCCGGCCGATCGGCAGGGGGAGACGCAGGGGGCGCTGTCGTCGGTGCAGGGGCTGACGGCGATCGTATCGCCGCTCGTCGCCAGCACGGTGTTCGCGCACTTCACCGGTCCGTATGCGTTGATCCTGCTGCCGGGGGCGCCGTTCGTGGTGTCCGCGCTGGCTTATTGCGTGTCGCTTTGGGCAGTGTCCGGCGTGCGCCCGGCGCCGGCATTGGTCCGCGCCGAAGTGGGCGCTACACTGGTCGCCGAACCGAAAGAGGCGGGGGGAGACTGATGGACACGCGCGCGCCGCGGCAGAAGGCCCCGGCCTTGAGCACGGACTGCCATTTCCACATCTTCGGCCCGTTCGACACGTTCCCGATGAGCCCGGGCCGGTCCTACACGCCGCCCGAGGCACTGGTGCCGCGCTATCTCCAGGTGGCCGAGACCATCGGCATCGAGCGGATGGTGGTGGTGCAGGCGAGCATCTACGGCACCGCCAATGCGGTGACTTTGGACGCGATCTCCCGGTTCGGCCTGCACCGCGCGCGCGGCATCGCGGTGATCGACGACAGTTTCGATGACGCTGCGCTGAAGCGTCTGCACGATCAGGGCATCCGCGGCGTGCGATTCAACATGGTCTCGGGCAACGGCACGCCGGAGGACCAGTTGCAGGCGCTGGCGCAGCGTGTCGCGCCGCTCGGCTGGCATATTCAGATCTATGCCGACGGCGCCAAGCTGCGGGAGATCGGGCCGCTGCTGGCGAAACTGCCGGTCGAGGTGGCGATCGACCATTGCGGCGGAGTGAAGGCTGCGCTCGGCACCGGTCATCCTCAGTTTCAGGCTCTGTTGCGGCTGCTGGATACCGGCCGGGCGTGGGTGAAGGTGTGCAGCTACCGGGCTTCGTCCGCCGCAGCGCCATGGTCGGATGTCGAACCCAACGTGAAGGCGCTGGTCGCTGCCGCGCCGGACCGCTGCGTGTGGGGCACGGACTGGCCGCATTCGCAGATGAGCCCGGCGCCGGAAGCGGGACTTCTTTTAGACCAGTTCTTCGAGTGGCTGCCGGACGACGCGATACGGCAGAAGATCCTGGTGGACAATCCGGCGCGGCTTTACGGGTTTTGACTCGGATCGCACGTCACGGGTTCGGCGGCTGCAAGCCATGGCCGCGCAGGACGGTCACGGTGCGCAGCACCCTTCCGTCCAGGCGGATCGTGGTTTCCGGCAGCCTTTCGATGCTGCTGAACCAGCGCTTCGCCTCATCCAGGCTGCGGCCGACAGGGTCCGGCAACAGCACCAACACGTCCCGGCCGGCAAAGCCGCGGACGTTTTCGGCGATGCCGAACTGACGTGAATCGCGGCAGAGGCACAGCATCGTGACATCGGGGCCGAGCGCGTATCCAAGCTTGCCGGCGTCCCGCCAGCTCAATGACGCCGCGACGGTCCCGGGCGGCAATAGCCCTCGCTCCCGCAGGTCATTCCGGACCGAGGTCCAGTCCAGACCCTCCGCGGTCGGGTCCTTGCCCATCACCGCGGCAACGCTGCCGCCCAGAAAGTCGAACTGGATTTGCAGGCTGACGATCGCCGTGGCGGCAAGCACCAGCGCCGCGGTGGCGCCGATCAACCGCCGCACTGCGGGACTGTCCAGTCGATTTGCGATGGCCTCGCCCAGCAATGGGAACAGCATCAGGTAACCGGGGGCGGCCCAGTGGAACAGTATCCGCTGGCTCGACCACGCGGAGATCAGGGCAAAGGCAAGTATCGGCGGCGCGGCGAGGAACACCAGCAGGCGATGCGCCGGGGGCGCCGAGGATCGGAACCCGCCGATGAACAGCACCATCATCGGCAACCAGATCCAGGGTAGCAAAAACAGCGCCTCCCCTCCCAGGGTGGTCAACGGCGCGAATGGATGAAACCGCAACCCGACGGCCCGGTCGCCCTGGAACGCGAACGAGGCCCAGCCATGGGTGGCATTCCAGATCAGCACCGGAGCGAAGACAAGAGCGGCAAGCCCCACGGCGGCGTAGGGCTGCCAGCGGCCGAGCCAGCGACGATGGGTCCGGCTGGTCAGCAGATACAGGAACGCGCCGCCGATCGGCAGGACCGCGGTGTATTTCGAACACAATGCCAGGCCGGCGCACAGACCGGTCCCAGCCCACCAACCGAACCGGCGATCGTCAGCCGAAAGGGCATGCAAAAGGCACAGCGCCGCCCCCAGCAGCGCCGCGTCCAGCGGGCCGTCCGGCAAGACCCAGCTTCCCGTGGTCACCCCGAATACCGGCGACAGGTTCAGGGCGACCGCAGCCCAAAATCCTGCCCGGCTCCCCGCCACCAAACACCCGATGCGCCAAACCAGGACTTGCGAAATGGCGAACAGCAGGATGAAGGGTAGCCGGACGACGACCGGTGCTTCCGTCCCGAACAGATGGGCTGCACCCCGGGACAGCCACCACGAAGCAGGGGGATGGTCGAAATAGCCGAGGCAAAGCACCCGGCCCGCCGTCACCATATAGCTTTCATCCACCCCCAGCCCGGTCGTCGCGGCAAACGCGATCCTCACAAGCGTCGTCGCACAAACCAGCACGATGATCGGAGAGACCTTCATCGCGCGCGTTTGCCGGAACGAGGTCGAACGGCTGAGCACTTGCCAGGGCGGCACCCAAACACCGTCATGGCCCGGCTTGTCCCTGCCACCTATAACCGCACCTGCCGCGACAGATGGCCCGGACAAGCCGCGCCATGACGTCACCGGCACTGCCACCGCGTTCGATCATCTGTGGTACCCGGCTAGGCAGCGACGACCCTCTGTGTCTGGATGCCCAGGCCTTCGATTCCCAGGCGCATCACATCGCCGGGCTTCAGGAAAATCGGCTCAGGCTTCTGGCCCATGCCGACGCCCGGCGGCGTCCCGGTGGCGATCACGTCGCCGGCATGCAAGGTGATGAAGTGGCTGATATAGCTGACCAGCTTGGCTACCCCGAAGATCATCGTCTGAGTGGACCCGTCCTGCATCCGCTTGCCGTTGACCTCGGTCCAGAGCGGCAGGTCCTGCGGATCGCTGACCTCATCCTTGGTCACCAACCACGGCCCCGTCGGCCCGAACGTCTCGCAGCCCTTGCCTTTGTCCCAGGTGCCGCCGCGCTCCAACTGGTATTCGCGTTCGCTGACATCGTTGCAGACGCAATAACCGGCGACGTAGTCCATGGCGGCGTTCTCGGGCACGTAGCGTGCCGTCTTGCCGATGACCACACCAAGTTCGACCTCCCAGTCCAGCTTGGTCGCCCCGCGCGGCAGCTTCACGTCGTCATTCGGACCGTTGAAGGCGCTGAGCGATTTCAGGAAAACGATCGGCTCCTTCGGAATCGGGTTGCCGGTCTCGGCCGCATGGTCGGCATAGTTCAGGCCAATGCAGATGTAGTTCACCGGCCTGACCACGCATGCACCGATGCGCGGGTTGCCCTCGACCTTCGGCAATGTGGCGGGATCGACCGCGGCGATCGTCTTCAGGGAGGCTTCCGAGAGCGCATAGCCGTCGATATCGCGCACGATGCCACTAAGACAGCGGATCGTGCCGTCGTTGGCGAAAATCGCAGGCTTTTCGGCCCCTGCCGGACCGTATCGCAGCAGCTTCATCGTACCTCTCCCTGTGGTCGCCAATCCGAGCGTGAATGGAATATAACCATTACTTCACCAGACATGAACCGGTCATCGCCGCCGGTTCGGCCGTCCCTCGACCGATCGCACAATCTTGCCGCAAGCCGGTTCCCGGCGCGAGTATGCGCGGACACTGATCAGGAGAGGAAAAACGTCATGGCCGAACGCCCCTTCACCCAGGCCGACCTCGACACCCTGGCTCAATGGGACACGCCGACGATCTGCAACGGGCTGGAGATCGTGGTGCCGGAGCGCCGCGCCATCGGCTTCACCGTAGAACCGATGGTTTGCATCGATCCGAAAGCCAAGCCGATCGTCGGCGTGGCACGGGTCGGGACGATCCGCTCCAAAGAGCCGCCGCGGTCGAAGGTGAGCGACCGGGCGGACTGGTACGACTACGTAGCACGGGTCGATTTCCCGACGATCGCGGTGCTGCAGGATCTCGATGACCGCATCGGCTATGGCGCGTATTGGGGTGAAGTGCAGTCCACCATCCACAAGGCGCTCGGCTCCATCGGCTGCGTCACCAACGGGTCGTTCCGTGACCTGGATATGTGGGCGGCGGGCTTCCAGATCATCGGCGGCCGGATCGGGCCGAGCCATGCCCATGTCCACATGGTGGATTTTGGCAAGCCGGTGAATGTGTTCGGTATGCAGGCGGCGCATGACGACGTGATCCATGCCGACTTCCACGGTGCGGTGGTGATCCCGGCCGATGCCGTGCGCAAGCTGCCGGCGGCGATCGACCTGGTTTCGCGGCGGGAGAAGGTAATTCTGGATGTCTGCCGCGCCCCGGATTTCACCCCGGCCAGGCTGCGGGACGCGCTGAAACGGTCGGGCGAGATCCATTGATCATGGCGCATGGCCCTGGGCGGCTATGTCCTGCCTTTGCCACGGGTCGATCGCATTCCGGGCTGGAAAAAAAGGAAAATCCGTTATATACGGAAATCGTCCAATGGAGGGACGATCATGGCGGAGATTCAACCGATTGCCGGCACCCGTCTTCGGCCGGGCGCTGAATTCTCGGCATCGGACCTCAAGAACGCCGGCAGCGTATTGGACGCCGTGGACACGGCCACGCTGGTCAGGATCACGCGGCGGAACACCCGGTTCCTGCTGATCCGCGAGGACCGCGTCATGGAATTCGCTGCCGATCTCGCGGACCGTACGCCAAGGACGCTGGAAGAGATGCTTGAGGGCTTCACGCCGGAGGATGCCGCCGATCTGCGCCAGCGGACAGCCGCCTGGAATGCGGACAAGCCGATCGGCAACGAACTGCTCTGATGCCCCGGCGCGGAGACACCTTCCAGTCGGCCAATTACGTTCCGGAATTCGGCCATATCGTGCATGTCGATTGGTCGCCGTCGGTCGGACACGAGATGATAAATCCGCACTACGGGTTGGTCGTATCTGCGACGTTGTTCAACACCGCGACCGGCATGGTCGTTGCCATCCCTGTCACTTCCAAGGTCGGCAAGGTGAGCAGCTTTGACCTGCCCGTGCACGCCGGCCGGGTGAACGGTGTCGCCGTGCTGTCGAGTGTGCGGGCACTCGATTACATGACCCGAGCGGTTGCGTTTGAGCATGCCGGTCAGAGGCAGACAGCCATCGATGCCAACAAGCGCATTGCGCTTTTTCTGCCCACGGTTTGAGGTTTCCGGCGGTCGCGCCGCAGGACAGCAGACACGGCGACCGGTCGCCTTCGATCGGATTCCTGATGGATACGGGCACTGCGGCTTCATGTAACGCAGTGCATCAAGAGTAACAAATGCAATGGCTTGGAGCGTAACACCGGGCAACAATCATTGACTCGGCAGGCTTGCCGAAACGGGATATCGAGCATCATGGCAAGTGGCAATCTCGCTGCCGCCATGATGGAATCGGTGGAATGGACGGCTTCGCCAGAGTGATCTTCGACCATTCGGACGGGCTTGGGTGGCGGCAACGCACACTGAAAGCCGCGATCGGCTGCGTCGGAATCGGCGTCCACTCCGGGCAGCGGGTCAACCTGACCCTGCGGCCGGCACCGGCCGATCACGGCATCGTCTTCCGCCGCACCGATCTCGGCCACGACGTCGCGGCTCGGTATGAGAATGTTTGCGACACCCGCATGTGCACCTCGCTGGCCGATCCGGCGATGCCATCGGTGCGGATCGGAACGGTGGAGCACATCATGGCCGCGTTTTCCGGCCTGAACATCGACAATGCCCTGGTCGAGATCGACGGGCCGGAAATTCCGATCCTTGACGGTTCTTCGGCGCCTTTCCTGTTCCTGATGGACTGCGCCGGGGTCAACGAACTCGATGCGCCGCGCCAGGTAATCGAGGTCCGCGAGAGCATTCGTGTCAGCGCCGGCGCAGCCTGGGCCGAACTGCGTCCGCTCGGGCCCTCCGCCCGCTCCGCCCAGCCGGTGCTGGAGATGGATCTGTCGATCGATTTCGCCGCCTCCGCTATTGGCCGGCAATCCTGCTCGCTGCGGCTGACGCCGCAAAGCTTCCGTCATCAGATCGCGGCCGCCCGCACCTTTGCGCAAGCCGAGGAGGTCGAGCAGCTTCGGGCCGCAGGTCTGGCCCGCGGCGGCAGCCTGGAAAATGCGATCGTCGTGGATGGCGCGGAGATCCTCAATATCGGCGGCCTGCGCATGGAAAGCGAGTTCGCCAACCACAAGATGCTCGATGCGATCGGCGACCTCGCGTTGGCGGGCGCGCCGCTGCACACCCGGTTCATCGCTCACCGCACCGGTCACGAACTGAACAACCGCCTGTTGCGCGCGTTGTTCGCGGACGCCGAGGCATGGCGCAGGGTCGGCACGGAGCCTCTCGTCGCCGCGGCATAGGCCGACTCGCTGCGTTGCCCCTGTATTCTCGGTCGCAGCAGGCGTGGTATAGAGGCGGGGATGATAAAGAGTTGCCCCATGCCCTTCCGTGCGACCCGTGTATTCTCCCTGTGTGCGGTTGTAGCCCTGCCGTTGTTGTCCGCCTGCGGCGGCGGCAGCAGCGACGAGGCGAAGAAAGCCCCGGTCGGACCGGTTGAGGAGCTTTACAATAACGGCGTCGACGCTTTGAACGCGCGGCGCTTTACCACCGCGGGCGATCAGTTCGCGGCGGTGGAGCAGAATTATCCCTATTCAACCTGGGCGGTGAACGCGCAGTTGATGTCGGGTTACTCGCTGTATCTGCAAAACAAGTACACCGACGCCATCGGCACGCTGGACCGCTTCATCCAGTTGCATCCGGCGCATCGCGACATCGCGTACGCCTATTATCTGCGGGCGCTCTGCTATTACGAGCAGATCGCCGACATCCAGCGCGACCAGAAGGGCACCGAACAGGCGATGGCCGCGTTGCGCGAGGTGACCACGCGCTTTCCGGACAGCGCCTACGCCCGGGACGCCAAGCTGAAGATCGATCTGTGCGTCGACCATCTCGCCGGCAAGGAGATGGAAATCGGCCGCTTCTACCAGAAGCAGCATTTGTATGAGGCCGCCATCGGCCGTTTCCAACGCGTGGTGGACGACTTCCAGACCACCAACCATGTTCCGGAGGCGCTGCACCGGCTGACCGAGATCTATCTCGTGCTCGGCCTGAAGGACCAGGCCCGGAAAACCGCCGCGGTGCTGGGTTACAATTACCCGGGCAGCGTCTGGTATGACGACAGCTACAACCAACTTCTGGCTGATGGCGTGGCGCATCCCGACGGCAAGGCCCCATCCGGAGAGTCCGGTCCGGGCTTCTTCTACCGCACGTGGCATGCGGTGTTCTGAGCGTAATCCCGGTTCATGCTGACCGCTCTCTCGATCCGCGATGTGGTGCTGATCGAGCGGCTCGACCTGACGTTCGGAGCCGGCCTGACCGTTCTGACCGGTGAAACCGGCGCTGGAAAATCGATTTTGCTCGACAGCCTTGGGCTTGCCATCGGTGCGCGGGCGGAAACCGGCCTTGTGCGCGCAACGGCCGAACAAGCCTCTGTCACTGCCTGTTTCACCCCGCCGGACGATCATGCCGTCGGGGCCTTGCTTGACGAGCATGGGTTGGCCGGAGAGGACGACATCGTACTGCGCCGTATCGTTACGAAGGACGGCCGATCGCGGGCTTTTGTGAACGACCATCCGGTGGGGGTCGGATTGTTGCGGCGGGTTGGCAGTCTGCTGGTGGAAGTGCAGGGCCAGTTCGAGCAAATGAGTCTCGCTGACCCCGCTCGGCACGCGGGCCTGTTGGATGCGTTCGGCACGCCCGCGCCTTTGCGGCAGGCTGTCGCCGAGGGATGGCGGGCGTGGCGCGACGCGTTGAAGGCGCTCGAACAGGCGCGGGAAGCGATTGCTGCGGCGGAACGTGACGAAGAATGGCTGCGGCATGCGGTCGATGAACTGGCGACCCTGGCGCCGCGTCTCGGCGAGGAAGATGCCTTGGCGCGCGAACGCCAGCGCCTGCAACAGAATGAACGCCGCGCCGAAGCGATCGCCGCCGCTTTGTCGGAGCTGACTCCGCGGGATCGCCGCGGGGCCGGTCCGGCTTCTTCGCTGCGCGCGGCGGCCCGGTCGCTGCAACGTCTGGTCCCGTCCGGCCAGCCGGAGGCGGCGAACCCGGCGGATCCGGCACTCGCCGCGCTGGAGCGGGCGGAGGAGGCGCTGGCCGAGGCGGAAACCTTGCTGACCCGTCTGGCAGCCGATTCTGAGGTCGATCCCCGATTGCTGGAACAGTCGGAGGAGCGGCTGTTCGCGCTGCGCGGCGCCGCCCGCAAGCATGGTGTCGCGGTGCCCGACCTGCCGGAGTTGCTGGATACGCTGGCCGCCCGGCTGGCCGCGCTGGAGACCGGGGCGGCGGAGATCGCGGCGCTGGAGCAGGCGGCGCGTGACACGAAGGAAAGGTATGCCGCCGCGGCCGGGAAACTGTCGACCGCGCGCACCGCCGCTGCCAGCAGGCTGGAAAAGGCGGTGGCCCGGGAGCTGCCGCCGCTGCGGCTGGACAAGGCGCGGTTCTTCGCGGAGGTTTCGGATCTGCCGGAAACCGCCTGGGGTGCGGGCGGGACGGATCAGGTGCGTTTCCTGATCGCCACCAATCCCGGGCAGGAACCGGGACCTTTGGCGCGGGTTGCCTCGGGCGGCGAGTTGTCGCGGCTGATGCTGGCGATGAAGGTGGTGCTGTCGGAGGGTTCGGCGGTGCCGACCTTGGTGTTCGACGAGGTGGATTCGGGCATCGGCGGGGCGACGGCGGCGGCGGTGGGGGAGCGGCTGGCGCGGGTAGCGGAGGGTGTTCAGGTGTTGGTGGTGACGCACAGCCCGCAGGTCGCGGCGCGCGGCGCGGCGCATCTGCGGGTGGCGAAGGCTTCGGGCCGGGACCGGACCTCGACGACGGTGAGCCTGCTCGGCGCCGACGAGCGGCGGGAGGAGATTGCGCGGATGCTGGCGGGAGAGACGGTGTCCGATGCGGCACGGGCCGCGGCGGACGATCTGCTGCGGGTGCAGAGGCCGCCCCAGGGGCTGTTGGTGTGAGGGGAGCTCGGCGCCTACCCCGATCGTCATTGCCCGGCTTGTCCGGGCCACCTACACCAGCACCTGCCGCGACAGGTGGCCCGGACAAGCCGGGCAATGACGATTGTGGTGGAACGCTCGCTAACGGGCACGCGCCCCGATGACCGAATACCAAAACCCCATCGACGCCCTGACGGAATCCGAAGCCGCCGCGGAACTCGCCCGGCTGGCGCAGGAAATCGCTCACCACGACGCCGCGTATCACACGCACGACGCGCCGGAGATCACTGACGCGGACTACGACGCCCTGCGCCGCCGCAACGCCGCGATCGAGGCCCGCTTCCCTGCCCTAATCCGTCCCGACTCGCCATCCACCCGCATCGGCGGCGCGCCCGAATCCGGATTCGCCAAAATCCGCCACCGCGTCCCGATGCTGTCGCTGGACAACGCCTTCGACGCTGCCGAATTCACCGAGTTCTGCACCCGCGCCAAACGCTTCCTCGGCCGCACCGAGCCGCTGGTCTTCGTCGCCGAACCGAAGATAGACGGCCTGTCGATCAGCCTGACCTACGAGCACGGCCGCTTCGTCCGCGGCGCCACCCGCGGCGACGGCACCGACGGCGAGGACGTCACCGCAAACCTGCGCACCATGAAATCCGTGCCGGACCAGTTGCACGGCCACGCCCCGGCGCTGATCGAAATCCGCGGCGAGGTCTTCATGACCAAGGCCGACTTCCTGGCGCTGAACCAGTCCCAGGCCGAGGCCGGCGCCAAGGTCTTCGCCAATCCCCGCAACGCCGCGGCCGGCAGCCTGCGGCAGCTCGACGCCGGCATCACCGCCACCCGTCCGCTGTCGCTGTTCGCCTACGCTCAGGGGGAAAGCAGCGAGCCGGTCGCAGCAACGCACTGGGAGTACCTGCAATGGCTGAAAGCCCGGGGCTTCGATGTCAATCCGCTGTCTCGCCGCCTGGGCAGTGAGGCAGACGCCGAGGCCTTCCACCAGCAGATCGCGCTGGAGCGCTCCGGTCTCGGCTACGACATCGATGGCGTCGTCTACAAGATCGACGACCTGGCTTTGCAGCGCCGCCTCGGCTTTGTCGGCCGTGCGCCGCGCTGGGCGATCGCCTGGAAGTTCCCCGCCGAACAGGCCACCACCGTCATGCGCGAAATCCGCATCCAGGTCGGCCGCACCGGCGCGCTGACCCCGGTCGCGGAGCTGGAGCCGGTGAATGTCGGCGGCGTGCTGGTCGCCCGGGCAACCTTGCACAACGAGGACGAGATTGCCCGCAAGGACATCCGAGTCGGCGACACGGTCGTGCTGCAGCGCGCCGGCGACGTGATTCCGCAGATCGTTTCCGTTGTGATGGAACGCCGCCCGGACGGTTCTGAACCCTACCGCTTTCCCGACCTGTGCCCCGCCTGTGGCAGCCACGCCGTGCGTCCCCCGGGGGAAGTGGTGCGCCGCTGCACCGGCGGCCTGATCTGCCCGGCCCAGCGGGTCGAACGGCTGATCCATTTCGTCTCCCGCCCCGCCTTCGACATCGACGGGCTGGGCGACAAGACCATCCAGGAATTCTATGACGAAGGCTGGCTGCACGGCCCGGCCGACGTTTTCAGGCTGCCGGAGCGCGAGGCGGAGATCGCGACGCGCGAAGGCTGGGGCAAACTGTCCGCCCGCAACCTGTCCCGCGCGATCACCGCCCGGCGGGCAATCCCGCTGGAGCGTTTCATCTTCGCCCTCGGCATAAGGCGTATCGGCGCGACAAACGCCAAGCTGCTGGCGCGGCATTACGGCAGTTACGCCAACTGGCTGGAGCAGATGCTGGCCGCGCGCCAAATCGGCTCCGACGAGCGCCTGGCCCTGGGCAGCATCATCGGTATCGGCCCGGCCATCGCCGAGGAGCTGGTGGACTTCTTCGGTGAACCGCACAACGTCGATATTTTGAAAGAACTCGCGGCCGAACTGAGGATCGAGGACGCCGAACAGGCCAGCGCGGCGGATAGCCCGATCGCGGGCAAGACAGTGGTATTCACGGGCACGCTGGAGACGATGACCCGGCCGGAGGCGAAGGCGCGCGCCGAGTCTCTGGGCGCGAAAGTGACGGATTCGGTGTCGAAAAAGACGGACATCGTGGTCGTTGGCACGGATGCCGGTTCCAAGGCCCGCAAGGCGGCCGAGCTTGGGGTGCGAACGTTGACCGAGGCGGAATGGCGGGAGTTAGTGGGGTAGGAAGGGAGTGAACCGCCGCCGTTGTTCTCTCACCGTCATGGCCCGGCTTGGTCCGGGCCAGCTATACCAGCACCCTACCGCGATAGGTGGCCCGGACGAGCCGAGCCATGACGAATCGGGAGCATCCCGTGCTTCCACCAAGGTTCTACCCCATCCGGCACCCAACCTCGGCCTCCGTCCCGAACACCTTGTCCAGATCGGCGGGATTCTGCGGCAGCGTCGCGTTTACGTCGAAGTAATCCCACCTATCCGCGATCTTTTCCTTCACTGTCACCGCAAGGTTCCGCACCAGCATCTGGTGGTCGAATTTTCGGTAACTGTACAACGACGCCCCAGCCGGAACCTTCCACGCCTCTAACGCTTCAATGATCGCCGTCGGCTCGGTCGATCCAGCCGCGTCGATAGATTCGAACAAGGAACGGGCAGTGATCCAGCCCATCCACGCCTTGTCGGCCGCCGGCTTGCGATATTTCTTCAGATATGACGCGGCAAACGCCTGTTCTTCCGGAGGATTGTCCGGATTTTTATAATACCACAGCTTGGTGAACGTACCCGTCGCCGCCTCCGGCCCGACCGTCCAGATGTCCGTATCGCCAATCCCGATCTCCACGAACGGAATGGCTCCTTTCATGCCGAGTTCGTTCCACTGCTTCAGGAACGCCGACAGATCGCCCCCCGGCAGCCCGCCAACAACCACATCCGGCTTCTCCTGCCGGCTCTTCTGGATGAACGAGCTGAAATCCGCCGTGTTCAACGGCACCTCATCGGACCCAACCTCCGTCCCGCCGGCCGCCTTCAGCAAATCCCGGAATGACTTCAGGATATCCCGGCCGAACGCATAGGACGCCGTAATGAAATACCACCGCTTGCCATGGTTCAGAGCATACGGCGCCAGCATCCGGGACTGCACCACCACCGGCGTATTGAGCCGGAACGTGAACCGGTTGCAGTTGTTTCCCGTAATGTCGGTCGCTGCGGCATTCTGACAGACGAACGGCACTTTCAACTGCGCCGCGGTGGCTTCCTCGGCCAGCGCGTTGGACGACAGCGCTCCCCCGAGCACGGCGCAAACCTTGTTCTCCTGCACCAGTTTCCGCATGTTCTGCGCCGCGGCCTGCGGGGTTGGCTCATCCAGCCAGATCAGTTCGGCGGGCCGGCCGTTGATGATGTTGTTGCGCTCCTCCATCGCCAGGAACGAGCCGTTGGCGAGATATTCCGTCTGCGCGGCGATCTGCCCGGTCTTGGCCAGCAGCAGGCCGATCCGGATGGGCGGGACGGCGCGGGCGATGCGGGGCGCGGCGAGGGGGCCCGCCGCCAATGCGACTGCGCCCAGAAGCGTCTTGCGGCGCGGGACGAGCAAACCGAACCCGGTCATTCCGCCTTCCTATGGTTGTTGCTTTATCCAGGCCGCCGTTTCGCCTGAGCCGCCATCCGAACCGAGGCGTTTGCCGCGCCGTATTGCTGGTAATCCCCGACCCGCTGCACGATCTCGAAGAAGAACCGGTCATCGAACGGGTCGGTATAGGCGTGCAGGAAGTCGCCGGCATCATCGCGGTCGAACAAGACATTGTGTGCCCGCAGCTCGGCGACATGCGCGTCCGCCAGGCCCCATCTGGCAGCGATATCCTCGTAGTAGTTGCCAGGGATCGGCAGAAACCTTGCCCCGCGGGCGACGAGCTGGCGGACGGTGTGGTGGATGTCCGAACTCGCCATCGCGATGTGCTGCACGCCGGCACCCGCGAACGTGGTCAGGAAGCGGCCCGTCGTCGTCTCGCGGCTTTCGGAAATATTCAGCGGCAGCCTGATGGTACGCTTCGGGCTGGTCATGGTCCGGCTTTGGATCAGCCCCATCGTATCAGGGATTTCCCAAAGCGGCTCCGGCACGAAACCGAACAGCGCGCGGTAGAACAGCACGAAGCTGTCCATCCGGCCCATTTGCAGGGCCTGAGCGACATGATCGATCGTCGTCAGCAGCGGGTCCGGCGCGGTTTCCTGAAACAACTGGAAATCGACATCGTAGATCGTCGAACCATCCCGTGCCGGTTCGACCAAGTACAGCAGCGTGCCATCCGGCGCCCGCACCGCCGGGATCTCCCGCTCCCCGCGGCCGACGGGTTCGCGCCATTCGGGGCAGAGCAAAGCCTCGGCGCGCTTCACCGCCTGACGGGCATCGTCCACCCGGAATGCCATTGCGCAGACGGATGGGCCGTGGAACTGGAAATGCTCTGCCGCGGCGCTGTCCTGCTCGCTGTTCAGGATCAGGTTGATGCGGCCCTGGCGGAACAGATCGACCGATTTGGAGCGGTGGCGGCCGGCGTAGTGGAAACCCAGACCGCGCAGGGTTTCGCTCAGGCGACGGCCGGATTGTTCATCGACCGCGAACTCCAGGAATTCGATGCCGTCGTATGTCGGGGTGGCGGGCAGGGCGGTCGCGCCGGCTTCGCCTTCCACCAAAACCAGAGATCGCAGCCCGTCCCGTGCCATCAGGCGGGCGGGAGCAGATCGGAACTCGTCGTTGAAGATTTCGAGGGAGAGCAAACCCCGATAGCCGGCGCCGATCAGGTCGCGGGTGAACGCGACGACGGGCAATTGGCCCTGGCCGGGGAAGTTGCGGAAATGGCGGCTCCAGGACAGCACATCCAACGACAGCTTCGGCGCGTCCGCCAACTGAGCGAAGAAAATTTTCTCCGCCGGCACCATCGGCAGATCGGACAGATCGTCGCCGAGGGCCAGGGTGTGGAAGCTGTCGAGGATCAGGCCCAGCGCCGGATGATCTGCGGCCGCGATCACCTTCCAGGCGTGTTTCCAGGTGCGGATGTGGTGCCCCCAGGCCAGCGCCTCGAACCCCACACGCAGGCCCCGCTTCGCCGCGCGCTCTGCCATCTCCGCCAGATCCGCGGCCGCGCGTGCGTTGTCATCAAGCGCCGCGGGAGAGATATTGCTGCACACAAGCAAAAGCTCGGCGCCGAGTTCCTGCATCACGTCGAACTTGCGCTCGGCCCGATCCATGTTGCGGGAGCGCTGCGGCTCCGGCATCGCCTCGAAATCGCGGAACGGCTGAAAGCAGGTGATGGCCAGCCCGAGGCTTTCCGCCAGATAGCGCACGTCCCGTGGCGTGCCGTCGAACGTGAGAAGGTCGTTTTCGAAAATCTCGACGCCGTCGAAGCCGATGGCCGCGGCAGCCTCCAGCTTTTCCGCGAGCGCGCCGCTGAGGGAGACGGTGGCGATCGACTTCGGCAGAGGCGCGATGAGGTCGGGCATCAGAACTCCATGAACACCGTCTCGTTGCCCCGGTGGTTGCTGGCTCAACGCCTTGTATCCGGGCGCCGCTCGCCGGGCGATCCGGTCGCATTATCGACCCCGATAATAGCGGGAAGCAACCGGGGCCAGCGTTACGCGGCCACGCTTTCCAATTCCGCCGCCAAGGCAACCCGAAGCCTTTCCAGAGGCGCCTCCCACGCGCCCGGCTTTTGCTGCCGGAACAGGCGGACCGTCGGGTACCACGGGCTATCCTCCCGCTCCAGCAGCCAGCGCCAATCGGCGGCCTTGGGAATCAGAATCCACGCCGGCTTGCCCATGGCGCCCGCGAGATGGCCCATCGAAGTATCGACCGTGATCACCAGATCCAGATTCTCGATCACCGCCGCCGTCTCGCCAAAATCTTCCAGATCAGCGCTGAGGTCGGTCATCCCCGGGAAAAGAGCCATGCCAGGGATATCGCGCGCTGGCATCGGCTTCTGCAAGGACACGAACGCCGCCGCGCCCGCCGAACCCAACGCCGCCAGTTGCGACAGCGCCATGGACCGCCGGCGGTCATTCGGATGCGTCGGCCGCCCGGTCCAGGCCAGCCCGATACGCTTGACCCCGCGCGGCAACGAGGCGTCCAAACGCTCCCGCCAATGCGCGATCCGCCCCGCATTTGCTTTGATATACGGTATACCGGAGGGGATGGTATCCAGCCGGGTATGAAACAAGTACGGCAGGCTGGACAGCCGGCAATGCACCGCGTGGCCCGGAACGTCCGTCCAGCGATGGCAGTACTGTGCCACGCCAGGGATGTTGGCCAATAGCGGTGCCATCTCCGCGCTGCATCCGACGACCAGCTCCTGGCAGCGTTCGGCGGCCATCGGGATATAGCGGGCGAACTGGATCGTATCGCCATAGCCCTGGTCGCCCACCAGCAGCAGCCGCCCGTTCGGGATCCGCATGCCGTTCCAGGCCGCCGAGGTCATCGCCGGCATCGTCGCCTTGCCCGCCTCGGTCAGGTTGCGCCACTCATACTCCATCCAGCCCGGATCGAAGTCGCCCGCAGCCAGCAGCGTCTGGGCCAGCGCGAGGTGACCGTCGGCGTGGTCGTGCTTCAGGCCGATGGCCCGCAACAGGCAGGCGGTGGCGCGCTCGCGGTCATCGACATCGACGAATATCAGTGACAGATTTACCAGATGCTCGGGATTGTTCGGGTCGAGCCGGATTGATTCCTGCCCGGCGGCCAGCGCCTCGTCCAGCAGGTACGTGGCACGGCAAAGGGAGCTTAGATGCGCATACCAGGTAGCATTGCCCGGCCGCAGCGTTATCGCCCTGCGCAACAGGACCACGGCGCCATCGGGGTTGCCCGCCATGCCTGCGATGATGCCTTGCAGCGCGAGCGCCGCGGGATGATCCGGCGACGCGGCGAGCACGTCGGCGCAGATCCCGTCTGCCTCCCGCAACCGCTTCGCCTGCGCCGCCGCCTGGGCGCGCGCCAGCGCCTGTTCGGCGGTTTCGCCGCCGCCGGTAACGACGGCCGTGGCGGGCTGGGTCTTTGCCAGTTCGCCGGTTGATTGCTTTTGTAGATTGGTTGCGCTCATGCGTCGGTATTTGCACTGTCAATACGTTCCACCGCAAGTGTCCGTGTTGACGATCGCCCTCTTATTGCAACGGTCGCCGCTGCGGCGGGAGCAAATCTTGACGGCGGCATTCGAATGCGCCTAAACGGCGCTCCTTGGATGGCGGGCGTAGCTCAGTTGGTAGAGCGCCAGGTTGTGGTCTTGGATGCCGTGGGTTCGAGTCCCATCGCTCGCCCCATCTTTCCCCAATGACGGCGCATCGGGTCGCGGGTCTTGTGCTGGCCGGCGGTCGGGCGCGCCGCATGGGTGGCGCCGACAAGGCGCTGCTGACGGTGGGTGGACGGAGCATGCTGGCGGCGGTGATCGCGGCATTGGATCTGCCGGTGATGGCGATCAGTGCGAACGGCGACCCGGCGCGGTTCCGCGAGTTCGGGCAGGCGATCCTGCCGGATGGCGAGTTTTTGGATCAGGGGCCGCTGGCGGGCATTCTTGCTGGCCTGGAGTGGGCGGCCGGCCTCGGAATGACGGCGCTGCTGACCGCCCCTTGCGACACCCCCCGCATCCCCGGCGGTTTGGCCGATGTGCTCTGGCCGCCTCCATGCGGGGTTTCCAGCGGAGGCAGGCTGCATCATCTGGTCGCGTTGTGGCCCGTCGGCTGCGCCGGTGAACTGCGCACCTTGCTGTCCGGTCCGGGCAGCCGGAGCGCCGGGCGGTTCGCCGAAGGCTTGGGCATGCGTTACGCCGAGTTTCCGGCGGACCCCATCGACCTGTTCGCCAACGTCAACACGCCTGAGGATCTCGCCCGGGTTCGGTCCGGGGACATTCCGGCATAGGTGAGGCCGAAGACTATGTGTTGCGTTTGGCATTGTGGCCAAAACCGTCATGGCCCACCTGTCCGGGCCATCTACACCAGCACCCTGCCGCGATAGATGGCCCGGACAAGCCGGGGCATGACGGGCCGTGCGTCTTCGGACCCCGGCGATTGGCGCGGCGCGGCTTTCGCTGATACACGCCCGCGCCATGGCCATCAAACGATCCGACCGCACCTTCGTCCTGCTTGGCCGCCTCTGGCGTGAGCACCTGATCCACCACAAGCCCCGCCTCCTCCTGGTCTTGGTTCTCACGCTGCTGATGGCGGGCACCACGGCGCTCTATCCCGTCGTCATCAACCATGCCTTCGACATGTTCACCAACCATGACCGCCGGATCCTCTACCAGATCCCGGTGCTGGTGGTGATTGTCACCGGCCTGAAGTCGCTGGCGCAGTATTTCCAGAGCGTCCAGGTGCAGCAGGTCGTCCTGCTGGTGATCCGCGAGCTTCAGGGCCGGATGTTCGCGCACCTGACCCGGGCTGACCTGGCGCGGCTGGAGCGGGAGGCGCCGGCCCAGCTCGCCGCGCATTTCACCACCGATGCGGCGACGATCCGCGAGGCGCTGACCCGCGCGGTGAACGGGGTCGCCGATGTCGTCACGGTCATCGGCCTTGTCGGCAGCATGATCTACCTGAACTGGCTGCTGTCCCTGATCGCGGCCGCGCTGTATCCGCTGGCGGTGATGCCGATCGAGCGGATCGGGCGGCGGGTGCGCAAGGCGTCGGGCGGGATGCAGGAGAGTGTCGGCGAAACCGCCGCGCTGCTGAACGAGAGCTTCGCCCAGGCCCGCACCGTCCGCGCCTACCGCTTGGAAGCCAGCGAGAGCCGCCGCGCCGAGGCCGCATTCCTGAAGCTTTACAAGTCGCTGCTGCGGATGACCAAGAGCCGCTCGCGGGTGGAACCGGTGCTGGAGGTCCTCGGCGGCGCCGCGGTGGCCGCGGTCATCGGCTTCGAGGGCTGGCGTGCCGCGGTCAGCGACCATGCCCTGGGCGACTTCACCGGTTTCGTGGCAGCGCTGCTGATCGCCGCCCGCCCGCTGCGCGCGCTTGGCTCGCTGAACGCCGCCTTGCAGGAGGGCCTGGCGGGGATGGTGCGGGTTTTCTCCATCATCGATGAGAAAGCGACCATCGCCGACAGCCCCGATGCTGTTCCGCTACCTCCGGGCCGCGGCCATGTGGTGTTCGACGATGTGCGCTTCGTCTATCCGGACGGACGCGAAGGATTGCGCGGCCTGAGTTTCGAGGCCCTGCCCGGGACCACGGTAGCGCTGGTGGGGCCGTCCGGCGGAGGCAAATCGACGGCTCTGGCGATGATCCCGCGGCTGCAGGACGCCTCCGGCGGCGCGGTCAGCATCGATGGCGCGGACGTCCGGTCCGTCACATTGGCGAGCCTGCGCGATTCCATCGCCTATGTCGGCCAGGACGCGCTGCTGTTCGACGACACGGTGGCGGCGAATATCGCCATGGGCCGTCCCGGCGCGTCCCAGGCGGAGATCGAAGCCGCCGCTGGGGCCGCCGCGGCGGCCGGGTTCATCGCCGATTTGCCGCTCGGTTACGAGACGGTGGTAGGACCGGGCGGCCAGCGCCTGTCCGGCGGCCAGCGGCAACGTGTCGCCCTGGCCCGGGCGCTGCTGCGCAATCCGCGGATATTGCTGCTGGATGAGGCGACCAGCGCGCTGGATACCGAAAGCGAGGCGGCGGTGCAGGTGGCCCTGGCGACGCTGCGCAAAGGTCGCACGACGATCGTCATCGCGCACCGGCTGTCGACGGTGCGGGACGCCGATCTGGTGGTGGCCCTGGCGGACGGGCGGGCGGAGGAGAGCGGCACCCACGCCGAGCTGATGGACCATGACGGACTGTATGCGCGCCTGGTCCGGAGCCAGAGTTTGGCAGCGTGAGGCGAAGCAGGAGCCGGACGGATATCTGGAACGGCGCTATTTCGCCTCCCGCCGTCCGGCCACCGGCAGCTTCGGCGGTTTCGCCGGCCGGTCCGGACCCCAGAGCCGGTCGTAATAGCTGTCCGCGAGGTGAAGCGCCGCCACCGGGTTGTGGCCGAGCACACGGTCCTTGGTGATCAGCACGGTGCTCAGACCTTTGGCGTATTTGAAGAACAGGCTGTCATGGCCGATGCACAGCCCCATGACGACGTTGAACTCGCAGCCATGCGCGTTCAGCAGTTCGGCCTGGGAGACGGGGTTGCAGAGCGGTTCAAATCCGCCCGGCTTGATCTTCTCGTCATCCCGCAGGCCGATTTCCTCCTTCGGAATATTGCCGTTCTTGCAGGCGACGGAGACGACCTCGAAGCCGTGGCTTTCCAGGATGCCGGACAGCACGTAGGCGTGGTCCACGAAGCTGATGCAGTTGGCAATGCCGATCTTGTGGAAGCCCATCTTCTTGGAGAATTGGACGATTTCCTCGACCCGGGTCCATTTGCAATAGCCCTCGGACTCGACCCGCGCCGCTTCCTGCGCGATCCGATGGGTTTCCGGATCGTCGTATAGCGCCCTGGCGGCCGCCTGGGTTTCCGGATCGACCTGGCTCGGACAGAAGCCGGGGCCGCTGGTCTCAGCCTCCCCCACACGACAGGCGCGAACCGTCGATGGGCAATAGGCGCATGCCGGGTCTTCGTAATCCATGCCTGGGTCATCCTTCTCGCACAATGCGGTCTGCGCGCATCCTTGACCCGAACGGCATCACGACATTGATCCAGATCAAACCAGACGGACGCTACTCTCCGCCCGCCAGACCGAGACTTTGGAGGTACAGTAGCACGCCGGCCTCGAGCAGGTCCTCGGCCGGCATCGGCAGCTTCCGCCTCGAGGGAACGGCCCGCACGAACAGAGACGCGATGCCGTGCGCCATAGCCCAGACATGCAGCGCCATCATCAGTGACGGCGGGCGGCGATCCTTCGGAACCATCGCGGCAACCTGCTCCGCCGCCTCCCTCAGCACCCCGAAGGCGCGGTCGCTTGCGGCCTGCAAACCCGGATGGGCTTCCACCGCCAGGTTGGAGTCGAACATTGCGGCGTAGTAGGCCGGTTCTTCCCGGGCGAAAGCGAGATAGGCGCGCCCGAGATCCTCGAACGCCCGCACCCGGTCCGGGCGCCCGTCGTTCCAGGCCTTCGCCAGACGGGTCGCAAAGCGGTCGAACCCGCGGACGGCAACTTCGGCGAGCAGCGCCTCCGCATCGCGGAAGTGCCGGTATGGCGCGGCGGGGCTGACTCCGGCCAGCCGGGCAGCCTCGGCGATCGTGAATCCGGCCGGACCCTTGGCGCCAACAAGCTCCAGCGCCGCTTCGATCAGGGCTTCTCGCAGGTTGCCGTGGTGGTAGCCGCGGCGCCCTGAACCGCCATCGGAGGGTCCGGACCAACTCATGTTATGGGTATTTACATGACCCGGCCGCCTGATCCAACGGCTCCGCCGGGCAAAAAAACTCGGCCGCCGAAACGGCCGAGCAAGTCAGGTCCGGGTTGGAAAGGGGATCGGAGACGATCCCACCGGCCGATACGTGTGTTGGGGCACCAACGGTCGGTGACGCTTCCTTACCGGAGTTTGCGTGATCCGTATGTGATCTGGTTCACACTTGGCGGATCACGTGGCGAATCACCGATGTTGCGGTCCGCCACCGCGACGGGTAGGTTCCGCGCCCGAATCTGGAGTAACTGCCACATGATCAGGACGCTATTCTGGCTCCTGGACGAGCTGCTGAGTCTCTATATCTGGGCCGTTGTCCTGGCCGCCTTGTTCAGCATGCTTGCGTCTTTCGGCGTCCTCGACACCCGCAACCGCGTGGTCTGGAGTATTGGCGACTTCCTGTATCGCCTGACCGAGCCGGCGCTGCGGCCAATCCGCAACATGTTGCCGAGTTTCGGCAGCATCGACATCAGCCCGCTGATCGTCCTGCTGCTGTTGCAGGCGACCCGGATGCTGCTGTCCAGCGTCTATGAAGCGGTCATCCTCGGCAGTTTGCGACCGCTGTTTTGACGGCATTCTGGCGCATCCTGCCTGATGGGGTCAGTGTCGCCGTGAAGGTCCAGCCGAAGTCCCGGCGGCCGGGGATCCAGGGGCGGTCGGTGTCCGCCCGGGGTCCCTGCCTGCGCATCGGCGTCACCGAAGCGGCGGAGGACGGCCGCGCCAATCGCGCTGCGTGCTCGGTGCTGGCGGATGCCTTGGACGTTCCGGCCTCTTCCGTCGCGGTGACCCTTGGACAGACCAGCCGGGACAAAACGATTCACGTTGCCGGCGACATTCCTTCCCTCTCGGCGCGACTGGAGTCCCTGTGACGGCTCGGCTGATCGACGGCAAATCCCTGGCTGCCTCCTTGCGCGCGGAGGTCGGCCGCAAGGTCGCTGCCGCCGGTTTTACACCCGGCCTGGCAGTCGTGCTGGTCGGTGAGGATCCCGCGAGCAGCGTCTATGTGCGCACCAAGGACCGCGCCGCGCGGGAAGCGGGCATCGACGCCCATACGATTCGCCTGCCGGCGGACACGTCGCAGGCCATGCTGCTGGCGACGATTGCCGAACTGAACGGTGATTCGGCGATCGACGGGATATTGGTGCAGTTGCCGCTGCCCCGCGGGATCGACCAGCGGGTAGTGATCGAGGCGATCGATCCCGCCAAGGACGTCGATGGCTTCCATCCGGTGAATGTCGGTTCCCTGGCGGACGGGCGGCCGAACCTGGTGCCATGCACGCCGCTGGGCGTGATGAAAATGCTCCGCCACGTGGGCGTCACCATTGCCGGCGCCCGTGCCCTCGTCCTTGGCCGATCGGCAATCGTCGGTCGGCCGATGGCGTCGCTCCTGCTGGCGGCTGATGCCACGGTCACGATCGCGCATTCGCGGACGCTCGACCTGCCCGGGGAGTGCCGCCGGGCCGATATCCTGGTCGCCGCCGTCGGTCGGCCGGAGATGGTGACCGCGGGCTGGATCAAGCCGGGCGCGACGGTGATCGATGTCGGCATCAACCGGCTGGCGGATGGGCGGCTTGTCGGCGACGTTGCGTTTGACGCGGCAGTGGCCGTTGCGGGGGCGATTACGCCTGTGCCGGGAGGGGTGGGGCCGATGACGGTGGCGTGCTTGCTGGAGAACACGCTGACGGCCGCATCAAGGCGACGCGCCGAGGGTTGATCGCGGGGCCAGGCGCGGAACGAGGCCAGGCGGCATCGGTGACCGTGTCGTCTACGCAAGCCACTCCACCGGCACGTTCAAAGCCCCGGCTAGCTTCGCGATGGTCTCGGAGGTTCCCGTCCGGCGCCCGCTTTCGAGATCGGAAAGATAGCCCTGCCCGATACCTGCTTTGAAAGCCAGATGCAGTTGCGTCTCGTCGCGCCAGTTGCGAATGGCCTTTAGCCGGCTGTCACCTCGAAGTATGGCAGCACTAACCTCGGGTGGCAGCACAGCGCCGCCGGCCGCCAATTCGGCCTTCCGGGCATCGTAGATAGCCACGTCGTCTGCATCTTCGGCGTCGTTATCGGCACGGCCGAGAAGTGCTTCATAGTCGGCCCGGGGAATCACCACGAGTTCTTCGCCGCCCGCCGTCCGAATGATCTGTGGCGCACTCATAGGCTCTAGCTCCTTTTGTACGTCGTAGTGGCCCGGCGGCCGATGTAGATCGCCAGGATTGTGGTTGCATCCGCGTCGAAGATCACCCGATCGCTGCCGATGCGCAGGCGGTAGCCGTCGCGGTCCCGGAAAGCCCTCACGTCGCCTTCGCCAGTCATCGCGTACCGGTCGAGCCCGGTTTCCATCTGCTCGCGAGCGTCCCGGGGAAGGGTATCGAGATCGTTGGCGGCGTTCAGCGTGAGAATGATCGTCTTCACGGACAGCGATATCGCTTTGCTGCCGCGATAAAACAAGCGATATTATCGCTCACCTCTATCGCGTGGCAGGTTATCCCCGCGATATCGATCAGGCAGACGTGCCGAAACAGCAGGTGCCCATGTTGGCGACGAAGCGTAGGCCGGCAAACGTCGGTGAGATCCTGATCGACGAATTCATGAAGCCGATCGGCCTGACCCAAGGCGCATTAGCCGATGCGATGGGCGTGCCGCGCAAGCACGTCAACGAACTCTGCAACGAGCGCCGGGCCGTAACCGCCTCGACCGCGCTCATCCTCGCCCGCGTGTTCGGCAACAGCCCGGACTTCTGGATGAACGTGCATCGGCGCAACGATCTATCGGCGGCGATGCATTCGCCGCGTGAGCGCGAACGGATCGAACGGGCGCGCCCGCTGATCGCTGCCGCCTGAGTTCCACAACTGCCTGATTTCCGCCGCCGGTCACGCCGGCCCGCGGCAAGGCCTGGTTGCCGGTTCCAACGACCCGGTTTGCCGCCAATCCCGACCGAAAACGTGACGATCAAGCATTCGTGCGATCGTATTCGGGCGCGATTGCCCCGCCCGGGAAAATCTCTGTTGCAGCAATCGCTTAGAACCGTCCTGATGGCGGATGGGGTGGGATTCGAACCCACGGTACGCTTACACGTACGGCGGTTTTCAAGACCGCTGCCTTAAACCGCTCGGCCACCCATCCGTTAGCCCCGTCACTACCGCGTCGCTATTCCCTGCTCAAGCGTTGACGAGAACGATGCCACTCTATTCTCTTCGTCTTCCAGACGCCTTGCTTCAAAGCTCTGCTGAATGAACCTTCGGAGGTGTGTGGCGGTTGCCGCGGCGCTGATGCTGCCGGCCGCAGGCGCGAAGGCGCAGCCGGCACCGGACACAGCCGCGATCTGGACGTTGCAGGACGAAAATTCCTCCATCGGCGCAACCGACCCGACCGACCGGTTCTATGTCAACGGATTGCGGCTGGGCTGGCTGTCGCCGACGACCGAGGTGCCGGACTTTATGGAGACCGTGGCGCGCTCGCTCTGGGGCGATGGCCAGCGGCGCATCGGATTCAACCTCTCCCAGCAGATCTATACCCCCGCCGATACCTCACTCGTTATACCCGACCCGCATGATCGTCCTTATGCCGGTCTGTTGCTGGGCAACTTCTCCCTGCTGAGCGACACCACGGACAGCCGGAGCGTGCTGACGGTCAGTGCCGGTGTCGTCGGTCCGGCCTCGGCAGCGGAGCAAGTGCAGAACGGCTTTCACGACCTCATTGGCCAAAGCCACCCGAAGGGTTGGAACAGCCAGATTCAGAACGCCCCGGCCTTCGAGGTCTTGAACGAGCGGACATGGCGCTTGAAGCTGGGCAGCATCGGCCGGTTCGAAACCGATGTCCTCCCTTCGCTGACGGCCGGGGTGGGAACTGTGCGCGTGTACCTGCAAACGGGCGCCGCCCTGCGCTTCGGCCAGGGGCTGGAGTCCGATTTCGGCGTGCCTCGCGTGCGCCCGGGGCTAAGCGGCAACGACGCCTTCACGCCGACACGCCCGTTCGCGTGGTACGTGTTCGCCGGCGTCGATGGCCAGGCTGTTGCCTATGACATCCTGTTGGAAAACAACCCGTTCCGCGGCGGCCCGCATGTCTCGGCTGTGTGGGACGTGGCTGAGTTCCAAGCCGGCTTCGCTATCATGACGCACGGGATGCGCCTGACATTTTCTTATGTTGCGCAGACGCAGGAGTTCCAGGGCCAGACCGGCGGGCTGCACCAGTTCGGTTCAGCGGCGATTTCGATCCGATTCTGATCCCCTGGCTGGGGCGCCGTCACCGCAGCGGCGGTCCGGGTTAGAATGGGATATACACCGCAACTTTCAAATCATGCCGCCCCGTCGAGACAGCAACCCACTGGCCGCGCCGCATCGCCATGCCGCCGGTGGTCGGTGTCATGCCCTTTGCATGAACGAAGAAAGGCTTGGATGGCGGGCCTGCGCCCGCCTTGACGGCTGCGAGCGATCACTCGCCGGCCAGCCGCGCCGCCATGAGCGGTGCCGCCCGGCGCATCAGACCCGATATGTTGGAGGTCGCGTCGATCGCCAGGATCGCATCCGCCAGGGCCGCGGCCCGCTCCGCGCCCAGCACGGTCTCTGTCAGACCTGCAAATTTGCCGCGCAGTTCGGCCTCGGACAGGAAGTTGCCGGGTTCGCCCTTGGGAACGACGACCTTCTGCTCGAACCGCTGGCCACGCGCCTCGATCATCAGTTTGCCTGACATGTTGGTTGGGAACTCGGCCTCGATTTCAGGATCGAACACGCATTCGATCTTCGGCAACAGGGACCGCACCGTGGTATCGGCCAGAAGCTGATAGCTGTCCCAGCCCATCGTCCCTGTCGCCAGCGCCGCGGCGATCACGAACGGTCCGCTGAATTGCCCGTCCACGACATTGCGCGGGTTGTGCTTCTTGTCGGCCGGCGCCCCAATCAGCAGCATTCCGGACTTCGACAGGCCGAGGCGCACGGATGCGATCTCCGCAGCCTGGAGATTGTGCGCCTCGCGCAGTGCCAGGGCTGCGTCGATACCGGCATGCCCGTAGCGGCAGGACGGGTAGGGTTTCACCGCCGTGTTCATCAGCTCCCACACCGTGCCGAGTTCCTGCAAGGCGCGTTCAGGCTTCGGGTTCGGCGCGTAGGCCCGCATGAAGCCGTGCTTGCCTTCCAGCGCCTCGGCCGCCCCTTTGAATCCTTCACGCACCAGCGTGGCGGCCATCAGGCCGTTCAGCGCGGCCCAACCCACCTGGAAGCGCTTCGTCCAGGCGCCGTTGGCGAGGAACTGCAGGCTGCCGGAGGCCTGGGACAATACAGTGCCCAGCGCGTCGCTGACGCCTTCGGCGTCCAGACCGAACACCCGGGCCGCGGCGGCGGCGGCTCCGAAGGCGCCACAGGTCGCGGTGGGATGGTAGCCGCGGTCGTAATGCTCCCCGGCGGGCAGGGCCAGGGCGATCCGGCAGGTGACCTCATACCCGGCGATGATCGCGGCAAGCACGTCGGAGCCGTGTGCTCCCGCCATTTCACCCGCGGCCAAGGCGGCCGGGATGACCGCGGCGCCCGGATGCAGCGAGCCGGCGGCGTGGGTATCATCGAAGTCGAGCGAATGCGCCAACGCCCCGTTCAGAAATGCGGCGCCCGCCGGGGTGTAGCGGCAGGCATCGCCAAACACGCCCGAATTCCCGGCGGCCATGCCCATGCCCCGGACGGCATTGATGAACGACGTGGTGCTCTCCGCATCGTGGCGAGCTCGGACGATGTTGCCGACAAGATCGAGAACCAGGAAACGGGCGCGCGCCGCAACCACGGATGGCACTGCGCTCAGTCTTATTCCGGCGGCAAAGCCGGACAATGTAGCTGTAACACCCATGAGATCGTTCCTACCCGTTAATTGCCCTCATTCTCGCGCAACGCCGGGCAAACGCCAAGGCAATTCCAGGGGATTTCGAATGGTTCGCGATGCCGGCGCTCATGGAAAACCGTCACGCACGGCTTGTCCGGGCCATGACGTTAACGACAGCGCAGCGGAGCTGCTATGAGTGCGGCCGATCGTTCAGCATGGTGGCGAGAAGAGGCTCCATCGCCTTCGACATCATCGCCATTCCCTGCGCGGTCGGGTGCAGCGGCGGATCGGGCGGTGTCAGCTTTGGATCGTAATACAGATCGCGGTTCAGCGCGCCCTTGCGCATGAACATCGCCCCCAGGTCAAGGTAGCTCACCGATGTCGAGCCGCGATACTTCGCCGCCAGCATCTGGTTGATCTGCGCCGTCGTCTCGGTCGCCCAGGCCGAACGCTCCGACGGCAACACCGCCAGCAGCAGGATCTTGGTCTCCGGCAGGCGCCTGCGCAATTCGCCGACGATCGCGTCTATTCCGGCGACGGTTTCCTCGGCGGACCAGTGGACCTTGCCCAGGTTGTTGGCGCCGATCAGGATCACCGCCGCTTTCGGAGCGATATGGTCAACCTCCCCGTTGCGGATGCGCCATAGCAGGCTCGCCGTGGTGTCGCCGGTGAAGCCGAGGTTGACCGCGTTGCGATCACCGTAGAAACGCCTCCATTCCGGCGCGAAATCCTGCCATTCCGGCGGACCTGACCTTTCCCAGTTTTGGGTGATCGAATCGCCGAGGAAGATAAGGTCCGGCTTGGCGCGGGCGAGCTCCTTCAGCTTGGCTTCATGCCGCGCCCGCCACCACGGCAAATCCGTCCGGGATATCGGCGTCGCCGCCAGGATCGTGGCGGCGCCGGCCGCGGGTGGTGACGCAAAGGACAGGAATAGCAGCGCAATCATTGCTGCCAGCACCAGGGCCGATCGGCGGTTTCGCATAGCGGGCGTCATTCCTCTAATGTTCGCGGCTGCAGCCGCGCAGCGGAATACACTCCGTTCCGTCATCAGGCCGCAAGGCGATGTTGGCCTACGCTGGTTCCGGCTCCGCACAACGGGCGCGGCAGCAAAATTGGAAGGATAAGGCCGAGGCCGGCGCCCCAAAGCTCGCATGCGACGAAGGATTGCAGCATGGCGGGCGTTTGCCAGCCGAAGGCGATTGGGTTGCCGGCGAGCGGCCGGACAACGAACCATGACAACAGCATGGCGCACAGGCCGGCCGCCAAGCCATTGACCCACAAAGCCCCCTTCAAACGAGGAGCGGCCCAGCCGAAAACGCCGCCGTAAAGTGCACCCCAGAACGTGATGCTGGCGACCATGGGGGCATGGAACGGAGGCACCTGGGCGATCCGGAACGCCGCCTGCGGCGCCAATCCCAGCCAGAAAAAGATCTGCAGCGCGGGCTGATGGAATGTCAGCACCGCGATGGCGCCAGCGACGCAGCCGAGAAAAATACGGTTTGAAAACGAGGTCATGCAATGGGTCCGCGGCACCGATCAGTATAGCGCCCCCTTAAGCAGCAGCGCACTGAGTTCGTCAATGCTGCTCTGCACCAATTGCATAGTCTACACGGACCGCGCCGTTGTGGATTTTGGCGATAGCGTCGGTTGTCGCTGTCAAGCCGTGTATTGTCGCGGTACCGTCACCGTTGCCCATGCCGGTGATGTCACTCAGGCCGTTGCTCGGCGACAGTCCCGATGAAGCCTGCCCCGCTGCGGCTTTGGACGACCCCGCCCAGCCCTTCTCGTGCCCTTGGCGGACCTCGAACCGGACGGCGCGTAGTGCGCCCGGGTTTTGGCCCGCGTCGTCGGGAAGCCCGGCAGTATGTTGATCGCCGCGGTGAAGGAGCGATTCTACCCGTTCGCCAGGGCGCCGGTGGCGCAGACCTGGTAGACGTTGGTGATGCCGTTGCCGCGACTCCCGTCTTGCCCGGTTCAGGCTAGATTCCACTGGACAGTCCGGCCGCCGTCCCCTATAGGCGCGCCTCTTTTGGAACGCGGGAGATCGCCCGTCGTCAGCTATGACGTCTGGCAGTCGCATGCACCGCGGTCCCTCGGGAACAAGGACCAGGGATTGTCATGGCGAAGAAAATCGTCGGTTACATCAAGCTGCAGATTCCGGCCGGCAAGGCCAACCCGTCGCCGCCCGTCGGCCCGGCGCTCGGCCAGCGCGGCCTTAACATCATGGCGTTTGTGAAGGAATTCAACGCCTTCACCCAGGCGATGGAACCCGGGATGCCGATCCCGGTCGTGATCACCGCCTATGCGGACCGCACGTTCACGTTCGTTACCAAAACTCCGCCCAACACCTACTTCCTGAAGAAGGCGGCCGGGATCACCAAGGGCAGCACCACGGTCGGCAAGGGCGCCCTGGTGGGCAAGGTGACGACCACGCAGTTGCGCGAAATCGCCGAAATCAAGATGAAGGACATGAACGCGAACGACATCGACGCGGCTGTCCGCATGCTGACCGGTTCCGCCCGCTCGATGGGCCTCGCCGTGGTGGAGGGCTGATCGATGGCCAAGAACAAGCGCCTCGCCGCCGCCCGCAAGGCCGTTGACAGCAGCAAGGTCTATCCGCTGGCCGATGCGATCAAGCTGGTCAAGTCGATCTCCAAGGCGAAGTTCGACGAAACCATTGAGATGTCGATGAATCTCGGCATCGATCCGCGCCATGCGGACCAGATGGTGCGCGGGCTGACCAGCCTGCCAAACGGCACCGGCAAGACCGTCCGCGTCGGCGTGTTCGCCCGCGGCGCGAAGGCCGAGGAAGCCCTGGCCGCCGGGGCCGACGTCGTCGGCGCCGAGGACCTGGCTGAGAAGATCCAGGCCGGCGAAATCAACTTCGACCGCTGCATCGCAACCCCGGACATGATGGGCGTCGTCGGTCGGCTCGGTAAGGTGCTCGGCCCGCGCGGCCTGATGCCGAACCCGCGTCTCGGCACGGTCACCATGGACGTCAAGGGCGCGGTCACCGCGGCCAAGGCCGGCCAGGTCGAGTTCCGCGCCGAGAAGGCCGGCATCATCCACGCCGGTATCGGCAAGGTCTCATTCGAGGAGGACAAGCTGCTGGAAAACGCCAAGGCCCTGGCCGACGCGGTCCAGAAGGCGAAGCCCACCGGCGCCAAGGGCACATATGTACAGAAGGTGTCGATCAGCTCCACCATGGGACCCGGCGTGCGGGTCGATGTGAGCTCGATCGCTTAGCGAGATACGCCGGCATCCGGTGATCCGGATGCCGGCGGGCAGGAAAGGCAGCAGCCTTTCCGAACCTGTCCAAGACCGCTCGTCCCTTTGCCTCGGCTTGCCGGGGTGACGGTTTAATGGACCCCCGGGTCCGCGCGCGGGAGATGGGGAAGCCAGATATTCCGGGGCAACTGGTCCCGCGGGTCTTTGGTGGTTCCAGGACAGGCGAACCGGGCCGTTCGGCTTTGGCCGGATGGTTCTTGGGCAACCAGGCTCGGCGTTCCGCCTCTCGCGGGATGACGGGCCGAACGGAGACGAAACGTGGATCGTACGGAGAAGCGCGAGTTCGTCACCGGGCTCCATGAGGCGCTGGCCGCTACGTCGATGATCGTCGTCACCCGCAATGCGGGTCTGACGGTCGCCGAGGTAACTGCCTTACGGCGCAAGATGGGAGACGCGGGGGCAACTTATAAAGTCGCGAAGAACCGGCTGACCAACCTCGCTCTGGATGGGACCCAGTTCGACAGCATCAAGACATTGCTGAAGGGACCGATCGCGCTTGCGTGGGCGGCCGACCCTGTGGCGGTGGCGAAGGTCGCTGTCGAGTTCGCCAAGACCAATGACAAGTTTGTCGTCGTCGGCGGTGCGCTCGGAAACCAGTCGCTGAATGCGGATGGGATCAAGGCGCTTGCCGAGTTGCCGAGCCTGAACGAGCTGCGCGCCAGGCTGGTGGGGATGATTGCGACCCCTGCCACGCGGATCGCCGGCGTGCTTCAGGCACCGGCCGGACAACTTGCCCGGGTCTTCGGGGCCTACGCCAAGAGGGATGAGGGGGCGGCCGAAGCCGAAGCCGCGTAGGTCACGTGCCCGGACTTGATCCGGTTGCATGTGGCCCGGCTTGACCGGGCCATCACGTTATCGTGATCGCATGGCAGGCAACGCACTCGTCAAACCGCAAGCCTCACGATGCGGCTTGCATGGAACCAACCAAAGTCTAATTTACGGGAACACACGACATGGCCGATCTACAAAAGCTGGTTGACGAACTGTCGACTCTGACCGTCCTTGAGGCGGCGGAGCTGTCCAAACTTCTCGAGGAGAAGTGGGGCGTGTCCGCTGCTGCTCCGGTTGCCGCTGCGGCTGGCCCTGCGGTTGCCGCTGCGGCCGCTCCGGTCGAAGAGCAGACGGAATTCACTGTCATCCTGGCGAGCGCCGGCGACAAGAAAATCAACGTCATCAAGGAAGTCCGTACGATCACGGGGCTTGGCCTGAAGGAAGCCAAGGATCTTGTGGAAGCCGCGCCGAAGCCTGTGAAGGAAGGCGTGAACAAGGACGAAGTGGCGAAGATCAAGAAGATGCTGGAAGACGCGGGAGCCAAGGTGGAGGTGAAGTAACGCTTCGCTTTCACAACTCGGCTTCGGCCCCGGGTCTCCGCCGAGACCCCGGGCCTTCGATCTCAGGGGCGGGTGGAAATCAGCCGATTTCCGCCCGCGTTCCTGTTTCGGCGGACGGATATTCCCATGCCTCCGGCTTCGGCATGGACGCTGTGTCTAGGCGGTTGGCAGATCAACGGTAGGGTGGATCATCGATGAACGCGATCACACGGTCCTTCACTGGGCGCAAGCGCATCCGCAAGAGCTTCGGCCGGATTCCCGAAGTGGCTCCGATGCCGAACCTGATCGACGTCCAGCGCTCCAGCTACGAGGCGTTCCTGCAAATGAACGTCCGTCCCGATAACCGTACCCAGTCCGGCCTGCAAGAGGTGTTCAAATCGGTGTTCCCGATCGACGATTTTGCCGGACGGGGGCGGCTGGAGTTCGTTTATTACGAGCTGGAAGAGCCGAAATACGACGTCGAGGAGTGCATTCAGCGCGGCATGACCTTCGCCGCTCCTTTGAAAGTGATCCTGCGCCTGATCGTCTGGGACGTCGATGAGGACACCGGCGCCCGCTCGATCCGCGACATCAAGGAGCAGCCCGTCTACATGGGCGACATGCCGCTGATGACCGACAACGGCACGTTCGTCATCAACGGGACCGAACGCGTCATCGTCAGCCAGATGCACCGCTCGCCCGGCGTTTTCTTCGACCACGACAAGGGCAAGACCCACTCGTCCGGCAAGTACCTGTTCGCCGCCCGGGTGATCCCGTATCGCGGCTCGTGGCTGGATTTCGAGTTCGACAGCAAGGATCTGGTCTACGTCCGCATCGACCGCAAACGGAAGCTGCCGGTGACGACCTTGCTGTATGCGCTGGAGAGCGCCGCGACCGAGCAGTTGCGCGCCGCGCGTGAGGCGAAGGGCGAGCCGCTCGATCCGAGCGAAATCCGCGGCATGGACCAGGAGGAAATCCTTAGCCACTTCTACGGCAAGGTGGTCTTCGACAAGACCGCGAAAGGCTGGGCGCGGCCTTTCGACCCCGAAGCCTTCCGCGGCGTCAAGCTGCTCGAGCCGCTGGTCGATGCGGCGACCGGCGAAGTGGTAGCCGAGGCCGAGGCGAAGCTGACCGCGCGCCAAGCGCGCAAGATCGCCGAAAAGACCAAGGAAGTGCTCGTCGGCCGCACCGACCTGCTCGGGCGCTACATGGCCGAGGACCTGGTCAACGAGGACACCGGTGAAATCTTCGCCGAAGCCGGCGAGGAACTGGCCGAGGCGCGGCTGACCGCGCTGGAGGAAGCCGGCATCACCCGCCTGCCCACCTTGGCGGTCGATCAGTCGAACGGCCCGTGGATTCGCAACACCCTGGCGGTGGACAAGAACACCAACCGCGACGATGCGCTGATCGACATCTACCGCGTCATGCGCCCCGGTGAGCCGCCGACTCCGGAAACCGCTGAAGCTTTGTTCCGTGGCCTGTTCTTCGATCCCGACCGCTACGACCTGTCCGCCGTTGGCCGGGTGAAGATGAACATGCGCCTGGACATCACCGATGCGCCGGACACGCAGCGGGTGCTGCGCAAGGACGACCTGCTGAAGACCGTCAAGACGCTGTGCGACCTGAAGGACGGCCGCGGCCAGATTGACGACATCGACAACCTCGGCAACCGCCGTGTCCGCTCCGTCGGCGAGCTGATGGAGAACCAGTACCGTATCGGCCTGCTGCGCATGGAGCGCGCCATCCGCGAGCGCATGGGCTCGGTCGATATCGACACCGTCATGCCGCACGACCTGATCAACGCCAAGCCGGCGGCGGCGGCGGTGCGGGAGTTCTTCGGCTCGTCGCAGCTTAGCCAGTTCATGGACCAGACCAACCCGCTGTCGGAAGTGACGCATAAGCGCCGCCTATCCGCGCTCGGGCCGGGCGGCCTGACGCGGGAGCGCGCCGGGTTCGAGGTGCGCGACGTGCATCCGACGCATTACGGCCGCATCTGCCCGATCGAGACGCCGGAAGGTCCGAATATCGGCCTGATCAACTCGCTGGCGACCTACGCCAAGGTCAACAAGTACGGCTTCATCGAGACGCCGTACATGCTGGTCAAGGACGGCGTCGTGCAGAAGGAGCCGCGCTATCTCTCCGCCATGGAGGAGGAGCGGCTGGTCGTCGCGCAGGCCGACGCGCCGATGGACGGCGGCGGACGCTTTACCCAGGACCTGGTGTCGGTGCGCAAGCAGGGCGACTTCCGGCTGGTCAAGCCGGAGGACGTGACCGCGATCGACGTCTCGCCGAAGCAGTTGGTCTCGGTCGCCGCGGCGCTGATCCCGTTCCTGGAGAACGACGACGCGAACCGCGCGCTGATGGGTTCGAACATGCAGCGGCAGGCGGTGCCGCTGATCCGGGCGGACGCTCCGCTCGTCGGTACGGGCATGGAAGCCGCGGTGGCACGCGATAGCGGTGCGACGATCGTCGCCCGCCGGCCGGGCATCGTCGATCAGATCGACGGCGCGCGCATCGTGGTGCGGGCGACGAACGAGGACGCGACGACGAAGGGCGTCGACATCTATCGTTTGAGAAAATTCATGCGCTCCAACCAGTCGACCTGCATCAACCAGCGTCCGCTGGTGAAGGTTGGCGACCGGGTGTTCGAGGGCGACATCATCGCCGACGGCCCGTCCACCGAGCTTGGCGAACTGGCGCTGGGGCGGAACGTGCTGGTCGCGTTCATGCCGTGGAATGGCTACAACTTCGAGGACTCGATCCTGATCAGCGAGCGGATCGCCCGCGACGACGTGTTCACCTCCATCCACATCGAGGAATTCGAGGTGATGGCGCGCGACACCAAGCTGGGCCAGGAGGAAATCACCCGCGACATCCCGAATGTCGGTGAAGAGGCGCTGAAGAACCTGGACGAAGCCGGCATCGTCTACATCGGCGCCGAGGTGAACCCGGGCGACATCCTGGTGGGCAAGGTGACGCCGAAGGGCGAAAGCCCGATGACGCCCGAGGAAAAGCTGCTGCGGGCGATCTTCGGCGAAAAGGCGTCCGACGTGCGCGACACCTCGCTGAAGCTGCCGCCGGGTGTCACGGGGACGATCGTGGATGTCCGCGTGTTCAGCCGCCGCGGCGTCGACAAGGACGAGCGCGCGATGGCGATCGAACGCTCGGAGATCGAACGCCTCGCCAAGGACCGCGACGACGAGAAGGCGATCCAGGAGCGGTCGTTCCTGAACCGGCTGCGGGAGAAGCTGCTCGGGCACAAGGCGTCGGGCGGGTTCAAGGGCATCAAGGCCGGGACGGACATCGACGAGGCGGTGCTGGCGGAGCATCCGCGCGGCTCGTGGCGCCATATCGGCGTGCAGGACGACGCGGTGATGCTCGACATCGAGACGCTGAAGCGGGAATACGATGCCGCCGTCGGCCGCCTGCAGGCGCGGTTCGACAGCAAGGTGGAGAAGTTGCAGCGCGGCGACGAGCTGCCGCCCGGCGTGATGAAAATGGTGAAAGTCTTCATCGCGGTGAAGCGCAAGCTGCAGCCCGGCGACAAGATGGCCGGTCGGCACGGCAACAAGGGTGTGGTGTCGCGCGTCGTCCCGGTCGAGGACATGCCGTTCCTGGAGGACGGGACCTCGGTGGACCTGGTGCTGAACCCGCTGGGCGTGCCGTCGCGCATGAACGTGGGACAGATCCTGGAGACGCATCTGGGCTGGGCCTGCGCCAATCTCGGCAAGCAAATCGGCGAGCTGGTGGAGGAATACCGCCGCACCGGGGCTCAGCATGAGGCACTGCTGGAGATGCTGAAGGAGGTCTATGGCGACGAGGTCTACAGCCAGCAGATCGCCAGCCTGGAAACCTCGCAGTTGATCGAGCTGTGCGAGAACCTGAAGAAGGGCGTGCCGATTGCGACCCCGGTTTTCGATGGGGCGCGGATGGCGGACATCGAGGGCATGCTGACGCGGGCCGGACTGGCGACGTCCGGACAGGTGGTGCTGACCGACGGGCGGACCGGCGAGACGTTCGAGCGCAAGGTGACCGTCGGCTACATCTACATGCTGAAGCTGCACCACCTCGTGGACGACAAGATCCACGCCCGCTCCATCGGCCCGTACTCGCTGGTGACCCAGCAGCCGCTGGGCGGCAAGGCGCAGTTCGGCGGCCAGCGTTTCGGCGAGATGGAGGTGTGGGCGCTGGAGGCGTACGGCGCGGCGTACACCTTGCAGGAGATGCTGACGGTGAAGTCGGACGACGTGTCCGGAAGGACAAAGGTCTACGAGGCGATCGTGCGCGAGCAGGACAACTTCGAGGCCGGCATCCCCGAAAGCTTCAATGTGCTGGTGAAGGAACTGAAGAGCCTGGGGCTGAACGTCGATCTGGATAACCGGGCGGCTTGATAGCGGTTGGTCCGGCCATCCTGGCTGCACTCTCCTCGTCATGGCCCGGCGTGTCCGGGCCATCTATCGCGGCAGAGTGCTGGAACAGATGGCCCGGACACGCCGGGCCATGACGATTGCTTTTTTGGCCATGACGATTACGACTTGATGAACCCGCCGATGAGAAGGGTATCAAACGCATGAATGAGTTAATGAAAATCCTTGGCCAGACCGGCCAGGCGATGACTTTCGACCAGATCAAGATTCAGATCGCCAGCCCGGAGCAGATCCGGTCCTGGTCGTACGGCGAAATCCGCAAGCCCGAGACCATCAACTACCGCACCTTCAAGCCGGAGCGGGACGGCCTGTTCTGCGCCCGCATCTTCGGCCCGATCAAGGACTACGAGTGCCTGTGCGGCAAGTACAAGCGCATGAAGTTCCGCGGCATCATCTGCGAGAAGTGCGGCGTCGAGGTGACGCTGGCGAAGGTCCGCCGCGAGCGGATGGGCCATATCGAACTCGCGTCCCCGGTCGCGCATATCTGGTTCCTGAAGTCGCTGCCGAGCCGCATCGGCCTGATGGTGGACCTGACGCTGAAAGAGCTTGAGAAGATCCTGTACTTTGAAAGCTACGTGGTGCTGGAGCCCGGCACAACCGACCTGAAGATGCTGCAGTTGCTGACCGAAGATCAGCTCATGGCCAAGCAGGACGAGTTCGGCGAGGACCAGTTCGAAGTCGGCATCGGCGCCGAGGCGATCAAGAAGGTGCTGAACCGCATCGACACCGATGCGGAGAAGGTCAAGCTGCGCGCCGACTTGAAGGAGACGACGTCGGAGGCCAAGCGCAAGAAGCTGGTCAAGCGCCTGAAGCTGATCGAGGCGTTCGGCGAATCCGGCTGCCGCCCGGACTGGATGATCCTGGACGTCGTCCCGGTGATCCCGCCCGAGCTGCGCCCGCTGGTGCCGCTGGATGGCGGCCGCTTCGCGACATCGGACCTGAACGACCTGTATCGCCGCGTGATCAACCGCAACAACCGCCTGAAGCGGCTGATCGAGCTGCGCGCGCCGGACATCATCGTCCGCAATGAAAAGCGCATGCTGCAGGAATCGGTTGACGCGCTGTTCGACAACGGCCGCCGCGGGCGTGCGATCACCGGCGCCAACAAGCGTCCGCTGAAGTCGCTGTCCGACATGCTGAAGGGCAAGCAGGGCCGCTTCCGGCAGAACCTGCTCGGCAAGCGCGTCGATTACTCCGGCCGCTCGGTCATCGTGGTGGGTCCGGAGCTGAAGCTGCACCAGTGCGGGCTCCCGAAGAAGATGGCGCTGGAGCTGTTCAAGCCGTTCATCTACTCGAAGCTGGAGAAATACGGCCACGCCACCACCATCAAGGCCGCCAAGCGGATGGTGGAGAAGGAGCGTCCCGAAGTGTGGGACATCCTGGAGGAGGTCATCCGCGAGCATCCGGTGATGCTGAACCGCGCCCCGACCTTGCATCGCCTGGGCATCCAGGCCTTTGAACCGGTGCTGATCGAAGGAAAAGCGATCCAGCTTCACCCGCTGGTCTGCACCGCCTTCAACGCCGACTTCGACGGCGACCAGATGGCGGTGCACGTGCCGCTATCGTTGGAAGCGCAGTTGGAAGCCCGCGTGCTGATGATGTCCACCAACAACATCCTCAGCCCGGCGAATGGCAAGCCGATCATCGTGCCGAGCCAGGACATCGTGCTGGGCATCTACTACCTGTCGCTGGAAACCGCGCTGTTCAAGGAAACCCCCGACAACGAGGCGGCGGCGTTCGGCAAAATCGGCGAGATCGAGCACGCGCTGTTCGCCAAGCGGATCACGCTGCATGACAAGATCCGCGCCCGGTATGAGACCGTGGATGCCGGCGGCAACCCGATCCGGCCGATTGTGGTGACGACTCCCGGCCGGATGATGATCGCGCAGATCCTCCCGAAGCATCCGGACGTACCGTTCGACCTGATCAACCGGCAGTTGACAAAGAAGAGCGTCTCCGACGTGATCGACATGGTCTATCGCCATTGCGGTCAGAAGGAGTGCGTGATCTTCGCCGACAGACTGATGGGCCTCGGGTTCGCGCAGGCGGCGAAGGCGGGCATCTCGTTCGGCAAGGACGACCTGATCATCCCGGACAGCAAGGGCACGCTGATCACCGCGACCCAGACCGAGGTGAAGGACTTCGAGCAGCAATACCAGGACGGCCTGATCACCGCCGGCGAGCGCTACAACAAGGTCGTCGATGCCTGGTCGCGCTGCACCGACGACGTCGCCAAGGCCATGATGAAGGAGATCAGCAAGCAGGAGAAAGGCGTTCCCACCAACTCGGTGTGGATGATGTCGCACTCCGGCGCGCGCGGGTCGCCCGCGCAGATGCGCCAGTTGGCCGGCATGCGCGGGCTGATGGCCAAGCCTTCGGGCGAGATCATCGAGCAGCCGATCATCGCCAACTTCAAGGAAGGCTTAACGGTTCTCGAGTACTTCAACTCCACCCACGGCGCCCGCAAGGGGTTGGCGGATACGGCGTTGAAGACCGCGAACTCCGGCTACCTGACCCGCCGTCTGGTGGACGTGGCGCAGGATTGCATCATCGTCGAAGAAGACTGCGGCACCGAACGCGGCCTGACCGTCAAGCCGGTCATGGACGGCGGCGAGGTCGTGTCGTCGCTGTCGGAACGGACCCTGGGCCGCACCACGGCCGAGGACGTGCTTGATCCGGCGACCGGCAAGGTGCTGATTCCGAACAACACGCTGATCGAGGAACCGGAAGCCGAAAAGCTGGAGTCGGCCGGCGTCGAAGCGGTGAAGATACGCTCGGTGCTGACCTGCGAGTCGCATATCGGTGTCTGCGGCCATTGCTACGGCCGCGATCTGGCACGCGGCACGGCGGTGAATATCGGTGAGGCTGTCGGTGTCATTGCCGCGCAGTCCATCGGCGAGCCGGGCACGCAGTTGACGATGCGCACCTTCCATATCGGCGGCGCGGCGCAGCGCGGGGCGGAAACGTCCAGCGTCGAGGCCAGCCACGAGGGCACGATTACCGTCAAGAACCGCAACGTCATCGCCAACAGCAGCGGCGCTTTGGTGGTGATGTCGCGCAACTGCGAAATCGTGCTGGTGGACGACAAGGGGCGTGAGCGGGCGCGATTCCGCGTGCCGTATGGCGCTCGGTTGCTGGCGGAGGAGAATCAGGTGGTGACCCGCGGCCAGAAGCTGGCCGAATGGGATCCGTTCACCTTGCCGATCATCACGGAGCGTGCCGGCAAGGTAGAGTATATCGACCTGATCGACAGCATTACCCTGATGGAGCGCATGGACGAGGTGACTGGCCTGACCTCCAAGGTCGTCGTCGACTACAAGCAGGGATCGAAGAGCATCGATCTGCGTCCCCGGCTGCAGTTGAAGGACGAGCGGGGCGAGGTCATCCGGCTGGAGAACAACACCGACGCGCGGTACTTCCTGGCGCCGGACTCGATCCTGTCGGTGGACAACGGCGCCATCGTGCAGGCGGGCGACGTGATCGCGCGCATCCCGCGTGAAGGCTCCAAGACGCGTGACATCACCGGCGGTCTGCCGCGGGTGGCGGAATTGTTCGAGGCGCGGCGTCCGAAGGATCACGCGGTCATCGCGGAGATCGACGGGCGGGTGGAGTTCGGCAAGGACTACAAGGCCAAGCGCCGGATCATCGTGAAGAACGATGAGACGGGCGAGGAGACCGAGTACCTGATCCAGAAGGGCAAGCACATCTCGGTGCAGGAAGGCGACTTCGTCCGCCGGGGCGACCCGCTGGTCGACGGGCCTCGGGTGCCGCACGACATCCTGAAGGTGATGGGTGTGGAAGCGCTGTCCGACTACCTGGTGAACGAGATCCAGGACGTCTACCGGCTGCAGGGCGTGAAGATCAACGACAAGCATATCGAGGTGATCGTCCGCCAGATGCTGCAGAAGGTGGAAATCCTCGATCCGGGCGATACGACGTTCCTGACCGGGGAACAGGTTGATCGGACGGAGTTCGACCAGATCAACGGCAAGCTGATGAAGGACGAGCGTCCGGCGCTGTCGATGCCGGTGCTGCAGGGCATCACGAAGGCGTCACTGCAGACCAACAGCTTCATCAGCGCGGCGTCGTTCCAGGAGACGACGCGGGTGCTGACCGAGGCGGCGACGGCGGGCAAGACCGACAGCCTGATGGGGCTGAAGGAGAACGTCATCGTCGGGCGGTTGATCCCGGCGGGCACGGGGGCGGTGATGAACCGCCTGCGGGCCGTGGCGGCGGGGCGCGACCAGCGGACGCTGTGGAACGAGAATGCGCGGCTGACGGATACCGCGGCGGAGTAGTTTTCCGTTGCGTGATGGAGTTGGGGCCGGTGGCAGGGATGCCGCCGGCCTTTTTCTTGGCCGCCCCGCGCCTCAACCCGATCGAACCGCTCTGGGATTTAATGCAACATCACACGCTTATCTTATCCAGCGCGGCCAAGCGAGATTCTACCCAAGATCCCCATTGGGCGGCGCGCTGGCTGACTTGCATCAGGCAAGCGGTTGCGCGATCCGGCACAGCAGCAAGCCCACTACAGGCCGCCATCCAGTGGCGAGCTAGGCACCGCGCCCTCGGGCGTCAACCAGGACCACTCGCCGCCGCGCGAAGGACGATCCAATGCGTATCCCCGCAAAGACGTTCCTCCACCCTAACTGACCAAAAATCTCGCATAGCGACGTACTTCCGAAAGAAGTGGCTGAAATATAGCGGCTCGAGGACCAACGGCGTAAGCGACAGCACAAACCGCCGCGCCTTGTGAGACGCCAAGCCTTCGGTCATAAGCACGCCCGTATTCCATCAGGGGTTGCCATGACGTTTTTTCCGGACTGCTCATTCAGCCTTCCGGTCCGTTTGTTTGCCGGCGTCGCGCTGGGCTGCGCGGTTTCGGCCGGACCGGTCCTGGCACAGACGGATCCTGACCCGGTCCTGGCGACGGTGAACGGCCAGCCGATTCACCTCAGCGACGTCAAGGAGGCAACCGGCAGTCTGCCGCCGCAGGCGCGCGGAATGCCGCCGCAGCAACTCTACCCGATGCTGTTGGAGCAATTGATCGACGCCCGGGCCCTGCTTATTCAGGCGCAACGCACCGGCCTGGACAAGGACCCCGACGTGCAGCGCGCGATGCAAGCGGCACAAGACCGGGCGCTGGCATCGGCATTGCTGAACAAGGTGGTGCGCCCCCAGGTCACCGATGAAGCGGTGAAGGCCCGCTATGACCAGGAAGTGGCGGGCAAGATCGGCGAAACCGAGGTGCATGCCCGTCACATTTTGGTCGCCGACGAGGCGACGGCGAAAAAGATCATAACCGAACTGAAGAAGGGCGGCGACTTCGCGGCCCTCTCGAAGCAATACAGCAAAGACCCTGGCGCCGCGCAGCAGGGCGGCGACCTTGGCTACTTCAAAAAAACCGACATGGTGCCGGAGTTCTCCGCGGTCGCCTTCACCCTGAAGGATGGCGAGGTTTCCCCCACCCCGGTCAAGACCCAGTTCGGCTGGCATGTGATCCAGGTGATCGAGCACCGCACCGCGCAGCCGCCGAGCTTTGAGCAGGAGAAAGAGGAGTTGCGGCAGCAGATAGTCCAGGCCGCCGTGCAGACGGAGATCAAACAGGTGCGTGGGGCGGTGAAGGTGGAGAAGTTCAACCCGGACGGCTCTCCCGTAAAGGCGACCGACACGGCGGAACCGCCGCCGGCTGCGAAGTAGGCCATGGCCGCTGTCTCCCCGCTCGCTGTTGCGCTGCCGGACCTGCCACCGCTGGCGGGGGTGCGCCAGTCATCCGCCGCGGCGGGGATCCGCTACCAGGGGCGAACCGACGTCGTGATGATCGAGGTCGCGTCCGGCAGCACGGTGGCCGGCGTGTTCACCTCCAACAAATGCCCGGGCGCCCCGGTGGACTGGTGCAGGGCGGCATTAAAGGGCGGCAAGGCGCGGATGCTGGTGGTGAATGCCGGCAACGCCAATGTGTTCACCGGCAAGACCGGACGCGATGCCTGCGCCGCGACCGCGGCGGCGGCGGCGAAGCAGGTGGGCTGCCCGGCGAAACAGGTCTTCGTCGCCTCCACCGGTGTCATCGGCGAGCTGCTGCCGCATGAGAAGCTGGTTGCCGCCCTGCCGGGGCTACAGGAGACCCTGACCGAGGACGGCTGGGAGCAAGCCGCCCGCGGGATCATGACCACCGACACCTTCCCCAAGGCGGTCACCAAAGTGGCGCAGATCGGCGACGCTCAGGTGCGTATTACCGGCATCGCCAAGGGCAGTGGCATGATCGCACCGGATATGGCGACGATGCTGTGCTTCGTGTTTACCGACGCCAAAATCCCGGCGGATGCGTTGCAGACGATGCTGAAGAAGGGCGTCGATGTCAGCTTCAACTGCACGACGGTCGACTCGGATACGTCAACATCTGACACGGTGCTGCTATTTGCCACCGGGCAGGCGAAGCATCCGCGCATCCCACCGCCTGACGTCGCTGCCGCGCGCAACCGCGTGCTGGCGGACTTCGCCCACGCCTTGAACGAACTTCTGCTGGAACTGGCGCTGCTGGTGATCCGGGACGGCGAGGGTGCGCAAAAGCTGGTGCGCATCGATGTGACCGGCGCGACCAACGGCAGGTCCGCGAAGAAGATCGCGATGGCAGTAGCGAACTCACCTTTGGTGAAGACCGCAATCGCCGGGGAAGACGCCAACTGGGGCCGGATCGTCATGGCGGTCGGCAAGTCCGGAGAGCCCGCGGACCGCGACAAGCTTTCCATCGGGATAGGAGGGGTGTGGATGGCGAGGGATGGCGGTGTCGTATCAGGCTACGATGAAGCGCCGGTTGTTGCCCACATGAAGCGCCCGGAGGTCGAGATCGCCATTGATATCGGGTTGGGAAAAGGGAAAGCCACTGCCTGGACCTGCGACCTGACGCACGGCTATATCGACATCAACGGATCCTACCGGAGCTGATGGCGCCGGGTCGCCATGGACTCTTAGTCCAGCATCCGGGCGGCAGCCAGGCGCAACGTCATGGTTGTGCCTTCCGTCGGGCGCACATCGACGGCCAGCGAATCCCCGCGCGTTGCTACCCGCTTCCTCAGGGTCCTGATGCGACCGAAGCGGACGGCCGGGTCTCCTCCCGGCATGTCGTCCGTTATGTTTATGGCGATGCAATCCGCTTCCGTGAACGCGGTGAGCAACATGCGGCTAGCGGGAGCAGCCTGGAGCGCGACAGCCAGAAGTTCCTCCAGCGTATCAGCCAACGCGGATGTGCGCATCCCGGCTGTCAGTCCCGGACGCACGGCCACATCGATTTTGACGGACTGGCTGGCAATGACGGACGATAGCCGAGCCAGCGCGAGATAGATCGCCGCGGATACATCGTCGCGCAGCTCATTACCGGCATTGGTCCACCCGGCGATATCGTCCGGGAGCGCAATATGCATGCCTAGGTCTGGCCGAACGAAACTGCGAGAGGCAGTGACCGCCCGATGGCTACGCCAGCCCGCGGCAACAAAAAGGGCCGAGGCGGTGGCTCCCGCGATCAAATAGGTCATCCAAATCGTTTGCACGATGCGCGATCCGATATTTTCTGCGATATTCTTATCAACCAACTCCTAATAAAAGGTAAACAAGAGCGCGTGTAAGCCGATAGCTGTTGTTTTACTTTCAGTCCGAATGCGTGCCAGGATAGTCCGGGTCGGTGAGGAACGGGAACGGACCCTCATAGGTCCCAGTGTAAACCGTGTGTGAAACGAAACCGTGCATCGCGTCCCAAACGTGCAACTGTACCGCAGGCGGCTCGAAGTTGAACGCGCCGCTGTCTGCCGGATCGAAGGATAATTCCACCTGGTGTGCCACCGAAGGCGCGATCGAGGCGATCGTATGCGCGCAGCGTCCGACGATCGGACGATGGTGATGGCCACAGATGATCCGCTCCACCTGAGCGTGCCGGGCGATGATGGACCTAAAGCGCTCCGGGTGCAGCAGCGCGATCTCATCCATATGAGGAATGCCGGTGGCAAACGGCGGATGGTGCATAGCAACCAGAGTTGGTTTCGACGGCTGCCCCGCAAGGGTCCGGTCCAGCCATACAAGTTGCGCATCAGATAGCGTGCCGTGAGCCTCGCCGGGCACCACAGTGTCCAGCATAATCAGCCGTACCGCGTGGTCTTCAACCGCGTATTGCACGAAGTCCGGATCGTTTCCAATATGCGGCAGATGGGCCAGCCGCGCGAGCAGGTTGTCCCGGCGGTCATGATTGCCCGGAATGACATAAATCGGTAGCGAAAGCGTACGCTTCAGGATATCCGCGAGGTAATCGTATTCGGCGGCCAGTCCGCATTCGGTGAGATCGCCGGTGATGAGCAAGACGTCCGGACGGGGCTTGAAGTTGGCGACGACCCGGCAGGCGCGCTCGGTCAGCATGTTGGTTTCGGACACGCGATTGCTGGCGACCCCGCGTGGGCGCACATGCAGGTCGGTCATCTGGCAGATCAGCATCAGGTCTCTCTCCGAGCGTCCGGCAGTGCGCTACCGCCGGAGACAGTTTACACGAGGAACCATTTTTCCGGATAGATCGGCCATGCTTTCAAATATCCGATTCCACCCAACCGGTCCACGATCCCTTAGCCCGTCACGTCTTCGAGGTTCCCGCCGCGCAGCCGCACCCTATGCCGACCTCTTGCCCGGCGCGACGCAAACGGGCCAAACAGGGTTCGGCAAGAGGAGTTCGCAGGGTGCTTGATCGGGTCATGCTCACCAATGACGACGGGATCGACGCGCCCGGCATGAGGGTGCTGGAAGAGATCGCTGGCCGCGTTGCCCGCGAAGTCTGGATCGTCGCACCCGAGCACGACCAGAGCGGGCAGTCCCACGCCATCAGCCTTCATCACGCGCTGCGCATCAGCGTGCGCGGGGAGCGCCGCTTCGGGATCACCGGCACGCCAGGCGACTGCGCCGCGCTTGGGTTGTGTCACATCATGAAGGACGTGCCGCCGCAACTGGTGTTGTCCGGCGTCAACCGAGGCCTGAACATGGGTCTGGAGACGGTGTTCTCCGGCACCGTCGGCGGCGCGATGACGGCGATGATGCTGGGCGTGCCGGCGCTGGCCTTGAGCCAGGCTTTCTCGAACAAGGACGCCGTGCCGTGGGACACCGCGCGCATCTTGGGCGCCGAGACAGTGCGCCGGCTGCTGACGATCGGCTGGAGCAAGAGCGCAGTGCTGAATATCAACTTCCCCCCGGTCCAGGCGTCGGAGGTCGGTCCTGTCACGCTGGCGCGACAGGGCGAGGGTCTCGTTGCGGGCATGGCAGTCGAAACCCGCATCGATCCGCGAGGCATGGAGTATCACTGGCTGAACTTCAAACGCGGTGACATCCGGCAGGGACCCGAAAGCGACTACAGCGCCCTGAAAGCCGGCAATATCGTGGTGACCCCGCTGCGCTACGATCGGACGGATGATGATGCCTATACCGGTTTGGCGGAGCATTTGCCTCGGTTCGGCGGTTAACTGGCATTGTCGAGGGCTAGGTGATGATCGAGGTGGGGCGCCCATTCATTCCTTGGCGCAGGCAAGCAGCGGTCGAATCTGCGCAACGCGCTGCTCGATGACCGCGGCGCGTTGACGCAACCAGGGCATGGGCGAAGCAGCTGACCACACAAGTGGGCGCGGCAGCACGGCGGCGAGGAGCGCCGCCTCCCGCGCCGATAGATCGGACGCCGGCTTATGGAAGAACGATCTGGCCGCGGCTTCGGCGCCATAGATGCCCGGTCCGAACTCAACGATATTGAGGTAAACTTCGAGGATCCGCCGCTTGGGCCAAAGGAGGGAAATCTGCGGCGTCAGCCACGCCTCGACGAACTTGCGAACCGGATCGCGGCCCGGCCAGAGAAACAGGTTTTTCGCCGTCTGCTGCGTAATCGTGCTGGCGCCGCGCGGCCGTTCCCCGGCCTGCCAGGCTTCGTACTGTCCGCGCATGGCCTGGACGTCGAAGCCGAGGCTTTCCTCGCAGAACAGGTTGTCCTCCGACGCGATGACGGACTCCGCCAGCGCCGGGGAGATCGCAGCATAGGCGGCCCACTGGCGGTGCAGCGGGTAACCCTGGGCGAGACGGATCAGCATTAGCGGCGTCACCGGCAGCGGCAGGAACCGGAATGCGAGAATCGCCGCTGCAGGGCCGGCGAGCCCAATCGCCACTGCCAGCGCGATCGATGTCCGAAGCCGGGACGCTCGCGTTCGGCGGAAGATCACAGCGGCGTGGCACCTCGGATACGCTTCCTGATCGCGCGATGCCGCCTATAGTTGACGGTGGGAGCAAACAGGGGAAGCGCCATGACAAAAAGCGGGCGGGTGGTCTTCAGCCAGATGGACGAAGTGATCTTCGGACTGCCAGCGGCATCGTCGGTTGCCGATGCGGTCCGTCGTGCGGGAGCCGAGCGCGTGCTGCTGATAGTCAGCGGCACTCTGCAGCGGCAAACCGGAGAGATCGCGCAAGTCCGGGCCGGGCTGGGAAATACCTGCGTCGCGGTGTTTGATCGCGTGCCGCCGCACACGCCTGGAGGCGCCGTCATCGAGGCTGCCGCGATGGCGCGGGAGGCACGGGCCGATTTGATCGTAACGATTGGCGGGGGATCTGTTACGGACGCGGCGAAAGCGGTGCAGTTGTGCCTGGCGAACGATATTCGTTCCGCCGACGCGATGGACACGCTACGGCCGGTGAAAGGTCCGGACGGGGCCTTGGGGCCGCCGCCTTGCAACGCGCCGACCGTGCGGCAGATCGCGGTGCCGACGACGTTGTCGGCAGGCGAGTTCAGCGCGATCGCCGGCGTAACCGATGAGCGCACGCGCGTGAAAGAGTTGTTCCGCCATCCGCGCATTATCCCGCGTGCGGTTGTGCTCGACCCGGCGATCACGGCTCACACTCCGGAATGGCTGTTCCTGTCGACCGGTATCCGCGCGGTCGATCACTGTGTCGAGGGCATCTGTTCGGCCGAGGCGCATCCTTATGCCGATGCTCAGGCGCTGCGGGGCCTCGCGCTACTGGTGAGCGGTCTCGCGAGGGTAAAGCAGGATCCGTCCGATCTGCAGGCGCGCTTGGACTGCCAGATCGGGTCCTGGCTGTCGATGGCGCCGCTAGCCACCGGCGTGCCGATGGGGGCGAGCCATGGCATCGGTTACGTGCTCGGTGCTGCATTCGACATACCCCATGGCCACACGTCCTGCATCATGTTGCCTGCGGTGATGCGTTGGAACAAAAACATCAATTCCGAGCGGCAGGCTCTGGTGGCGGCGGCGATGGGTCATCCGGGGGCGGATGCCGCTGAGGTGCTGGACGCTTTCATCGGAGGCCTCGGCATGCCGCGCAGCCTGTCCGCGGTGAACATCGGGCCGGAGAATTTCGATCGGATTGCCGATCAGGCGATGGCGACACCGTGGGTGCCGCGGAATCCTCGGCGCATCGTAGCGCCGCAGCAGGTTCGCGAGATTCTGCTGCTTGCCGCCTGATACCAAATCGAATTGGGATTGACCGATGTGCGCGGGCGTCTCCCGCTGCCATGGCGGACCCAGGCCGCATAGGCGTCAAAATCACGCTGTTCCTGCCGACTGCCGCTTTATTGTCACGCCGACGAAAGTCGGCATCCAAGTCGTGTGCCGCGCATGGCAATGATTTTGGCAGTACAATTCCTCGGCAGGCCGGATAATAACGTTAAACCCTCAAACCGGCCGGTATAGGCATATTCAGGGTGTTGGGCACGTTCCAAACCTCCCGCGCCTGCCGGACAATGTAAAACCCCGCCCGTTGATATGTCGGCAGAGCGCGCGGATGGTCCGCGGTGCAGGTATTAACCGTCATTCCCTTGGCCCCGGCCCGCCAGACCTCATCGACGGCGCGGCGGAGAAAAGCGAAACCGACGCCCGTTCCGATGGCGTGCGGCATAAGGCCGAAATAGCTCAGATTGATGTCCGGCCATGCGCGGGCGTCGAGTTCGAAGAACCCGCCCGGCTCCCCCTTGGCATAAAGAACAAACAGCGCAACCGCCCGATGCCGCAGCAAAGCCGATAATTCTTCGTCCGGAGTCGTGCGCCGCAGCCACCAGACGTAATCGTTCCCCACCGTGTTATACAGGAAGCGGTAGAAGGGCACGGTGGGGGCCTCCACCCGGATTATCTGCATCCCGTGCGGCAAAGCCGGCGCGGGCCGTTCCGGCGCCTGGTCCATTCTCAAAAACGTCACTGTGACGGCGACCCGGGTAACCGTCCCCATCTGGCTATCTCTCCGCTTGGTGGAAGATCATACCTACTGCGCCGACCCGGGACAAACGGGAAGCCGCGCCGGCGAGCCGCCAACATCGCGCTAAGCTTATCCCGGTGACGGATCATAACTTCTTCCCGAACGGCAACCTTCTTGGAGGTCAATGGCGGGATATGCGACGGAAGCAACCCAGTGCGGGCCGAATCAGCCTTTCCGCGGCGAACAGGCTTCTCTAAGAGGCGCGGAACCTACTACAATCTTGAGGATCGTTATCAATGGCGGGTATGGACATCCTGGCGTCAGCCTTCAGTGGCGCCAACGCTGCATTTCTCGCCGATCTCTACGCAAGGTGGGCGGCCAATCCGTCGTCGGTCGATCCCAGCTTCGCTGAGTTGTTTTCCGCCCTGAACGATGAGGCGCGCGCCGTCCTCGAAGACGCCAGCGGCGCCTCGTGGGCTCCCCGCGAAAGCTTCAGTCACGGCGATGGGCCGGGGCCGGCTGCGAAAGTCCCAAGTGGCGTCTCGGCCGCCGAGGTTCGCTCGGCCACGATCGCCTCGCTGCGCGCCCTGATGCTGATTCGGTCCTACCGCGTGCGCGGCCATCTGGAGGCGCGGCTCGATCCGCTCGGTCTACAGATTCCCGCGCCGCATCCGGAACTGGATCCCAAGACCTACGGCTTTACCGAAGCCGATCTCGATAAGCCGATCTTCATCGACTACGTGCTGGGGCTGGAAACCGCCACGCTGCGGGAGATCCTGAAGATCCTCCGCGCTACCTATTGCGGGCCCATCGGCGTCGAGTTCATGCATATCCAGGATCCCGACCAGAAGTCGTGGGTTCAACGGCGCATCGAAGGCGCGCCGTGGCACACCGCCTTGAACGCAGGCGAAAAGCGCAAGGTCCTGCAGCATCTGACCGAGGCCGAGGGCTTCGAGGCGTTCTGTCAGAAACGTTATGTCACCACCAAGCGCTTCGGCCTCGAAGGCGGGGAGGTAACGATCCCGGCCTTGCACGCGATCATCGAAGTCGCCGCGGCGGCCGGCGTGGTCGAGGTCGCGATCGGCATGCCGCACCGTGGCCGGCTGAACACCCTGGTGAACATCGTCAAGAAGCCTTTGACCGCGCTGTTCAGCGAATTCGGCGGCGAAAGCTTCAAACCGGACGACGTTCAAGGCTCAGGGGACGTGAAATACCATCTCGGAACCTCCACCGACCTCGAAATCGACGGACACAGCGTCCATGTGTCGCTCCAGCCTAATCCGTCGCATCTGGAAGCCGTCGATCCCGTCGTTGTCGGCAAGGTCCGTGCCCGCCAGGATTGGGCGGGCGACACCAAGACCCGCACCTCGGTCATGGCGTTGCTGATGCACGGCGATGCGGCCTTCGCGGGTCAGGGCCTGGTTTACGAAACCCTGGCGATGAGCCAGTTGATCGGCTACCGCACAGGCGGCACCGTCCACCTGATCGTCAACAACCAGATCGGCTTCACCACCGTCCCGGCGCACGCCTACTCGGGCCTGTATTGCACCGACATCGCCAAGTCGATCCAGGCGCCCATTCTGCACGTTAATGGCGACGACCCGGAAGCGGTGATCTTCTGCGCCCGCATGGCGGCGGAATTCCGGATGAAATTCCACAGCGACATCATCCTGGACATCGTCTGCTACCGTCGGCACGGCCATAACGAGACCGACGAACCCGCGTTCACACAGCCGTTGATGTACAAAGCCATCAACCGGATGAAGACGACTCGCACGCTGTACGCGGAAAAGCTCGCGCGCGAAGGCACCGTCTCCGCCGAGGACTCCAAAGCGATGTGGGACACCTTCACCAAGACCCTGGAAGACGCCAACGAGGCGGCCAAGTCCTACAAGCCGAACAAGGCGGACTGGCTGGAAGGCCATTGGGCAGGCTTCACCCCGGTGGACCAGAAGGAAGCCGAGCTGACCGAGGAGGCGACCGCGGTCCCGCTCGAGATGCTGAAGCGCATCGGCTATGCCCTGGCGCACGTGCCCGAGAATTTCAACGTCAACCCGAAGATCGGCCGCCAGCTGGAAGCCAAGGCAGAGGCGTTCGAAACTGGCCAGGGCATCGACTGGGCGACCGGGGAAGCCCTGGCCTTCGGCAGCCTGCTGCTGGAAGGGCGGCGCGTCCGCCTCTCGGGCGAGGATACCCAGCGCGGCACATTCAGCCAGCGACATGCTGTGCTCATCGACCAGATCAACCAGAACGAATACACGCCGCTGAACAACATCACACCCGATCAGGCGCGCATCGAGATCTTCAACTCGCTGCTGTCGGAAGCCGGCGTTCTCGGTTTCGAATACGGATATTCCGTGGCAGATCCGCGGACGCTGGTGCTGTGGGAGGCTCAGTTCGGCGACTTTGCCAATGGCGCCCAGGTGATCATCGACCAGTTCCTGGCCAGCGGCGAGACCAAATGGCTGCGCATGTCCGGTCTGGTGCTGCTGCTGCCGCACGGCTTCGAGGGCCAGGGGCCGGAACATTCCTCCGCCCGGATCGAGCGCTATTTGCAGCTCTGCGCCGAGCGCAACATGTATGTGTGCAACCTAACGACACCGGCGAACTACTTTCACGCCCTGCGCCGCCAGTTGCACCGCAACTTCCGCAAGCCGCTGATCGTGTTCGAGCCGAAATCGCTGCTGCGGCACAAGCTGGCGATCTCGCCGCTGGAGGACATGGCCGACGGCACCCGGTTCCAATACGTGATCCCGGAGATCGACGAACTGCTGCCGCCCGAGCAGGTGCGCCGCGTGGCGATCTGCTCAGGCAAGGTCTACTATGACCTGCTGGCGGCGCGGCGCATCCAGGAGATCAAGGACATCGCCATCATCCGGCTGGAGCAGTTCTATCCGTTCCCTGAACTGTCGCTCGGCCGCGCCCTGGCGCCCTACCTGAACGCCGATGTCGTCTGGTGCCAGGAAGAGCCCGAAAACATGGGCGCCTGGAACTTTGTCGATCGGCGCATCGAAAAGGTGCTCGGCACCCTGGACATGCGGGTGCGGCGGCCGGTCTACGTCGGGCGCGAAGCCGCGGCCAGCCCGGCGACCGGCCTCGCCCGGACGCATCTCGCGCAGCAATCCCAGGTGGTGGCCAGCGTGCTGGGTATCGGCTAGACCGCTCCCACACGTTTGATTCGCGCGTTGACTTGAGAGGTATTCCCGTGGCGACCGAGATCCTGGTGCCCACTCTGGGCGAGAGCGTTACAACCGCGACGGTTGCCCGCTGGATAAAGCAACAAGGCGAAAGCGTCGCGGCTGACGAGCCGCTGGTCGAACTGGAGACCGACAAGGTGACGGTAGAGGTCAATGCACCGTCCGCCGGCATCCTGTCCTCGATTGCCGTGCCGGAAGGCACCGAAGTGGAGGTCGGCTCGCTGCTCGGCTTCCTTGATGGCACCGCCGCACCCGCCGCACCCAAGCCGATCGAAGACCCGCCCGTGGGCGTCAACCCGCCGAAGCGAGCGCCGGGTCCGGTTTCCCGCCCCGCCGCTGTGGAACCAACTCATGCGCCGCTGCCCGCCGCGGCGAAGATGCTAGCGGACAACAAGGTCGATGCGGCCGATGTCGGCACCGGAACCGGCAAGGACGGCCGCATCACAAAGGGCGACGTGCTGGACTTCCTGAACCGACCGGCCCCCTCGCCCGCCGCTGTCCCGGTGGCGAAGGCGCCCCGCCAGGATGAGCCGCGCGAGCAACGGGTGAAGATGACCCGGCTTCGCCGCACCATCGCGCTGCGGCTGAAGGAAGCGCAGAACAACGCCGCGATGCTGACCACCTTCAACGAGGTGGACATGAGCGCGATCATGGCGTTGCGCAACGAATACCGCGATGCGTTCGAAAAGAAACACAAGGGCGTCCGCCTCGGCTTCATGAGCGTCTTCGTCCGCGCCTGCTGCGTCGCGCTGAAGGAGTTTCCGGCGGTCAACGCCGAGATCGACGGCGACGACGTGGTCTACAAGAACTTCGTGCACATGGGCATCGCCGTCGGCGGGCCGTCCGGCCTGGTCGTGCCGGTGATCCGCGATGCGGACCAGTTGGGCTTCGCCGGGATCGAGGGCGCCATAGCCGATTTCGGCAAGCGCGCCCGCGACGGCGCGCTGAAGCTGGAGGAACTCACCGGCGGCACGTTCAGCATCACCAATGGCGGCATCTACGGCTCGTTGATGTCCACGCCAATTCTGAATCCGCCGCAATCCGCCATCCTGGGCATGCACAAGATCCAGGAGCGGCCGATGGCCGTCGGCGGCAAGGTCGAGATCCGGCCGATGATGTATCTCGCGCTGTCGTACGATCACCGGATCGTAGACGGGAAAGAGGCGGTGTCCTTCCTGGTTCGCGTCAAGGAAGGCGTCGAGGACCCGCGCCGGTTGCTGCTGGACCTTTAGGAGCAGCCGAACATGAGTGACTCGTTCGACGTCATCGTCATCGGCTCCGGCCCTGGCGGCTATGTCTGCGCCATCCGCGCGGCGCAGCTTGGCCTGAAGGTCGCCTGCGTCGAGAAGCGCCCGACCCTGGGCGGCACCTGCCTGAATATCGGCTGCATCCCGTCCAAGGCGCTGCTGCAATCGTCCGAGGAGTTCGAGAAGACCAAGCACGCGCTGGCGGACCACGGCGTGCTGGTGGAAGGGGTCAAGCTTGATTTGGCAAAGATGCAGGCCCGCAAGACCGAGGTCGTCAACGCCAACACCAAGGGCGTCGAGTTCCTGTTCCGAAAGAACAAGGTGACGTGGCTGAAGGGCGCCGGGCGTATCACCGGCCCGGGCAGCGTGGACGTTGGTGGCAAGACCTACAGCACGAAGAACATCGTCATCGCCACCGGCAGCGAAAGCGTGCCACTGCCGGGCGTGACGGTGGACGAGACCCGGATCGTCACCTCCACGGGCGCACTGGACCTGGACAAGGTGCCGGGCCATCTCGTGGTCATCGGCGGCGGCGTCATCGGGCTGGAGCTCGGCAGCGTGTGGCGCCGGCTCGGCGCCGAGGTGACCGTCGTCGAATTCCTCGACCGCATCGTCCCCGGGATGGATACCGAGATCGCCACGGCGTTCCAGCGCATCCTGCAAAAGCAGGGGATCAAGTTCCGGCTGTCCACGAAAGTCACCGGCGCGACGATTGGCGGAACCGGCGTGACCTTGACCGTGGAGCCGGTGAAGGGCGGCGGGGCGGAGACGATCGCCGCGGACGTGGTGCTGCTGTCCATCGGTCGCCGTCCCTACACCGAGGGACTCGGCCTCGAAGAGGCCGGCGTGGAACTGGACGATCGCAAGCGGGTCAAGGTGGACCCGCACTACGCCACCAATATCCCCGGCATCTACGCCATCGGCGACGTGATCGCCGGGCCGATGCTGGCCCACAAAGGGGAGGACGAAGGCGTCGCTGTTGCGGAAATCCTGGCCGGCCAGGCCGGCCATGTGAACTATAACGCCATCCCCGGCGTGGTTTACACGTGGCCCGAGGTCGCCTCCGTCGGCCAGACCGAGGAAGAACTGAAGGCCGGCGGCATCGCCTACACCGTCGGCAAATTCCCCTTCACCGCCAACGGCCGGGCGCGGGCGATGGGCGACACCGACGGGTTCGTGAAAATCCTCGCTGACAAGACCACCGATCGGCTGCTCGGCGCGCATGTGCTCGGCCCGGATGCGGGGACACTGATAGCCGAACTTACCACCGCGATCGAATTCGGCGCGTCAGCCGAGGACGTGGCGCGCATCTGCCATGCGCATCCGACTTTGAGCGAGGCAGTGAAGGAGGCCGCCCTGGCCGTGGAAGGGCGTGCACTGCATATCTAGCCGATGAAACCGCTTGCTCTGACGATGGGAGATCCTGCGGGCGTCGGGGGGGAGTTGACGCTTCGGGCGTGGATGGCTCTGCGCGTCGGCGGGCTTCCGTTCGTTGCGCTGGACGATCCCGGCCGGCTCGACCTTCTCGCACGGGCGATGGGCCTTGGGGTCCCGGTCCGCGTGGTCGCAAGCGCCGAGGAAGCGGTTGCCGTCTTTCCGGTAGCGCTGCCAGTGTTGGCCGTACCGCTTGATACCGTCCCGGTCCCGGGTCAGCCTGATCCGACGAACGCCAAAGCTGTCATCAGTTCGATCGAGCGCGCCACGAGGCTAGCGCTCGACGGGGCGGCCGCCGGTGTCGTCACCAATCCGATCAACAAGGCGGCATTGTATAGATCGGGCTTTGCCTATCCGGGTCACACCGAGTTTCTCGCTGCTCTGACGGGGGCGACCGGCCAGCAGATCATGATGCTTGTCAGCCCCATGCTGCGGGTTGTCCCAGTTACGGTGCATGCTTCACTGCGCGATTCGATAGCCATGCTGACGACGGAGATGATCCTCGGGGCGTCACATACCACCGCCAAGGCGCTTCGGCGGGAGTTCGGCATCGCTTCACCGCGGCTGGCGATCGCGGGGCTGAACCCCCATGCGGGGGAGCAAGGGTCGTTGGGTGATGAGGAATCCATCCTGATCCAGCCGGCGATCGACGCGTTGAGGGCTGGCGGGATCGAGGTTTCCGGGCCTTGGCCGCCGGACACGATGTTCACCGCGAAGGCCCGGTCCCGCTACGATGCCGCAATCTGCATGTACCACGACCAGGCGCTAATCCCGTTGAAGACGCTCGATATGGACCATGGCGTTAATGTCACGCTTGGTTTGCCCATCGTGCGCACCTCGCCCGATCATGGCACGGCTTTCGATATCGCGGGAAAGGGCGTGGCCGAACCGGCAAGCCTGATAGCGGCGATCAAGCTTGCGGGTGAGTTGGCGCATCGGCTGGCGCGATTGGGCCTGGACCGAGTCTGCTCAAGCATCTACTGAGCCGGGCTTTCCTCTTCGTTTCACAGCGCCCGCGCGCCATCAAGGATCGGCTCGACCCCTCCGATGTCTGTACCGACGGTGGACTGCAAGGGGCGCACAACAATCGGAGATGTTTCCGGTGAGACGAGATTGAGGACCGTGCTTATGGGGCTTTTCCCGATCGTTCGGGGATGCCACAAGGGTTATCGGTTCGGTTGCTCCTACGCCCTGCTTATAGCGTCGCTAGCAAATATACCCCGGCAAAGACGGGCGCTTTAGAATTTTGCCGCTCAAAGCGGCCAGGCTGGGCCGCCGACGCGGCCCCAGCGGAGTTGTGAACCGCTAAACCTAAATCCGGCAGTTGGCGCCGGTTGGCATCGACGGGTCGGGGAGCAATTCAACCCACGGTAGGCATTCACCCGGGGTTGAGACGGAGCGGCGGGCGGAGTTGCCGTCCTTTCAGGAAGTGACG
>Ga0326728_10000961_pt1 | contig 106444 bp, 87 predicted proteins | sample MB3enrmetagenome_FD_207602 | JGI IMG/M metagenome (GOLD analysis project Ga0326728, IMG submission 207602) | Lab enriched peat soil microbial communities from McLean, Ithaca, NY, United States - MB31MN | ecosystem: Environmental > Terrestrial > Soil > Wetlands > Peat | place: USA: New York... | reverse complement strand
GCGATACAAGTAACCATCGAGGTGAACCGCACGGTGCGGCCGGGATCGGACGTCCGCGATCTCGGGCTGGCTTTCGGAGAGATTGCCGTCGAATAGAACGCCGTGGCCCGATCGGCTCGTCCCTGGCGCGTGTCGCATTGTCGCGAAATGTGGCGAATACGCGACGTTCCTTGGCCGCCAGCTTCATAAGCTGGGGCGGAGGGCGGCAAAAATATGACGCGGAGACGGCAAAATGGCGGCTTCTGCCGAAATCGCGTTGGCAAAATCCCCCGCATCGACATTTTTTTCTTGCTTCTGCCGAAGAAAAATCGTGGCATCCAGCCGATATGAAGTAGTGTTTCGGACCGCGGCAGGGTCTTACCTGCTGGGAATGGGTGGTGCACTGGCATGAAGATTTGGCATACAAATTGCTAGCACTTCGATTCATCCGGCCGTCGCTGGGTTATACAGGACGAGCCGCTAGCCCCAAAGGGGGATGGCAGAGCGTGAAACCTTTGGCATAATTTTCCGTCTATATTGCTGCGGAAGGGAAGGCTAAAGATAACAAAAAAAGATAAATAAAGACCGGCTGAAGGAGATGGACCAATGAACCAGACCGAACTCGAAAAATACAAAAGGATGCTGGAAGCAAAGCGGGCGGAACTGTCGATGGGGCTGAGAAACCGGGAAGACATCGCTATCGAAAAGACACCGGATGCCCTGGACGAAGTACAGCTCGCCGGTGAGCGCGAACTCGCCATACGCAATCTCGATCGGGAATCGAACTTGCTGCGGAATGTGAAGGGTGCGCTGGTGCGGATCGCCGATGGCAGCTATGGTGTTTGCCTCCATTGCGAGGAAGAAATCAAACCTAAGCGTCTCGACGCCGTGCCGTGGACAAAGTACTGCATTCGATGCCAGGAAGCCGCCGATCGCAACGAGTTTGAAACCGATTCCTCCGATTCGATTAACGAGTTGCTCGCGGCGTAGGCCGATTTCTAACGATCGATGTGAGGGCGCGGGAGCACCCCCGCGCCCTTCGTGTTTCTGGGCTCCAGTGCCGCCCATCGCGTGGGTTAAAATTCACAGTGTCGGTCCCACCCTGCCTCAGGGTGGTTGCGTATTTTCGCGCAATCGGATCGGGTTATCTTTTGGCATAGTAGGGTTTGCGTATGCAATTCTTTCACCGCGCAAGCGGCTGGCCTGGGCACCTGGGGGTTTTCCCCGGTACATTTAACCCAGTGACGGTGGCTCATCTGGCGCTGGCGCGCGCGGCTCTTCCCAGGTTGGATGAGATCCTGTTTGTTCTCCCTCGTGTTTTTCCACATAAGGAATACTCCGGAGTCAGCTTCGAATCGCGCCTCTCGATCCTCAAGGCAGCCACCGCCGCAACGGGACCCGTTTCCGTTGCCAGCTCCGATGGCGGCCTGTTCCTGGAAATCGCGCGCGAATGCCGTCAACATTATGGCGGCCAAGTGCGGCTTTCGTTCCTGTGCGGCCGGGATGCGGCCGAACGCATCGTGAATTGGGATTATGGGCAGCCGGGCGCCTGCCTAGCTATGCTGCGCGAATTCCAGCTTCTAGTGGCTGCCAGGCAAGGCCAATACCGGCCGCCGCCCGAATTCGCCCATGCTGTCCAACACCTGGACATAGACGAGGATTGGGATTCCGTTTCGGCCACCGAGGTCCGTCGCCGCATCGCGTTGTGCGAACCTTGGGAGCATCTGGTCCCGCCAGCGGCACAAGAATTGGTGCGCCGCGCATACGTCGACCGCTTGTAAGAAACCCGCGACTCCAGCGCCAGATCGACGAGCTCATGGCGCTCGGACGCCAAGAATAACAGCCCCGCCGACATGCATGTCAGACGCATTTCAGGGCCCTTTCATCCGATTGACAGTGCATCCGATACTCACTATAGTGAATACTTAAACATTCCATCCGCTGACCGTGTTTGTCGGCCGGGTTTTACCCACCAGAAGGGTTTAGTGTGCGCTGCTGCCCTTGCTTGGTCTTGTGTGAGACCGCCGCTCTGGCGCGGCTCCCACTACTTTCACTTGGCAGCCGGAAATGTCCGGAAATGCATGGCCGGACTCTATTTTGTGTGTCGGAATTTGCCGATGGATTGGAGTAATAGATGCGATTGACCGTTAAGATTTCCACCGCGATCGCACGCGTCGCTTGCGCGCTCGCGCTAAGCGCCGCTGTTTTGTGCGCCCAGGATGCCACGGGCAAAATTGCCGGGAATGTCACCGACCCCAGTGGTGCGTTCATCGCCGGCGCCAAGGTGACCGTCACCAATCTCGGTACCGGAATCGCCAAACAGACCACGACCGATAAGACCGGCTACTACCAGGTTCTGCAGCTTCCCATCGGCCGTTATGAAGTCGCGGCCGAAGCGCCGGGCTTCGCCCGCATCGTGGTGCAGGGGAAGAACTCCCTCGAGATCAACCAGACCCTGCGTATCGATGTGACGCTGGAGGTCGGCAGCCTCAAGGACGTGGTAACCGTGGAGGGCGGCGCGAGCGCGGTGGAGACCGAGAACGCCACCGTGGGCAACACTGTGAGCGGCACCGCCGTCTATGAGCTCCCGTTGAACGGCCGCAACACCCTCGATCTGCTTTCCACGCAGCCGGGCGTGACTCCCAAGAACTCCGACGCGCCCCGCCAGGCGGGCTCCTACAGCATCGGCGGAGGCCGCTCGGATTCGGTGACCTACCTGCTCGATGGCGGCTTGAACAACCACCTCATCAATAACGACGTGGTGATCAATCCCAATCCTGATGCGGTGGGCGAGTTCCGCGTGCTGCAAAGCAACTATTCCGCCGAGTACGGGCGCAGCGCCGGCGGCGTGGTCAGCGTGGTCAGCAAGAGCGGCACCAACTCCGTGCACGGCACCGCGTTCGACTATCTCCGCAACGACGACATGGACGCGAATCTGTTCTTCAACAACGAAATCGGCGTCCCGCGCCAGGTGCTGAAGCGCAACCAGTACGGCGGCACCGTGGGCGGCCCGATCTTCGTGCCCCACGTCATCGATGGCCGTAACAAGCTGTTCTTCTTCTTCTCGTACGAGGGCCAGCGGCAGAATTCCAACCAGACGGCGGGCAAGATTACTACGTTCACGCCGCTCGAGGAGCAGGGTAATTTCTCGAAATCCAGCAACGGCGGCCCCGACCCGAACGTAGCCGCCTTCCTTGAGGCCAATCCCTACTTCCAGCCCAATCCCGCGCTGGCCGCCCAAGCCATCATCAACCCCTCCAGCATCAGCCCGGTAGCGTTGAATTATTTCAAGAACAGCCTGATCCCGGTTTCTTCGAACGGTTACGTATTTCCCGAGGCGGCGGGCCTAACGAACCATAGCGAGTATCTCGGCAAGATCGATTACCTGCTGACGTCCAAGGACAATCTGACTGCCACGCTGGCCGCCCAGGATTCGCCGACAACCGTGCCCTTCTCCGGTTCTTCGGGCGCCACCACGGTCAACGGCTACCCCGTCTCCGACGATACCGCCGCATACCTCGCCAACATCGGGTTGGCGCATACGTTCTCGCCCACCGTGGTCAATCAGACGCGCATCACTGCCCAGCGCAACAACACCAAGCAGAACTATCCGATGAACAACAGCTCCATGCCGGGTCCCTCCCAACTGGGGATCGGCATCACACCTGACCTGGTGGACGGGCCGACCAACATCTATCTTGAAGGCACCAGCATGTTCGCCGGCTATAATCCCTTCGGCCCGGCCAACATCGTGGACAACACCATTACGTTCACCAACGATTTGTCCTGGACCAAGGGTGCGCACTCGCTCAAATTCGGGTTCTACTTCTCCGATTATCGCGACGCGATGATTTACGGTTACTACCTGAACGGCGAGTTCGATTTTTACGGCCCAGGCACTTCGATCGGATCGGGTAACGACGAGGCCGATTTCCTGATGGGCCTGCCGGACGATATGCAACAGTATCCCAACGCGCCTACCAACATTCGCTCGCACTCTTTCGCCGGCTATGCGCAGGACGCCTGGAAACTGTCGCACCGCTTCACCTTGAGCTACGGGCTGCGCTACGAATACAACCAGCCGAAGTACGATACGCAGGGGCGCTCGTTCACGTTCGTTCCCGGCGTGCAGTCCACGGTGTTCCCCAACGCCCCGGTCGGCCTGCTTTTCCCCGGCGACCCGGATTGCCCGCGCGGGGCGAATTGGCCGGACCGCACGAATTTCGCTCCCCGACTGGGCTTCGCCTGGGACGTTTTCGGCAATGCCAAGACCAGCGTGCGCGGCGGCGCAGGCGTGTTCTACGACGTGCTGAAGGCCGAGGATAATTTACAGTTCAACGGACAGATTCCGTTCTTTTCCTCCGGCTATCTCGAGTTCGGTGCCCCCGATAACGGTTGGACCTCCGCCCCCACCATCATGTCCAATCCCTACGGCGCGGCCGGTGTGCCCAACCCGTTCCCATCGAAGCCCGTCAATCATAATGTGAATTTCGCCGATGCCGGTTTCCTCCCCATCGGCGGCGGCGACCCGTACTTCATCGACCCCAACCTGAAGACCCCCCGCATCTATCAATACAACCTCACGGTGCAGCAGGAATTGGTAAACAATCTGACCGTGGAAGCGGGTTATGTCGGCAACTACGCTCACGGCCTGACCGGGCTCACCGATATCAACCCATTCCAGAAGGGCAGCGATACGCGCCTCTGGGACCTGAATCCCACGTTGGCGGGCGATTACAACTTCATGAGCGAGTTTCAGAACGTCGGCATGTCGCTGTACAACGGCCTGCAGACGGACCTCACCAAGCGTTTCTCCGACTCTAGCTTCGGGAAGACGTTCTTCACCGTCTCGTACACTTTGTCGCACCAGCTCGATAACGAATCGGGCTACCGGCAGCGCAACAACTTCGTTCCGTTCTACAGCCATGAGCAGTTCCACGCTTCGGGCGACGCGGACGTGCGGGATTACCTTTCGCTTTCAGGCGGCTGGGAGTTGCCGTTCAATAAGATGTGGCCGAAAGCCCCGTCGCTTCTGACCAAGGGCTGGAGCCTGTACCCGATCGTTTCGTATCGCAGCGGTTTCCCGCTGGACGTGTTCGCGTTTCCGGGCACGGGACCGTCGCAGACCAGTCCGGGGACTTCCGGGTACGGCGATCCCCAGGTGGTGCGGGCCGATCTGGTGGCGCCGGTGGTGTATTACGACGCCAAGAACTTCCAGACGCTGCCAGGCACCGTCGGCGCCGGCAGCCAGACAGGCAACTACTGGTTTAGCCCGAGCAGCTTTTCCAACGCACGGGAAGTTGCCCTGAACCAGGCCGCGGCCAACGACCCGGCCTCCACGCTGATCAATCAGTTTACTTACGGAAACTTCGGGCGCAACGCGCTGCGCGGTCCGGGAGCGTTCAATACAAACCTCTCGCTCTCGAAGCACTTCCTCTTCGGAGAAAAGTACGATCTGGAATTCCGCGCGGATGCATTCAATATCTTCAACAACGCTCAGTTCCTCAATCCGGACACAAACATCGGAGATCCCACTTTCGGGCAAGTCTCGAGCACCGCGGACCCGCGAATTCTACAAGTGGCGCTGCATTTGAAGTTCTGACGGCCCGGGCCCTCCGCTACCATCCAGGGGCGGCGCAAGTACGAACCCGCCGCCCCATCAAACCTGATATTTTGGAAGCACCATGCCTGTCTATCGCTCTAGAACCACCACTCACGGCCGCAATATGGCCGGCGCGCGCAGCCTGTGGCGCGCCACCGGAATGAAGGACGGCGATTTCGATAAACCCATCGTTGCCATCGCCAACTCCTTTACCCAATTCGTTCCGGGCCACGTCCATTTGAAGGACCTGGGACAACTGGTGGCGGGCGCCGTGGAACGCGCCGGAGGCGTGGCCAAAGAGTTCAACACCATCGCCATCGATGACGGTATCGCCATGGGTCATGACGGCATGCTCTACAGCCTCCCCTCGCGCGAACTCATCGCCGACAGCGTGGAATACATGGCTAACGCCCATTGCGCCGACGCCCTGGTGTGCATTTCCAACTGCGACAAAATCACCCCCGGCATGCTGATGGCGGCCTTGCGCCTGAACATCCCCGCCATCTTCGTTTCCGGCGGCCCCATGGAAGCCGGCAAGATTCTCCAAGGCGACACCGTCCGTTCCGTGGACCTGATCGACGCCATGGTGGCCGCCGCCGATCCGCGCGTGACCGATGCCGAGACCGCCGAAATGGAACGCTCCGCCTGCCCCACCTGCGGTTCCTGTTCCGGCATGTTCACCGCCAATTCCATGAACTGCCTGAATGAAGCGCTGGGTATGGCGCTACCCGGCAACGGCACCCTGGTGGCCACCCATGCCGACCGCCGCCAGCTTTTCCTCCGGGCCGGCTGCCGCATCGTGGAACTTGCCCGCCAGTATTACGAACAGGACGACGCCTCCGCCTTGCCGCGCGGCATCGCCACCTTCGAGGCGTTCGAGAACGCCATGACGCTCGATATCGCCATGGGCGGTTCCACCAACACCGTGCTGCACCTTCTGGCGGCGGCATACGAAGCCGGCGTGCCCTTCACCATGCGCGATATCGATCGCCTGTCGCGCAAGGTGCCCAACATTTGCAAAGTGGCGCCGTCTTCGGCCACCGTACACGTGGAAGACGTGCATCGCGCCGGCGGCGTGTTCGGCATTCTGGCCGAGTTGGATCGCGCCGGCCTCATCCATCGCGGCGTCCACACCGTGCACGCGCCCACCATGGGCGATGCCATCGACCATCCCGCCGCGCCCGAGTTCTATCGCGCCGCGCCCGGCGGCATCCGCACCACCGAGCCGTTCAGCCAGGAAGCGCGCTATCCCACGCTCGACCGCGACCGCGAGCGCGGCGCCATCCGCGACGTAGCGCACGCCTTCAGCCCGGATGGCGGCCTGGCGGTCCTCTACGGCAACATCGCCGAAGAGGGCTGCATCGTGAAAACCGCCGGCGTGGACGCCTCCAACCTGACTTTCTCCGGACCCGCGCACGTGTTCGAAAGCCAGGACGATGCCGTGACCGGCATTCTCGGCGACCGCGTGAAGCCGGGCGAAGTGGTGGTAATTCGCTATGAAGGGCCGAAGGGCGGACCGGGCATGCAGGAAATGCTCTACCCGACCAGCTATCTGAAATCGAAGGGCCTCGGCAAAGTGTGCGCGTTGATCACCGACGGCCGCTTTTCCGGAGGTAGCGCGGGCCTGTGTCTCGGCCACATCTCACCCGAAGCCGCCGAAGGCGGCGCGCTGGCCCTCATCGAGGATGGAGACCGCATCGAGATCGATATCCCGCAACGCGTGTTGCGCCTGGCGATCGGCGATGACGAGCTGAAACGGAGGCGTGCCGCCATGGAAGCTCGCGGCGCCGCCGCTTGGAAGCCCGCGACACGCGAGCGGCACGTCTCGCGCGCCTTGGAGGCTTACGCGGCGCTGGCGACCAGCGCTTCGCGCGGCGCCATCCGGGAGTTGCGACGATAGACCATTCGCATGACTCATCAACAACAGCTCTCCTTCTCTACCCAGGGCCACGGCGACATGCACGATCTCACCGGGCAAGTAGCCGAAATCGTCCGCTCCTCGGGCATTCAAACCGGCGCCGTCACGGTGTTCAACATAGGGAGCACGGCCGCGCTCGGCACCATCGAATTCGAGGACGGATTAGAGCACGACCTGCCCGCCATTCTGGACAAACTCATCCCGCCCAGCCGCGACTACGGCCACGAGCAGGCATGGCATGACGGCAACGGCCACTCGCATTTGCAGGCCACTCTTCTCGGTCCATCGCTCGCCGTGCCCATCGCGGAAGGCAAGCTCCTGTTGGGCACCTGGCAGCAGATCTTTCATCTCGAATGCGACGTGCGCGGCCGCCGGCGCACGGTGGTCGTGACCGTGACCGGGGATTGAGCCGGAGTGGCAGCCTGCTACTTCCCGGTGCCGAAATCGATCACGGAATCGACGGAGAACTTCCGGTAGTTGCGGAACTCCATCTTACTGCGGGCCCACCTCTCGGTACTGTGCGTTTCCGTTTCGGAGCGGGCGGGTAAGAGGTAACTCCTTCCCGCCACGCTGGCGAGGGCGTAATCCACGCTACCGGAGAAGGACTGCACGTCTAGTCGCTTGGGGATGTCATGGGCGATGAAGGTGAGACGCCACACTTCGCCGGTTTCGGTATCCACCTCTACCGTACCGTGCAGCCCGACGATGGCGGTATCCACCTCTACCGCGCCGAGCAGTCCAACGATGTCCTTGCCCTTCCGATGGCGCAAATAGTACGGCGATTTCGCCGCGGACACCGCATATCGATAGACCGCGACGCGATGGTTCCGCACGGTTTTCGCACTGTCCCACTCGAAGGCGGCTTGCGAGGCGGGTTCGAAAACGGTGCGCGGAATGCCGCCGAATTCCCCCGAGCTGGTAGCGCCGTCAAGGTCTTCGAATGTCCGGTCGGTGGGCTTGCCGTCGATCGATTCCAGCTTGTGCCCTTCGGTTCGGTGGGAATAACTCAGCCTGACTGTCAGAGTATCGGTATAAACCCAGGGGCCGAGTTTGACGACCCAGGCGGACGCCGCATACCGCTGGATGATTTCGGAGCAGACAAAATCCGGCAGCGACTGCGCATAATCGAGCGCTTTCTGACGACTTTTTTCGATGAGCGCGGCGGAATCGGCGTCCGATGGCCGCTGGCCCCCCGCGAGTGCGGCGCACCACGCCAGCGCCGCGGCGCATGGAAGCAATCCGAAACGGCGCATCATGTGCTTAGTATGACCCCTTGGCCCGCGGATCTGAAGGGGCCATAGACGGGTTGCCGTCACCTTGTATAGATTCGGTCCTGTTTGGCCGGTCAATCTCTTGTAACGCTACATCAAGACCGCTTACGAATCGACCGCCTACGGCCCGTTGCTCTTGGAGGCCACCGCTTCCGCAGCCATCTTGATTATTTTGGCGCGTCGGGTAAGCAGCCCAGCCATGTAGGAGCGCAGGATGAGTGCATCGGCAAGTCGGCCCACCCATCCGAACGGCGACACATACTCGAAGACATCCCGCATCATCGTAGTTCCGCCTTGCGAGGAAAAGAAGTGATCGTGATCGAATCGTCTAAATGCGCCCCTGACGAGCGAATCTCGAAAGTGATACGGCCGATCAAATGCGGTGATTCGGCTCGCGAGCCGCTGCCGAATGCCAAAGTGAGTGGCCTCCCACGTGACTTCTTCGCCGAGGCCGATGAAGCCCGAGGTGACCCCGTCCACAGCACGTTCCTCGGTACCAGGAGTCGATTCCACGTGAAGATCAATGTCTCGCGCCAAGTCAAAGCATATTTCGAGCGGCGCATTGATCGCAGTCACAAAATCAATCACGGGCATGTATTCGTCCGTTCTGATTGTGTCACCTTGACGCAGGGAGGTTGCCTCGACTCGTTGTCGTTAGACTCGTCCAATTCTGCGAGGCCGCCCGGCTGGGAGCGTCGTCGGCTACGGAAGAGTTACCAGCTAATATCGGCAGTCATTTCCGTGGCCAGCTGGGCCTGACGTCGCATTCCCACTCACGAGCGGCGCTGACGCTCCGTGTGAGACAATACCGAACAGCAGCGCGAATGCCATGGTGCATTGCCCATCGTGCGCAAGCCGCATTCCGGAAGGCAGCCGCTTTTGTCTCACCTGCGGCGCCGGGATTTCGAGCGACGCCTCGGTTGCCGAGACGGTCGCCCTCGCCGATACGCCCGCGTCCACGCCCGCGAGATCGCAGTCCCGGCCCTCGTCCCTGACCGGTTCGTCCGCCCGGACATCGTCGGAAGGACGTTTTCTTCCGGGTGACCTGCTGGCCGGCCGATATCGCATCATCGCCCTCCTCGGCAAAGGCGGAATGGGCGAGGTGTATCGCGCCGACGACCTCGCGCTGGGACAGCCGGTGGCGCTCAAGTTTCTTCCCGAGTCCCTCGGTCAGAATCCCGCGTCGATCGAGCGTTTTCGTAATGAGGTCCGGCTTGCGCGCCAGGTGTCGCATCCGCACGTCTGCCGCGTTTACGATGTCGGCGAGGTCGAAGGTCATCCTTTCCTGTCGATGGAATATGTCGATGGCGAGGACCTTGCGTCGCTGCTTCGCCGGATTGGCCGCCTTCCTTCCGACAAGGCGCTGGAGATCGCTCGCGGACTCTGCGCCGGCCTCGCCGCCGCGCATGACAAAGGCATTCTCCATCGCGACCTGAAGCCTGGAAACGTTATGATCGACGGGCGCGGCCAGGTCCTGCTCACCGACTTCGGGCTCGCCGGGATCGCCAATGAGATCGAGGGCAACGAGGTGCGCAACGGCACGCCACTCTACATGGCGCCGGAGCAGCTCGCCGGCAAAGAGGTCACCGTTCGCAGCGACATCTACTCGCTGGGTCTCCTTTTATATGAGCTCTTCACCGGCAAACGCCCCTTTGAGGCCGCGACGCTGGCGGATCTGGTACGTGTGCGATCCAGTGCTCCGCCGCTGACCCCCTCCACGCTGGTTCGCGACATGGATCCGGCGGTCGAACGCGTGATCCTGCGCTGCCTGGAGGCCGATCCGGCGGCCCGCCCGGCTTCCGCTCTGGCGGTGGCCGCCGCCCTTCCCGGGGGCGATCCACTGGCCGCCGCGCTGGCCGCGGGGGAGACGCCGTCGCCGGAGATGGTCGCCGCGGCAGGCGAAGGTACAGGCCTCCGCATACGCGTCGCCGTGCCCCTGCTGGCCGGCATTCTGATTGCGATGGCTGCCTGCATCTTCCTCGCCTACCGTTCCAGCGCGCTCCAGATCATCCAGCCCGATTATTCTCCTGACGTCTTGGCCCAAAAGGCGCGCGACATCATCCAGCGCGTGGGCTACGGCGGACTGGATTCCGACGAGGCTCGTGGCTTCAACTGGGAGGACTGGTATCTCGACTATCGCAAGGCGCAGAAGGGCGCGCCGAATTGGGACCGCATCCTGCTCGACCGCCCGCCAGTGCTGCGCTTCTGGTATCGCCAGAGCCCCTATCCAATGACCGCCCTGGCTTTTCACGATGACCATCTCACGCCCGGCATTGTCGATACGGACGACCCGCCGCGCCTGCGATCGGGCATGATCAACGTCTTTCTCGACCATCGAGGGCGCCTGGTCAGCTTCGAGGCGATTCCGCCGCAACTGCTCGATCCTCTCAAGCAGCCGGCTCCGCTGCCCGACTGGGCGCCTTTGTTTGCCGCCGCTGAACTCGATCCCGCAAAGCTCGAAGCCGCCGAGCCTCTCTGGACATTTCAGGCCACCTCCGACGCCCGCACCGCCTGGACGGGCGAGTGGCCAGGCACGTCCATTCCGTTACGGGTCGAAGCCGCTTCCCTGCGCGGCAGGCCGACCGCTTTCGTACTCTTTGGACCGTGGATGACGCCCTGGCGAATGCCGCCCCGGCAGGTGCCGATTTCGAAAAGGCTGGGCATTTTCATCCTGATCGGGATCTCGATCGTTATTGCCATTGCGGTGTGGCTTTTCTCGCGCAGAAACGCGGTGCGCGGCCAGGGCGACCGTCGCGGCGCGCTACGGCTCGCATCGTTCATCGGCTTCGTCCAGATGGCGCTCTGGGTATGCCGCAACCACTTTGGTTCTTTCGAAGGCTCGTTCGGCTCCGGCATTGTGGCCAGCTGCACCAGCCTCTTCTACGCCTTCGTTGTCATGTCCATTTATCTTGCGCTGGAGCCGCAGGTCCGCCGCCGCTGGCCACACACGCTGATCTCGTGGACCAGCCTGCTCACGCGGCGCTGGAAAGACCCTATCGTCGGTCGCGACGTCCTGTTCGGCGTGGGGCTGGGTTTGTCGTGGTGGCTCATCGCTCTGACAGCCGGTGCGCTGAACCACGGGGGAAAACCCCTGCGCGCCGCGGAACTCGGCATCCTGATCGATGCGCGCGCGGCGGCTGCGGAGTGGCTGTTGATTATCCCGGGAGCGGTCCGCGATACCCTGGTGTTCTTCCTTCTCATATTCGTCTTTATGCTCCTGTTGCGCAGGAAATGGCTTGCCGGCGCCCTGTTTGTTGTAGTGTTTCTCTCATTTAACATTGCTGCCGGCGGTAATTCTCCGGCCGCCATCGTGGCAGCAACCCTGATCTTCACGCTGATCGCCGTCTCGGTGCTTCGTTTTGGAATTCTGACGCTCGGCGTCTGTCTGTTCGTGTCTTCCCTGGTGACGGAGGCGCCAATTACCGCGGACACCTCGGCGTGGTATTTTTCCGGGTCCGTCTTCACGCTGGCTACCATCGTCGTTCTGGCGCTCTGGGCGTTCCACAGTTCGGTCGGCGGCGAGCGGCTGTGGAAGCAGTTGTTGTCCGACGAATAGCGGTCTCGGCTGGCGAAGTGAGCGCGATTCGCGGGCGACCGAGGCCCTAGCGCGATGCCGGGAAAGAACGCTCGTTGCTACTCGAACTCCACCGAGCGCGCGTACTTCACGGCGGCGTTATCGCGTAGTTGCGCCAGAACGGATTCGGGCACCAAACCGTCGGTCGAGACCACGGCCACGGCGTCGAGCGGCTGGCCGGCGGCGGACGGTGTATCGCGGCGTCCCAACGAAAAATTGGCGATGTTGATCGAGTTCTTGCCCAACACCGTTCCCACGTGGCCGATCACGCCCGGCACGTCGTGGTTATTCATGTAGATCAGCGAACCGGAAAGCGCGGCCTCGCAGTAAATGCCGTTCACCTGGATCAAGCGAGGGCGCTCCAGCAGCACTGCGCCCTCCACGGACGTGATGCCCGCATCCGTGATCAGGTCGAGCCGTATGGTATCGGTATGGCCGGAGCGGGCCGCCCGGTTCTCCTCGATGTTCCAACCGCGCTCGCCCGCGATGCCCATGGCGTTCACCAGGTTGGCTTTCTTGGCGGTGGACCGTTTCAACACACCGGCCAGCCCGGCGTTCCGCAGCAGGTTGGTGTTGCCGTCGCCGATGCGTCCGAAATACGTCAGCCGCACGGTGTGCGGATTGCCGCTGGCGATATGGCTGGCGAAATTGCCCAGGCGCTCGCTCAAGGTGATGTATGAGCTGATGGCGCGATACTGCTCGGGCGAAAGCGTGGGCATGTTAACGGCGTTGATAGCTACGCCGTTGGTCAGGTATTCCACCACTTGCTCGGCGATGCGCACGCCCACGATCTCCTGCGCTTCCTCGGTGGACCCGCCGATGTGCGGCGTGGCGAGCACCGCCTCGGTGGCAAACAGCGGATAGCCGGCGGGAACGGGTTCGGCGGCGAACACGTCCAGCGCGGCATCGGCGACTTTGCCGGATTGGATGGCTTCCGCCAGCGCAGTGTCGTCCACCAACTCGCCGCGCGCGCAGTTGACGATGCGGACGCCGCGCTTCATGCTCGCGAACGCGTCGCGCGAGAGCATGCCCGTGGTTTCGGGAGTGGCCGCCACGTGCAAGGTGATGTAGTCGCTCTGGCCGTAGAGACTCGCCAGATCGAGAAGCTCCACGCCCAGGTCTTCGGCGATTTTGGAATGCACATACGGGTCGTGCGCCACGATGCGCATTTCAAATGCGCGGGCGCGACGGACCACTTCACGGCCGATGCTGCCGAGGCCGACCACGCCCAGCGTTTTGCCTCGCAGCTCGTTGCCCATGAACTTCTTCTTTTCCCACTTGCCGGCGCGTGTGGAGGCGCTGGCTTGCGGGATGTGACGGGCCATGGCCAGCATCAGCGCCAGGGTGTGCTCCGCCACGGAAATGGCGTTGCCGCCCGGCGTGTTCATCACCAGCACGCCGGCCTTGGTGGCGGCATCGAGATCGACGTTATCCACGCCGACGCCGGCACGGCCGATCACACGCAGTTTGGGGGCTTTGTCCAGTACGGCGCCAGTGACTTGAACGGCACTGCGCACGACGAGCGCCTCGGCATCCGCCAGGTGCTGCGCGTACTCTTTCGGATTAGAGACGATAACATTCCAACCGGGCTGGCTGCGAAACAGCTCCAGCGCGGCCGGAGCGATGGGCTCGGCAATCAGGATATTCATTTGTTAGAAACTTCAGCCTTACGCGTGTACCGGTTGCGGCTGGACCGCGGCGTGCTCGTAGATTTCCTGAACGGCCGCCACGCCGGTCCCGTACTTCACCCGGAAACCGTTGGCGTTGAGAATGATTTCCAGCCCGGCGATCACCGCGAACAGATCGGCAAAATCGAAATAACCTAAGTGCGCCATGCGGAAGATCTGCCCCTTCATGGTGCCCTGGCCGTTGGCGATGATGGCCCCGAAGCGGCTCTTGAATTCCTTCACGATGACGCCGGAATCCATACCCGCGGGCGCCTTGACGGCCGTCACCGAGGAGCCGGGCGAGCCGGGCGCGAACAATTCCAGGCCCATTCTCTGCACCGCTTCGCGCGTGGCCGAGGCCAGCAGTTGCGCATTCTCGATCAGCTTGCTCATGCCGAGCTGTTTCACGTAGCGCAACGCTTCGGCCAGCGCCAGGATGAGCGCCGTGGAAGGCGTCCAGCTCGATTCGCCGGCATCGCCGCTTTTCTTTTCCTTCTTGAAATTGAAATAGTAATGAGGCAAGTTGGCGGTCTCGGCGAACTTCCATGCCTTGGGGCTGATCGATAGAAACGCCAGTCCGGGCGGGATCATGAACGCTTTCTGCGAGCCGCCGATCAGCACATCGAGGCCCCAGCCATCGATATCGAGCGGCATAGTGCCCAGGCCGGTGATGCCATCCACCACGAGGATCGCGTCGGTCTTGCGGACCGCGGCCGCCATCGCCTGGACATCGTGAGCGGCGCCGGTGGAAGTTTCCGAAGCCTGCACGAACACGCCTTTCACGGCGGGTTCGGCGGCCAGCGCCTGTTCCACCTGCTGCGGCGCTACGACCTGTCCATAAGGGACGGTGATGACGTTGGCGTCCAGGCCATAGGCCTTGGCGATTTCGGCCCAACGTTCCCCGAATTTTCCGGCGCAGCAGACCACGACCTTGTCGCCCTTGGAGAACAGGTTGGACACGGCGCCGTCCATGGCGCCGGTGCCGGAGGCAGCGAACATTAAAATATCGTGCGAAGTTCCCATCACCTCTTTGAGGTCAGCCAGACAGGCGCGGTACGCCTTGCGGAAATCCTCGGTGCGGTGATGGATGTCCGACGCCATCATCGCGTGCAACGCAGGCGGATATAGCGGCGTCGGCCCGGGAGTCAAGAGACGTTGTTTTTTGATGTGCATGGGATGGTCCGTCCGTCACCTAGGATATCAGACATTATCGGACCGTTTGGGGGCGGTTGAGACGAGGGGGGCGGGGAATTCAATCTCCCAGCCGTCATGCCGCGACGGTACGTCGGCGGACCTGTCTCTCGATGGTTTTCAGCGACCTTTGCCGGGTGAGGATCAATTCGTAACCCTTCTGGATATTCATCCAGAAATCGGCGCTCGTGCCGAAGTGCCGCGCCAGGCGCAAGGCTGTGTCGGCGGTGATCCCGCGGCGTTCGTTGACGATTTCGCTGATGCGGGTAACCGGTACGTGTAGTTCCAGAGCGAGGCCGTTAATCGAAATTCCCAACGGCTTCATAAATTCCTCACGGAGCATTTCACCGGGATGAACCGGAGTACGGGCAATGTTCCAGCCCCCTTCAGGGCGCGGGATGCTCATAATCTTGTTTCTCCCCATTTAGTGGTAATCGACAATCTCCACTTCATACACGCCATCACTCTCCCACCGGAAACAGATGCGCCATTGATCGCTGATGCGCATGCTGTGCTGTCCAGACCGGTCGCCTTTCAGAGCTTCCAATCGGTTCCCCGGAGGTACATTCAATTCATCAAGGACGATGGCCGAATCGATCTGAACCAATCTGCGTACCGCTGCGCGGGCAATCGAGTTCCAGCGGCGGCTCGTACCGGTTTCGAACAGCGTCTTGGTCTGCTTATCCGCGAAGCTCTTGATCAAGTATTCTCATTGTATAACGGTTTTCGTTATATTGCTGGCGTTATAGTGCGGTCTGCGCCATGCCGCCGCACTCGCACCCCCGATATCCACGGCCGCTGTCGGTCGATTAGAATATCAGACATCATGCCCCTAATCGACCAGGTGCAAAAAGACATGACGGCCGCCATGAAAGCGCGGGACGAGGCGCGGTTGAGCGCGCTGCGCATGATCAAAGCCGCCCTCATGAAACAGAAAGTGGATTCGCCCAAGCCGTTGGACGACGCGGCCGAAATGCAGGTGCTAAAATCGCTGATCAAACAGCGCACCGATGCCGCCGAGATGTTCCGCAAGGGCGGACGGCCGGAGCGGGCGGCAAAGGAAGAGGCCGAGCGGACGCTGATTGAAAGCTACCTGCCCGCGGCGGCCAGCGAACAGGAAATGGAAGCGGCGATTGCCGCGGCCCTGGCGGAGACCGGCGTGACTTCGCTCAAACAGATGGGCGTGGCGATGAAGGCCGCTCAGGCGCGGCTGGCGGGAAGAACCGTGGATGGCAAAGCGCTGAGCGAGAAAGTGAGGGCGCGATTGCAATGACGCCTCAATCGGAAAACAAATTCCGGTCCTACGTGCCGGACAAAACGGATCTGCGCGAGTTTACATTCCGCGCGGTGCTGCTGGGATTGGTCCTGACCGTGATTCTCGGGGCGGCCAACCTCTATCTCGGACTGCGGGCGGGCATGACTATCGCCGCGACGTATCCCGCGGCGGTGATCGGCATGGCCGTGCTGCGGCTGATGAAGGGCTCGATCCTGGAAGAGAATATCGCCCGAACCGTGGGAGCGATCGGCGAATCGGTGGCGGCGGGCGCGGTGTTTACCATCCCGGCGTTCGTGCTCTCGGGCGTCTGGCCGGCGTTCGATCTGGCCAACGGCTACTGGAAATCGGTGGCCCTGATGGCGGTCGGCGGAACTTTGGGGATTTTGTTCGTGACACTGCTGCGGCGGGTGATGGTGGAAGATCCGGACCTGCCGTACCCCGAATCGGTGGCAGCGGCGGAAATCCATAAGGCCGGGCAGCAAGGCTCGAAGGCCGCCAAGATTCTCTTCGCGAACATGGGCATCGGAGCGGTGGTGTATTTCACCGGCGCCCTCAATGTGTTCGCCGCCAGCCGCGATTTCGTGGTGCGGGTGGGCGATCTGGGGCGCAGCATGTTGAAGTTGACGCGTGCGCCGGGATCTCCCACGCTGCAAGCCGGCGCGATGACGTCTTTTTCCGCGCCGGCCATCAGCCCGGCCTATTTGGGCGTGGGCTACATCATCGGCCCTCGGCTGGGCGCGCTCAACTTCGCCGGCGGTGTCTTCGCATGGGGATTGCTGGTGCCCTTGCTGGCCTATTTTCTGGGGCCGCAACTGGCGCCGAATGTAGCCGGCGAGGCGGGGTGGGCCACGGCGGCGGGCGCCATTTGGTACCACATCGTGCGGCCCATCGCGGTGGGAGGCATGATGGTGGGCGCGATGTTCACGCTCTTCCGCATGCGCAAGAACCTGGGAATCGGGATGAAGCGGGCGGTGGCCGATTTGAAAAAATCCGCCGCGGCGCACGCCGCCACCGAGCGCACGCAGCGCGATTTGAGCGCCAAGGTGGTTTTCGGCGGGCTGGCGGTGGTGTTCCTTTGCATGATCGCGCTGTATTATTACTTTTCCGGCGTGATCAGCGGCGCGGTGGTGGCGGCGCTGGTGATGATCGTGCTGGGATTCTTTTTCGCGGCCGTCTCGGGCAACCTGGTGGGGATGATCGGCTCGTCGAACAACCCGGTTTCCGGGCTGACGCTGTGCACGTTGGTGGTGGCGGCGCTGCTGATGATCGCGCTGGGGCTGCACGGCAATTCGGGCATCGCGGCGGTGCTGGGCGTGGCGGCGGTGGTATGCGTATCGTCCGCCGTGGCCGGCGAAATGTTGCAAGATCTGAAGGCGGGGCACATTCTGGGTGGCACGCCTTCGAAAATGCAGATCGGCGATTTAATGGGCATCGCCGTGTCGAGCCTGGCGCTATTCTTCCCGCTGATGTGGCTGCACCGCGCGTACACGTTCGGCTCACCGCAACTGCCCGCGCCGCAAGCCGGATTGATGGCCTCGCTGGCGCAGGGCATCGTGGGCGGCAACATGGCGTGGCCGTTGGTGGTAGTGGGCATCCTGATGGGATTCGGGCTCATCCTGATCGAGGTGCGCAGCCCCATGCTGTTTTCCGTGGGAATGTACCTGCCGCTCGAAACCACAGCGGCCATTTTCGTGGGCAGCATCTTCCGCTGGCTGACTGATAAGTACCGCGATAAAGGCAACTACAATGCCGCCCAGAAAGCGCGCATCGAAAACGCGGGGATACTGACGGCTTCGGGCCTGATCGCCGGCGAGGCGTTATGCGGGTTGATTGTCGCGGGCTTCCGCGCCGCCGAAAAAAGCAAGGGCCATGCGATCTTGCCGGATGCCACGTGGCTGGGGACGAACTGGCTATCGCTGGTGGTGCTGGTGGCGCTGGCGGTGCTGATGATCCGTCTGCCCCTGCGCAATGCCGGCAGCCCGGATGAACCGGCGCCGCCGACGGCTATCATGTAAAGTATGAGGCCGGCCGACACGTCGCCCGAGGCGTGGAAAGTGTTCGAGCGCGATCAGGCGGACTGATAGACCTTCCAGAACACGTCGCGGAACTTGGCCATTTCGGCGTCCGTGCCGATGGTGACGCGGAGCCAGTTGTCGAGCGGCGGGAAGGGACGGCCGGGCGCCACGCCGAGCGGCGGCATCGCGGCCATGAATTGGCGGGCGTTGCGGCGGCAATCGATCATCAGGAAATTGGCGTGCGGTTCGATGAAGCCCAGTTCGCGCTCGCGCAGCCAGGTGCATAGCTCGCGGCGGGTGCGGGCCAGCGAGGCTTTGCGCTCGGGCACGATTTTCTCGCGGTCCGCCAGTGCAGCCACCACGGCGCGGGCGCTGACAATCGAAATCACGTTCATCCGCAGCGGCGCCAGGCGCGCGACGATATCGGGCCGCGCGGCGATGAATCCGACCCGCAATCCGGCCATGCCGTAGATCTTCGAGAACGTGCGCGCCACGATGACGTCCTTGCCCTGCCGCACATAGGGGAGCGCGCTTTGGACGTCGGACGCTTCCACGAAATGGATATAGGCTTCATCCACCAGCAGCGTGGTGTTGGCGGGGAGGTTGGCGACCAGCCAGTCGAGTTCCTTGGCGCGGGTGACCGTCGAGGTGGGGTTGTTGGGGTTGCACAGATAAATCAGGCCGCCGTGGGCTTTGTCCGCCTCCTCGGCCAGCTTGCGAACATCGGTGGTGTAGTCTTCGCGCAGCTTGGTGAGGACTACCGGCCGGCCCAGGGCGCGCGTCAACTCGATGGGGCCTTCATAAGCCGGCGAGACGGTGATGATGGGCCGGGTGGCGGAGGTATAGAGATCCACCACCGTGTGCAGCGGCTCGCTCGAACCGGCGCCCACCAGGATCTGCTCGGAAGAGAGCGCCTCGGCGCGGGCCATGGCGGCGTAGATATCGTGGAATTCCTGGTAATGATAGCGGTTCGCACTCGGCAGGACCTCGCGCATGGCGGCCAGCGAAACTTCCGGAATGCCGGCGGGATTTTCGTTGGCGTTGAGCCAGACCATGTCTTTAGGAAGGTTGGCCATATTGACGGCGGCGCGCTGCGCGTAAGCCGCCTCCGGGAGCAGACGGCCGGCCGCGGCGGCGGCGCCGATGCGTGCGACAAAACCCCGACGGGTGAGCATGCGATTCCTCCTTGCCTGGTAATGATATCGCAGCCCGGGCGATGGATGCATTACGCCGGCCCCGACTCGCGCTACACTGGTCCCTCTATGGCGTTGGAGATTTCCCACAATGAGATCGCTCCCGGCACGGTGGTGATCGCCGTGGTGGGCAAGATGATGGTCGGAACCGGCAGCGAACAGATTGCCGGGTTAGTGGAAGAACTGCTGCGGCAGGGGAAGCGGACGGTGATCTTCGATCTTTCGGGTGTGACCGTGCTCGATAGCACCGGGGTGGGACAGTTCATTTCCAGCTTCAACAAGATTGTCGCCGCCGGCGGGGAGATGCGCATGGCGGGAGCCACGGGGCACGTGTTCCGCACCTTCCACGTCAGCATGCTGGATAAGATGTTCCGCTTCTACGCCACCGCGGAAGACGCGGCGCGCGGATGAAACGGCGGGCGCGGCTCGATCTAGCCGCTCATCGAGGCGAGAAATTCCGCGTTGCTCCTGGTTTTGCCGAGTTTGTCGAGCAATAGCTCCATAGTCTCGACCGGCGAGAGCGGGTTCAACACCTTGCGCAAAATCCACACGCGGTTGAGCTCCTCTTTCGGCAACAGAAGTTCTTCTTTGCGCGTGCCGCTCTTGTTGATGTCGATGGCCGGGAAGACACGCTTATCCACCAGCTTGCGCTCCAGGTGGATTTCCATGTTGCCGGTGCCCTTGAATTCCTCGAAGATGACGTCATCCATGCGGCTGCCGGTATCGATGAGCGCGGTGGCGATGATGGTCAGCGATCCGCCTTCCTCGATGTTGCGCGCGGCCCCGAAGAAGCGCTTGGGGCGTTGCAGAGCGTTGGAATCGACGCCGCCGGAGAGCACCTTGCCCGAGGGCGGAACGATGGTGTTGTAGGCGCGCGCCAGGCGCGTGATGGAATCGAGCAAGATGACCACATCGCGCTTGTGCTCCACCAGGCGCTTGGCCTTCTCGATGACCATTTCGGCCACCTGTACGTGGCGCGTGGCGGGTTCGTCGAAAGTCGAGCTGATGACTTCGCCGCGCACGCTGCGCTGCATGTCTGTGACTTCCTCGGGGCGCTCGTCGATCAACAGCACGATGAGGGTCACTTCCGGGTGGTTGGTGGTGATGGAGTTGGCGATGGATTGCAGCAGCATCGTTTTGCCGGTGCGGGGCGGGGAAACGATGAGGCCGCGCTGCCCCTTGCCGACCGGGGTCAGCAGGTCCATCACGCGTCCGGAATAGTTGTCGCGGACGGTTTCGAGCTTGCACCGCTGGTTGGGATAGAGCGGGGTCAGGTTATCGAAGAAAATCTTGTTGCGCGCTTCCTCCGGCGGCTCGAAATTGATGGCGTCCACTTTGATCAGCGCGAAGTAGCGCTCGCCTTCCTTGGGCGGGCGGATCTGGCCGGAGATGGTATCGCCGGTGCGCAGGTCGAAGCGGCGGATCTGGGAGGGCGAAACATACACATCGTCGGGGCCGGGCAGATAGTTGTACTCGGGCGCGCGCAGAAAGCCGAAGCCATCGGGGAGGCATTCGAGAACGCCCTCGGAGAAGATCAGACCCGATTTTTCCGCCTGGGTCTGGAGGATCTTGAAAATCAACTCCTGTTTGCGCAGGCCGGCCGCGCCGGCGATGTTCATATCCTTGGCCACCTGGTTGAGCTTCTGGATGCTCATGTCCTTGAGCTCGACCAGGTCGAGCGTAGGGGTGCCGTTCTTGATGTTCTGCGCGGCTTTGCGGCGGTGCGCTCCGGGACCGCCGACCAGCACTCCCGACACATTGACGGCCGGTTCGATGGCCGGCGGCTCGGCGGCCGCGGGCGCATCGGCGGATGGGGTCACGCTTACGGATTTGGGCTCACCGGCGGGTTTCGCGTCGGCGGAGGGCTTCGGCTCGGCGGCCTTAGACTCGGCGGGTTTGGGCTCGGCGGCGGCCCGGGGCTGGCGCTCTTTCTCGGCACGCTCGGCGTGCGGCTTCTCCGCGCGCTCGGGGCGTTCGGCTTTCTCGCCGCCATCGGCCCCGGAATTGTTGGGAGATGATTCGCGGGCGGCCGCGGGCTGTTTTTCGGTGGGTTTGTCTGACTTTTCCTGCGGCGGGGTGTTCCCTACCGTGGTGATAGTGTTGTCGTTATTGCTTGCCAAATTTCCCTCGCTCCCCGGCCGGTTACGGCCGAGAACGGCAGGGGCTCCACGCCTTCCAGGCGGATGGCGCGGAGACCGTGCTCTAACTCAGATTGATTCAACTTATCGACCTTGGTGGCCACCACCATGATCGGCCTCCCGCGTTCCTCGAGCCACCGTTTCAGGAGCAGATCGTTCTCCATCCATCCGCGGCGCGCATCGAGAATCAGGCAGGATAGTTTTAAGGCGTCCCTTGTCTCCAGATACTCTTCGATGAGCCGTTTCCATTGTTGCTGGAAGCGGCCCGGCACCTTCGCGTAACCATATCCCGGAAAATCGACGAAGTAGAACGACTCGTCGATACGATAAAAATTGATGGTCTGTGTGCGACCCGGGGTGCCGCTGGTAAAGGCCAGCTTCTTCTGCCCAGTCAGGGTATTCAGAAGGCTGGACTTTCCTACGTTACTTCTCCCCAAAAATGCGATCTCGGGCAACCGGCGGGCCGGAAACTGGTTCGGGGCGCCGGCGCTAACTACGAATTCGGATTTCAATCAACAGTATACAATTCCACGATCCCTGTGAAGCCCGATGCCGGTTAATGCGCCCGGCTCTCCTCCATGATTTCGACCGGCGGAGGGGCCGGCGGCGGTATGGGCAGCGCCACAATCTCCCGTTCCAGGGCGATTTTGAGCACCTCGTCCATGGAATCCACAAAGTTGAGCTTCATGGTTTGCTTGATGGCATCGGGAATATCGGGCAGATCCTTCTCATTCTCCCGCGGGATGATTGCTTCTAATATGCCATGACGGTGGGCCGCCATCAACTTCTCTTTTAGGCCGCCGATGGGCAGAACTTTGCCGCGCAGGGTAATTTCCCCGGTCATGGCAACGTCCGCACGCACCGGAATGCCGGTGAGGGCGGAACAAATAGTGGTGGCGAGGGTAATGCCGGCCGAAGGACCATCCTTGGGGATGGCGCCTTCGGGAATGTGGATGTGAACATCCATGCCTCGGTAAAAATCGCGTGGCAATCCCAGGGTCAGGGCGCGCGAGCGGATGTAACTCATGGCCGCCTGCGCCGATTCCTGCATGACCTCACCCAGCTTGCCGGTGATGGTGAGCTTGCCCTTGCCTTCCATGAGGGTGCATTCGGTGGTGAGAATCTGCCCGCCCACTTCGGTCCAGGCCAAGCCTACGGCCGCGCCGACTTCGTTTTTCTTCTCGGCTACCAGGTCGCGGAACTTCCACGGGCCCAGCAAGGTGTTGAGCATTGGGCCGGCGATAACGGTTTTCTGGACCGGCTTTTTGTCTTTGCCGCTCGCGGCGTTGACCACTTGCCGCGCGATCTTGCGGCACACGTTGCCGATCTCGCGCTCTAAATTGCGCACGCCGGCCTCGCGCGTGTAGTACTGGATCAGACCGTTGATCCCCTCGTCGGCGAATTCCACCTGCTCCGTGGAAAGACCGGTGGCTTCCATCTGCTTGCGCACCAGGAAGCGCTTGGCGATCTCCATTTTTTCGAGCTCGGTGTAGCCGGAGAGGCGGATTACCTCCATGCGGTCCTGCAACGCCGGGGGAACGGTGTGAAGCACGTTGGCGGTGGCGATGAAGAACACCTGGCTGAGATCGTATTCGACGTCCAGGTAGTGGTCCACGAACATGTAATTCTGTTCGGGGTCGAGCACTTCGAGCAGGGCGGCCGAGGGATCGCCGCGGAAATCCATCGACATCTTGTCGACTTCGTCGAGCATGAAGACCGGGTTGCGGGTGCCGGCTTTTTTCATCATCTGGATGATCTGGCCGGGCAGCGCGCCGATATAGGTGCGCCGGTGGCCGCGAACCTCCGCCTCATCGCGCACGCCGCCGAGCGACATGCGGATGAACTTGCGGCCGGTAGCCTTGGCGATGGACATGCCGAGCGAGGTTTTACCCACGCCCGGAGGTCCCACGAAGCACAGAATCGAGCCCTTGGGGTTTTTCACCAGGCGGCGCACGGCCAGGAATTCGAGGATGCGCTCCTTGATTTTTTCCAGGCCGTAGTGATCGGCTTCGAGCACCTGCTCGGCGAACTTGAGATCGCGGATCTCCTTGGATTTCTTCTTCCACGGCACGGCCAGCAGCCAGTCCAGATAATTGCGGCTGACAGTGGATTCGGCCGACATGGGCGGCATGTTTTCCAGGCGCTTCAATTCGGCCATGGCCTTTTCGAGCGCGTCCGGCGTCATGCCGGAAGTTTCGATTTTCTTCTTGAGCTCGTCGATTTCGCTCTTCTCGCCGCGGCCCAGCTCTTTCTGGATGGCCTTGATCTTCTCGTTGAGGTAATACTCTTTCTGGGCCTTCTCCATTTGCCGCTTGACGCGGCCCTGGATGGTGCGGTCCACGTTGAGCTTCTCGATTTCGATATCGAGCATTTCGGCCACGCGGGTGAGCCGGTCGATGGGGTCGAAGATTTCGAGCAGTTCCTGCTTCTCCTCGACGGTGAGTTGCAGGTTGGCGCCCACCGTATCGGCCAGCTTGCCGGGATCGTCCACCCGGATGGCGGCGATCATGGTTTCGTAATTCAGGTTCTGGCTGAGCTTGACGTATTGCTCGAACAAGCCGGTGACCCTGCCGATCAGGGCATCGAGCTGCGCCCCGGTTTCCACTTTGTAAACGGCGGTGCGGACAATGGCGCGGAAGAAACCTTCGTCATCGGAAACCGATACCACCTTGGCGCGTTCCATGCCTTCCACCAGGACTTTGATGTTGCCGTCCGGCAGCTTCAGGCTTTGTACGATGTTGACGATGGTGCCGACGCTATAAATCTCGTTCGGCTTGGGTTCGTCGATGGAGGCATCGTGTTGGGTGGCAAGGAAGATCTTCTTGTCGCCCGCCATGGCTTCCTCGAGCGCCTTGACGCTCGATTCGCGCCCCACCACGAAGGGTGTCATCATGTACGGAAAAATGACGACATCCCGAATGGGCATCATCGGCAGACGTTTTGTATCGGATTTTTCCTTTGAAGTCAGCATTCTTCTCCCCAGGAGGAAAAAAGTCCAGCCCCTGAAAACCAGGCGCGGAATCGGACGGCCTCACCCCTAGACTAGCCGGCCTTTTCTAATAGTGTAAGACTGATTTTCTGCGCCAATACCATCTCTCTGGTGACCTGAAATTCGCGAACCTTCTTGTACGACGGCAGGTAGTACATCAAATCCAGCATCAGGTCTTCCAAAATCATGCGCAGGCCCCGTGCCCCCACTTTGCGTTCCATGGCCAGATCGGCGATGGCTTCCAGGGCATCGTCGGAAAATCTCAGCCGCACGTTCTCGAACTCAAAGAGCTTTTGATACTGCTTGACAATCGCGTTCTTGGGCTTGGTCAGAATCTGGATGAGTGCGCTTCGATCCAAATCTTCCAGTACGGCCGCCACCGGCAGCCGGCCGATGAATTCGGGAATGAATCCGAACTTGATCAGGTCGAGCGGCTGCACCTGTGAGAGCAGATCGGTATCGCGGCGAGCGCCGAAGCCGGAAATCCGGGAGGTTTTTTCTTCCTCTTGCAGGAAGCCCATGGATTTCTTGCCGCACCGCTTGCCGATCACTTTCTCCAGCCCCACGAACGCGCCACCGCAGATAAACAGAATGTTGGTGGTATCCACCGGCGTAAACTCCTGATGCGGATGTTTACGCCCGCCCTGTGGCGGAACGTTGGCCACCGTGCCCTCGAGAATCTTCAATAAAGCCTGTTGCACGCCTTCGCCCGAAACATCGCGAGTAATCGAGGGATTCTCGTCCTTGCGGCAAATCTTGTCAATTTCATCAATGTAAATGATGCCCTGCTGGCACTTCTGCACGTCGCCATCGGCGGCTTGCAAGAGCTTGAGGATGATGTTTTCCACATCCTCGCCGACATATCCCGCTTCCGTCAGGGTAGTAGCATCCACAATGGCGAACGGTACGTCCAGAATCTTCGCCAGCGTCTGCGCCATCAAGGTCTTGCCGGTTCCGGTGGGGCCGATCAGTAGAATATTGGATTTCTGCAACTCGACTTCGGTGGTGCGCAGGCGGTTCATGTGAATCCGCTTGCAGTGGTTATACACCGCGACCGCGAGTTTTTTCTTGGTGGCTTCCTGCCCGATCACGTATTGATCGAGAAACTCTTTCACCTCCAGGGGTTTCGGGATCTTGTTGGGAGTTCCCGAAGGGGGCTCGACTTTGTCATCCTCCAAAATCGAGTTGCAGACAGCGATACACTCGTCGCAAATATATGCGCGCGGGTAGTCGCTCGGGGAAGAGATGAGCTTTCCAACTACGTCCTGGCTTTTGTGACAAAACGAACATCGCAAAGCATCATCGGATCCGGCACGCTTCACGCAGTTTTCTCCTCTTCCGCCGTTGGCCCAGGTATGGAGAACCGCTTGTGCCCGTAGCCGCCGGGGTAGGGAACTTCATTCAATTTCGTCTCTATTATCACCTGAACCGCGTTCCCTTAGCAATGTACTCCAAGGTTGGTGGTACACCGGGAAGTACTGTAAATCCCTGCTACGCTGTTTTTCCCGCGTGTTCGAACAGGAAACTCAACGTTTTTTCCGTCTGGATGTGGCTGGCGATACGGCCTAGCGTACCGTCCTTTTCGAATTTCATGTGGAGAGCGGCAACCGGCTCACGCTGCTGGCGCGCCATACGTTCCACCTCGCGATCGACTTCGTCACGGGTGGCGTGGATGGCCTCCCGCTCCGCGATACGGGTCAGCAACAGCGAGGCTTTCACTTCGCGTACGGCCTTGTCGCGCTGCGATTCTTTCACTTTTTCCCAATCGAGCTTGAGCGAACGGGGGTCGATGCCCTCGCCGGCCATGGCGCGCAACCGTTCCTCCAGACGGTTCTTGATTTGCCGTTCGACGAACACTTCCGGCACGGGGAAGTTGTGCTGGTCCACCAGCTTATCGATAATGCCGTTCTTGGCCTCCTGCTGCGCCTCGAATTGACGCTGCGCAAAGAGGTTCTTGCGCACGGCCTCGCGCAGTTCCTCGAGATTGCGATAATCGCCCAGATCCTGCGCGAATTCATCGTTAGTTTCGGGCAACTCCTTGCGGCGCAAACCTTTCACAGTGGCATGGAACTTGATGGCGCGGCCCGCCAGGCGCGGCGCGCCGTAATCCTCCGGATACGTTACCTCAAATTCCTTTTCGTCTCCGGGACTCAAGCCGCGCAAATTCTCGCTGAACGCCTCGAAGGTATCGGCGCCGCCGATTTCGAGCACCATTTCGTCCTGGTGCACGGGCTCGCCTTCCACGCCGCCGACGCTGGTGAGCGCCACGACGGCGTGATCGCCATCGGCGAGCGGCCGCGGATCGACATTGACGTACTGCGCCTTTTGTTCGCGAATCTCCTCGATGCGCTTGGCGATATCTTCCTCGGTCACCTCGGGATCGTGGTACGGAACTTCCACGCCTTTGTAATCCCCCAGCTCAATTTGCGGCACCACTTCGAACTCGGCCTTAAAGGTGAGCGGTTCGCCCTCATGAAAATGCACATCGCTGATATCGGGCGTGCCGACTACATTGAGGTTTTCGGCCTCGAACTGCTTGTGCAGGAACCTGGGGATGAGGTTTTCCAGGACCCTCTGCCGGATGTCGCCGGAAAACTGCTTGCGAATCAATGCCGCGGGAGCTTTACCGGGGCGAAAACCGGGCAGCCGGGCGCGTTTCTGCACATCCGTGGCAACGCGGCTGGTCTCACTTTCGACTTCCTGGACAGGGATGGAGATTTCGAGCGTGTGCTTGCAACCTTCAACTAAAGCCAAGTGGGTTGGTCCTTGGAAAGAAGCGATGGGTACAAACCCATGATACCACGTACAATGGCAGTATCGGGCCGATGCGGATGGTTGCCATTTTGGCGGTGCTGGCGCTTCTGGGGTTATGGGCGGCCATCGTGCGGCGGAAATAATGCATCTCGACTTTCAGGGAGCTCTCATTAACGTGCTGTTGCTGTGGGTTCTGACGGCGCCGCACGAATTCGCCCACGCCTGGGTAGCGACCCGGCTGGGCGACGACACGCCCAGGTTGCAAGGCCGCGTGACGCTGAATCCGCTGGCCCACGTGGATTGGCTGGGGACGGCGATTCTGCCGTTTATCACCTCGCTTCTAGCCGGCGGGTTTCTGGGATGGGGCAAGCCGGTAATGACGAATCCGGCTAAACTGCGCGGCGGATTGAACGGCCTGGCGCTGGTCTCCCTGGCCGGTCCGGCGATGAATGTGGCGATGGCGGTGATTCTGGCGGTGCTGGCGGTGGCGACGCTGCACGCGGCTCCGGGGTTTTCCGGTTTCGCGCAGCATGGCGTGCTGTTGAGCCTGTACCTGGCGATCTTCAACATGTTGCCGATTCCTCCGCTCGACGGTTCGAAGCTGCTGCTCGCGGCGCGCATTCCGATCGTGGTCTACCAGGAGCTGGCGCGGGCCGGATTCCTGGTGCTGATCGTGCTGATCTCGGCGACGCGCATGGCCTATTACATGAACGAGTGGGCGTACCTGGGGGCGAAGGCGATTTTCGCGGTGGTGCGGTAGGAGAACGGAGAGTCAAGGTATGGAACAGGCCCGCATGAGGCACGGGCGGCATTGGGGCTCACCGCCCCTCCCCCATCCAGAATTTCCCTGAATCCGCCGAAAAGTACTGTGTGACTCGTCCAGTACAAAACCGTCGATTTGGCACTGGATGCACAACCTCTTCCGTGCGATAAACGAGTTGTAACATTAAGAGCCCCTATGAGTTACAGACATTTTTCCCTGGCTTGCAAGTGCGGACAGCCGCCATCGCGCATCGAAGAGGTTGGAGTCACCGACGAAAAAGAGCTGGTGATCCACTGGTGGTGCGAGGAGTGCAAAAAGCTCGTTTATGCGAGCAAGACGCTGGCCGATTGCTGGCGCGAATGCCCGGACCCGGAACGGTCGAACAACAGTTTCGATGCCCGCTTTCTGGAAAGTATCGGGGTCCGTATCCCCGAGTGACGGCGGCCTGGCTACCGCCGGCCTACCGGTAATTCTCCACTAGCGCCAGGTTGGTCGCGCTGCGGTCCGTCTTGGGATATAGAATGTACCGGCCGTCGGGCGAAATGGAAAACGTACTGTCGGGTGTAACTTCCACGTCTTTCAACCGAAAAACTTCCATACTCTTCTGCGTACGGAAATCGTAGAACATGGTCACGTCCATGTGTCTTGTCGGGTAGTACTCCGCGTAGTAGATGCCTTTCGGCATGGGTTGCAGAGTAATCCACCAGGAGTCGTGGTCGGGCACGATCGCCTCTTGCTCTTCGCCGCCGTTGGCGGGGACGCGCCAAATCGAGCGGCCGTTCCGGTAGTATACGCTCTTGCCATCGGCCGCCTCTTCCGGGTCGCCCGAACCCCAACGCTGAGTGAGTTGCCGCGGATGCGAGCCATCCGCCGCCGCCTTCCAGATCAGGCCCTGCGACGCTACGAAATAAACCGACTTGCCGTCGCGCGACCATGAGGGCGAGGGCGAGCGGCCAGTCAACGGCAGATGCAGCCGCAGCGGCGTGCCGGGACGATCGGCGGGTATGGTGTAGACTTGCGGACCGCCTTCGGTCCAGGCCACGAATAAAATCGTGCGGCCGTCGGGCGACCAGCGAGGCGGCCCAATGCGGCGCGCATTCATATGCGTCAACTGGTGGCTGTCGTTCCACTCGGCATCTCCCACCCAGATTTCATCGGGGCCGTTCCGGTCGGAAACGTCGGCAATTCTCTTCCCATCGGGCGACCAGAAGGCGTGATGCTCGCGTCCGGAGGAACGGATCAGCAGGGCCGCGCTGGCCTCCGGATCGGTGGCTCCCAGGTCGCCCCGCCAGATCGCCGCCGCCGTCGGGGTTTGCGAAAAAGCCAGGCGATCGCCCTTGAGTGCGATGGCGGGGCTGCTGGCGTTCTTGCCCCCCACCAGCACATCCCGCGAACTGCCTCCGAAAACCGAGACGCGCCACAGCCGCCAGTCGTCCACGCGATTGGCGGAGTAGATTAACTGCTGGCTGTCCGGCATCCAAGCGATGCCGCGGATCGGCCGGCCGTCGAATGTGACGCGGCGGAGATTCGCGCCCGAGAGATCGCATAGCCAGATGTCGCCGCCCTCCTTGTCGGCGGCCCTCACAAAAGCCACCAGGCGCCCATTGGGCGCAACTGCCGGCGTGCTATCGCCGGGGGTTTTGGACGGCGGGTTGGTAAGCCGGCGGGTGCTGCCATCGGCCACTTCAATGCGCGCCAGATACGAGGGCTGGTCCTTGCCGGACTGGACCGCGATCAGCGAATGACCATCGTGCGTCCAGGCGAGGGAGCTCGTGGGCTGGCCGTGCTCTTCTTCGTGGATATCGAACTCGGCGATTTGCCGTTCGGGGCCGCCGACAGCGGGTACGACGATCGCCTGTGCGTGCCCTTCGCTCACGCGCAGAAACGCCAGGCTGGCGCCGTCCGGAGACCAGGAGGGCCCGGTGTCGTTGGCATCCCCTTGGGTTAACTGGCGCGGCGTTCCCGAGGGCACGTCTCTGAGGAAAATATGGAAAGCGTCCGCCGCCGCCGAACCGCGCGCGCTATACGCCAGGCGCCGCCCATCGGGAGAGAATGAGGGACACGCTTCGTTGTCCGTGGAACTGGTGAGATCGATACGCTTGGGCGGGGATGCCGGTCCGGATACCAGGCGGCCCGCGAGCGACACGACCAGGCCGATGGCACAGAGGACGAGCACGAGCAGTACGGCGGGACGCCGGAAAAACGCACGCATGGACATCGTTTGTATTATCGCCTCTATAGACGATGACGTTGGCGAGGTTGTTCCATTAGGGCGCGATCCGCTACTGGTAGCGCAGGGCTTGGAGCGGGTCGATGCGCGCGGCGCGAAGGGCCGGTAAGGCACTGGCCGCCAGCGCCACGGCCAGCAGGAAGACCGCGGTGAGCGCGAAGACGCCCGCATCGGTGGCGCTCACGCCAAACAGCAACGCGGAGAGCAGGCGCGTGGCCGCGAAAGCGCCCACCAGCCCGATAGCCGCGCCGGCCGCGGCCAGCAGCGCGCCCCTGGCCAGAACCATCCGCACCACGGCGCCGGAGCTGGCGCCGAGCGCGACGCGCACGCCGATCTCATTGGTTCGCTGCGCCACCGAATAGGAAATCACGCCGTAGATGCCGATGGCCGCCAGGCCCAGTGCCACGAGCGCGAAAGCGACCAACAGGAAGAGGGTGAGCCGCGAGGAGGATTCCGCACCCTCGACCACCGATGCGAGCGGGCGGACGTTGAATACCGGCTGGTCCTTATCGGCGGCATAAATCGCCGATTTGACCGGCTGGATCATCTGGTCCGGCGGCTCGACGGAGCGCACCACCAGGCTGACATGCGGTTCCGGAAATTGCCGGTAAGAGACGTAGATGGTGGGCTCGGGCTCTTTTTCCAGGCCATTGTTTCTTACGGATCCCACAATGCCCACGATTTCGAGCGAGTGCGAGCCGATCAGCAGGTTCTGGCCGATGGGATTTTGCGTGCCCTCGACCCCGTCGGGCCAGTAGCGGCGGGCGAGCGATTCGTCGATCAGGGCAATCGGCGGCCGGTTGACGGTATCTCTGTCGGACAAATTGCGGCCGCGCGCGAGCGGGATGCCCATGGCCGCGAAGTAGCCCGGACTCACGGTGCGGAAGTGCGCCGGCAGCAGTTGGCCGGAAGGCGGAAGCGGACGCCCATCGATGCGGAACGACGCGTGATGATCGTTTTGGTCGAGCGGCAGCGAGCAGGTGATGCCGGAAGCCTTCACGCCGGGAATGGCGGCAATATTGGCGAGCGCGCGCTCGAAGAATTCGCGCATGTTCCCATCGTCGCGGTACTTTCCGGAATCGGTGGGGAGCTCGGTTTCCATGGCTAGGGCGTGGTCGGCCAGGAAACCGGGGTCCACCTGCCGCAGTTTCCAAAAGCTCTTGATGGTCAGGCCGGCGGAAATCAGCAGCATCAGCGCCAGGCTGATTTGGGCCACCACCAGCAGGTCGCGAAGCCGCTGCCCGTGTTTGCCGGAAGTCAGCCGCCCGCCTTCGCGCAGGGTCTCGCTCCAATCGGTGCGCGAGAAGATGAGCGTGGGAGTGAAGCTGATGAGGAGCCCGGTGGCGAGCGATACCAGCAGCGTGAAGCCCAGCACGGCGCCATCGATGGTCAGGTGGGGCCGCATCACATCGGCGTTGGAATTGGCCAGACGAATGGTGAGAGGCACCCATTGATCGAGGAGCGCCACTCCCCACACCGCGACCAGCAGCCCGGCCGCGCCGCCGAGCAGCCCGAGCAGCATGGATTCGGTGACGAACTGCGCGGCCAGGGCACCGCGGCTGGCGCCCAGGGCGGCGCGAATGGCGGTCTCGCGCTGCCGCGCGGCCACCCTGGCCACCAGCAGGTTGGCCACATTCGTACAGGCGATGAGCAGCACCAGGCCGACCGCGGCGAGGGCCGTCCAGAGCGCGGGCCGCACGTTGGCCACCAGGAAATCGTGCAGGGGGACAACGGCGCCCGACCACCCTTTCATATGCGGCTCGATGGCGGCGATCTGGCGAATGCGGGCATCCAACTCGGCCGAAGCCCGGTGCCAGGAAACGCCCGGCCGCAGGCGTCCGAACACCACCAGGGTATGATCCATGCGGCTCCGCTGGCGCAGATCGCTATCCGACCAGGGGACCAGTAGGTCGCTCGCCACCGGCAGCCAAAAATCGGGCGGCGTGACGCCGATGACCGTATAGACAAGGCCGTCGGTGATGGCGGTCTTGCCCACGGCATGGGCCGCATCGCCGAACCAGCGCTGGGCGGCGGCGTAGGTGACGATCGCGACGCGATTCTGCCATCCTTCGCCGCGCGTGAAATCGCGGCCGTAGAGCGGGCGCACGCCGAGGACAGAAAGAGCATTAGTGGTAACCCGCAATCCCGGGATCTGCTTCGGCTCTCCGAAGCCGGTAAGCGTGCCGCTGCCCGTTTCGATCAGAATCATGTCGGAAAACGAACGGTTGGCGGATTTCACATCGATATAGTCGGGGCCGGAGAGCCCGATGTCCGACCAACCCTGCTTGGGGCTGTTTTCCCAGACGACGCCGACGCGGTCCGATTCCGGATAGGGCAAGGGACGCAGGAGAATGGAATCGACCACGCTAAAGATCGCGGTGTTGGCTCCGATGCCCAGCGCCAGTGCCGCCAGGGCGGTGGCGGTGAAAGCCGGGCTCTTGCGAAGCGCCCGCCAGGCGAAGCGGAGATCTTGCGGAAAGGCTGGCATCGAAGGAAGGTGTGCAAATGCCATGCCACGCGGTTGGACAAGTGGTTCAATCGGCCAGTGGGGGGCGGGCGGCAGCGGGCTGTCCGCCTGTGGGAATGAGTGTGCGTTATGGGGCAGGCGGGGAGGGCGGTATAGTCCCCCCTGGATTCTGGATCACGAACCGATCCTCTATACTGAAGGCGTGGAAGCACATTGGAGAGAGACCACAGTCGGTGAACATGGCGAACTCGTTCTGGAGGGCCTTCCTTTTAAGCCCGGCCAAACAGTCGATGTGTTGGTCGTCTCGAAATCTGTAGAACCTGCAACGGCCGGGGGCCGAAGTCTTCGAGATTCGGTTCTTGAGTTCCGTGAGCCGCTAGAGCCTGTCGCCAACGATGACTGGGACGCCCTGCGGTGATTCTGCTTGACACCCACGTTTGGGTCTGGTGGGTTGCTCGGCCGGATCGACTGCAAGCGAAGCACCGCGCCCTTCTCGAACGTGGTGTCGACCGCGTCTTCGGCGTAAGCATCATCTCTTGCTGGGAAGTCGCGAAACTTGTGGAGTACGGTAGGCTGAAGCTCGACCGCAAGGTCGGGCGTTGGATATCATGACCGAAGACAGCAGGATTCAGGTGTATCCGCATGTCCGCCTTGCTTGACTCCGTCGGATATGAATCGCCTCTCACATCAACCGGGCCACACAGCCGCACTTGGGTACAGTCGCCTTCTCGGACCTTAAGGTAACGCCGTCGCCAGATGCCCCCCGGCTCGCTTTAATCCACCCTACGCAGCGCGACGCGACTCGCCCGATATTGCGCGCCATAACGGCGGGTATTACCATAAAGAGATGAGGACGATTTCGTTGAAGCTACCCGACGACTTGCTGGCCGATCTCGAGAAGGAAGCGAAGGCCAGGCGGCTCACGAAATCCGTTGTGGTGCGCCAGAGCCTGGAAACGTCTCTACGCCGACGGCCGCGCCGCGTTGCCGCGTCATGCTACGACCTGGCGCGGGATCTTGCGGGATCCGTGCGAGGGCTGCCGCCCGACCTGGCGCACAATCCGCAATACATGGAAGGGTTCGGCGAGTGATGGAGCGGATCGGACTGCTGGATACCGGGCCGCTCGTAAGCTTTCTCGGGTTCGGCCTGGAACATCACGCCTGGGCTGTCGAGCAATGGAAACAATTGCGGCCCCCTCTGCTCACGTGCGAACCGGTCCTGACCGAGGCAGCATTTCTCTTGAAACGCGAGGACCGCGATACGGATGCCTTGTTTTCGTTATTGGAGCGGGGTGTCATTCGAATCGCGCTCGCTGTCAAAGAGCAGCAAGCGGACCTCCGAGCGCTCATGCGGCGCTACCGCAATCGGCCGATGTCGTTAGCCGATGCGTGTCTCGTTCGGCTCTCTGAGATTCACGGTGCCGCTGAAGTGCTTACGCTGGATGGGGACTTCCGGATCTATCGGCGGCATGGGAACAAGGTGATCCCAGTGCGGATGCCAAATTGAGGTCGGATCACTGCCTGGAGTGAATGTCTCACGTTTGAGATGGGCGTTGTGGGGATCTATCGACCTATCGCTTGTGAAGCAGTTCCCGGAGTTCGTCGGCGGTCAGTTGGCAATCCCGGAGGTTTTTGTGAAACAAGCCGGGGCCGATTGTCTCGCCTGAATGGGCGGGCACAACCGTGCTTCGGCCGTCCTCGTGGCGCGGGAAGTGAGGGCTGCCTTTGACCCGGAGAACGGAGAAGCCGGCCTTGCCGAGGGCAGCAATGAGGTCAGGCCCGGTGACGCGGGGAATCCGGCTCATGCTGCGACGGTCACGCGCTGGATGCCCACGAACTCCAAATCCTGTTCCGGCGCGCCCTCGACTTCCAGACACAGCTCTATGGCTTCGCGAATGCGCTGGGTGGCCTCGTCGAGGGACCGCGCTTGCGTATGGCAAGCGGGTATTTGCGGGACCGAGGCTACGTAATAGCCTTCGCGTCGCGCTCAATGACGACATCGAACTGGCGTGGCATCGGGTCTATCCTCGCCTTTCATTGTAGACGGCTTTGCGCCGCTGCCGGCGGCCGGTGGGCGGACGTCTGGGCCCCCGCCAGGTGGAAGGGCGTTTATGGTTCCTAATCCGTCATGCCGACTCCTGAGGGGACCTCTTTCCGAGTGGCGCGTGATGCGGTCGAAGCAGGCGAATACGTAAGTGCAAGACCACAGTCAGGCGCAGTTTTGGGACGGAGTTTTGAGACTGGGACGCAGAGGCTATCTCAGGACCGCAAGCGCGAATTCCGCAATAATCTCGGCACGGAGTTCTGGGGCGCTGGAAGCCTCGATTTTCGGACCTCCCGATTTCGTCCCGGCAAATACAGCGATGATACAATTCGGAACATGTCTGATCGTCATGTTCGTGCCACGGATGGCTCACCGGTGGTTTTAGCTGTCACCGACCTTTATCACCGCGAGGGGAAGAACAACGGGCGAATTTGTAATATCTGCGGCGCGAGGTGGACGGCTCTAAGGGATGGTAACGACGGTTTTCACGTCTGGCGGAATGGCGTCTCGACAGATAATGCCATATTGGACTGGGTAGGAAACAACGCAGTCGTGGAGTGTTGCGGAAGACCAGTTTAAGTGCAGTAGGGGACAGCGGCAAGAACCTTCGTCGCTGGTTCCACAAACCTGCTGAACCCGACACCGGAAGCGGCAGTCCGCTAAGGCACGTCGACTTCCTGACCTTCGGACCTATCGTCCCCCACTCGGAGAACGGGATGGGCCGTTAACCGGATGGACCGCCCCGCGCGAACCCCCTACTGTTTCTTCCCCGCCGCCGGCGGCGTCTTACCGTCGTCCACTACGTCGCCGTACTTGATGCTGGATTTGCCCTCGTAGTGTTTGTAGTCCTGGTATTTGACGATTTCGCGAATGCGCACGTTCTGGCCGTCTTTGAAGTGCAGCGTATCCACGGCGCGGGTATAAGTGGGAAACCAGTACTTGCCGTCGATCTGCTCGCGGTAGGTCTCGAATTTGGGAAATGCCTGATCGTTGCCTCGTTTGAGAATACCGACACCTTTGCCATACGTTTTTACGATTTGCAGATCGCGGTCGTCCACCCAGATCTGGCCCTCGAAATAGCGCTTCCCGGATACCATCTTCTTGGGCTTTACGGAAAATGAATAGCAGCCGATCTCATCCACCTTTTCCCGGCCCAGGTAATTGATGTCGTAGTCGGGTACCTCGGCGGTGGTGAGGACGAAGGGCTGCACGTTGCGCAGGTCCTGTTCGTCTTCCGGCGATACCATGATCTGGCGCAGGGTGGAGACGGGGGCATACACGACTCTCTCGGAGCGATGGCCCTCGGGAGTGAAGATGATGTCTTCGACCAGCTCCCACTTTTCGCCGTTGGGATTGCCGCCAGGGTCAAGAATCTCGAGCTTGACGCTTTGGCGATAGGTGTAGTTGTTGCGCGCGTCGGAGAATTCGGCTTCCTTGGCGGCGAACTTCTGAACGATTTTGTCGGCGTCTACGTTGTCGGTGCCATCGGCGGCCCACATCGGCAGGCCGAGCGCCGCGACGGCGGCGGAAAGAATCAATGCTCGCATGCTCCCCCTCAATATTCCCGGCAAGCTCACTTGCCAAGCAGCTTTTTGGCGACGGTCAGCAACTGCATGTTGCTGGTGCCTTCGTAAATCCGGCCGATCTTGGCGTCGCGATAGAGTTTCTCCACCGGATAATCCTTGGTAATACCCACGCCGCCATGCACTTCGATGGCTTTGGATGCGGCTTTTTCGGCCACTTCCGAGCTGTAATACTTGGCCATGGCGGCTTCCGTCAGGAAGGGCAACCGGGCGTCGCGCAAACGTGCGGCGTTATACACCAGCAGGCGCGCGGCCTCGATTTCGGTGGCCATCCTGGCCAGCTCGAACTGTACGCCCTGGAACTCCGCGATGGCCTTACCGAATTGCTTCCTTTCTTTAGCATACGCCGTCGCGTGCTCGAGCGCGGCGCGGGCCAATCCGATCATCTGCGCGCCAATGCCGATGCGGCCCTCGTTGAGAGTCTCGATGGCGATTTTGTAGCCTTGCCCGACCTCGCCCATCACGTTGGCGCGGGGCACGCGGCAATTGTCCATGATGAGCTCGCAGGTGGAGGAGGCGCGCAGGCCGAGCTTGTCTTCCTTCTTACCGACCTGGAAACCGGGGAACTCGCGCTCCACCAGGAAGGCCGTGACGCCGCGGTATCCGGCCTCGGGGCGCGCGTTCGCGAAGAGCAGATAGAAGCCGGCTTCGGCGGCGTTGGTGATCCACAGCTTTCGGCCGTTGAGCAGAAAATGATCGCCGCAATCCTGGGCGCGGGTGGCCATGGCGAAGGCATCGGAGCCGGAGCCGGCCTCGGAGAGCGCATAGGATGCCACCATGCTTTCCGAAAGGCGCGGGAAGTATTTGGCTTTCTGCTCCTCGCTCGCCCAACGCAGCAGCGCGTTGTTGCAGATGGTGTTCTGCACATCGACGATCACGCCGGCCGAGGGGTCCACGGCGGACAACTCCTCGACGGCCACGACCGCCTGGAAGAACGAGCCGCCCTGGCCGCCGTACTCTTCGGGAATTTCGATGGACATCAGGCCCATCTCGAAAAACTGGCGGATGATGTCTTTGCGAAAGACGCCGGCCTCATCCATCTCGCGGACGTGAGGCTTGATCTCTTCACGGGCGAACTTGCGGACAGTCGTCTGGAACAGCTTCTCGTCCTCGGTGAGAACGGTGAGCGGTTGTGGCGCCATGTAACGCAGCTTACTCCACGGCGGCCAGCGCGCGCCACTGGCGGCCCTGGGACGCGGCAACTCCTCCGTGTGTTACATACCCGTTATAGGTGTTGACGCCTTCGCGCAGCGCGGCGTGACGCTCGCAGGCGCCCTCCAGGCCGTGATTGGCCAGCTCGAACAGGTAGGGGAAGGTGGCGTTGGTGAGCGCGAAAGTGGAGGTGTGGGGCACGGCCGCCGGCATGTTGGAGACGCAATAGTGCAGCACGCCATCGACGAAATAAGTCGGATCGGTGTGGGTGGTGGCGTGAGAGGTCTCGAAGCACCCGCCCTGATCGATGGCGACATCCACTACTACCGCGCCGCGCCGCATGGTGGCGATCATTTCGCGCTTCACCAGCCGGGGAGCCGAGGCGCCGGGGATGAGCACCGCGCCCACCACCAGGTCGGCCGATTTCAGATTCTCGCCGATGGTCCAGGAGTTCGACGCCAGGGTGACGATCTGGCCGTTGAAGATATCGTCCAGATCGCGCAGTCGATTGAGGTTGCGGTCGATGATGGTGACGTGGGCGCCCAGGCCGAGCGCCATCTTAGTGGCGTTAGTGCCCACGATGCCGCCTCCCAGGATCACCACGTTGGCGGGCGCCACGCCCGGCACGCCGCCCAGCAGAATGCCGCGCCCGCCATGCGGTTTTTCCAGGTATTGCGCGCCCACCTGCACGCTCATGCGGCCGGCCACTTCACTCATGGGGGTAAGCAGGGGCAGGGAGCCATCGGCCTCGCGAATGGTCTCATACGCCACGCCGTTGACTTTGGCCTCGAGCAGGCGGTCGGTAAGATCGGGCAGCGGCGCCAGGTGCAGATAGGTGAACAACACCAGGCCGGGGCGGAAGTAGCCGTACTCGGCGGGTTGCGGTTCCTTCACTTTGACCACCAGGTCGGACTTTTCCCAGACTTCACGGGCGGCGTCCACAATCCGCGCGCCGGCCTGCATGTACTCGCGGTCGGTGAGAGAGCTGCCTTCGCCAGCGTGCGTCTCGACCAGCACTTCATGGCCCGCTTCCCGCAGGGCGGTCACCCCGCTGGGCACCAGCCCGACGCGGGTTTCGTGATCTTTGATTTCCTTGGCAACACCGATGACCATGGCTTTGCCTCCAGGGAATAGATTAGCACCACTTGGTTGTGGGGAAAGCGATTGTCGCTCAAAAACGGGTGCGCGTCACGATACGCAATTCTGAGCCGCGCCCGAAGGAAGCGGTCGATTTGAATCGAGGCCGCTGCCAAAGCAGACCGCTTCCTTCGGTCGCGGCTCAGTACGATCGGCTGCGATTTCACCACTTTCATGTCGCGCACCCCTCAGAACCCGATACTCGCCCCTCCGTCCACCGGCAGCAAGACTCCATTCACGAAGCGCGCGGCCGGCGAGCAGAGATAAACCGCCGCCAGCCCAATATCGGAGGGATCTCCGAAACGCCCCAGCGGCGTCCGCGATAGCACTTTATTGCGGCGCACCGGATCGCCATCCATCGATTGGTGCAGCATGGGTGTTTCGATCCACCCCGGCGCGATTCCGTTGACGCGGATGCCTTGCGGGCCGACTTCGGTGGCGAGCGACCGGATCATGCCGAGATAGGCGGCTTTGGCGGCCGAATAGGCGATCACCCACGGCAGGCCGATCAGCGAAGCCATGGAAGCCATGAACAGGATGGACCCGTGCCGCTTGCGCAGCATGTCCGGCAACACGGCGCGGGTGAGCGCGAATGCCCCGAAAACGTGGGTTTCCATGACTGCCCGAAAATCCTCCGGGCTGGTCTCGGTGGCCGATCGTTTCAGGTGCACACCGGCATTGTTGACCAGGACGGTGACCTCCCAACCGGTGTTCCGCAATTGTTCGACCAGGGCCTCGGCTTGGCCCTGCTGGGTCACATCATTCGTCACCCAACGGGCGTCCGGGCCCAAACGCTCGGCGGCCTTCACCAGCACGTTTTCCCGGCGCCCCGTAATGATCACGCGCGCGCCGGCGGCGCGGAAGGCTTCCGCCACACCGAAGCCGAGTCCGGTGCCGCCGCCCGTGATCAGCGCGGTTTCGCCGCGGAGGCTGAACGGGTTTGCCGCTTTCCGATCAGCTACAAGGGTTTCCAGGATGCCCGGCTCGACCTTTTGTTCGACCATCACACTATGTAGACGATGGTAGCGTGCCGGCGGATTCGCAAATCGGCGGTCAGACGCGCCGGCCGGTTTCGTGCGTATCGTAGCCCGTGAGCGCGGCGAGCTCGCGGCGGAAGGCGGCGCGCGTCAGCGTGTCGAGCAATCGCTCGATACCGCGGAGCGCGAGATGCTCGCGGCGAATCGCCAGGTCGTAGCGCTCCGCGGCCAGCGGCACAAAATCGAGATCGAATGCCCGCGCCGCCGAGCGTGTCGCCACGCAGCAATCGGCCAGGCCGTTGGCCACCCGCCACGCCGCCGCTAAGTGGCCGGCGGCTGGAGGCTCCTGGTAGCCGCGCACCGCGCTCATGGGAATCCCGGCCGTACGGAGCTCGCGGTCGAGCAGTTGGCGGCTTCCCGATCCCTTTTCGCGATTAACGATGCGCACGCGCGGCCGCGCCAGGTCTTCCACGCCGCGGATTCTCTTGGGATTGCCGCGCGCCATGACCAGCCCTTCTTCCCAACCGGCGAAAACAAAAACCGGCATTTCCGTGCCATACGGCTTGCCGCCTTCCCGCAAATGCGTGCCGGCCACGTGAACCAGGCGCTTGCCGAGAAGACTGAGCGCCACGGTGCTGTTGACCGCGGCACTCACCAACCGCACCGAGGAGCGTGCCAGGTGGCGCGCCAGCACGGAGACGGCCGGGTCGCAGCCGGCGATCAAGACGCGCGGTTCGTCCAATTCGCCGCCCAACAGTTCCACGGTATGCCGCGCGCGATCGACCAACAGCGCGTCGGCGGCGGGCAGTTGCCAGGGCGCTGGCGGAGCGGCCACGCCCACCAGCCGCCCATCCACGCGGCACAGTTCGATGGGGCTCCCGGAGGCGCGGCCGGCGGCGCCGATCAGCACGGCTTGCGCGGTGCGCCGCGGCTGCGGCTCGTCCGCCGCCAAATGGAATAGCTCCTCCACGGAGACTTCGAGCGCCCGCGCCAGTTTCAATGCCACGGCGGTGTTGGGGACGAAGCCGCCGGCCTCCATGGCGTAGATGGTCTGGCGGCTCACTCCCACGCGGCGCGCCAGTTCGGCCGCCGCCAACCCACGTTGCCGGCGGAGCGCGGCAAGCTGGTTTTCGACGCGCGGCCCGCCGGTTGTATCATGGTCATCTGCCGATGACATTGTCTTGTTTCCGAGACCATTGTATTCTACTCGGCGTTCTCGCGGCCGCGAGCGGCTGCGCCCACCGCGCCGCGCGGGAAACGGTCGCCATCGCCGCCGCCGCGGATCTGCGGTTCGCGCTCGACGAGTTGACGAAGCAGTTTGAGACCGCCCATCCCGCGCTGGCGATTACGCCCGCCTACGGCTCTTCCGGCAATTTCTACGCGCAGATTCGCGAGGGCGCGCCTTTCGACGTGTTCCTTTCGGCCGACATCGAATATCCGCGCCGGCTGGTGGATGAAAAGCTGGCCGTGGCGGATACGCTCTTCACTTATGCCGTGGGCCGCATCGTGGTGTGGGTTCCGGCCCAATCGCCGCTCGATCCGGCGTCCCTCGAAATGGGCGTGCTCGAAGCGCCCGCGGTGAAACACATCGCGATCGCCAACCCCGCGCACGCGCCGTATGGCCGCGCCGCCGAGGCCGCTTTGCGATCGCTGGGTGTGTACGGCCACGTGGCCGGCAAGCTGGTGCTCGGCGAGAACATCGGGCAGACGCTCGAGTTCGTCCAAAGCGGCGCCGCGGATGTGGGCATTGTGGCACTCTCGCTGGCGCTGGCGCCCCCGGTGCGCGCGCAGGGCAAGTATTGGGAGATTCCGCTCTCGGCCTATCCGCGCATCCAGCAGGGCGGCGTCATCCTTTCGCGCGCGCGCGATTCGCGGGCGGCCGCGGCATTCCGCCAATTCCTGCTGGGGCCCGTGGCGCGGCGCACTCTGCAACAATACGGTTTCTCCGGCGCGGAGGAGTGACATGGATTGGCAAGCAATCTGGCTCAGCCTGCGGCTCGCGTTTTCGACCAGCGCGATCCTGCTCGTCGTGGGGATGCCGCTGGCCTACTGGCTCACGTTTTCCCACCGCCGCTGGAAGTTCCTGGTCGAGGCCGTTGTGGCGCTGCCGCTGGTGCTGCCTCCCACCGTGCTGGGCTTTTACATCCTGCTGGCCATCAGCCCGCGCGGACCGGTGGGCGCGGTGTATGCCAAGCTCACCGGAGGATTGCTGCCGTTTTCGTTCGCCGGGCTGCTGGTGGCTTCGGTGCTGTACAGCCTGCCGTTCACGGTGCAGCCCATGGCCGTGGCATTCGGCGCCGTGGACCGCAGGCTGATCGAGGCCTCCTGGTGTCTCGGCGTCTCTCGCCTGGCGACTTTTCGCCGCGTGGTTGTGCCGCTTGCACGGCCAGGAATCGCCAGCGGCGCCATCCTTAGCTTTGCGCACACCATGGGAGAATTCGGAGTGGTGCTGATGGTGGGCGGCAACATCGCCGGGGTCACGCGCACGGTCTCGATTTCGATTTACGACCAGGTGCAGGCGCTCGATTATGCCGCGGCCGGCGCGACTTCAGCGCTGCTGCTGGCGTTCTCGTTCGTGGTGCTGGCGCTGACGTATTCCTGGCAGCGCGGGGTCTGGGCGGTATGGCCGGCGAACTGATCGCGGAATGCCGCACGCGCTTGGCGAGCGGTTTCGAATTGGACGCGTCGCTGCGCATCCCGCTCGCGAAATCGCCCGTCACGGTGCTGTTCGGTCCTTCGGGTGCGGGCAAAACCACGCTGCTGCGGATGCTGGCCGGTCTCGACCGTCCGGCGAGCGGGCAGATCGTTTTTCGCGGCATCCCGTGGTTCGACGATGCGCGCGGCATAGCGCTCGACCCGCAACAACGGCGCGCCGCTTTCCTGTTTCAGGACTACGCTCTTTTCCCGCATCTGACCGTGCGGGAAAACGTGGCCTATGCGACCGGCCGCGATCGGGCCAATGAATTGCTTTCCCGTTTCGGCCTCGGCGATCTGGCGGACCGCCTGCCGCGCGCCATTTCCGGAGGGCAGCAGCAGCGGGTCGCACTGGCGCGCGCGCTGGCGGCCGGACCGGCGCTGCTGCTGCTGGATGAGCCGCTCTCCGCGCTCGATGCCGCCACCCGCTTGCGCACGCGCCAGGAATTGCGCCGCATGCTGCTTGAGAGCCGCGTCCCCAGCATCGTGGTGACGCACGACCGCGGCGAGGCCATCGCGCTGGGCGATTGGATGGCCGTGATGGTAGGCGGCCGCATTCGTCAGACCGGGCCGGTGGGCGATGTTTTTCGCCGTCCCGCCGACGCGCTGGTCGCCGAATCGGTGGGGGTGGAAAACGTGCTGCTGGCCGAGGTGGTGGGCCGCCAAGCGGGCCTCGTCACCGTGGCCGTGGCGGAGCGGACGCTCCAGGGTATCGATGGCGGCGAAGCGGGCGCGGTTCACGCCTGCATTCGCGCCGAAGACGTGGCGGTGGCGCGCGGGGACTCCACGGGGCAGCCATCGAGCGTGCGCAACCGCCTGGCGGGCGTGGTCCGGTCGGTGGTCCTCGAAGGTCCGCTGGCCCGCGTGGAGCTCGATTGCGGCTTTCCGTTGATTGCGCTGGTGACGGCGCAATCGGCCGCGGACCTGGCGCTGGCGCCCGGCGACGCCGTCGCGGCGGCGATCAAAACCACCTCGGTGCATCTCACGGCGGCGCTACAATACCCGCAGTGAAATCCAGTCCGAAGACCAATGCCGCCCGCATTCTCGACCGCGCCGGGATTCACTACGAGCTGCGCGAGTATGCGGTGAATGAGGAAGACCTCAGCGCGCCGCACGTGGCCGAGGCCATCGGCATGCCTCCCGAGCAGGTGTTCAAGACCCTGGTGGCGCGAGGCGACCGCACCGGCGTGCTGCTGGCCGCCATCCCCGCCAATGCCGAGTTGAATCTGAAAGCGCTGGCGGCCGTCAGCGGGAATAAGAAGGTGGAGTTAGTGGCGGTGAAGGAGGTGCTTGGACTCACTGGCTATATTCGAGGCGGTGTCTCGCCGCTGGGGACGAAGAAGCCGTATCCGCTGTATCTCGAAGAGACTGCGGATTTGTGGGACGTGATCTCGGTGAGTGCGGGGTTGCGCGGGTGTCAATTGCTGGTGGCGCCGGAGGATCTGGCGCGGGTTACGGAAGCGCGGAAGTGCGCGATCGGGGAGTTTTGAAAGGGTTGCAACGCGTTCCGCGATGACGTTCCACGCCATCCCGTGGAATGCTCCCAGGTCGGCGTTTTTCTATACTGGTATCGAGCCATAGCATGAATCGGCAGGGCTGGAGAAGCACCGCGTCCTACATTGCGCTGCTGGCGGGGGCGTATGTCGTGGCGGTGGCCGGAGCCGCTATTTTCGCCAGGCAACTGGATAACTTCGCCTACGATTTCATGTTCCGCCTCTATGAGCCGAAACCGTGGCGGACTCAGTCGGCTATTCTGGCCATCGATGGACGCACGCTGCAGCAGTTTGGCGGCATGGAATCGATGCGCCGGCCGCTCGCCGATGCTTTGCGCTCGGTGGCCGCGGCATTGCCCAAGGCCGTCGCGATCGACGTGATTCTGGCGGACCGGCGGCCGGAGCCGGAAGCTAACGCGGCGCTCGCCGAAGCGTTGCGCGCCACTCCCAACCTGGTGCTCAGCAGCGAGCTTCTGAGCGATGGATGGGAAGATCCGCTGCCGGAGTTTGCCGCTGCGGCGGCGCTGGGGCATGTCTCCGCGCAGCCGGATAAGGACGGAATTACGCGCTCCATTCCGCTGCAAAAGGCCGCCGGCCGCGTCGCGCGATGGGCGCTGGCGCTGGAGGCGTTCCGCCTGAGCCGCGGGGTAAAGCAAATCGTGGAATCGCCCGACGATATTCAGGTGGGAAGCACCATCGTTCCGGCCCCGCGTGAGACCACGCGCGGCACCAATCGCGACGGCAACCGGCCCATGCGCATCCGTTTCGTGCCTTATAACATGCCGGAGATCCCCAGGGTGTCGGTCAAGGATCTGCTGGCGAATCCGGCCCTGGCCGGAACGTTCGCGGGCAAAGTGGTATTCGTGGGCGTGACCGATGTCACCCAGGTTCACGACGGGCTGCAGACGCCGCTGAGTCCGGAGATTCAGACACCCGGCATCGAGATTCACGCCAATGCTTTCGAGACCCTGGCGCAGGGTCTGTTCATAACCGATGTGGGGTTCGGATGGGTGCTGCTGTTCAGCCTGGCGCTCGTGGCCGCGGTGGGTCTCTCGTTCCGCTACCTGCCAGGCTGGTGGGCGTACGCGGGCGGAGCCGCCGTTTTGGCCGCGGCCCTGGTGACTCCTTATCTCTTCTTTGTGCACCGGCTCGTCTTTTCGTTCGCCACGCCCGCCTCGGTGGCCTGGTTCGGCACGCTGGCGGCGGCGGCTTACTATCACCTGGTGGTGCGGCGCAACTGGCGCATCGAACAGGCGGCGCGCACGCGGTACCAGCAGGCCATGCAGTTTGTGACGCACGAAATGCGAACGCCGCTTTCCGCCATTCAGGGTTCGAGCGAGCTGATTTCGCGCTACGCGCTCACCGAAGAGAAGCGCAAGCAGATCGCCACCTTGATCAACTCGGAATCGAAGCGCCTGGCCCGAATGGTGGAGGTGTTTCTGAGCGTGGAGCGGCTCTCGGCCGGGCAAATGGAATTGAAACGCGAAAGCATTTCCGTCAAGCAGATGGCCGCGCTGTGCGTGGAGCGCGCCGGGCCGCTGGCCGAAAGAAAACATATCGCCGTGGCGCTCGAGCCCATTTCCGAAGATCTGGTATTGACGGGCGATCGCGAACTGATGGAGTACGCCTGCTACAATCTTCTTACCAACGCCATCAAGTATTCTCCGCAACGTACCCAAGTGAAAGTGTCCGCCAGGTTGCATGACGCGCACCTGCGGATCGCGGTGGAAGATCAGGGCATCGGCATGGATCAGAAGGAGGTCAAGCAGATCTTCCAGAAGTTTTATCGGACGAAGAAGGCCGAGGAATCCGGTGAATCGGGAACCGGAATCGGCTTGTCCATCGTCCAACAGATCGTGGAGCAGCACGGCGGCACCATCGAAGTGACCAGCCAGCCGGGTGTGGGCTCCTGTTTCACCGTGGTACTGCCGGCGGCGGCGCCGGTTCCCGAATCGAGTGCGGCCGAGCGAAATTGATGCAGAAATTATTGTTAGTAGAAGACGATCCGGCGTTGCAGTTCACCATCCAGACGGCCCTGGAGGAGAAGGGGTACGCGGTGGATGCCGTGTCCACCACCGGCGAAGCCATCGAGCGGCTGTGCGCCAGCGCTTACCCCATCGTGATCACCGATATTTACATCGATGAACGCACCGGGCTGGACGTGCTGGATGCGGCAAAACGCAAAGATCCGAACTGCTCGGTAATTCTGATGACGGGGCGCGGCACCATGGAGACGGTGATGGCGGCGACCCGCGGCGGGGCCTTCGATTACCTCGCCAAGCCGTTCGACCTGGATGTGATGATGGACGCCATCGAGCGCGCCGAGGCGGCCAGCATGGGTGCCGAAGACGAAGCCGAAGAAGAAGAAATGCCGGAGACCGAAATGATCGGATTTTCGGCCGGCATGGTGGAGATCTATAAGACCGTTTCGCACGTGGCGGAGACCGATGTCACGGTGGTGGTGGAAGGCGAAACCGGCACGGGCAAGGATCTGGTGGCGCGCATGATCCATCGCCTCAGCCGCCGCGCCGCCCAACCGTTTGTCCCGGTGGATTGCGGCTCCATTGCTCCCAGCCTGCTTGAAAGCGAGTTGTTCGGCGCCATGCGCGGCGCCTATACCGGGGCGGACCGCGACCGCGTGGGCGTGTTCGAAGCGGCCAACCGCGGCACTGTGTTCCTGGATGAGATCGGCGACATCGAGCTCAACTTTCAACTGGCGCTGCTGCGTTTCCTGGAGAACCACGAGATTCGCCCGGTGGGCGCCTCGCGTTCCAAGCAGGTGGATGTGCGGGTGATCGCGGCCACCAACAAGGACCTGCAACGCATGGTGGAGGCCGGCAAGTTCCGCGAGGACCTGTGGCATCGCCTCAACGTGGTGCGCATCGTGATGCCGCCGGTGCGTGAGCGGCGCGGCGATGTGCCGCTGCTGGCCCGCTTCTTCCTCAACAAGTTCAATACGCGTTACAACCGCGATGTGAAGCTGACCGATTCCGGGATTAAGGAATTGCAGGATTTCACCTGGCCCGGCAACGTCCGCCAATTGCAGCACGTGATCGAGCGGCTCACCGTCTTGGCCGACCGCATCGACGCACCCACCGTACACCAGGCGCTGACCGTCATGGAATCGCGCGAGAAGCCCGTGGAGACTTTGGCGGACGCGGAAGAGGACCAGATTCGCCGAGTGCTTTCCGCCACCGGGGGCAACAAAAGCAAGGCGGCGCAGATTCTGGGCATCGAACGCAAAACGTTATACCGTAAGCTGGAGCGAATGAAGTTGTAGAATTATCCTCCAGTCTTGCTCCAGACCCCCGCGGAACGTGGTACTGTTAAGGGTAATTCGCACTTTTAATCCCCAAATGGCTATGCATCCGAAGGGCATTCGCGCTCGTATCCTCCTCAGTTCGGTTTTCGGCCCGTACGCACAGGACGATGAATTTGGCAGCCGCAAAATTAACCCCATGGAGCTGTATCACAACCAGGTGACCCGTGAACAGGGGCCGTTCTCCCTGCGCATGTTTCACCGCTCCTGGGGCATACTCATGATCCAGCGGAACATTTCCGCCCCCACCACGGTGTTGGACTTTCCCACACGCGAAGCTTTCGAAGCGGAACTGCGGGCCAACGATTACGACATCGTAGGAATCTCTTCCATCATCGTCAACGTCGGCAAGGTGCGGGAAATGTGCCGCATCGTGCGGCGCCTGGCACCCAAGGCCACCATCGTTGTAGGCGGTCATGTGGCTGCCATCCCGGGAATCGAAGCTCTGATCGATGCCGACCACGTGGTCCGCGGCGACGGCATTTCGTGGATGCGCCGTTACCTGGGCGAGGACGATTCCGCTCCCATCAGCCATCCCGAGATCATCTCCGGCTTCGGCGGCCGGACCATGGGAATGAAGTTGCCGGGCTCGAAAGGTTCCACCGCCGCCACCATCATTCCCTCGGTGGGCTGCCCCATGGGCTGCAATTTCTGCACCACCTCCGCTTTCTTCGGCGGCAAGGGCAAATACTTGAATTTTTACGACACCGGCAAGGAACTGTTCGGCGTCATGTCGGACATGGAATCCAAGCTGGATGTGAAATCGTTTTTCATGATGGATGAGAATTTCCTGCTGCACAAACGCCGCGCCATGGAACTGCTCGACCACATGAAAGCTGAAGGCAAGCCCTGGTCGTTATACGTTTTCTCCTCGGCCAACGCTATCAACCAATACTCCATGCGCGAGCTGGTCGAACTGGGTGTTTCGTGGGTCTGGATGGGCCTGGAATCTCCCCATTCCACCTACACCAAGCTCAAGGGCACCGATACCATCGGGCTGGCCAGCAAACTGCGCCAGCACGGCATCAAACTGCTCGGCTCGACCATCGTCGGCCTGGAGCATCACACCCCGGAGAACATCCGCCAGGAAATCGAACACGCGGTGGCCCACGACACCGATTTCCACCAGTTCATGCTGTACACGCCGGTGCCCGGCACGCCGCTCTTCGCGGAGATGGAAAGCCAGGGCCGCATGCTTGACAATGTGGACCTGGCTGACATCCACGGGCAGGACAAATTCAACTTCGAGCACGCCGCGATTTCCCGCGAGGACTCCAAGCGGTTTCTGGACTGGGCCTTCCGCCGCGATTTCGAGCTGAACGGTCCCAGCATCTATCGCATCTGCCGCACCACCCTGCAGGGCTGGATGCGGTATAAGAACGATCCCGACCCGCGCGTCAGGGCGCGCTTCGCCTTCGAGGCTCGCAGCCTGCGCGACGGCTATGCGGCGGCCCTCTGGGCCATGGAAAAGCACCTGCGGCGAACCAACGAGGTTTTGGCCGAGAGAATCCGCGCATTGCGCCAGGATGTGGGCCGCGAGTTCGGCGTGTTCAGCCAGATTGTAAGCCGCGCGCTCGGTCCGGTGCTGCTATGGTCCGCCCGCCGCGAGGAACGCCGTCTGGCGGAGGGGAAGACCTACGAGCCCCGCACCATCGTGGAGCGCCGCAACTGGACGTGGCCTCCTGCGCTGCCGCCGGCGCTGCCCGCGGCCGGCGGGTCCTCTCCGGCTTAATCGGCCCTGTGCGGAAGGCGACCGCTCACTGACGCGCGCGACATGAAAGTGGTGAAATCGCAGTTGATCGTGCTGAGCCGCGACCGAAGGAAGCGGTCTGCTTTGGCTCGACGGCCTCGATTCAAATCGACCGCTTCCTTCGGGCGCGGCTCCGAAAAGCGTCGGTATAGGCTCAGATTCGATGAGCGCGCTTGGTCTTTCGGCCAATCTCCCACTTTCATGTCGCGCACCCCCGCTCGCTTACGCGCGCGGCTCCGTTGGGCGACTCAGTTAGACTAGGAGGATGGCGCGCCGCTTCTTTGTCCTCGGATTGCTGGTCGCGTTCTCCCTCGCCGCCGGCCCCGCATCCGACCTGGCGCGCGTCATTCGGGAGAACAGTTTCGACCGCGAACAATGCTATCGCGTCCGCGATCTCTCCCTCGTTAAAGAAGACATCAAAATTTACCTGACCGACGGCCACCTGATCTTCTCCAAACCCGTTGCAGGCCATCCGATCGCGGCGGTTTTTGTGGCCGATGTCGAGGGTGGCGATGCCGAAGTGATCCTGCTGCCGCCCGATCGCGGTGAGCGCCGGTCGCTGGCCACCTACACCCAAACGCCCAATCTCGACGAGCACTTCCATACCGCTTTGTTCCTGTTTACCGGGAACGACTATGACGCCCTGCTGGCGCAGTTTCCTTCGAATCCCGCCAACAAACGAACGCCCGAGGTGGGGCCGATGCTCGACGAACAGTTCACTCCCACCTTGCGCAACATCGGGAACAACTATCTCACGCGTCTTGTGCTCGATCTCCTGAACCGTCCCACCGGGCACGCCGGCCTGTTCGCCGCCTTCATCAGCGGTGCCACATTGGGAAATTTCGTTGTGGGCTACGATCCGGCGAATACCGAACAGATCGCCGCGGGCCAGGTTTCCAGCCGCGACGGCCGCGTGTATTTCGAGTCCTGGACCAGCTTCGCGGCGCGCTCCGAGCGGCGGGACCCGCACTCCCACCGGCCCGATTTCCTGCTTTCCAACTACCGCATTGCGGCCACCATCAATCCCGATCTGTCGCTCGATGCCGTGACGCGCGTGGCAGTGGAACCGGCGGTCGATGGCCTGAGGGCGGCGGCCTTCGACATCACTCCAGAGATGACCGTGGCCTCCGCGACGGTTGACGGCCGGCCGGCCGAAGTGCTGCAGCTCGCATCGCTGCGCTCCGATGCCTTGCGCGGCGGTGAGGAAATATTCCTGGTCGTTCCGCCGGAACCTTTACGCGCGGGGCGCAAGTACGAATTCGAATTTCACCATGCCGGCACGGTGGTGCACGATGCCGGTGAACGCGTCTTCTTTGTGAGCTCGCGTTTGAACTGGTATCCCTCCCACGGGTTGCAATTCGCAACCTACGATCTGACCTTTCGCTGCCCGAGCGACCTCGATCTGGCCGCTGCCGGCGAACTTCTGGAGGACCGTACCGAGGGCGCGTGGCATATCACGCATCGCCGCACTTCATCGCCCATCCGCAATGCCGGATTCAATCTCGGCGATTATGTGCGGGCGCGCGTGGAGCGCGGCGGGTACGTGGTCGAGGTGTGTGCCAATCGTGCGCTCGAGCGCAGTTTGCGGCCGGAGCCGGTCAACGCCGCGGTTCCCGTTCCCGTGTTCGACCGTGCGCACCGGAGTCCGGCATCGGGAGCGGTGATCCAGCAGCCGCCGCCTCCTCCTCCACCCAATCCCCTGGCCCGCTTGCAAGCCTTGGCCTCGGATGTGGCTTCGGCCATGGAATTCATGGCCGCCCGGTTCGGCCCGCCGGCCCTCCCTCATCTCACGGTCTCGCCTATTCCGGGAACGTTTGGACAGGGCTTCCCGGGGTTGATCTATCTTTCGACGCTGGCTTATCTGAGAACCTTGCCTGGTTCGCATCCCGTCGCGGCATCGCAGTCCGCGGACCTTTTCTTTCGCGATATTCTGGAGGCCCATGAAACGGCCCACCAGTGGTGGGGCAACCGCGTGGCCGCCGCCAGCTACCGCGACGATTGGTTGATGGAAGCGTTGGCTAACTATTCAGCGCTGCTTTACCTGGAAAAGACCAGAGGCCCTCGCGCCGTCGAGGCAACGCTTGACGGGTACCGCACGGCCCTGCTGGCCAAGGGACCCGGGGGACAGCCCGTGGATTCGGCCGGCCCCATTATCATGGGCGGACGCCTGGATAGTCCGCTGGAACCGGCCGCCTGGCGCGCCATCACTTACGGCAAGGGCACCTGGATCATGCAGATGCTGTGCCGCCGAATGGGAGAACAGCGCTTTTTGGCCATGTTGGTCGAGCTTCTAAAGCAGTACGATCATCGCGAGATCTCCACCGGCGAATTCCGGCTCCTGGCCGCGCGGTTCCTGCCGCCGCATTCCGACGATCCGCAGCTAGAGGACTTCTTCGATCAGTGGGTCTACAGCACCGGCATCCCCACGCTCAAGATGAGCTACACGGTCCGCGGCAAAGCTCCCGCGCTGCGGCTGCTGGTCACCGTGACTCAGTCCGATGTGGAAGCCCGTTTCGCCGCGGCGGCGCCCGTCGAGGTTCGCCTGGCGAGCGGCCGCGTCATCACTCATTGGGTGCGCTGCGGCCCCGAACCGGCCACGTTCCAGTTATCTCTGGAGCAAGCGCCGCTGAAGGTCACGCTCGATCCCAATCGCGCCGTGCTGCGCCGGTAGCGTTCACCGCCGCACGACCGCTACTTTTCCGAATACTCCACAGTCGCTCCATCGACTTCTTCGATCCTCACTAGGAAGCGTTTGCGTGCCTGCAACTCGTCATCCGGAACTTCGAATCGCGCCGCCACCATGCGGTCCAGGCTGCTATGCGGCGCCACTTGGGTGCGCACGATCAGGCTGGGATTATACTTTTGCCCGAGCAGCGGAATTCCCGCCATCAGCCGTTGCGCGTCCATTTCCGACGAGGTTGCGCCCTCGGTCTGCTTACCCGATTTATCCTCCAGCACCACCGTTACCTCGCGAGTCATGAATGTGACATTGGAAGGGTTGGTCACACGAAAATCGATGACCACCGCGGCGCTCTTCTCATCCAGAGGAGCGGTGCGGACCTTGAGGATCTTCCCCGGCAACTCGAGGTGCGAGCCGCGATTGGCATAGAAAATGAATGCGACGGCAATCGCGATGACGACGATCCCGATGCCGAACGTTACCGCCATTGTGCTAGACACCGTGTTGAGAAACAGGGCCCGCAGTTCGTGCCTGGTCATAAGGTGATTCTAATCGATATGAGGTCGAGCGAGGCGCGCGTTACACTGGAACCAGCCATGACCGTCACCGTCAAGAACAAAACGCCGCTCGTGGTCCCTCTCGCTATTCGCCGGCGGGCCGGCCTCAAGAGCGGCCAGGAACTCGAATTCAAAGTGTCCGGTGGAGTGATCACGATCGCTCCCAAGCAGCCGGACGCGGACGACGAGTACACGCCGGCCCAGCGCCGCATTATCGACGCGCAGCTCGCCGAAGGTTTGGCCGATATCAAAGCGGGCCGCGTTCACGGCCCGTTTTCCACTCACCAGGAGTTCATCGCGAGCCTGCTCGAAGAAGCCAGGAAGGATGACGTCGATTTCATAACGGACATCGTTCCGCATCCAAAGTAATCAAGGCTGAGTTTTCCCATGGAATTCACCACTCTCACCGGCCGCAAGATCGTCCTTGAGGAAGGCGACATTACCCGCGTGGCGGCCGATGCTATCGTCAACGCCGCCAATGCGGCGCTGGCGGGCGGAGGCGGCGTGGATGGCGCCATCCATCGCGCCGGCGGACCTGAGATCATGCGCGAGCTCGATACCATTCGCCGCACCATCGGCCGCTGCCCCACTGGAAGCGCCGTCGCCACTGGCGCCGGCAAACTTCCGGCGCGCTACGTCTTTCACGCCGTGGGTCCGGTCTATCGCGATGGCCGTCACGGCGAGCCGGAACACCTGGCGAGCTGCTACCGGACCTGTCTGGCGATGGCCGAAGAGCGAACCGTTACCACCGTCAGCTTTCCGGCCATCAGCACGGGCGTTTACGGATATCCCCTGGAAGATGCCGCGCGCATCGCCATCCGCGAAGTGCGCGACCATCTGGAACAGCCCAAAATTCACCTTGAGACCGCGATTTTTGTACTGTATGGGCGAGACGCGTTCGACACCTACGCGGCCCTCATGAAGACGCCGTAGTCACGCCACCGCCGCCAGCGCCTGCTCGAAATCTGCCAGCAGGTCGCGCCAATCTTCGATCCCGGCCGAAATCCGCACGAGGCCATCGGTCACTCCCGATTCCTCCAATTCCCGCGCGCTCATACCCGAATGCGTGGTCGACCGGGGATGACAGGTCAGTGTCTCCACGCCGCCCAAAGATACGGCGTTGCGCGCGATGCGCACCTTCCGCAAGAATTCGAACGCGGCCGGTTTGCCGCCTTTGAATTCCAGCGAGAAGATGCCGCCGGGATAAGCGCACTGCTTCTCGTAAATGCGTTTCTGCTCGGGGTCGGTGAATAGCGTCGGATAGATCACGCGGCACAACTTGGGGTGCCCGTGGAGCGCTTCCGCCAGCCGCTGCGCGTTCTTGCTTTGCCGGTTCATGCGCAGCGCCACGGTGGGCAGCCGGCCGTCCAACATCCAGCATTCGTCGGGCTGCAAAATGTTGCCGAACATCACCCGTACGCTGCGGATTTTCTCGATCATCGCGGCCGATCGCCCGATGGCCGCACCGGCTACCATATCGCTGAAACCGGAAAGATACTTGGTGGCCGAATACAGCGTCAAGTCGGCGCCCAGCAGCAGCGGATGTTGAAACGTGGGACCCAGGAACGTGTTGTCCACCATCACCACCGGCCGGTCCGGGTGGCGCGCGGCGCACTCCGCCACATGCTCGATGTCGGTCATGATCAGGGTGGGATTGGCGGGCGTTTCCATGTAGACGATGCAGCAATTCTGCGCGCCCGCGATGGCGCGCGCGATGCCATCCATGTCTCCCGACGGCACGGAAATCCCGCGCACGCCGAACGGCTCCATAAAATTGTGGATCAGCCCGGTGGTGCCGCCGTAGAGCGGCGTGGTGTAGACAATGGTGCTGGCCGGGCGGGCGAAAGCAAAGAAGGCCGTCATGATCGCCGCCATCCCGGAATTGAAAATCGCGGCATGTTCGGCGCCGGGCTCGAGCGGCACGATCTGGTCTTCCACAATTTCGGCGTTGGGATGCGAGATGCGCGAATAGATCAGGTCGGCGCGCTCGCCCTCGGCCGGTCTGATTTTGCCCAGGGTAATGGCGAATGCCCGTTCCGCCGCCTCCGGGCTAGCGAACACATAGGTTGAACTGCGAAACACTGCCGGGCGCGCCGATCCGAGCGATAGACTGGGGTCGAATCCGCGCGTCAATACCGCCGTGCGAGGCCGCACAAGGCCGTGCCCGGTTTCATGATCCGCCATAGAAACCTCCACCCAGAGTGTACCGCAGCGCGAGGGTGACCACACCCTTAAAGTGGTGTTATTTGTCGATTAGGGCGTTTCGAACTTGGGCGCGGGGCAGTACAGTGGAGGTGACAGATACCACGAAAGGCGGCCTACATTGATACGTGAGCCTCGCTTGATTGACGTCGATGCCGCGAGCTTCGACAAACTGCCCTGCTGCGGGATCAAGAACCCCGCTCATCCCGGCCGCCAGCAGAAGCACTGCTGGCTCGAAGCCAACGCTAAGTTCGGTCTGCGGGCTAAGATGCTGCTTGCTCCGGACGGTCAACCGAGCGGTTACATTGAATACCTTCCTGGCGAGTTCGCATGGCGCGGCGTTGCAGCCGGCGGTTTCATGTTCATCCACTGCGTTTGGATTTTCTCCCGGCAGCATCAGCGCAAGGGCTGGGGGAGCGTCATGATTGAAGCCTGCCTGGAGGATGCCAGAAAGGCCGGCATGCGCGGAGCCGCCGTCATGGTCCGGGACGGTCCATGGCTGGCCGACCGCCGGCTGTTCCTGGCCAACGGTTTCGAACCCGTCGATACCGCGCCGCCGGACTACCAATTGCTCGCGCGGAAATTCGATAGTGACGCCGCGAACCCCGCCTTCAAGAAAGATTGGGATCGGAAACTCAGGCGCTACAGCCCGGGGTTGACCATCATCCGCTCGAGCCAGTGCCCGCACATCGCCAAATTCGCGGCTGAAATCGCCGAGACGGCGGAGAACGAATACCATATCAAGCCCAAAGTGGTCGATCTCGAGTCGTGGAGCGATGCCCAGGATGCGCCCACGCCCTACGCGATTTTCGCGTTGATTTACAACGGCCGACTGCTGGCCGATCACCAGGTCAGCCGCACTCGGTTCCGCAACATCATGAGCAAGTGCGTAGCGAGCGGAGCCTAGGCGCGAGGCATCCCGAGCGAGCCGGGAGCGCGCGCGCCAACGCCGATCATTCACCCGTTCCTTCATGCGTGACAACTTTTTTCTGCACGCGGACAACCTGAACATCCGATACGGCAATCAGGCCGGTGTCCATCATCTCTTCGACGACTGGAACCAGGCGGGCCAAATTGTCCGCCGAATCGACGATGGAGATCAGGATGGGTTGGTCATGGCGTGCCAGATGCGACCGGTGCATTTCGGCGCTCCCGCCGTATCCTTCGAGGCCGCGGAAGACGGTAGCTCCGGCGATCTTCAACTCCCGGCACTTCGCCACAATTGCTTCGTAGAGGGGCTTGCCCTGATACCGGTCCCCTTCCGAGATGTGAATGCGCAGGAGTCTAGCTGGGTAACCCTGTTGCATTGGCTGCCTCCGTTGTTTTGGAACCGCGTACCAACCGCACAATCTCCGCGTCGGAGATGACGATCAGGCCGTCTTCGAGCATTTCTTCCACCGCCTCGGCCGCGGCCGAGATCTTCTCCGCGGTGTCGATCACCGACACCATGATCGGCAGATCCCGCGTCGGATGGAAGAAGGTCGCCTTGTGCTGATGGCCTTTCGCGCCGTATCCGAGAATGCCCCGGTAAACCGTAGCGCCGGCGATGTCCATCATGAGTAACTTCTTTACAATGGCATCGTAGAGCGGCGCTTCGTGCCACTTGTCAGCCTCACCCATGAACACGCGCAGGAGCTTGGCAGCCCCCTGCTTTCGTTCATGAGGAAGCTTGGGCGCCGGCTTTAGCGACTTTCGCGCCAGCTTCACGACGGTGGTATCCTGCACCTCGATCAAGCCATCGGAAACCATCTCGTAGAGCATGGGCAGGACCTCATCGACCTTTTCCGGCGTTTCCACGAACTCGATCCGGATCGGCAGGTGCTGCGCCAGCACCTCGACCCTCGGCGTGTGCAGCAACTGGTGCGATCCGAAGCCCGAGTACGCCCGGGTGGCCGTCGCGCCGGAGACTCCTTTGTGCATGAGGAACGTCATGATGGAATCGTGCAGCGCAGTCATGTGGTGCTGGGTGTCTTCGTTGATAAAGATGGTGACTTTCTTTGCGGGGCCTTTGGTCAGCATTGCGCCTCCATGTTCATTATCGGCGGACGGTGAACGCCGCGGCCAGCGCGCTGCCCGCGAGTCTCTATTAGCTTCATGTGTCCAGGTCCCCCACCGGTTCTCCATACACAGAGTCTCCCGGTTCCCGCTCCTGGTCGGGGAGAAGATGGCGCGGCATGAAGCGGGCGTTGGCGATGGCAGTCGGGATCACCGCGCTCCCAATCACCGTGGCTACCAGGTGTGAGTATTGGGTCTGGTCGATGATTTTATGGTTCAGCCCGAACAGCGCCGAGATGGTGCCGAACGTCAACCCGGTGGACATCATCAGAGAGTAGTAGATGCCGTCATGACCGCTATAGCCAAAAGCCCGCACCGTGGGTAACAGCCCCACCAGTTTCGAGATCATCTTTGCGAAGAACAGCGACACGAAAGCCAGCGGCGCGGCAACCAGTGCGGGAACGGAAACGAAACTTCCCGCGCGGATGAAGTAGAACGGAGTGAGCAACCCGAACGTCAAGGTTCGCAAGCGGCGGATCAGGAAGTGGTCTTTGCCCACCGTGCCCGCGAGCACCATCCCGATGAGATAGGCCGGCAGAACCGCTTCGCTGCCGGACCAGACCGCCAGCCCTCCGAGGCCGAATAACAGGAACAGCAGGTATTTGGTTTCCAGTTCCGAAACGCGCCCGCCATACCTGGTGAAAAACCAGGGCGTAGCGAAAGGCAGGATCAGAAAGAAGACGAGGCTGGCGCCGAGGAAGATGAGGGTCTTGACCGTGAATGGCGAAAAGATCAGTCCCAGTGCGATGACTGTGCCCAGGTCATTGATGAAACACGCCGCCAGAATCGCTTTGCCGTATTTCGTCCGATTGAAACCGAGTTCGAGCATGACGGCGTAGACCACCGCCACCGAGGTCGTTGAAAGCGCCACTCCAGCCAGCCAGGACGGACGCCATGCCCAACCGAGAATATGATGGGCAACCATTGTGGCTCCCAGGAAGGGCGCGAAAAACCCGATTAGTCCTACGGCCGATGATTCCTTCCATTTCGCGCGAAACACTTCGGGATCCAGTTCGGCCCCGGCCAGGAAGGTGAGCACGATGGCGCCGGTACCTGCCAGAAAAGTAATCCAGTCCGCCTTGGCTCCCAGTGCGTTGCTGCCGGCAAGGGCACCAATGACAAGTTGGGCGACCGTGCCGATAACAATCTCGGAAAGCGCTGTCGATATGCGGAGCCAGTTCGCCACGAGGACCGCTATCAGCGCCAGCAGAAGCCAAAGAGCGGCGACAAACCACACTCGATCCATCCAGGATCTCCTTATCGCTTGGTTGTGGTTTGCTGCAAGGAGGGTGTCAACGCTCCGACAGCAAATTCACTGTAGGAGTCATCGGCCGCCCGAGACGGCGTTAAGCGAACTCCACCGCTACTAAACCTTCATTGTACTCCGGGCGCCTGCGACGATCAAGGCCGCGGTGCCCAACGTTTCGTCTCCGCGCCGGGCAGTCATGCGGACCGTCGCTGGCGAAGGCGACACGCTCCACCTGTTCTCCTGGAGACGAAAAGCCCGCCGACACCTGAGATTCCTGATCCGCCGCCGCTAGATCCGCGACGGACTCAATAATAGATCTGGGAACTGTCACAACCCGGACCACAGCGGCAATTACTAAACGCTTTTCTTGCGCACTTTCTGACGCCTGCCGCGTAATTACCCATAGGTGCACCCATGCTCTCCGACCTTCGCCTCGCCCTTCGAACTCTCGTCAAGACTCCCGGATTTTCGCTCACCGCGGCCGCTGCTTTGGCCCTGGGCATCGGCGCTAACGTCGCCATTTTCAGCCTGGTGGACCAGGTGCTGCTGCATCCTCCGGGTATTTCGCAGCCGGAGCGCGTGGTCGCCGTTCGGGCCAAGTACGACAAGCTCAACCTGAAGAGCATCCCCATCTCCGTGCCGGATTTCGCGGACGTTCGCGATAGCCGCGCCATTTTCGCGCACGCCGCTATCGCCGATCAGGCCGATTTTACTTATGCCGGCGCCGATGGCCCGGAGCGACTCGCGGGGGCCACCGTCACCGCCGAGTGGTTCGATGTGTTCGGCGCGAAGCCCGCGCTCGGCCGCGTCTTCCACCCGGAGGAAGACCACCCCGGTGCGAACTCCGTGATCGTGCTCTCCGATGCAGCCTGGAAACGGGTGTTCGGCGGCAATCCGGGAATCGTCGGCAAGAGCGTCACTCTCAGTGACGCGCCGTACCGCGTCATCGGCGTGATGGGTCCCGAATTCCGCTGGCCGCGCCAAACCGATCTGTGGACACCTCTCGGTCTCGCTCCCGCCGCGTACGCGGAAGACAACCGTTTCAATGAAGCGTTCTTCGGCTTCGCTCGCGTGCGCGCCGGCGTGCCCTTTGCGCGCGCCAACGCCTACATCCACGTGCTGGCCGACCGCCTGCTCGGCGGGGGCTCGCGCGGCGCCGCCTACGCAAGGGATTCCGCATGGGGCATGTTCGCCGAACCATTCGCCGATAACCTGGCCGGCAGCACCAGGCGGCCGCTGCTGATCTTGCTGGGCGCCGTGGGCTTCGTGCTGCTCATTGCCTGCTCGAATATCGCCGGCCTGATGCTGGCGCGCACGTCCGGACGCGCCCGTGAAATCGCCGTGCGGGTGTCGTTGGGCGCGAACCGCTGGCAACTGATGCGCCAGGTATTCGCTGAAAGCCTGCTGGTGGCCGCGGCCGGCGCGCTGGCGGGTCTGGCGTTGGCTGATGCGGGCATCCAGGCTTTACTGCGGCTCGCGCCGGAACAGACAGCCATCGGTCTCGGCGCGCGCATGGATCTTCCGGTGCTTGCGTTCTCTGCCGCGGCGACGGTGCTTTCGGCGCTGCTCTTCGGCCTGGTGCCGGCATGGCGCATTGCCCGCATCGATCCCAATGTCGCGCTCAAGAGCGCCGGACGTTCCGGCATGGCGGGACGCTCCCGCGAGCGCGCACGGGCGACTCTGGTGGTGGCGGAAACCGCGCTCGCTCTGCTGCTGCTCGTGGGGGCCGGTTTGTTCCTGCGCAGCCTTTCGCGCGTGGAGGACGTGCGGCCCGGTTTCGATCCCCACGGCGTCATGACCGCTGTGTTCTCGCTGCCCAACTCCCGCTATGCGAGCGACGAAAAACGCATCCCGTTCTACCGCGCGGTGGTGGACCGGCTGGCCGAAACCCCCGGGGTCGCCTCCGCCGGCCTGGGTTTGCCGCTTCCCTTCAGCGGATCGGATGGTTCGGCGTCGTTCGAGATCGAGGAACATCCCACCGGTCCGGGCGACCCCGGCCCGCACGGCGATATCCGCCTCGTCTCGCCCGGTTACTTCCCGGTCCTTCGTATTCCACTGCGCCTTGGACGGACTTTTACCGACCAGGATCGCGCGGACACGCAACCGGTGGCCGTAATCGACGAGAACCTGGCGCGCCAGTACTGGCTGGGTGCGAACCCAGTCGGCCAGCACATTCGCAACGGCTCGCGCGCCGCTTGGGCCACCATCATCGGCGTAGTCGGACATGTCCACCATTCCGACCTCGCGTCGGATAGCGGCAAGGGAGTCTATTACTATTCCATGTGGCAGCAAAGCGCGCCGTTTGCGTACATCGTGCTACGCACGGGCGCCGATCCGGCCGGTTTCGCTGCCTCGATCCGCCAGGCCGTGCGCGCCGTCGATCCGGCGCAGCCCGTCCAGGAGTTGAAGACTATGGATGGCTTGGTCGCGAATTCGCTGGCTTCGCGCCGCTTCGTGGTGCGTCTGCTCGGCTTCTTCGCGCTGGCCGCGCTGCTGCTCGCCGCGTTGGGATTGTATGGCGTAATCAGCTACTCGGTTTCCGAGCGCACGCGCGAGATCGGCATCCGCGTGGCGCTGGGCGCGCAGAAACGCGAGGTGCTGGCGATGGTCGTCGGCCAGGGCATCCGGTTAGCGGCCGGGGGCGCGGCGATCGGCTTGGCGGTTTCGCTGGCGTTGGGCCGCTGGTTACAAGCCCAGTTGTTCGGCATAGGCGCTTTCGATTCGTTGACTCTGGCGGTAACCGCCGCGGTTCTGCTCGGCGCCGCCGTGCTGGCAAGCTATCTGCCGGCTCGCCGCGCCATGCGGGTGAACCCGATCGAGGCGCTGCGCTGGGAGTGATGCCGCCGGTGTACGCCGCTCCAACCCGCAATCGACTAGACTGATCTTTTACCCCGATTTTCCGGAGCCGGATGAACATCGCAACCCTCACCGAAAACCGCATGGCCGCGTTTCAGCCCCCAAGCGCGCCCGATTATCTGCCGCCGGCCATCCTCCGCGAGCTCCAGTTCAGCCGTCTGAAGGCGATCCTCACTCGCGCCTGGGATTGCGTGCCGCTGTTTCGTGCCCGCCTGCGGGAGCGCAACCTGGCGCCCTCGCATCTCGCGAGCCTCGAGGACATCGCCGAGCTCCCGTTCACTACCAAGACCGATTTGCGCGACACCTACCCCTTCGGCCTGTTCGCCAGCCCCATGCAAGACATCGTCCGTCTGCACGCCTCGAGCGGCACCACCGGCAAACCCATCGTGGTGGCCTACACGCAACGCGACGTGGATGTGTGGACTTCCGTCATGGTGCGCTGCTTCTCGGCCTGCGGGCTGCACCAGGGCGATATCGTGCAGAACGCATACGGCTACGGCCTGTTCACCGGCGGCCTCGGGGCCCACTATGGCGCCGAAGGTCTGGGCGCCACTGTGATCCCCATCTCCGGCGGCAATACCGATCGCCAGATCATGATCATGAAGGATTTCGGCGTCACCGCCATCTGTTGTACCCCGAGTTATTTTCTGCACCTGGCGGAGCGGGCGCTGCAGTTGGGCGTCAATCTTCGAGATCTGCCTTTGCGCGCGGGCATCTTCGGCGCCGAGCCGTGGACCGATTCGCTGCGCCGCCGCCTCGAAGATCTCGCGGGTATTCAGGCTTTCGATATCTACGGGCTTTCGGAGGTGATCGGCCCCGGCGTGGCCATCGAGTGCCCCTACCACAATGGGCTGCACATTTTCGAGGACCACTTTTACCCCGAGGTGGTCGATCCCGAATCCGGCCAATCGCTGCCCGAGGGCGAAGAGGGCGAGCTCGTCCTCACCACCCTCAGCAAGGAAGCCATGCCCATGATCCGCTATCGCACCCGCGATATCACGGCGCTCATCCCCGGTCCATGCCCCTGCGGGCGCTCGCTGCGCCGTATGCGGCGCATCGCGCGGCGTACCGACGACATGCTGATCGTGCGCGGCGTCAACATCTTCCCCTCGCAGGTGGAAGCGGCGCTGCTCACCATCGAAGGCACCATGCCGCACTACCAGATCCTGCTCACCCGCCAGCACGGTCTCGATCAAATGGAGGTCCAGGTGGAGGTGACCGCCGAAACCTTCAGCGACCGTATCGGCGCCATGGAAGAGCTCAACCAGAAAATTGCCGATGCGCTGGAGCATGTCCTCGGCATCCGCGTCGAGGTGCTCCTGGTCGAGCCCCACACCATCCAGCGCAGCGAAGGAAAGGCGCGGCGGGTGATCGACCGCCGGAGCGAGTCATGAAGCTGCATCAGCTTTCCATTTTCTCCGAGAACAAGCCGGGCCACGTCGTTGAGCCCTGCCGCCTGCTGGCCCGCGAAGGCATCGATATCCGCGCCCTGTCGCTGGCCGATACGCAGCGTTTCGGCATTTTGCGCATGATCGTTTCCGATTGGCAGAAGGCCAAGGCGCTGCTCGAAACCTCGGGGGCGGTGGTGAAGGTCACCGAGGTGCTCGCCGTCGAGGTGCCCGATCGCCCCGGCGGTTTGGCCGATGTGCTCGGCGTGCTCGAAGGCTCCGGAATCAATATCGAGTACATGTACGCTTTTCCCTTCGTTCGCGGTGAGAAGGCGGTGTTGATCTTCCGCTTCGATAAGCCCGATGCCGCCGTGACTCATCTCGCTCAACACGGCGTCAACGTGCTCGGCGAAGGCATTCTCGATACGGTCGCCGGCTGATAGAATCAAGGTGCGCTCTCCGCGTCGCGCCTGGGAGTCTACGGGTGCGTTCCCTCGTTTGCGTCACGGTTGTAACCTGCGGCCTGGCCGCAGCCTCGCAGTTGCTGTTCGACAACACTATCCCTGGCGGCGGGCAATCCTCCGCGGTGGCCGTCGCGCTCGACGCGCAAGGCAACGTCCTGGTGGCCGGCAACACTAACTCGCAGAACCCTGCTTTTCCGGGTGGCGTACAGACCAGGCCGGGGAATAGCGTGCTCTTCGAAGGCGCCGCCGGGGGAATAAACTGGACATCGCTCTCTCTCGGCGGTGCCACCGTGGTGAACTGGATCGCGGCGGCGCCCTCCGTTCCCTCACGTTTGTACGCGGCCACCGATCGCGGCGTTTTCACCAGCAGCGATGGCGGCAGCACCTGGACCGCCGCCGGCAGTCAGGGGTTGCTGGGTCCGGCGCAGGTGCTGGCCGTGGATGCCGGTTCGCCCACCACCGTCTATGCCGCGGAAAGGAGCGGTTTCTACGTTTCCACCGATGGCGCCGCCACCTTCACTTCCGCGGTGAACGGCATTGGGCCGCTCGTCGCCATTCCCCAGGCCCCCACCGCGATTTTCGCCAACCCCGCGCTGCCTGGCATGGTATTTGCCATGACTCAGAATCCATGGGCGCTTTACCGCAGCACGGATGGCGCAAAAACCTGGACCGCGCTCACCGTACCCGATCCGTTTCAAGGAACGCCCGCTGCCATGGCGTTCGTGCCGAGTGCGCCGCAGACCCTGTTCCTGGGGCAGGAGGGCGGTCCCGTCCTCAAATCCACCGACAACGGCAACACCTGGGCGGTAGCGATGGCCCAGTCAGTCGCGGATAATCAAGCGCTGGCGGTGGATCCTACCAATCCCTCGACCATCTATGTGGCGAACGCCGCCGGTCTCCTTAAGAGCTCCGATGGCGGCCAAACATATGCTCCGGTGCTTCCCGCCGGCCTGCCAAGTCCTGGCCCGCAGAGCGTGTTTCTCGATCCCAACAATTCGAGTGCGGTCTACGTGGTGGGCGCCACCGGTTTGTTTCGCAGCGGAGATGCGGGCGCCACCTGGAATAAGCTCCCTTTGCCTTACACGCCCAATCCGACCGCCTTGTTTGTTGGCGCGGATTCGCGCGTGTTTGTAGGTACTTCTTCGCAAGGCGACGTGTTTGTTACTAAGTGGACCCCCGATGGCAGCCAGTTGATTTACACCACTTACCTGGGCGGGAGCGGCACGGACACGGTCACCGGGATGGCGCTCGATTCCGCCGGCAGTGTGTATCTCACCGGCATGACCACCTCCCCGGATTTCCCGGTCACGGCGGGCGCGGTCCAGAAAGCACTGGCCGGCCACGACAACGCGTTCATCGCCAAGATCAGCGCCGATGGTTCCAAGCTGCTCTATTCCACCTTTTTGGGCGGCGGCTCCGAGTATCCGGGGCGAATCGCGGTGGATGCCAACGGCAGCGCGGTGGTCACGGGCCAAACCGGGGGCAACTTCCCAGTTACTCCGGGCGCTTACGAAACCTCTCCGCCGGTGGGCTGCACGGCGCCCTATTTCGGTCTTAACTATCCCGTTTCGGGCGACGCCTATGTGGCGAAGCTTGCGCCGGATGGCGGATCGCTTGTCTACGCTACGCTGCTGGGCGGCAGTTGCGGCAACCTCGGTCATGCTGTAGCGCTCGATTCCTCCGGCAACGCGTGGGTAATCGGCATGACGTCTTCACCTGATTTCCCGGTCACCACGGACGCCTTGCAGCCAAAATACGGCGGCGGGTTTAGCGATGGCTTCGTGACACGCTTCGACCCGCAGGGCCGGTTGCTGTACTCCACATTTCTGGGAGGGCCGAGTTACGACGAGATCTACGATCTGACGCTCGATCCCGCGGGCAACGTCTATCTCACGGGCTCAACGACGAGCTTCTCCCAGGCCGCCTCGCCGGGGGCGTTCCAGCCGCAGCCCGCGCCAACCTGCCTCGTTCTCGGAATCGGGCCGCCGATGTATTACAACGAGGGCAACGCCTTTGTGATGAAACTGGATCCGGCGGGCCATTCGGTAACCGGCTTGACTTATCTCGGCGCGCCCTGTACACAATACGCTCAGACGATCGCCGTCGATCGGACGGGGTCGCCGTGGATTGGAGGTTTTCCCTCCGCGTCGCAATTTCCCACGGCTGCGCCGTTTCAGATCGGCATAGGCAACGGGTTCGTCAGCCGGTTCAGCCCCGACCTGACCCAGTTACTTTTCTCGACTTACTTCGACGCGGTGAATGACTTGACGGTGGATGCCTCGGGCACGGCTTATGTCGTGGGAGGTAACCCGTCGCAACAGGCTTACGTCGCGCATATCGACCCCGCTCCGCCGCCCGTCGAATTAGACTCCGTCGTGGGTTATCCGCAAATGCCCGCCATCCCGGGGGACTACGAGGGACTCGCGCCCGGCAAGGTAATGACCGTAGTGGGACGCAACCTGGGACCGGCAACCGCGACCTCCGGCGTGGTTGCTTCCGGCGCCGTAACAACCACCGTGGCCGGCGTGACGGTGACCTTTGACGGCGTAGCCGCGCCGCTGCTTTCCGTCGCCGCCAACGCCATCCAAATCGTGACGCCATTCGAGCTGCCAACCGCGGGCAATACCACCGTTCAAGTGACCGTGAACAGCGTGAAGTCCAATGCCGTGTTGATGCCGGTCAACGCGGTAGCGCCGGAAGTGCTGGCTGTGATGAACGGGGATTTCACGCTGAACTCGGCGTCCAATCCGGCCGCGGCCGGGTCGATTATGACCATCTATGCGAGCGGCCTGGGCCAGACGAATCCGCCGAGCACGGATGGGCAGGTGACCTTCCCGCCCCTGGCGCAGACCGGAGTGCCGGTTTCGGTGGGCCTGACGGACGATTACACCGTCACCTATGCCGGTGCCGCATATGGCGCCGTGGCTGGGGTGATGCAGATTAATTTTGTGGCGCCGGCCCAGAACACACAAAACGTGCACCTGGGGGTCAACGGGAATTACGTGTATTTCGACGTATATGTGAGATAGCAACTGCGGGGCCTGGCCAATTCCGGAGTTTTTCCTTCCCCTTCGGGTATGCCATGATACCGGTGCAATGATAGTCGGTATCGTACGGGAGTCGGCTCCCGGGGAGCGCCGCGTGGCTTTGGTGCCCGGCGCGATGGCGGTCTTCAAGAAGACCGGCGTGGAAACGATCATGGAAGCGGGGGCCGGTTCCGCAGCCGGTTTTCCCGATTCCGAATACCTCGATAAAGGCGTGCGGCTCAGCGGCCGCAAGGAAGTGTTTCAAGCGGCCGATGTGCTGTTGCAGGTGCGCGGCCCCGGCGCCAACCCGGAGGCCGCGCGCGGCGACCTGGCCCTGATGCGGCGCGGCCAGACCGCCATCGGCTTCGGCGAGCCGCTCACCGCCATCGACGCCGCTCAGGCCCTGGCCGATGCGGGCGTGAACTTCCTGGCCATGGAGTTGATGCCTCGTATCACCCGCGCCCAAAGCATGGACGCTCTCTCTTCCATGGCAACCGTTGCGGGTTACAAAGCCGTGCTGCTGGCCGCCGATGAATCGCCCCGCATGTTTCCCATGCTCATGACCGCGGCCGGCACGGTGACCCCGGCGCGTGTGCTGGTCATCGGAGCGGGCGTGGCCGGTTTGCAGGCTATCGCCACCGCCCGCCGCTTGGGCGCCGTCGTCAGCGGCTACGATATCCGCGCTGCCGTCAAAGAGCAGGTGGAGAGCTTGGGCGCGCGTTTCGTGGTGTTGGACCTGGAAAGCGGCGCGGCCGAGGACAAGAGCGGATACGCCAAAGCCATGGGAGAGGAGTTCTACCGCCGCCAACGGGAGTTGATGGCCAATGTGCTGGCCGAGCAGCACGTCGTCATCGCCACCGCCGCCGTGCCGGGGAAAAAAGCGCCCATCCTGATCACCCGCGAGATGGTGGCGCGCATGGCGCCCGGTTCGGTAATCGTCGATATCGCCGCCGAGCGCGGCGGAAACTGCGAATTGACGCGCCCCGGAGAGTCGGTCGAAAGCGGCGGCGTTCGCATCCTGGGACCCGTGAATCTGCCGTCCACCATTCCGTATCACGCCAGCCAGATGTACGCCAGGAACATCGCGACTTTCTTGAAATACCTGGTTCGCGAGGGCCAGCTGGTGCTCGATCGCGAGGACGAAATCGTCCGCGAAACCCTGGTCACCTACCAGGGTGAAGTCGTGCATCCGCGGGTCAAGGAAGCCATGGGAGAGCGTCATGCCGTCTGACCTGGAACTGGGACTCTACGTTTTTATGCTGGCGACCTTCGTCGGGCTGGAGGTCATTCGCAAAGTTTCGCCGCTGCTGCACACGCCCCTGATGTCGCTCACTAATGCCATCTCTGCCATCTCCGTGGTGGGTGCGATTGTCATCACCGGCGCGCACGGCGCCACCACTCTCAGCAAGGTGCTCGGATTCATCGCCATCACCGCCGCCGTCACCAACATTGTCAGCGGGTTTCTGATTACCGACCGCATGCTCAAGATGTTCAAGAAACGGGGAGGGAAGTGATGGAGCATTTTGTCCAGTACCTTTACATCGTTTCGGCGGCCCTGTTCATTTTGTCGTTGAAGTGGATGAACTCGCCCGAGACGGCGCGGCGCGGCGTCTTCGCGGGCGAAATCGGGATGCTGCTGGCGGTCTCGGGAACCTTGGCGGCGCACCAGGTTTTTAATTGGCAATGGATTCTGGCGGCATTTCTGATCGGCACCGCGGTGGGCATTCCCATCGCCTACATCATGCCCATGACGGCCGTGCCGCAGCGGACGGCGCTCTCCCACGCATGCGGCGCGCTGGCGGCGGCACTGGTGGGCACGGCCGAATACTACCGTTCGGTGCGTTCGGGTCAGCCGCTGCACACCTTCGAAATGGTGGCGCTGGTGGTGGAGACACTGCTCGGGTTCCTCACTTTCACCGGCAGCCTCATGGCCATGGGCAAATTGCAGGAAGTGCTGCCGCAGCGGCCGATCACCTACCCGCACCAGAACCTGGTTAGCCTCACGCTGTTCGCCATCGCCGCCGGGCTGGGAGTGCGGCTGATCCTGGTCCCCGCCGATACCTGGATTTTTCCGGTCTTCGCCGGCCTGGCGCTGCTGTTTGGGGTGCTGCTCATAATCCCCATCGGTGGCGCCGACATGCCGACCGTCATCGCCCTTCTGAATTCCTACGCCGGTCTTTCGGCCTGCGCCATGGGATTTGCGCTGGATAACAAGCTGCTCGTCATCGCTGGCGCCCTCGACGGCTCATCCGGCCTGATTCTTTCGATCATCATGTGCCGGGCCATGAACCGCTCGTTCAGCAACGTGCTGTTTGGCGCCTTTGGCCAGATCCAACCTGCCAAAGCCACCACGGAGCAGCGTCCCGTGCGCACCGCCAGCGCCGAGGAAGCCGCCTCGATACTGGAAGCGGCGGGCAGCGTAATTATCGCCCCCGGCTACGGGCTGGCCGTGGCCCAGGCGCAGCACAGAATCCGGGAATTGTTCGATAACCTGATGCGCCGCGGGATCGATGTGAAATTCGCGATCCATCCGGTGGCGGGACGCATGCCGGGCCACATGAACGTGCTTCTGGCCGAAGCCGACATCCCTTACGATCGGCTGGTGGAAATGGACGAAGTCAATTCCGAGTTCGCCCAATGCGACGTGGCGCTGATTATCGGCGCCAACGACGTCACCAACCCCGCCGCGCGCAACGACAAATCCAGCCCCATTTACGGCATGCCGATTCTGGAAGTGGATAAAGCCCGCACCGTGATGGTGATCAAACGTTCCATGAGCCCCGGTTTTGCCGGCATCGACAACGAACTGTATTACATGGAGAGGACCTTGATGCTCTTCGGCGACGCCAAAGCGTTCGTGGGCGAAATTTTAAAAGAACTGCCGGCCAGAGTGGGAGTGAGAGTGTAGATCGATTATGGCCGGCTTCGCTTGCGTGGCGTGACGGCTCTGGGCGCCGCCACGGTCTTGCTGGACGGGGGTCCGCTCTTGCCGGGCGCGGGCACACTCCTGCGCGGCTTTTGGTGGCGGCGGCGCCGGCCTTCGAAGACTTCGGTCAACGCATGGGACAGCTTTTTCATATTGGTGGCATCCGCATCGAAGCCTTCGGCCAGGGCCACGCCCGCCTCGGCCTGGGCCGCGGTGCACTCGATGGCGGAGTTCATCTGGCGCGTCGCCTTGCCGATCTGTTCGATTCCGCGGCTCTGTTCTTCCGACGAAGTGGCGATCGACTGCACCAAGCTATCGACTTCGGCCGTTGTGGCGGTGATCGCTTGTAAGTCCCCGGCCACCGACTCCGTCAGGGACACGCCCTGTTCGGTGGCCTCGAACGTTTTTTGGACCTTCGCCGCCGTCTCCGCGGCTGCCTCGGAGCAACGCCCCGCCAGGCGGCGTACCTCATCCGCAACCACCGCGAATCCCAATCCGGCCGCTCCCGCCCGCGCCGCCTCAATCGCGGCGTTCAACGCCAGGATGTTGGTCTGGAAAGCGATCTCGTCGATGAGACGGTTGATCTGAATCACTTCCTTGCCCGCCGACTGGATTCTGGACATGGCATCCTTCATGGCGCGGACCTGGCGCGCGCCGCTTTCGGCGGCCTTCCGTGCTTTTCCGGCCAAGCCGGTGAGACTGCGCGCGTGCTTACAATTCTCCCCGGCGACAGCCGCTACCCGCTCCACCGAAGCCGTGATCTGGAGATTGGAAGCCGCCTGGCCGCCCGATTCCCGCGAAAGCCGATTGCTGATTTCAAGCACCTGTCCGCACGCCGACGACACTTGCTCCGAGGCGCCGGCCAGTGCGCGAAGCACGCCCCCGGCGCGCCGCGTAAGCCGGCGGCCGACCAGGTTCCAGATCACGCAAGCCACCACCAGCGCCACCGCCATGCCTATCAGGTGGTCCCGCATGCCGCGTTCCGATATATCCTGAACCCGCCGCACTCCTTCCAGGGCCTCATCTTCCGGCAGGTTGACCGCAATCACCCAATCCCACGGCCGGAAATAGCGGTATCGTACGATTCTCATGCGCGGGGCCTGTTCGCCCGCGTTCTGCCATCGATACGAGATCGTAGCGGCCCGGCCCGGCCCCAGGTTGAGCGCGGTGTGGCACATTTCCCGAATGAAGTACCGTCCGGCCGCATCGCGGCAATCCCACAGATCCTCGCCATCTCTTTTGCCGCCCTGGGACACAATATAGTGCCCCTGCATGGTTCCCGCGGCATTCAGAGCAAACACGTAGCCTGTTTTGGCCACCGGCGCTTTCAGGATCGCTTCCCGTATCCGGCCCGTGGCCAGCGTCTCCGGCACTCCGACATACAACATCCCGATGATTTGACCGGCATCCGACAGGGGTTTATATGTAGCCAGGTACCACGAATCGACTACGAATGCCCTGCCGTTGAAGATCTCGCCGCGCAGAACCGTCGAAACCACGGGATTCGGCGATCCGTCTTTCTGCTCCGCCGGTATGAACGTTCCGATTCCCCGGTTTCCGTCTTGCCCAACCACGTTGGTCGCCACCCGCAGCATGTCGCCCCGTTGGTTCATGCGCTGAAACACCGTGCTGGTCGCGCCCGTGATCGTCTTCACCTCGTCCACGAACGGCACGGCCGCCCGCGGATCGCGGATTTGGCCCAGCCACGTCTCGCCGATCGACATTTTGGGCAGCGTAAGATGGCTCAGTTCCTTGGTGAACTGGTTGGTGGCCGTCCAGTCGGCCGACGATTTTCCATTCCGCGAGAGACCTCCTGCCTTATCGGCCAGATATCCCGCCACTTTGAGGCTCTGTTCGAGACGGGCTTCGAGCGGCGCCCGCGCCGTCTCGCACATCGAATACACGCTGTTGACAATCTGATCCAGAACCGCATCCATCGACTGGCGGCTCCAATCGCTGGTAATTGCGGCAATGCGGCCGTTCTGCCACCAGAAGCCCACCCCCACGAATGCCAACGGAACGATGGTGAGGGCAATCCCGATAAGTATCAGCCGGCTGCTGAGTTTCATTCGTCACTGATACAATCGGCCGGTTGCGGCGGAACTTTAGCGGAATTCGCAGGAGCCCCTTGACACGTTTTTTACTTAGTGCTATTTTTCTAGCATGCTGCTAAGAAACCAGCAGGAGTCCCGGCCGTGACCGCGCCCGCCAGCCTCAGCCGCCGCGAACGGCAAATCATGGATATCCTCTATCAGCGCGGCAAAGCGTCCGCCGCCGAAGTCCGCGCCGGCATGGAGGACGCTCCCGGATATTCGGCCGTCCGCGCCATGTTGCGCGTGCTCGAGGAAAAGGGCCACGTACGCCACCAGGCGGAAGGCTTGAAGTATGTCTATGTCCCCACGGTGGCTCGCGAAAAGGCTAAACGCTCAGCCGTGAAGCACGTGCTGGAAACGTTTTTCAACGGCTCGCCGGAGCAAATTGTAGCGGCTCTTTTGGATGTCTCCGCCACGCGCCTCACCGGCGAGGAACTGGATCGCATGGCCGCCCTGATCGAACAGGCCAAACAGGAGGGCAAATAAATGGAATCGATGGCTTTCATTACCGGCGCCGCGCTGAAAAGCTCGGCGGTGTTACTGGTGGCCTGGGCGGCCGCGCAACTGCTGCGGAACCGTTCGGCGGCGGCGCGTCACCTGCTGTGGACCGCGGCCTCGGCCGCCATCCTGGCGTTGCCGTTTCTCTCCCTGGGACTCCCCGCGCTCGCCGTGCCGGCGGCCGGCAGGCTGGCGGCGCTCGCGCCCACTGTCACGTTTCGCGCGGATACGGCCGCCGGGGCGGAACGTCCCGCGGTCCCCTCGCCGGCCGCTGTTCCATTCACCCGCGCGGCGCCCTCGCCTCCCGCGTTCAATTGGAAGATGTTACCGCCCGCGATCTGGGGCTTCGGCGCGGCTCTGGGCCTCTCCCAACTCTTGGCCGCGGCCGCGTTGCTATGGCGAAGACGGCGTCTCGCGTCCACGCATCCCGCCCAACAGGAAGCTCGTATGCTGGCGCGGGAGTTGGGCATCGAGAGTCCGGTGGAGATTCTCGAGGGCCCGGCGGATTCGATGCCTATGGCGTGCGGCCTCCTGCGGCCGGCCATCTTCCTGCCCACCAACGCCGCCGCATGGAGTGAGGAGCGCCGCCGCATGGTGGTGCTGCACGAGCTGGCCCACGTGCGCCGCGGCGATATGGCCACGCACGTGGTGGCCCGCCTGGCCCTCAGCCTCCATTGGTGGAACCCGCTTGCCTGGATGGCGTGGCGCGAGTTTCTGAAAGAGCGCGAGCGCGCCGCCGATGACCTGGTGCTGCTCTCCGGCGCGCGCGCGTCCGATTATGCCGGCCATCTGCTTGAGATTGCCCGCGCCATGCAGCCGGCGCGCTCGCTGGCTTCCGCCGCGGTGGCCATGGCGCGCCGTTCCGAGCTCGAAGGCAGGCTGTTGGCGATTCTCGATGCACGCCGCAACCGACGATCCATGGCCCGCGTTTCCGGGATGGCCGCGGTGCTCGCGGCCGTGGTGCTGGTGGCGCCGTTCGCAGCCATGCGCGCGCAGGATTCCACCGCTACTCCCGCGGCAACCGATCCCGATCCCGCCATTCGTGCCGCTCTGGCCTCCAAAGACCCGCATGCATTGGAGCAAGCCGCGCTCGTTTACGAAAGGTCGCAGCAGTGGGATGCGGCGCAAAAACTGCTGGATACCGCGCTCGCCATTCGCGAGCAGGCGGCCGGCCAGCACAGCGTCGAATATGGCGAGGGTCTGGTTAAACTCGGCGTACTCGCAAGCAAACGCGGCCAGATGGATCGAGCCGCCGCGCTTTACGCCAAGGCGGCGTCGGCCATGAGCGGCAGCCCGGCCGTCAGCAAGCCGCTCACCTCGCTCGGCGTCATCTTGTATACGCAGAAAAAGTACGACCAGGCGCGGGAGGACTTCCTCCAAGCCCAGACCGCCGATCCGGCGCATAAAGTGACACCTCTCGTCTGGCTGGGTTTAACCGAAGCCAAACAGGAAGGGCACGCCGCCGCGGCTGAATCGTATTTCCACCAGGCTATGGCGCTGGCGGTGCCCGATTCGGTGGATGCTGGCGTGGCTGCGGACCTTTACGCCAATTTCCTTCGCGATGAGGGCCGCCAGGCGGAAGCCGATGCCATGCGGCAGCAAGCCGATAGCGCCCGCAGAGCCGCGCGCTCACTCCGTCCCCAGCCCGCCGGCGCTGGCGTATATCGCGTGGGTAATGGAGTCACCGCGCCGCTATTGTTATCCAAACCCGAGCCGGAGTACTCCGAAGAAGCCCGCGCCGCTAAGTACCAGGGAACGGTGATTCTCTCAATGGAAGTCGCGCCCGACGGGTTGGCGCATAACATCCAGGTCGTCCAAGGCCTCGGCATGGGCCTGGATGAGGAAGCGGTGGCCGCCGTCAGGCAGTGGAAGTTCCAGCCTGGCACAAAAGACCAAGTACCGGTGACCGTGCGGGCCCTAATCGAAGTCAATTTCCGGCTGCTCTGATGCACCTATCCAAGGATGTCGTTTTCGGGCTGCGCTCGCTCGCACGCAGACCCGGGTTTACGTGCGTCGCGGTGGCGACGCTGGCGCTCGGAATCGGTGCTACCCTCGCGCTGGTCAGTGTGATCGATGCGGTGCTGCTGCGCTCGTTCGGTTACGCCGATCCCGCCCGGCTGGTGGCCATCTCGGGCAAGAACTCCCAAGGCCGCGCGGCCGGAGTGGCGCCCGGCGATTTCCCCCTATTCGAATCGCGCACCCGCTCGTTCGCCGCCGTGGGAGCCACGCGCGTCCAGACCTTCACCCTGATCGGCGGGCGCGAGCCGCGCAACATCTGGGGCCGGCTGGTCTCGCGGCATACGTTCGATGCGCTGGGCGCGAAGCCGCTCGCCGGCCGCACGTTCGCCGATATCGATTTCGCCTCCGGCGCCGGGCCCACCGCCGTGATCGGCTACAAGCTCTGGCAGACGGCGTTCGGCGGAGCCCCGGCCATTATCGGCCGCCGCGTACTGCTGAACGGTACGGAATACGTTGTGATCGGCGTCATGCGGCCGGAATTTCAATTGCATCATCCGGTATTCGAGGTCTGGACGCCGTGGCGCTTCACGGCGGCGGAACTGGCCGAGCACGGCGCGCGCGGCTTCGACCTGATCGCCCGCATGGCTCCCGGCGTTTCGCTCGCCGGCGCGCAAGCCGAGGCCGAGGCGCTCTCCCAATCGCTCGAGCGCGAGTACCCGGCGGATTACAAAGGCTGGCGGGCTACCGTCACAAGGTTCGACGCGGGAGCCGCCGAGAATCTCCGCCCGGCGCTCACCATGCTCCTGGGCGCCGTGGTTTTTGTGCTGCTCATCGCCTGCTTCAATGTGGCCAACCTGGTCATGGCGCGGGGCATCGAACGGGGACGCGAAATTGCCATTCGGGCCGCGCTGGGCGCCTCGCGGGTACGCATCGCCGGTCAACTGCTTACCGAAAGCATGGTGATCGCGGTGCTTGGCGGCGCCGCGGGTCTGCTGCTGGCGCGCGTATTGCTGGCGGTGTTACTGTCCACGCTGCCTTCCGGAACGTTTCCCATTCTGCCGCGCATCGGCGACTCGCGTCTGGATGGGCACGCGCTCCTCGCCGCGCTGGCGCTCACTCTCGCCGCCGGTCTTGTCTGCGGCCTCGTGCCCGCGCTGAAGCTGTCCTCGCGCCGCCTGGAAGACGCGCTCCGGGAAGGCGGGCGCGCGGGCACCGCAGGTCCCGGCGCGCAGCGTCTGCTTTCCGGGCTGATCGTAGTGGAAGCCGCTCTATCCGTGATCCTGCTGGCCGGCGCCGGATTGCTGATCCGCAGTTTCGCGAATATCTTAAGTGTCCAGCCCGGTTTTCACGCGGACCACGTCCTCACGGTGCAGGTGCCTTCCGCCTGGATGCCTTTGGGCCACGACGACCGAGCGGAGACGGAACGCAAACAGCAACGATTTCGCGACATGCTCGACCGCGTGAGCCGCCTGCCCGGAATCGACGGCGCCGCCATGGTCACGGTGCTCCCGCTGGGACACGTGGAAGTGCGGACTGTCATCCACATCCAAGGCCGGCCGGAGCCGACCAAAGGCGAGGAGTTGTCGTTGCGGTATTGCGGCGCGAGCCCTGACTATTTTGGCGTCATGGGCATCGCCGTTCTCAAGGGCCGCGTTTTCACCGAAGACGATCGGCCCGGCGCTCCCGAAGTCGCGGTGGTCAGCGAATCCATGGCGCGCCGCTTCTGGCCGGGCGAAGACCCGGTGGGTAAGCGCTTCAGCTTTAGCGATGGAGGTCACGGTCCCTGGACCACAGTGGTGGGCGTGGTTGGCAACGTTCGCTACCAGCAAGCCAGCGGCGAGCCGCCGCCCGAGATTTACAGTTGTTATCGCCAAAGGCTGATGGCTGCGCAGGTCAGCACCCTGGTGTTGCGCACGCCGCTCGATCCGCGCTTGCTGGCCGGGCCGGTGCGCGCCGCCATCCGCCGTTTCGATCCCGGCCAACCCATCGCCGAAGTCAAGAGCATGTCGGAAGTGCTGGCCGATTCCACGGCGCAACCGCGCCTCTACACCGTGCTGCTATCGCTCTTCGCGGCCCTGGGGCTGCTGCTCGCAGCCGCCGGCATTTTCTCGGTGATCTCCTGGATCGTGAGCCGCAGAACTCACGAAATAGGCATTCGCATGGCGTTGGGCGCGGAACCGGGCCGGGTGGCGCGGTCGATGATGCGGCGCGCCCTGATCGAGACGGCTGCCGGAACCGTAGTGGGATTGGCGGGAGCCACGGCCTTGACAGGCATCCTCAAACAGCAGCTATTCGGGATCGCCGCCACCGACCCCGGCACGTTCGCCGCGGCGGCCGTGGCTTTGGGTTCGGTCGCCCTGCTCGCAGCGTATCTACCCGCCCGCCGCGCCGCGCGCCTCAACCCCGCGATCGCGCTGCGCGAGGCGGGTTGAAGGTTCTTGGGAGACGCGACCCGATCTCGGTGGGTTGCGAGCCAAACGCGTCAGTGAACGTTAGCCAATCCGGGATGATATGGTGATTAATCATGAATGAACGTACCCAGCGGCACGTTGCTCGCGCGCTCCGCGCGGGCGGTCCGGAGGTGATTGAGGTCGGTGTGGAGGAATTGCCTGCTCTGAAAGCAGGAGAGGCGCTGGTTCGGGTTGAAGCCGCCGGCCTCAACCATGCTGAGACGTTGATTCGCTCCGGCAACTATCCCGTTCGCCTACCTTTCCCGTACCCACTCGGCGGAGAGGGATCGGGGGTCGTCGTCTCGACCGGACCGGAGGTGTCGATTCCGGTGGGGACTCGGGTATGCTGGGCGACAGTTATCGGATCATGTGCGACTTTTTTGATAGCGCCGGCTTCCATGCTCGTGCCGATTCCCGAGGGCCTCAGCTTCGAAGATGGCGCGTGTCTGGCAGTCGCTGGCCTCACCGCCGGTGGACTCGCGCGCGTCTGGCCGCTCAAGGGACGCGAGGCCGTTGTGTGGGGAGCCGCTGGCGCAGTTGGTCGAATGCTGGTGGCCACGCTGGCGGATCAGCAAGTCAAAGTTATCGGCATCGCGAGCGGCACGCGGGTTGACGCCGTTCGCACCGCAGGGGCCGCCCACGTGATCGACCGGGACGTTGATGATGTAAGTGAATCTGTTCGCGCATTCACCGCTGGCCGCGGCGTCGCCGCCGTCTTTGATCCCATCGGCGCGTTAACCTATGAGACCAGTCTCCAATTGCTCGCGCCACGAGGCTGCCTGATCAATTACGGCGAACTGTCGGGTCCGGTGCCCGCCATCGACATGCACCAACTGTTTCCCGGGTCGTTTTTTGTCACGAAGTACAATGGGATGCGTTGGGTCGAAGGCGTCCGTGAGTTTCCCGCGTTGATTTCGGATGCGCTTGCTTTGGCCTCAAAAAGGCCCGCCGTCATCGCTGACGTCGCCGGCCGCTTCGCCCTTAGCCAGGTCATCGACGCCTACCGCGAGTTGGAATCCCACTCCCACGGCAAGGTGCTCGTGCTTCCTGGACTCTAGTCGTCGCCATCTGACGCGGCTCCGGGTATGACGGGCGGGTCTGGCTCGATGCCCATTACGAGGTGGTCGAGTCGGGTCGACAGTCCTGCCATTCTATGGCAGCATGTAGACAGGAGTTTGCGCCGTGGCGCGTTCCGAACGACTGCTCAACTTGCTTCAGGTATTGCGCCGGGCTCGAACGGCCGTCACCGGCGCAGTGCTCGCGCGGGAATTAGGGGTTAGCATCAGGACGTTATACCGCGACATCGCGAGTCTCGAATCCCTGGGTGCGGACGTCGATGGCGAGCCCGGCGTGGGCTACGTTCTTCGCGGCGGCCTCCTACTTCCGCCTTTGATGTTTACCGAGGAGGAGATCGAGGCGCTTGTCCTCGGGTCGCGGTGGGTGGAGAAACGCGCCGACCCACGACTGGCGGCAGCCGCCGGGGATGTTCTGATCAAGATCGCCGCGGTGCTCCCACGGGACTTGCGCCAGGACCTCGAAGCTTCGACACTGCTCGTCGGACCGCGGAAGCCGTCGCCGAAGGAGACGATCGACGCCGCCGTCCTGCGGAGGGCGATCCGATCCGAGTGCAAGCTACGGATGACCTACACGGATGCGAAGGGCTGTAACAGCCGCCGGGTAGTCTGGCCGTTCGCGATGGGGTATTTCGAGGAGGCACGGGTATTGGTGGCCTGGTGCGAAACCCGCAAAGAGTTCCGCCATTTTCGGACGGACCGCATCCTCCAACTCGCGGAGCTAGGCCAGCGCTATCCGCGCCGCCGGCATGTGTTGTTGAGAGAGTGGCGATCCGTCATGGGCGCGACTAATCAGGCTACTGCCAGGAACTGACAGCATCCCTTTCTACACTGGGATCAGGAGGAATGAGAGGGATGCAAACACCTGATTTGTTTCTTTTGTATGTGAAGGACATCGAGAAGAGCACGGGTTTCTATCGAGACCTGTTGAGGCGGGAGCCCACAGCCGCATTTCCAACCTACGTCGCATTCGGGCTGGACGGCGGCTTCACGCTCAGCTTGTGGTCTACAAAGACGGTGAACCTGCCAGCGGCCGAGAGCGGCAACCGGTTCGAGTTGGCCTACCAAGTGGAGAATGAAGAGGCAGTCGAAGCTATGTATTCAGACTGGCGGCAGCGCGGAATAGAGATCGGACAAGAGCCGATGACCGCGGTGTTCGGCCGGACCTCCGTTGGTCTCGATCCAGATGGACACCGTATTCGCGTCTGCATCGGGGATCGCTGACGGCGGCTTTCTTCAACAGATTGGCGGAGTTTTTGGGGCCGCCGTATCCCATTCTTCGCGGAGGCCCCTATAGCCAGTTCAAATCCGCGTACCGTTCGCCCGTCAAATGCAGGAACAACGGTTCCAGGGCGCGGAATTCCTGGCAGTCGTAGCGGGGGCCAAGGTACGAGTCGGGGACAACTGGTCAGAGTGAACGCTACGGAATGGCAGCGAACTCCGGTTAACTCTTGTACTCCGCGTTTGCACGTGCCAATATCAATTCACGGCGCGCGGCGACAACCTTCCGACTCGCGACTATCATGACGAGAGAGTACGCCGCGAGGTGCGAGAGAAACCTAAAAGCCGAGAGTCCGGCGGACCTGTAGCCGAGCCCGTAGAGGGCAGTCGAGCCAGCGGCGGCGACAACGACCGACAGCGTCATACGATCGAGAGCGCTCTGGAGAACGCACAAGAGCCCAAGCGCCACTGCAACGATCAGAATCCGAAGGACCGTTTGGGCCACGGGAAGTGGCGGACGCGTTCCGAAGAGTCCAACATGCCGCATAGTCTCGATTGTTTCGCTTGCCAGGAACCCGGAGATGAGGAAAGCGGCGATCCAGGCAAGGGCGGTAAGGCGGTGTCTGCCGATGTTGTCAGCCATCTGCTAAATCGCACACTAACAGCAGCAGCACCGTCTACGCAACCTCTGAAGTCAAAACCACCGCAAGGGTCGATTAGTCGTCGGTGGCGGCCCTCCCTGGGTAGCGGTCATCCCTTAGTACATGGTTTCGGAAGTTCGCCGGAGCTTTTGGGGCCACCGTGTCCCATTTTTTGCGGAGGCCCCTACAGCCAGTTCAAATCCGCGTACCGTTCGCCCGTCAGGTGCAGGAACAACGGTTCCAGGGCGCGGAACTCCTGGCCGTCGTAGCGGATGGCTCCATCGTTGGCCAGCACCGTGATATCGCCTTGCCACACCAGCTTGCCGGGACGCGTGATGATGGCCACCTCCTCGCACAACCGTTCCACCGTCTCCAGCACGTGGCTGGTGATGAATACGGTGCGGCCCTGTTCGGTGAACCGCCGCAGCCACTGCTTGAGGAGCGCCACGCCGGCCGGGTCGATGCTTTCGAACGGTTCGTCCAGGAACAGCACCTCGGGTGAATGGATCACGGCCGCCGCAAACGCCGCGCGCTTGCGCATGCCGGTGCTGTACTCGCCCAGAGTCTTCTTCGCATCCGTCAGCTCCAGGGCCGCCAGCAGCTCGTTCACGCGCTTGCGGGTGGTCTCTTCATCCAGGCCGAACATGCGCGCCACGAAGGCCAGAAACTCGTGCGCATAAAGGGGGTCGAAAAGGCCCAGGGTCTCGGGCATCACTCCCATGCGGCGTTTCAACGCGGCGCTCCCGGCGGTGAACGGCTGGCCGAGAATCTCGATCTCGCCCGAGTTGGCGTCGAGCAGCCCGGTCAGGCAGCCGATGGTGGTGCTTTTACCGGAGCCGTTGGGGCCGAGAAAGCCGAACATGCGGCCGCGTGGCACGACGAGCGACAGGTTCTCGACGGCCATCACCGGGCCGTATTGTTTCACCAGGTTCGAGATGCGAATCGCGTCCTGGGGCATTGATTGCGAAGACATCAGGCTCTTCCTTCCACTACCGCCATCAACCGTTCGCGGCGGCCTTCAAACAGCGATGCGGTGATGCGCAGCGAAACCCTATAGAACGCCCACGCGGCCGCCGCCACGGGGATCGAAGCCCACCAGTAGTCCGGATTCACCGAGGCGGGCACAACGCCCGAAAGGACCTGCGGCACAAAGATGCATGTCAACGCGCCGCCCACCACCAGGATGTTTGCCATAAGGGACATATCGTTGCCGAAGCTGGCGTCGTACTTGCCGCGCCGCGGGCCGTAGAGCGTGACCCACAAGGCGGCGCCGTGGAACAGGAACAGACCGGTCGACCCGCTGGCCACCAGCATGAACAGCATGCGGATGTCGCCGCGCACCGGCGCCAGCACCACCCATGCGACGGTGGCCAGCAGCAGCAGCGTGGATTCCAGCAGCACGCCCGCGTAGCTTCCCGCGCGCAGGCTGGCGGCGGGATCGGTGGGCAGAAGAAGCATGCGGCGCAGAGCGCCACCGGCATAGCCGAATTGATTCACGGCAATGCGCGAAGTGCCCAAAAACGACGCCAGCGGAAAAGCCCCCAGCGCGGCCACGAACAGCGCGTTTTGTCCGTGCAAGCGGTGGCCCTCCGCCTTGCCGAGGTTATAGGTCAGAAACGCGCACACCGGCAGGGTAATCAGGTAGAGCGTGCGGAAGCGGTTGTTGCGCACGTAAAAGCGCAGCCAGAATGCCACCAGCGGCGCCAGTTGCGGACCGAATATTCCGCCGATGCGGTCATACCGGCCGCCCCAGGCGATCGAGCCGGTTGCCGCCGCGCGCGCCCGCGAGGGCGGACGCTTCTCCAAGGCGGCCAGCACGCCCAGCAAACCCACGGTCCAACACAACTCGACCGCCAATCCAGACCACGCCGCCGCCCCATCGCCGGCGATCGTCGCGGCGGCACCGAACGGCGGTGTAAACCGCAGGATGCCCAGTAGGGTGTCGGCCAGCGCGTGGTTCTTTTGCAAAACCGGCGCCAGCGTGCCCGGCAAAAAGCCCAACAGGATGACCAGCGACATCAGCACCAGCGAACCGGTCTTGCCCTTCACCGCCCGCTCCATCACCAGCGCGATGGCGCGCGCCGCCAGGTAGTTCGCGAGGAACAGCACCACCAGCCCCACCAGCCCGAGCCCGAGCGAGACATTGCCCACCAGGTACATGCCGAAAAGCAACCCGAGGTAGAGCACCAACAGGATGAACCAGAACGGATCGAGAATGCCGATGCAGTGCCGCGCCAGCCACCGTTCACGCGCCGTCAAAGGATAGCGCCGCAGTTCGGTTTCGCTGAAGACCGCACCCAGGCCGAAGCCCAGCATCACGGTCGAAATCAGTGCCTGCAGGAAGAGTCCGGAGAGCACCAGTTCGGCCACCGACTGCCCTTTGCCGCTGCGCACCGCCGCCACCCCGGCGCCCACGCCGCCCGCGCCCATGAGGATCAGGACGAGCACCAGCAGCAGGTATCCCGCCACGAAGAGCGCGATCTTGCCGTTGCGCGTGCGCGTCTTGGCCCACAGCAATTTATACCGCAGGCGAACCAGGTTGCCCACCATTTCGAGATTCATGCCGGTTCGACCTTTCCTACACGCGGCCCCGGATCACTTCCGTATTCAGATACGGCCGCAGCGCCTCCGGCACCACCACGCTGCCATCCTTCTGCTGGTAGTTTTCGACGATCGCCACCCAGGTGCGCCCCACCGCCAGGCCGCTGCCGTTCAAAGTGTGAACGAATTCGGCTTTCTTGCCGGCGCGGAAGCGGATCCCGGCGCGCCGCGCCTGAAACGCTTCGAAATTCGAGCAGGAGGAAATTTCTTTGTAGCCGTTCTGGCCGGGCAGCCAGACCTCGATGTCGTACGTCTTGGCGGCGGAAAAGCCCATATCGCCCGTCGATAACACCACCGTGCGGAAGGGCAGGCCCAGGCGGCGCAGGATATCCTCGGCATCGGCGGTGAGCTTCTCGAGCTCGTCGTAACTCTCTTCGGGCCGCGCGAACTTGACCAGCTCGACCTTCTGGAACTGGTGCACGCGGATGATGCCGCGCACATCCCGCCCATACGAGCCGGCCTCGCTGCGGAAGCACGGCGTGTAGGCGCACAGCTTGATGGGCAGCGCGCCGGCCTCGAGCGTCTCCCCGGCGTAGATATTGGTAACCGGCACTTCGGCCGTGGGGATCAGCCAGAAATCCTGGCCCTCGCACTTGAACAGGTCTTCCTTGAATTTGGGCAACTGCCCCGTGCCGAACAGGCTGCGCGAATTGACCATGAAAGGCGGCAGGACTTCGGTGTAGCCGTGCTCGCGCGTGTGCACATCCAGCATGAAGTTGATCAGGGCGCGTTCCAGCTTGGCGCCCAGTCCCCAATAGAGCGCAAAACGCGCCCCGGTGATTTTGGCTGCGCGCTCCAGGTCCAGGATTCCCAGTTCCGGCCCCAGATCCCAGTGCGCCTTGGGCTCGAAATCGAAGGCCCGCGGCACACCCACGCGCCGCACTTCCACGTTATCGTCGGCGCTCTTGCCGATCGGGACCGATTCATGGGGCAGGTTGGGGATGCCGGCCAGCAGGTCGCGAAAGCCTTCGTCGGCGGCCTTTACCTGTTCATCGAGCGCGGCGATTTCGGTTTTCATGGCGCGCACACGCTCCTGCCGTTCGGCGGTGTCGGCCCCGGCGCGTTTCAGTTTCCCGATCTCCGCGCTTTCGGCGTTGAGCTGCGCTTTCAACTGTTCGGTGTGGGTGAGGGTGGCCCGGCGCTTGCCGTCGAGCTCGCGGAACTGGTCGAGAGCGGGGATGGGACCGCGCGTGGCGAGCCGCTCCGCAACCGTCGCGAAGTTGTTGCGTACAAAAGACAGATCGAGCATGTCCCTCCATGCTAGCGCACGGCTGGAGGGGTTTATTCTTCGTCTTCTTCCACTTTTACGGGTTCCAGGTCCTCGGCCTCAAAGATCTGATGGCAGTCCAGACATTCCAGGTAATCCACGCCGTCTCTACGGGCAATGATCTGGGTACGGGTGTGTTCACAAGCGGGTCGCATAACAACGCGTTATTGAGTTTTATTCTAACCGGGCGGTAGAGCTTGTCAAGCCCCCCTTTCGGTGGGATAACGAAGGTACCTTATCCGATGGGCCACGGCGGACTACTTGGCCTATTCGGAGGTTTGCGGGGGCTGCGCGCCCTGCCTCGTGCCGCGGGTTACAATTTCGGGTAAATGCCGTTTCCAATACAGCGTCTCCGCCGTCTCCGCGCTACCGAGGCCCTGCGCAGCCTGGTACGCGAAACCCGCCTCGATCCCGCGCGCTTCATCTTGCCGCTGTTCGTGTGCCCCGGGGAGGGCGTTCGCAGGGAAATCGGCTCCATGCCGGACAATTACCAGTTGTCGGTGGACGAGCTGGTGAAGGAATGCCGCGAGGTCCAATCGCTGGGGATTGGCGGCATCATGCTGTTCGGTTTGCCGGAGAGCAAAGACGAGCTGGCTTCGGGCGCCTACCATGACGATGGCATTGTGCAGCGCGCCCTCCGCGCCCTGCGCCGCGAGGTCCCGCGCCTGCTGGTGGTAACCGACGTGTGCAATTGCGAATACACCAGCCACGGCCATTGCGGCTTCGTCAAAGACGGCGACGTGGATAACGATACAACCCTTCAGTGGTTGGCGAAATCGGCGCTCTCGCATGCCCGCGCCGGTGCGGACATGGTGGCGCCCTCCGACATGATGGATGGCCGGGTGGCGGCGATCCGCCAGGCGCTGGACGCCAACGGTTTCGAGAAGATCCCCATCATGTCCTACGCGGCCAAGTTCGCTTCCGTGTTCTACGGCCCGTTCCGCGAAGCCGCCGAATCCGCGCCCCAATTCGGCGACCGGCGCAGCTACCAGATGGACCCGGCCAACGGGCGCGAAGCCATGCGCGAGATCGAGCTCGACCTGGAAGAGGGCGCCGACATCGTCATGGTGAAGCCGGCTATGCCGTACCTCGACTTGATTGCGCGGGCGCGCGACCGGTTCGACGTGCCGCTGGCGGCCTACCAGGTGAGCGGGGAATATTCGATGATCATGGCGGCCGCGCGCAACGGCTGGCTGGATCACGACCGCGCCATGATGGAGAGCCTAACGGCGATTACTCGCGCCGGCGCCGGCATTATAATGACCTATTTCGCGAAACCGGCGGCGCGGCTGTTGGGGTAAGGGTGGCGGAGGTCTCAGGGCGTAGGCGCCAGAGTTTCTTTGTGTACGCAATCAATACACACACAATTCGACATCCCTCGTCTCCTCGGTGTACTATTTGAATATGTACAAAAAGAGGGCGCTGCTATGCCAAGAGTAGCGATCGAAGACAATAGCCGGATGTCTCTGCGGGTTCGTGCGGAAGAAAAGGCAACACTTCTGCGCGCGGTGGCGCTGAAGCACACTGACCTGACGGATTTCGTGCTTCACCACGCCCTGGCGGCCGCCAAGGCAGTCATCGAAGAAGCCGAGCATATCCAGCTCTCCGAGAGAGACAGTTTCCGAGTCTTGAATTTGCTGGAGAATCCGCCGGCGCCGAATGCAAGGCTGCGGGCTGCCGCTCGGGCGCTGCCCCGGCGGCCACGGGCGTGACGGCTTGGCGCGAAGAGCCGATCCGTAGGGCCCATGATCGGCAGGCCTTCGATTGCGGTGATGCAGCGCTCAATGAGTTCCTCCAGCGATATGCCCGTAAGAGCCACGAACTGGGCGGGGCGAAGACGTTTTTAGCGATTGACGACACGGACTCAAAGACCATTCTTGGCTTCTACACTCTCAGCCCCGCCTCGATCGAATATGCCCGGACGCCGCAGGTGGTGCGACGCGGGTTGGCGCGCTATGACGTGCCGTGTTTTCGCCTGGCGCGCCTGGCTGTGGATCGGCGGGTGCAGAAGCAAGGTCTCGGTGGGCAGCTTCTGCTGGCGGCGGGCAGACGGTGCTTACTTGCCGCGGCGGAAGTGGGCGGCGTCGCACTTCTGATTGACGCAAAGAATGATGGGGCGGCGGCCTGGTATGCGAAGTACGGGGCCGTGCCGCTCTCGGATTCGCCGCTCACCTTACTGCTGCCCCTTGCAACAATCGAAGCCGCGCTGGAAGTTCTGGAGAGAAAACGCCGTTAGCCTGGACCTCGGGCATGAACTCTGGGCCGCGCGGAATCAGGTAACCCCCCCCTTACCAGCCGCCCGGGAATAGCAAAAACGTAAAACAGCTCTCTTTTTTCCCATTTCTAACTGATTGATTTTGCCGTTATTTAAAGAGGAATATCTGAAACATACCAACCTTTTAGATGTTAGAATAGAAACAAATTTCATGGTTCCGGAACCGGTCTCTCTCAGCGAGATCTTCTTGCAGCAGGGTCCCGCCTGTCATTGGATGTGGAACTCCGAAGGAGTTTTCGAACGTGTGTACGGCGAGCCCTCCATTCTGTTCGGATCGATCGCCGCCGATATGGTGGGACGTTCGATTTCCGCGGCCCTCCAGCCTGCGGTAGCAACCGTCTGGCAGGACCGTTTTCAGCGGGCGTTCTGCGGCGAATCCCTGTCCTTGCGCGAACGCCACGACGAGGCCGTCTGGCATGTCAACCTGTTCCCCCTCCGCAGCGGCGGCGAGATCTGTTACGTGGGCGGTTCGGCCCGGGAAATCACTCCCTGGACGGCGGCCGAACAGGAATTGCGCTTCACCGTTTTGGGCGCGCTCAAGGCGCAGGAGTACGAACGCAACAAAACTTCCCGCTTTCTGCACGACACCGTGGGGCAAAACCTCACCGCCCTGGGACTCCAGCTCGACCTGATCCACATGGACCTGGAAAAGAGCCAGACGGAGGTCGTGGCACGCATCGAAGAGATGCAAAAGCTGCTCGAATCCGTGATGGAGCAGGTGCGCGATTACAGTTACGAACTGAATCCCTCCACCGTCGAACGGGCCGGTTTGCGCTCCGCCCTCGACCGGCTGGTGGCCCGCCTCAAAGACCGCTTTGCGGGCACCATCCGCCTCAAAGTGGACCCTTCCACGAAGATCGATCCCAAGGTGGCCGCCGCCATGTACCAGGTCGCGCAGGAGGCCGTCGAAAATGCCGTGCAACATTCCGGTTGCTCTAACATCGAAATCGCGGTAAAGTCCACACGTACCGTTATCGTCCTGGAGGTTCGGGACGACGGGAAGGGTTTCGATCCGGCGGATCTGCTGGATGGAGGCCGCGGACTTGGCTTGCTCGCCATGGAGCACCACGCGGCCCAGGCGGGTTTGGATCTGTCCATCAACAGTCACCGGGAGAAAGGGACGATTGTCAAGGTCGCGGTGCCAGAGCCCGCGTGAGAGGAGATTATGCCGTTCGACATAGTCTTGGTGGACGATCATAAGCTGGTGCGCGATGGCGTCAAGACCATCCTGGAGCGCGGCGCGGAATTTCGCGTGGTGGGGGAAGCCGACAACGGCGCCGATGCCGTGCAACTCTGCAAAAAGACGGGTCCCGACCTGGTGCTGATGGATATCGGGCTGCCCGGCATGAACGGCATTGAAGCCACCACCGAGCTGCTCCGCCACTGCCCCGCCGTCAAGGTGATTATTCTCTCGATGTATGACGACGAGAACTCAGTTGTCAGCGCCATCCGCAGCGGCGCGCGCGCCTTCGTGCTGAAGAAAGCATCCTCCGCCGAGCTCCTGGATGCCATTCGCACCGTGGCCCGCGGCGGTTCCTATCTGAGCTCGCAGGTTTCCGACCGCCTGCTGGCGCGCATCCAGCGCGGCGATCTCGAAACCCACGACCGCAGCCCGCTCGAATCGCTCTCCCCGCGCGAGCTGCAGGTGCTCCGCCTGGTGGCTGAGGGAAAGACCAGTAAAGACATCGCCGTGATGCTCGATTTGGGGCTGCAGACCGTCCGCAGCTACCGCAAGACGATGATGAAGAAACTGGGCGTCAATAACGTGGCCGGATTGACGCAGCTCGCGCTGGCGGCCGGCATTACCCCCTGGAACAAGCCCGAGGCCGGCACAATCGAGTGAGGGGGGTCACCGCCCTTCGCGAATGGCGTCCAGCACCGCGCCCACCCGTTCCGGCGAGCCGGTGAACAAGGCCGTGGGCATCTCGCGGAAGCTCAGCATGCGGTGGTACAGGTAATCCTCGATCGAGGAATTGATGCCCCAGCCTCCCAGATATTGCAGGCGCAGGTCGCGGTCGCGGTTCAGTTCGGCGCCCGCCGTCCAACGTCCCAGGTCGGAGAGGCCGCCGGCATAGGTGCCCAGAAGGTCGGCCAGCGAGTTCACGCCCACCTCGCGTAACGATTCGACCACCGGCCGGTAATCGGCGCGCGCGAGACGCATTTCCACGGCATCCAGGTCGATCTGGAGCGCGCCCGCCTGGCCCAGAAAAACCATGTCGTAGCCGCGTCCTTCCACCGTGTTCGCCCACACCGTGCCGCGCGGAAACGCGGCGAAAAACGTGGCCATTTCACTGCGCACCGTGCGCTCGTCGCTTTCATAGAGCGGCACATAGAGCGTGAACAGGCCGCCGGGGTTCAGGTGCCGCTTGACCGCTTCGAAGTACTCCAGGGTGTAAAGCGCGGCGGTGCCTTTCACGAAGATATCCAGAGGGTCGGAGGCGATGATGTCGAACTTCTCCGGCGTGGTGAGCACGTAGTGGCGGGCATCGTCGTAGACAATGCGGGTGCGCGGATCGTAGAGCACGTTGTAGTCCTGCCGGCCGAAATAGCGCGTGGATAGAGGTGGGATGATAGGCTCGATCTCGCACACGGTGATCTTTTCGATGGAAGGATAGCGGGTGAACGTGCCGGCCGAGACTCCCGCGCCGAACCCGATTCCCAGCACCGAGCGCGGCGCCGGATGCAGCACCGCGGGCAGATGTCCCACCATGCGTTGCAGCTTCATGTCATAGGGCTCGGTGGTGGCTTCCACGTGGCCGTTCACATCCACTTCGGTGGCGCCATCGCCCCAGCGGGTGAAAGCCACCGATGAGTTGATGCCTTCCGCCGTATAGAGAAGCTGCGAGGAACTAAAGTTCAGCGCGAAACGCCGGCCGTATGCGATCACCTTCCCCGGCAGCGGATGGACGTTGAAAGCCAGCCACAAAACCGCGGCCGCGGCTGCGGCCAGCGCGGCGGCCAGCGCCAGCGAACGGCTCTGCTTCAAGCACGGCACCAGAACCAGCAGGCCGCCGGCGAAGGAAACCACCAGCAGCATGCGCTCTGTGGCCGCGGTGCCGATGGCGGGCACCATCAGCAGGCTGACCGCCAGGGCGCCGGCGATGGCGCCGAAGGTGTTGGCGGCGTAAACGCTGCCCACCACGCGGCCGGCGTTTTCACCCGGCGACGCAACCGCCGCGCACGCTAAAGGAAAACTCGCGCCCCACAAAATGGTGGGCGGCAGAATGGTCCACAGGCTGCGTGCCATATCGAGCTGAAACGTGAACCAGGGGTTGGACGAGAGCAGCGGGTTGATGGGCCAGTAGGGCAGGGAATCGGCAATCATGTAGGCGCTCCACGCGATTCCCGCCGCCAGCATCACCTGGCACCATCCCAGCGCCAGTTGCGGCCGGATGGCCCTCAATACCGCCGACCCGGCGGCGCTGCCGATCGCCAGGCCAATCAAAAATACCGCCAGGATGATGGAAAACACATAGACCGTGGAGCCGAGCAGCATTCCCATCAGGCGCGTCCACACCACTTCCGCTCCCAAAGCCGTGCCGCCTGAAAGCGCGATGGCGACGAACACCGGCCAGTGTTTCGCCCACAGCCGCGTGCCGGTGGGCGTGGCCGGGCCGGCGGCTTCTCCCAAGCGGGCCGGCACGCGGAGCGAGATCGCATAACCGATGGCCGCTACCGCCAGGTTGATCGCCGCCGCGGCGTACGTGGCCACCGCCGTGTTGTAGAGCCGCAGCAGATAAAAACTCGCGGCGAGGCAGCCCGCGACGGCTCCGGCCGTATTGCCTCCATACAGCCAGCCCCACCACGAGACACCCCGCGGAGTGGTTTCGATCCACTGCACAATCGCCGGCAGCGACGCACCCATCAGGATGGTGGGCGGCAGCAGACATACCGCCGCGATCAGCGCGCGCAGCAGCATGTTGGGCAGGCCGTGCTCGGCGCCCGCCACGTAGACGCGGTCGATGAGTGGCAGCGCGGCCAGCACCGCGAGCGCGCAGCCCGCGATCCCAACCTCCAGAGCGGAGTAAATTCGCAAAGGGTGCCAGGCTATGCCGAGGCGCGGCAGAGCCAGGCTTCCGATGCACAAACCGCCCATGAAAGCGGCCAGCAGGAAGCCCAGTGAGACGGCCGTGGAACCGATGGCGAGTTGCAGCAGGTGATACCAAACGATCTCGTAAATCAGCGCGGAACAGCCGCTGCCCGCGAACAGCAGCAACAAGCCCGGAAGAAACCGCGATGGGTCGGAACGGCTGGCCATGCGAAGATCAATGGTATCCCATGGCTATCTCGCTGTCCGCTGGCGCCCTTTTCGCATCCCACAAACGGACAATCATCCAGCCGAGCGGCAATCGAATCAATCGCTTATCCATGGACTCCCGAGTGCAAACCTGCTATCTAGGAGATACCGAGCACCATGCGGACTTTCTACCGGGATTTGCGCTACGGTCTGCGCTGGTTGCGCCACAGCCCCGGATTCACGGCCGTGGCCGTATTCACCCTGGCGTTGGGGATCGCGGTCAACACCACGGTGTTCAGTTGGATCGATCAGGTGTTGCTCGAGCCGTACCCCGGCTCTTCGGACAGTTCGCGGCTGGCGGTGGTGGAGAGGATCTCCGCTTTCGCGCCCAACGGCGCAAATCAGTTGTCGTATCTCGACTACCTGGATTACCGGCGTCACCTGACCTCGCTTTCGGGGCTGGCGCTGCATCGCGAAGATGTCTTCAGCATTGGCGATGCCGCCCATTCGCAGGCCGTTTGGGGTGAATTGGTTTCGGGAAACTACTTCGCCGTGCTGGGCGTCAAGCCCGCCCTGGGCCGCATGTTTACTCCCGAAGAGGATGGCGATAAACCGGGAGCGTATCCGGTGGCAGTCATCGGCTATGGCTTGTGGTTGAGCCGTTTCCGTGGAGACCCCGGAGCGATCGGCAAGACCTTGCGGGTGAACCGGCGCGAGTTGACGGTGGTGGGGGTGGCACCGCCGGAATTCCGCGGCACCATGCCGGGCCTGGTGTTCTCCTTGTGGGTGCCGATGACGATGTGCGCGGATCTGGCCATGGTCGATTCCGCCACGTTCACCCATCGCTCGGCGCGCGAGTGGTATGTGGTGGCGCGGTTGGCGCCGGGCGTGGATATCGCGCGGGCGCGTGAAGAAAGCGCCTCCCTGGCGCATAACCTGGAAATTCTGTATCCGGATACGAATCGCGGAACCAGCGCCACCGTTCTGCCTCCCTGGCAGTTTCATAGCGCCGCGCCGGATTTGCTACTGCGGCCGCTGTGCATCCTGATGGCGATTTCGATTCTGGTGTTGCTGATCGTGTGCTCCAACGTGGCCAACTTGCTGTTGGCGCGTTCCGTTTCGCGCCGCAAGGAGCTGAGCATTCGCGCCGCGTTGGGGGCGGGAGGACCGCGCCTGGTCCGCCAACTGCTCTCCGAGACGCTGCTGCTGGCGGTTTTGGGAACGGCGGCCGGATTGCTGCTGGCGCCCTGGATGGCCGGCCTGCTTCCCTCGCTGATTCCCAAAATCGGCGTGAACGTCGCAGCGGGATTCCATCTGAGCGGTCCGGTGCTGGTTTTCACGGTTCTCACGTGCGTGCTCTCGGCGTTGATCGCCGGCGCGGCGCCGGCGGTGTTCCTGCTCCGCTCCGACGTTCGCGGCATCCTCAACGAAAGCAGCCGCGGCGGCAGCCAGGGCGGGCCATCCACTCGTATGCGGGGGGCACTGGTGATGGGCGAGGTGGCGCTGGCGACTGTGGCCCTGGTGGGCGCCGGCCTGTTCGTGCGCAGTTTCGAGAAGGCCAGCACCATGTACCCCGGCTTCGATAAAAACAACCTGGCGATGATGCGTTTTTATCTTGCGGGAAGCGGTTTTTCCACCCTCGACCAGTATCGGTTCGCGGCCAATTTGCGCGAGCGCCTGCTGGCCGATCCGGCGATCGTCAGCGTGACGTATTCCGACTATCCGCCGCTGGGCGCCAGCTCCGGCCCATATTCGGAAGTGCGGGTGGAAGGATACATGCCCGGTACGCGCGAATCCATGGAACTCAACCGCTACCTGGTGGCGCCCGGATACTTTGCCACCATGCGCACGCCGCTGGTGGAAGGGCGCGAATTCGCCGCCACCGACGACCGGACCGCCCCGCCGGTGATGATGGTGAACCAGACCTTTGCGCGCTGCTATTTCCATGGCGCCAGCGCGCTGGGCCAGAAGATCTTTTATCACGGCAAGTGGAACACAGTGGTCGGGGTAGCCAGGGACAGCAAGTATTTCGATATTGCCGAAGCGCCGCGCCCGCATTTCTTCGCGCCCTACCGCCAGTACGCCGGCACGGACTCGCAACTTTACTTTTTCATCCGCACGGCCGGCGATCCCTCGCCCGTGATGGCCGGACTGCGCCGCGTGGTGGCCGGGGTGGACCCCAACGCGGCAGCTTTCGACGCGATGCCGATTACGGAATGGATGGGTATTACGCTATTGCCGCAAAGAGTTGCCGCCAGCATGCTGGGCGCCTTGGGGCTGATCGCGCTGGTGCTCGCGGCCGTGGGTCTCTACAGCGTGATGGCGTATGCCGTGAGCCAGCGCACGCAAGAGATCGGAATCCGCATGGCTTTGGGGGCTCGGCCGCGAGACGTCTTAGGCGATGTTCTGGTGGATGGTTTATCCTTGACGGCCGCCGGCCTGGTTGCCGGAATTGCCGGCGCGCTGGTGGTGACGCGGCTGGTCTCGAGCATGCTGGTGCGGGTAAGCGCCGCCGATCCGGCGACGTTCGTGGGCGCGGCGTTATTCCTGGGGTCGATCGCGCTGGTAGCCAGCTACCTGCCGGCCTGGCGGGCCACGAAAGTGGACCCGATGGCGGCGCTGCGCTGCGAGTAGGCTGGACTCTTGCTATCGTGACGGGCGTGTTAACGGCCTTTCTAGTCCCTCGTCTTCTCTACAAGGTAAAATAAAAGTTGCGGACTCCCCACCGTATCGAGATCTTTCATGATTGTTGACGCCATTCTGGCAAAAATCTTCGGCACCAAGAACGAGCGCGAGATCAAAAGTATGCTGCCTACCGTGGCGGCTATCAATGAGCTCGAACCTGCGCTCCGTGAGCTGTCCGATATCGATCTGGCCGCCAAGACCATCGGTTTTAAGGAACGGATCGCGCAGGGCGCGCCGCTCGACGACCTGTTGATCGAAGCCTTCGCCGTGGTGCGCGAGGCCGGCCGGCGCGTGCTCAACATGCGCCATTTCGATGTGCAGTTGATCGGCGGCATGGTCTTGCATCACGGCAAGATCGCCGAAATGAAAACCGGTGAAGGAAAAACCCTGGTTGCTACGCTCCCCTGTTATCTCAATGCTCTGGCAGGCAAGGGTGTCCATGTCGTTACGGTTAACGATTACCTGGCTAAACGCGACTCGGAGTGGATGGGCCGGCTTTACAAGTTTCTCGGGTTGCATGTGGGCGTGATCGTCCACGACCTGGACGACCAGGAGCGCAAGGAAGCCTACAACTCCGATATCACTTACGGCACCAACAATGAATTCGGCTTCGATTACCTGCGCGACAACATGAAGTTCCGGCTGGAAGATTGCACCCAGCGCACCCACCACTACGCCATCGTGGACGAGGTCGATTCCATCCTCATCGACGAAGCCCGCACGCCGCTGATCATTTCCGGTCCCAGCGAGGAATCCACCGACAAATATTACAAGATCAACCGCATCATTCCGCGGCTGGTGCGCGGCGAGGTGATCGAAGGGCGCGAGCCGGGCGAAAAATACACCACCGGCGATTACACCATCGACGAAAAACATAAGAGCGCGGCGCTCACCGAAGAAGGCGTGCTCAAGGTCGAAAAGCTGCTGAACATCGGCAACCTGTACGATCCCGGCAATATCGAATACAACCACCACGTGCAGCAGGCGTTGCGCGCGCACGTGCTCTACCAGCGCGACCGCGATTACGTGGTGAAGGATGGCGACGAAGGCCCCGAAGTGGTCATCGTGGACGAGTTCACCGGCCGCCTCATGCCGGGCCGGCGCTGGTCCGATGGTCTCCACCAGGCCGTGGAAGCGAAAGAAAGCGTCAAAATTCAGCGCGAGAACCAGACGCTCGCCACCATCACCTTCCAGAATTACTTCCGCATGTACAAAAAGCTGGCCGGCATGACCGGTACGGCGGAAACCGAAGCGGCCGAGTTTCAGAAGATTTATAACCTCGATGTCACGGTGATCCCCACCAATCGCCCCTTGATCCGCAAGGAAAATCAGGACGTGGTGTATCGCACGGAAGTCGAGAAGTTCCGCAACGCCGCCAAGGAAATCAAGCGGCTGAACGAGAGCGGGCAGCCGGTGCTGGTGGGCACGATTTCGGTGGAGAAGTCCGAGAGGCTGGCGGCCATTCTCAAGAAAATGGGCGTGAAGCACGAAATCCTCAACGCCAAGAACCATGAGCGTGAGGCATCCATCGTGGCGCAGGCGGGGCGCAAGGGCGCGGTAGTGGTTTCAACCAACATGGCCGGTCGCGGGACTGACATTCTGTTAGGCGGCAACCCCGAGTTCATGACCAAGGACGCCTGCTTGAAAGACCGGCTGGCGGAGCGCCTTTCCGAGGACGAAGCCCAGTACGTGGCCGACGAGCACTTCTACTTTTTCACCCACCACGACCAGTTCTACCGGGTGCGCCGCGACCAGTGGGACGAAATCTTCGCCAAGTACAAATTGCAAACGGATAAAGAACACGACGAAGTGACGGCCATGGGCGGGCTGCACATCGTGGCCACCGAGCGGCACGAATCGCGGCGCATCGATAACCAGCTTCGCGGCCGGTCGGGCCGTCAGGGCGATCCGGGCAGCTCGCGCTTCTTCCTTTCGCTGCAGGACGACTTGCTGCGCATTTTCGGCGGCGAGCGCATGCAGAACCTGATGCTGCGGCTGGGCATGGAAGAAGATGTGCCCATCGAATCGAAGCTCATCACCAAACGCATTGCGAAGGCCCAGGAAGCCGTCGAAATGCAGAACTTCGAAGCCCGCAAACACCTGCTGGAATACGACGACGTCAATAACAAGCAGCGGCAGGCGGTTTACGGGATGCGGCGGCAGTTGCTCGAAGGCGTCGATCAGAAAGAGCGCATCATGGACATGGTGCGGGGCATCGTCGATCAATTCGTCGATATGCGCTGTGCCGTGGATAAGCACCCGGACACCTGGGACCTGGCGACGCTGCGCAACGACGTGCTCAGCCAGTTCGGCGTCAAGATCGACCTGGCGGACCTGGGCGACATGACGCGCAACGAGATTTCCGATCACATCGCCGAGCGGCTGCGGCAGAAGTACCAGGAGAAAGAAGACCTGGTGGGCGCCGACGTCATGCGCCACACCGAGCGCATCGTCATGCTGCAGGTCATCGACAACCAGTGGAAAGACCACCTGCTGTCGATGGACGAGTTGAAGCAGGGCATCGGCAATCGCGCGTACGGGCAGAAGGATCCGCTGGTCGAATACAAGAAGGAGTCTTTCGAGCTGTTCACCGCCATGATGGACCGCATCGAAGACGAGACCGTTCGCTACCTCTACTTCCTGCAAGTGACCCACAACGCGCCGGTGCTGCCGTTCCCGGAAGAAGAAGACGAAGCTGCGGAGGAAGAAGAGCAGCCGCAACCGGATGCCAACGAGCAACAGCGCCAGGCGGCCAAAGCCTCCATGGAAGACTTCACGCGCAACATTCAGCGCAAGAAGGATAAGGAACTGCAGGACCTGCAATTCGTGGGCGGCGATGGCACCAGCGGCCCGAAAACCGTGAGCGCGGGGCAGAAGGTCGGCCGCAACGACCCGTGTCCGTGCGGCAGCGGCAAGAAGTATAAGAAGTGCCACGGAGCATAAACCGGGGGCACTGGTCCCCCATTTTCTGGCGTCTAATAGAGTGATGCGATTTTTTCTTTCCGTCCTTTTACTGCCCGGCCTGCTGAGCGCGGCCCTGCTGCCGGATGCGGTTCCGCCATGGCATAAGTCCGGCGCCGGCGTGCCGGTTCTCGCGGACCGTCCCGTGTGGGACGAATACGGGTTCAAAGAAGCCGAGACCGGCACTTACCAGAATGGCTCCGCGAAGTTTACGCTCACGGCGTGGCGATTGCAGGACCCCACCGGGGCTCTGGCCGCCTTCGAGTGGCAGCGCCCGGCCCATGCGCGCGCCTCCAAACTGGCGACTCTCGCGGCTGAAACGCGCGGCGGGCTGATCTGGGTGCACGGTCAATACGTGCTATCCGCCGATGGGCATCAGCCGACGGCCGAGGAAATCGGCGCGATCGGCCAGGCGCTCAAGAATGTGGATACTACGGCGCTGCCGGCACTTCCCGGCTATCTCCCGGCGGAGAACCTGGTGCCCAACAGTGAGCGGTATGTCACCGGGGCGGCCGGACTGGCGAAATTCGATCCCGCCATCGCACCCTCGCTGGCCGGTTTCCACCTGGGCGCCGAAGCGCAACTGGGAGTCTTCCGCGGTCCCAAGGGCGATATGGTGATGGCGGTTTTCAACTACCCTACGCCCCAGATCGCCATGCAGAAGTTCGGTGACTTTGAAAAAGCCGGCGAAATGGCCAGGCGGAGCGGCCCCTTGGTGGCGGTTTTTGCCACACCCGCCGATCCGGATTTGGCAGAACGTTTGCTCGGCCAGGTACGCTATCAGGCCGAAATCACCCGCGACGAATATGTCCCAACCAAGCGGGACAATATGGGTGATCTATTAATAAATATCTGCATTTTGATTGGGATAACGGCGGCATTCGCGCTCGTCTCGGGTCTTCTTTGGGGCGGTTTGCGAACCCTTCGTCGCCTGCTGCGTCGCGGTCCGGAGCCCGAACCGATGATTACACTGCACCTGGAATGAGCATCTGAGGAAAACGCAAAGATCATTTTTTGTTTGCCTTAGACGGAAATCCTCAGCTTATTCAGGGGGTTTTTCACGCGTTTCGCTACCATTGTAGGATTTTCAACAGTTCCGCAAGTCTGGCTATACGAGCAGGTTACGGCCAAAAATTTTGGGCTGGATTTTTGCTTGACTTGAAGGCCGTAGGGAAATAAGATCCAACTACAAAGTTTTGGCGGTTGCGATTCCGTCGAAGCTGATTCTCCCATCGAACATCACCCTGGTAGAACAGGGCACGTAATGCTCACCCTTCGGGGTGAGCATTTCTATTTTGTGAAGATTGTTACATTTACGTCTCGTTTGCCGGTATTCCGCCTGCTGTTCGCATCCTTTCCCGTTTGACTGACATCTCCGAACAGACGCCTTCTGTGTGCACCCTGGACCAACCCGGCCCGGGGCAGCCGGAACCTTCCAGAACTACATCCAATGTGTCGCGATACATGGTGATAGTCTTGGATTTGGCTGCGTTGAACGGAACTGAATGACGGATCTGAAGCTGCAAGTAATCCCCCTGGGTGGTTTGGGCGAGTTCGGAATGAACATGACCGCCATCCGCTATGGGGACGATATTATCGTAATCGATTCGGGGATGATGTTCCCCGAAGCCGAACTCCTGGGCGTGGACCTGGTGATGCCCGACATCAGCTACCTTTTGGAGAACCGGGAGCATGTGCGCGCCCTGATTCTCACCCACGGGCATGAAGATCACATTGGCGCCGTGCCCTACTTTCTATCCGATCTTTCGGTTCCGGTGTACGGCACCGATTTCACCCTGGCGCTGGTGGACCGGCGGATGGAGGAATACGAGCTCGAAGAGGAGCCGCGCTTCATCAAAGTGCAGCCCAAAACGATCGTGGAAATCGGCCCCTTCAAAATCGAGTTCATCCACGTCACCCACTCGATTGTGAGCGCGTTGGCGTTGGCCATCACCACGCCGCTCGGAGTCATCATCCATACCGGCGATTTCAAAGTCGATCCTACCCCCACGGATAACGAGCTGTTCGACCTGCACACGCTGGCCGATTACGGCAAGCGCGGCGTGCTTCTGTTGCTCTCCGATTCCACTAATTCCGACCGCCCCGGTTATACCGAATCGGAGCGCGCCGTGCGCCCGCGCATGGAGGAAATCTTCAGCCGCGCGGACCGGCGGGTAGTGGTTTCGTGCTTCAGCTCGTCGATTCACCGCATTCAACTGGTGCTGGACCTGGCGCTCGAGTACGGGCGGCGGGTGGCGGTGATCGGCCGCAGCATGGTATCGGTCACGGAGATCGCCCATTCGCTCGGGCTGCTCGACATTCCCGATGGAATTCTGCTGCGGCCGCAGGACGCCATGGACCTGGCGCCGGATAAAGTCGCCATCCTGATTTCGGGGACGCAGGGCGAGCCGATGTCGGCCCTGGCGCGCGTGGCGGTGGATAATCACAAACACATCTCGGTGGAGCGGGGCGATACGGTGGTGCTGAGCTCGCGCATCATTCCGGGCAACGAAAAGCCGATTTACCGGATGATCGACCACATGTCGCGGCGCGGCGCCGACGTTCTCTACGGCACCATGAATCCGCCGCTGCACGTTTCCGGGCACGCCAGCGTGGAGGAAATGAAGCTGGTGCTGAACCTGGTGCGCCCGCGCTACTTCATGCCGATTCACGGCGAATACCGCCAGCTTTCCAAGCACGCGCGCCTGGCCGAACACCTGCGATTCGCCGGTTTGGAGGATTCCTTCCTCATGGAGTCGGGCGAGATTCTGGAGATCGACGCGCGCGGCGCGCGCAAAGCCGGCAAGGTGACGGTGGGGCGGGTGTGCATCGATTCCGGATCGGTGGACGATGTGGTGCAGGAAATGGTGATTCGCGACCGGCGCCATCTTTCCGAAGACGGCATCGTGCTGCCGATCATCGCCATCAACCGGCAGACCGGCCGCATGGAAAGCCCGCCGGAGATTGTGAGCCGCGGTTTCGCGGTGGCCGAGGACGGATCGGCTTTCATGCAGAACGCGCGGCAAGTCGTAGTCAAGACCCTCGAAGGATCGAACCAGGAAGAGAAGGCCGATTGGGGAGTCATGAAGGAGAAGGTCCGCGCCGATCTGAAACGTTACATCGTGAAAGAGACGTCGCGGAGGCCGCTGATCCTGCCGGTGATATTGGAAGTGTAGGGGGCGAGGCGGGCAGCAACGGATCGAACGCCTTCTATTTCCGTTGCGCGAGCAACAAGTCGAGGAAGTCTCGAATTGTGACAATGCGCGAGTTGCGGAATTGGATCAACCGTAGTAAATCGCGGTCTTCGGTGACAATAAAATCCGAAGTGGCCGTGGCGGCGCATTCGAGAATACGATCGTCATCCGGGTCTTCCTTGATGACGCTGAGCGTTACGGTCGGCGATACGTGGTTGCCGAGGGAAAGCAGCTTCCCGCGCACATCCTGGATCATATAGCCGTTCCATTGAAACTTGTCGCGCAACACCCTTAGAGTCTCGTTGAGTATGGGATCTGAGATGTCGATTCGAATGTTGCCCGCCCTGGCGGAGGCGACTAGCCGCGCCGCAGGGCCGCCCAAGTGAAGCGCCCTGATGTAAACGCTGGTGTCGAGAGTAGCGCTGATCAACGGCTGCGACGTTCCGCTCGGGATTCGGCAATGAGCCGGTCGACATCGGCCTCACCAAGACCAAGAGTGGCCGCCCTCTCAGCCCCGTACTCGAACAGCTCCGTCCATGAGCGGTTTTCGAGGTACCGCTGCACAGCGTCGGCAAGCACGTCATCCACGCTCCGGCGCTCCGCGTCAGCGGCGCGCCTGATACCGGCCAGAAGCTCTTCGGGAAGCGAAATGCTGTTTCCAGTGGCCATACATCTCAATCATGCCACGTTTCCGCGGGCCGCTCGGCGGCAACCGTGGTGCCGCCGCAGCACTCAGGCTTTCGCGCCATAAACAAGCTCGTCAACGGACCGGCTGGAATTGGGATCGCCGGACTCGATAAACTTGGCATATCGCATCCAAGCGGCCTGCCCGATAGGCGAAATCTTATCGGGAACAGCCCGCCTGACGCATTGCCGCGAGCGCGATCCCTCGTTCCTTGGTTTCCGTTTTGGCTCGTTCGCTTTCATTCGGGTCTCTTTGCGAATGATAACATCAGCCTATGCTCCGATGGCTCCTGGCCGGCATCGGCGATATCGCCACCAAACGCGTTCTTCCCGCCATTCTCGCGGAGCCGCGCAGCCGGCTGGCGGGCGTCGTGACTCGCTCGCCGGCCAAAGCTGAACCGTATGGTGTTCCGGCGTGGGCGGATTTCGGCGCCGCCCTGGCCGAGCTCGCGCCCGACCTTGTTTATATCTCGACGCCCGTTTTCCTGCATGCTCCGCAAACCATCGCGGCGTTGCGCGCCGGTGCGCACGTGCTGTGCGAAAAGCCCATGGCACTGGGCTACGAAGAGGCGCGCTCTATGCAGCACGCGGCTGAAGAGTGCGGGCGCACTTTGGGAATCGCGTATTACCGCCGTATGTATCCCAAGATTGCGCGCGCGCGGGAGTTGCTTGCCGCGGGCGCGATCGGAAGGCCGGTGGTCGCCGAAGCTACGGCGCACGATTGGTTCTATCCCGCGGATGGTTTTCGCGGCTGGCTGGTCGAGCCGGAACTCTCGGGCGGCGGGCCGTTGCGCGATACGGCGTCGCATCGCATCGACCTGCTGAATTACCTGTTCGGGCGCCCGATCGACGTCCGCGGGCAGCTTTCCACCCTGGTGCATCCGGGGCGCGTGGAAGATAACGCCACCGTGCTGATCGAATACGAGTGCGGTGTGCGGGGTGTAGTGGACGTGCGCCGCCATTCGCAGATAGCGCGCGATGAATTCCGCATACGCGGCACGGAGGGCGAGCTCGAGCTCACGCCGCTCAACGAACCGCCGCTCGCGCATCCCGGCGGCACGGAGCAGATTCCCGCGCATCCCAACGTGCACTATCCGGCGGTCGAGGATTTTGTGAGCGCCATCATCGAAGGCAGGTCCCCGCGGTCCACGGGAGCTACCGCGCTCGCCACCGAATGGGTGATGGCACAGGTTACGCCCCCACCACCGCGTGCAACAACCAGAACGACAGCCACGCAATGATGGCCGCCATGGGGATGGTCAGCACCCACGCCCACATGATGTTGGTGGCGATGCCCCAGCGCACGGCTTTCAAGCGATGAATGCTGCCCACCCCTGCAATCGCGCCGGCAATGGCGTGGGTGGTGGAAACCGGCAGGCCGAGGTGCGTGGCTATTAGAACTGCCGCCGCGGCCCCGGTTTCGGCGCAAAAGCCGCTGCGCGGTTTGAGACGCGTCAGGCGCGCGCCCATGGTGCGAACGATCCGCCAGCCGCCGCTCAACGTGCCCAGCGCGATAGCGGCATGGGCCGCCAGAATCACCCATATATGGATCTCGAAGGTTTTCTGAAAACCCGAGGCCACCAATACACCGGTTACGATTCCCATGGTTTTCTGCGCGTCATTTGCCCCATGCGAGAGACTGAAAGACGCCGCCGAAAGCAACTGGAGTTTGCGGAAATAGAAATCCATCTTGCTGGGACTGGAGTTGCGGAACAGCCAATACACCACCACCATCAGCGTATACGCCGAGACCAGCCCGATCATGGGCGCGGTGAAGATGAACGCGACGGTGAGGGTCCACTGGCCGCGAATCAAACCATCGAAGCTATGAGCGACGCCGTGCAACATGCCGGCATGGGCCAGCGCGGCGCCGGCGTATCCGCCGATCAGGGCGTGCGAGGAACTGGTGGGCAAACCCAGCCACCAGGTGATCAAGTCCCAGAGGATGGCTCCCGTCAGGCCCGCCATAATCACCCACGGTGTTACCAGGCTGAGATTGACGAATCCCTTGCCGACCGTCCTGGCAACCGCCGTGCCGAATAGAAACGCCGCCACGAAATTGAAGAATGCCGCCCACACTACCGCCTGGCCTGGGGTGAGAACACGCGTCGCTACGATGGTGGCGATGGAATTGGCGGCGTCGTGAAAGCCGTTGATGAAATCGAACAGAAGGGCCACCGCGATGATCACAATGGCCAAGCCGATGATCGACATGGCTAGCTGTTCTTGACCACCACGTTCTGCAGCACGTCCGCCACGTCTTCACAGCTATCCATGGTGTCTTCGAAGAAGTCGTACACTTCCTTGAGCTTGATGAGGGTGATGGGGTCCTTTTCCTTGGCAAACAGATCGACCACGGCGCTGCGGCCGATCAGGTCGGCCTCGTTTTCCAGGCGGTTGATTTCGATGCAGTGCTCCATCACCGGCCGTTTGTCCTGCAGCGCCACGAAGGCATTCTTCAGCGATTTCGAACAGTTCCACACCATTTCGGCCAACGTCACCATGTTGGGTGGAATGGGGTCGATGTGATACGACACCAGGCGATGGGCGGTGTCCTCGATGCCATCCAGCACGTCGTCCAGAGCGGAGGAGACGTTGTGGATGTCCTCGGGATCGATCGGGGTGATGAAGGTTTGATTGAGGCGGGTGAAGATCTCGTGGATGATCTCGTCGCCGCGATGTTCCAGCACGTTGATTTCGGTGGCGAAGGCGGCCAACCTGGCATTGCCGGCCCGCACGCCATCGAGCAGCAACCGGGCTGCTTCGGAGATGACCTCCACCTGCTTTACGAACAGGCCAAAAAACTTCTCTTCCCTGGGAAGGAGTCTCATAAAGAAGGGCGCTAGAGAGAGAACTCCATCTTAATCGGTTGGTTACAATGCGGTCAATGACTGGTTACGATTCGGTCACGATGGGGAAAATCTCTTCAAGGGATCGGCGGGGTGTGGAGTTTTCGAGCGCGAGGTAGCGGGGGTCGAGCAGCCGGGCGGTATCGACATTGCCCATGGAGGAGAGAATGTTCTCTTTAAGATATGGATACTCGCGTTCCAGGGCGGCGAACATGTCGCGCAGCGCGCGCCGCACGGTGCCGGTCTTTTGCGAGCAGGCGCAGGGCACGATAGGAATGCCGCGCGCTTCGGACCAGGCGCGGGTGATGTCTTCGGTGACGAACACCAGCGGCCGGATGAGGCGGTATTCCCGGTCGCGCGACCAGGTGATGGGCGGCAGAGCGCTGAGCTTGCCGGTGAACATGGTATTGCGCAGCAGGGCCTCGCAGAAATCGTCGGCGGTATGGCCGAAAGCGATGACGTTGGCGCCGAGCCCGTGGGCGATCTCATAGACCGCGCGGCGGCGGTAGCGGCTGCACAGATCGCAGCCGTGTTCGGGCTGATCTCGGACGAGGCGGAGCGAAGGCGGGTCGCGAAAATAGGTCCACGCCACGCCGCGCGCTTTGAGGTATTCGCCCAGAGGCTCGATGGGGCGCAGGAATTTGCCTTGTTCCACGGTGAAAGCGCAGACCGAAAAGGCCACGGGAGCGCGCGCCTGGAGCAGCAGGAGGGCGTCGAGCAGGGTGGCGGAATCCTTGCCGCCGGAGAGCGCCACCGCCACGCGGTCGCCCTCGCGGATCAGCTTGAACCGCTGGATGGCTTCCCCCACCTTGCGCAGCAATGTTTTTTCGAGGTCCACTGCCTTGATTATAGTGGAGGGTCTGGCGTGGCCGGATTAAGAACCGTGTTCACAACATTTTAAAGATTGAAATGTCTTGAATGTGGTGATTGCCGGGGGTATAGTCTGATAATGGCTTGTTGCGGGTCGAGGTGCACCCAAAATAGAACAACTGATGGAATTATGAACGGTTCGATATTTCAGGAGAACGGCATGTTACAAGGCAGACGGTGGGTGGCAAAGAGCATCCTCCTGGCGGCGGTGGCCGCGTTTTCCAGCGTGGCCCTGGCGCAGTTAACAGGAATCGATCAACTGGGATATAAAGTGACCACGTTCGGCCACGATGCCAACGGGCTCACCCCGCTACAACCCGGCACGATTTTCATCCTTAAGTCGGCCGGCATTCTCGGCGTGATGCAGAGCAGCCCTGTCACGTGTGCGGCCACCGTGCAAAACGGGGTGGTGCATAAACCGGGGCTGGTTTGTTCCACCGTGGTCAAAGACAAGTCCGTGTTTTTTCAACCGGGACTGAAGGTTTATCTGGAAAAGACGGATTTCAATCCGAAGAAAGACCGAATCACCTTCCAACTGGTGGCTTGCGACCTGTGCAACGGCACCGATCCGGTGTCGTACTACAAGACCGAAGTGGCGTTCCAGTTCGGAAAAGGCGAGATGGCCACCATGACGCCCGACGCCGTTAAAGCGGCGGTTGCCAAGGTGCTGGAAATCGATCCGAATGGCGCGGTTGCGCCGGGGGCCGCGCAGGCACCGGCGGCGGCAGCCCCCGCGGCCCCCGCTGCGGCAGAGCCCGCCGCGCCGCCCGCGGAACCCGCCGCGCCGGCGCCGATAGCCCCACCTCCGGCTCCGGAACCGGCGGAAGCCGCTCCCGCCCCGATTGCTCCACCCCCGCCGCCGCCCGCCGAGCCGCAAACCATCAGCGTCGGACAAACGGTTGCGCAGGTGGAGAGCGCGTTCGGCAAACCCGAGAAGATCATCAAAGTCTCAGCTACGAAAACAATTTACATGTATAAGGATTTGAAGGTGACTTTCCTGAATGGGAAGGTCTCCGATGTGCAGTAGGAGGCCGGCCGGATGAAACCTCTTGGCCAGGAGTTGAGAGAAACCATGAATACATCGAGATATCGCCGTGGATTGAGCTTCGCCTCAACCGGCTGGTTATTGATTCTGTTGCTGGCGGCGTGCTATGCGCTGATGGGCGCCGACAAGCCAAAACCGGCGGCGGCCAAGCCGGCTGCCGCGAAACCGGCTGCGGCCGCTCCTGCCGCGAAGGCGGGAGCGCCAGGCCATGCGGGAACGCCCGCGGGCACGGCAGGGCGTGCGGGAACGCCCGCGGGAAGCGCCGGTCGAGCGGGAACGCCCGCGGGTCGTGCGGGGACGCCAGCCGCTGGGGGCCGCGGGGGAGCGCCGGGTTCGGCGGGCCGCGGCGGCAGCCCCGCCGGCCGTGGCGGGTCGCCTGCCATGGGCCGCGGCGGGTCGCCTGCCATGGGCCGCGGCGGATCGTCTGCCATGGGCCACGGCGGACCAGCGCCCAGGGGCTCACGAGATATTCACACCAGGGGCGGTAACGACGTCCGCATGCGCCCGGGCGGAAGACCGGGCGACGTACACGTGGCCAATCGCGGCATGGATATCCACCATGGGTTGAATGGCAACCGCCGCGTGGCGGTGGAACGGCCCGATCACTCCCGCATCGTCGCCGAGCGCGGCGGGCGCGGGTACGTGCAGCGGCCCTATGCCTTCCATGGCCATGAATACGGCCATCGGACGTATTGGGCGCACGGCAGGGCCTACGACCGTTTCTATCGCCGCTATCCCTATCGCGGCGCCTTTCTGGACGTGTACGCGCCGGCGTTTTATTACCGGCCGGCATTCTACGGTTGGGCGTACAATCCCTGGGCGGTGCCGATAGCTTATGGCTGGGGATGGGGGGCGTCCCCGTGGTATGGCTATTATGGCGCCTATTTCGCGCCATACCCGGTCTATCCGAGCGCCTCCTTCTGGTTGGCGGATTACCTGATTTCCACCAGCCTGGCCGCGTCTTACGAGGCGCAGGCGCAGGCCAACGCGGCGGCCGCGGCTCAGGCGGCGTCGGGGCTCCAACCCGGAGCGGCAGCCCTTACTCCGGCAGTGAAGGACCAGATTGCGGCGGAAGTACAGCGTCAGATCGCTCTTGAGAACGCTGAGGCCGGCACCCCGCAGGCCGAGCCCGATCCCGCGTCGAGCGGCCTGCAGCGCATGCTGAGCGACCATGTGCCGCACATCTTCCTGGCCGGCCATGACCTGGACGTGACGGACGCGTCCGGAGCGGAATGCGCCGTCAGCGAGGGCGATGCGCTACGGCTTGACGGTTCGCCTGCCCCGGATGCCACGGCCGCCACGCTGATTGTGCTTTCCAGCAAGGGAGGTGTGGAATGCCATGCTGGATCGCCGGTCACGGTGCAGTTCGCGGATTTGCAGGATATGCAAAACCACATGCGCGAGATCATCGATCAAGGCATGGGCGAGTTGCAAGCCAAGCAGGGAAAGGGCGGCTTGCCGGCCCTTCCCGCCTCGGCCAACGCCCCGCCGGTGAAGTCGGCGTTCGCGGCCGAAGCGCCGCCGCCGGAAGCCAACGCGGGCGCGGAAATCAATCAACAGGCGCAGGAAGCGGACTCCGCGGAGAAGCAAGTGCTCTCTGAAGTTCCCGCGGGCGGACCCTCCGATGCCAGTGGGCAAGGCGCCGGCATCACGCCACCGCCGCCGCCCGTCGAAACCCAGACGGTTTCCCTGATGGGCGCGACCCCCGATGCGGTAACCGCCGCGCTCGGCCAGCCCGTCCGGATTGTCGATCTGGGCGCGAAGAAGATCTACGTCTACAAAGACATGAAGGTCACGTTCGTCAACGGCAAAGTGACCGACGTGCAATAATCGCCGGGAAGCTGGAACCTGGCGCACAACCTTGGGCCGCCGCGCGGTACGTCTCCCGTGCGGCGGCCTGCTTTGTTTATTCGTATGGCCGCTTGGATCTTGACTTTCCTCTCCGTGTTCCCGCATACTAAGCTTGCTTAGTGAGATATCTATATATGTCCCGGCAGGACGCTCTCCAAGGTTCCCTCCCGCTTCTGGTGCTGAAGATCCTCCATCGCCGCGGTCCGCTCCATGGGTACGGGATCACGGCGCAAATTGAAGCCTTTTCCGATCTGCTTCGCGTGGAGCAGGGCTCGCTCTACCCGGCTCTCCACCGTCTGGAAGAGGCTGGCTGGGTCCGCGCCAAGTGGACCACCACGGAAAACAAACGCCGCGCGCGCATCTATGAAATCACGCCCGCCGGCCGGAAACAACTGCAAGACGAAGAACGCCGGTGGACCTCGGTCGCGGGAGCCATTGGCCAGGTTCTCCGCGAAGCCTGAGCCCAGGAGCGCTTATGTCGTGGATATCACGCATCGCCAACGCCCTTCGCCCCGGACGCGCCGCCGCCGATCTCGACGACGAGCTCCAGTTTCACCTCGAACAGCGGGCCGCAGACCTGGTCCGCGACGGGATGCCCCGCGCCGAGGCGGAACGGCTGGCGCGCCGCCAATTGGGCAATCCGCTGCAACTCCGCGAATCCAGCCGCGATGTGAAATCCGCTGTCTGGCTCGAATCGCTCCTCCGCGACTTCCGCTTCGGCCTGCGCATGATCGCGAAGTACCGGAATGCCAGCCTCGCCGCGATTGCCTCCCTGGCCCTCGCCGTCGGCGCCTCGACGGCTGCGTTTACCCTGGTTGACGCGCTCATTTTCCGGCCTCTGCCGGTAGCCGAACCCCATCAGCTCATCGATCTCGCGCGGCTCCTGCCGGCGTTTTTCAGCTCGGAAAATCAGCCGCACGAGTCCCCCTCGTTCAGCTATGCGCAGTACCAACTCCTCTGCGACGCCGCCCGCCCCCAGGCGGACCTCTTCGCCCTGACCAACGGCCTGCAACTCTCCCTGTCCGACGATTCGGGCGGCTTCAGCGAAAACGTGCGCGCCGAGTTTATCTCGGGCGATGGCTTCACCATCCTCGGCATCCACCCGGCCTTGGGACGGCTCATCCAACCGGATGACGACACCCCGGCCAATGCCCATCCCGCCGCCATCATCGGCTATGGATTCTGGAAACGCCGCTTCGGCGCCAGTCCCGCCGCCATCGGCGAGCGGTTGACGATGGGACGCCAGTCCTTCCAGATCGTCGGCGTTGCCGCGGCTCCCTTCGCCGGGTATGCCAGGATAAGCCTGGTTGATCTTGTGAACTGAAAGGAGTTCACCGTGTAAATTGCCTGTTCAGCATGTAGCCGAGCGGGGGCGAGTTCCAGCAATGGGGCTGGCTGACTCGCGAGGCAAA
>Ga0326728_10000959_pt1 | contig 106608 bp, 101 predicted proteins | sample MB3enrmetagenome_FD_207602 | JGI IMG/M metagenome (GOLD analysis project Ga0326728, IMG submission 207602) | Lab enriched peat soil microbial communities from McLean, Ithaca, NY, United States - MB31MN | ecosystem: Environmental > Terrestrial > Soil > Wetlands > Peat | place: USA: New York... | reverse complement strand
TCGGCGCACCACTCCTCCTGAATCAGGAGGGGAGTTCCTTAAAAACTCCCCTCCTCAGATGAGGAGGGGTGGCGCGCCGAGCGACGGGGTGGTGCTGAGAAGGCGTGCCGTGCGACAGGGGGTTAGTGGTGCCCGCCGCCACCTCCGGAGCTGGCGCCACCGCCGGTGGAGGAACCACCACCCGAGGAAACGCTTCCTCCACCACCTCCACCGGAGTGCCCTCCACCTCCGCCGGAGACGCTGCTGCCACCTCCGCCAGAGGCTCCTCCGCTTGATCCGTGGGACGCTATGACCGCCCCGGACCCTCCGGATGAGTGTGATGTGATGACGCCTCCCCCTCGACCGCTGAAGCCACCGCCGCTACCGCTCCTGCCGCCACCGGGGAATGCATTGCCGCGAAATTCACCCGTCGAGCCATGCACGGCGTAACGTCCTCCCAGGGTTGTTCCTTGAGCGGCACGCAAGGGTTGATGACCGAAATGGAAACTGTGATGCGCAAGCAGCAAGCTCTCTTCTGCCGTATCGCCTCCCATCAGGATGGTGGAGGGGGCGGAAGCATGCTGCCATGCGAAGCCTCGCCCCGACCCGGCGACCAGGGTGGATGCGGGCTTCGGCGCGGCGCCCGTAGTTTTACTCGTGACGGTTGCTGCGCCTGGCGCCGGCGAGGTTGCGGCGCTCAAGGGTCGCGGACTCGGTTCGAAGGGCGGGTGCTCAACCATCATTCCCGCCGTGGGCGCAACGCGGTCCACCATTTGAGGCGTAATCATCTGGCGGTTCTGAACCACCGCGGTCGGAACCGTGATGATTTCCCTGGCGGCCGGGATTGGCCGGAAAGGCGGGCCGGGACGAGGCGGCCTTGGAGGTCCCCCGCCGGGATGAACAGGCCTGGGATGACCCGGGCCAATCGGCGCCCAGCCGATCCATCCCGCTCCCATGTACCAGTTCACCAAGGAAGCCTCCCAAAGTCCGCAACCGAACATCGGGTTCATCCAATACCAGCCGAAGCTGTCGTCGAAATCCCAAAGACCACAGTGGTCAGTCACCCATCCCCAGGGCTCTCCGGACATCCACGTCCAACCGAACCCCGGGTACCATCCCCACTGGCCATAGGTATAAGGCGACCAACCTGCCCCCGCGAAAGGCGACCAGCCGAATCTGCCGCCGGGAAGCGTCACCCATTCGCCATAAGTGTCGAGGTCACTCCAGCCGTAACGCGGCCCATTGGGATGGACGGCCTCGTCCTTTTCGGTAAGCAGCACCTGCCTAGCCCGTGCCTCCGTCCACTGGTCCCAGGCGTCCTTGACAATCCCTCTCTGAATACTAAAAGCCGCCAGTGCGCTGCCAGATTTATGTTCCATGACCTTACCCTCGCCGAGATTGGAAGACAAGGCAGGAGTGGACACATTGACCGAGCCGCTGAAGACTTCGACGCGATAGCGATCCTGTTCCAAGTCCGTACGGAATTTGCACTTGCCATCGGCCGTCAGCGTGGCATCGGCAATTTTGACGTGATAAGAGTCGTGGTCATCGGGCAAAAAGTCTATGGCACCATTTCCTTCATGTTGAAGGGGAGAATTGTGCTCGGGCAGAAACTGGAAGGTGGCATATCCCTGTTCAAACGTCATGCCATTCAGTTTGTTGCCTTTGGCGTCCAGCGCCAGTTGATGGAAAAGCAATTTGGAGAGTTCGCCCAAGCGGGCGGTGGAAGCGTTCTCGAATTCCACTTCGGCATAGCTGCCGCTGGCGGTGGAGAGTTCGAAGCCCTCCTGGATGGGCATGTTGAGCATCGCCGGTTCCGCTTCCGCCGATCCCGGCCGCTTCAGCATCACCGTGCCACTCACGTAGCTCAGGCGAACCACTCGCGCGTGCGATTTCGCAACCTCCGCTTCCGCCGACGGGCGGTACTCCATGAACCTCCCTTTACCCAGGGTCAGGGAGCCGGAGTGGGCCGAGGCGATGATGGACCCCGCGAGCACGCGCACCTGCATCTTTCCATCGGTGAAATCCGTTTGGAATTTGGTTCTGCCCTGGGGAGAAAAGGTGGCGTCAGCAATGTTCACCTTGTACAAGTCCTGTCGTTCCGGGATGAAATTAAATTCCGCATGTCCCTGTTCCAACGTGACGACGCTCCGTTTGTTTCCATTCGCATCCTTATTCAATTGCGTGAATTTGGCTTTGGTGAGCCCGTCCAGTTCAATCGTGGAGCCGTTCTCGAGCTTCACCATGGCAAAACCGCCATCCGATGATGCCACCTCAAAGCCTTCGCCGATGGGGGTATTCAATTGTCCTGCGACCCCTTGAGTTGCGCCGGGACGCTTCACCGTCACCGTGCCGCTGATGGAGCTCAGCCGCACTGAGCGCACCGGGGAAGGTTTCTGTTGTTGGCTAAAAAGAGCTGCTGGCAGGAAGAGCAGCCCCGCGACCACAACCACGAGTACACGTCTTATGTGATCGTATCTCACGGCCGGCCTCCTCTGGGGATTTTACACCCAGTTTACATATTCTCTGACGATTCATCTCAGGATAAAGTTGGCGCTTTTGGGCAGTAATTGAAAAGAAATGTGAACGGAAGGAAGTCCTGCGGCCCATAAACAGCAAACCACGGTTGGTCCGAATGCGGAATCAACCGTGGTTGGCAAGACCCGACGCCCGAAGGGGGCAAGGAGCAATCAGCGAGTACAGCACAGCAGCAACTTAACGCGGCTAAACCTACTTCGGTGTTCTTAGGATCGCCGCCGATGAACAAATCAAAATGGGGACCGGGCTATGGGACAACTCGCCCCTCAGCATCTTAGTGATGCCCGCCGCCCGAGCTGGCACTATGCCCAGAACTAGCGGTGCTCATGGTGGCCGGGGCGCTGCTCCCATAACTACCGCCCCCACTCGACATCGTTCCGCCCCCGACTCCCGGTGAGGAGACGGAGGACTGCTGTCCGTGGGACAATATCACCGGTCCACTCGTGCCGGCGCGGCTGGAGAATCCGGGGCCTTGAGGCCCGTTCACTCCATTTGGCCCTCGTGCCCCGCTGAAGGCATTGCCGCGAAATTCACCGACAGCACCGCCCACGGAATAATGCCCACCTAAGGTTGTACCCAAACGCGCTCGCAACGGCTGGTGGGTTAAATGCCATCCATGCAACGACTCCTCTTTTTCCGCGTCGCCTCCGGCCAGAATCGAGCTCGGCGCCATCGAGTGCGAGGCCCCCTCATGGGGCGAGAACAGCGAGTCCGCATTCGCGGAGAGCCGTGGTCCGGGGAGCATCGCTCCAGCGCCCGGCTGGAACGGCATCCCCTTGATCGGGGTTCCCGCCGTCAATGGCACATGGTTCACGTTCGTGGGTTCAATCATCTGCCCATTCTGAATCACCCCGCCCGGGACGGTGGTCACAATACTCTGTCCCGCCGCGCCCATCGCGCCCAGCGGCGCCCAGCCCACCCATCCCGGCCCGGAATACCAACTCACCATGGCCGGAGACCAATTTCCCATGCTGCCCGGCATCCAAAAATAGCCAAAGCCAGGGGAGAAATTCCAATTGCCGTAGTGATAAGGCAGCCAGCCCCAAGGCTCGCCGGAAATCCACGCGTAACCCATGCCCGGATACCAGCTCCACATCCCCATGCCGTAGGGCGACCAGCCCGCCGACGCGAAAGGCGACCAGCCATAGCCGAAACCGGGGAAGTATCCCCATTCGCCGTAGGCGTTCAGATCGCTCCAGCCATACAGCGGACCGCGCGCCGAGACGGCTTGATCGGCGAGCGAAAGTTGTGTCTGGGTATCGCGCTCGGACGTCCACTTGTCCCAGGAATCTTTGACGATTCCCGGCTTCGCGTTCAAGGCCACTTGCGTGGCCTGCGGATCGAATTCCAGAACTTTGTCTTTGCCCAGTTTCACCGTCTGCGACGCCGCCGCCAGCTCCACCGAGCCCGAGAATACTTCCACACGCAACCGGCCATGATCGAGGTCGGTGCGAAATTCGCTTTTGCCGTTGGGTGTCAGCGTCGCTTCCGCAATCTTTACGCTGTAGGCATCCTGGTGTTCGGGCAGAAAATGGAAGGTCGCGTAGCCTTGTTCAAAGGTGAGGCGATTCAGCTTATTGCCATCCTCATCCATCGCCAGTTGATCAAAGTTCACTTTGGAGAATTCACCCAGCCGCGCCGTGGAACCGTTTTCAAATTCCACCTCGGCATAGCTATTGGCGGCCGTCGAAAGCTCAAAGCCTTCCTGAATCGGCGTGTTCGTCTGTCCCTTCGCCCATTCCGTCGAGGCGGGCCGCTTCACGCCGACGGTGCCGCTCACATAACTCAGCCGCACCACCCGCACGTGGGAGAGGTTCTTTTGCGCGGACAAAATAGCGGGGAGAATCAGAATCCCCACCACGACTAACGGGAACCCACGACGTAAGGCCTTCCATCTCATAATTGGCCTCCTGCCTGGAGATAGCAGGATTATACGCCAAACTAATTTGGCTTGCTTAATTATATTTTTTCGGCAGGATCGCAGTACTGAGACAGTACCGGCACTTAAGTTCGATGACGTAGCGGCGAGTTTACCTCGCCAAATGGCGGCGTAAAGCCGCCTCTACATCAAACTGAAACAGTACTCTTACTTAAGTACTATTTCTTTTGCAACAATCAAGAATATAGTTACTCTCTTCATTTCACCGAGAAACACGGCGGAGTCTTCCACGTGGCGTGCCAACCTGAGGGCGGAATTAATCGGTGCGGTTCATCTCCCGCTTCATCAAGCCCCCAGAAAGTCCTGCGCCGGCCCTGGTTCACAGCACCCGGCCCGGGAGCCTTATCTCGGCGGTGGCTCGCACGGCCATTGCTTGTCACGGCGAAGGGAGGCGCAGATGGCACGGCTTGAGTGGCTCGCCGTCGCATCCATCGATTTGAAAGCTATAGCCACAGTCATCTTCATAACGGCAATAGTCGACGCCCTTCTCATCCTGGTCTCCTCCACGGCTCTATTCTTCTATTACTTGCTGGCCACGGTCCGAAGAATCCTGGGCCAAAAACGCTAACCTGTGTACCTCTGCATTTGGGGGCTCCCGAGCGGTCGGATCATGAGCGTCGTCAGGTTCTAAGACGTACGGCTCTTCACTTTTACCCTTTACCCTTTATCATTTACCCTTTACCATTTGCCCTTTGCCATTTGCCTTTTGGTTTCATCTTAGGGCTCAGTGGCCGACGTTCATGCTTTCATGATTTCCCTCGCGCCAACTCGCGTTCGTTGGATATTGGTGGGCTGGATCGCCCTGATGGGGGCGATCAGTTTTCTTGACCGCGTCAACATCTCCATTGCCGGGCATTTCATCTCCCAGGATTTTCACCTTACAGACCCGCAGTTGGGCAGAATCTTCAGCGCGTTTTTTCTCGGCTATGGACTTTTCCAGATCCCGGCCGGCTGGGTAGTTGACCGCCTGGGGGCACGCCGCGTGCTGGCCTTGGGCGCCGCTTGGTGGGCGGCTTTCACCTCGCTCACCGCCAGTTTTCCCGCCGGCATCCCACAGGCATTCCTGATCATCTGGTCGGTGCGATTTTTTCTGGGCATGGGTGAATCGGTCATGTACCCCAGTTCAAACCGCTGGTTGGCCAACTGGATCCCCACCGACGAGCGCGGCCTGGCCAATGGCCTAATTTTCGCCGGAGTCGGCGCCGGCTCAGCCTTCACACCTCCCATCATCCGCTACGTCATGGTTCACCTGGGTTGGCGCGCCGCTTTCTGGGTGTGCGCGGTGCTGGGACTCGTGGCCGCCGCGGTATGGTACTGGCTGGCACGCGACCATCCTGACCAGCACTCCTGGTTGAATGACGCCGAAAGGAAATGGATTCACCAGGGCATCCCGCAGGCTGACCCCATCGACGCGCCCAAGTTCACGTGGCGTGTCATGCTCTCGAGCCAGGACGTTTGGGCCATCACCCTCAGCTATTTTTGCTACGGGTACACCCCCGCCATTTTCTTCACCTGGTTCTTTATCTACCTCAGCCGGGTTCGCGGCCTGAACCTGCAAACCGCCAGCTACTACGGCATGCTGCCGTTCATCGCCATGTCTCTGGGATCGGCCGCCGGCGGCTGGATTGCTGACATCGTATGCCGGCGGTTCGGCCGCTGGTGGGGGCGCTGCGGCGTGGCTGCCTTCGGCATGATGATCGCCGGCGGGTTCATGGCCGCCGGTTCGCAGGTCTCCACGGCCGCCGCAGCCAGTGCTGTCCTGGCGGCGGGCGCCGGTTCTCTCTACCTCGCGCAGAGCGCTTACTGGGCTCTCTCCGCGGACTTGGGAAAGGGTTCCTCCGGCTCGCTCTCCGGCTTCATCAATATGGCTGCCCAAGCGGGCGGCGCCCTTACCGCCGTTACCACCCCTGCCATCGCCGCACATTATGGCTGGACCGCGTCGTTTCTCACCTCTGCCGCCTTTTGCGTAATCGGTGGCGCCTTGTGGCTGGTCGTCAATCCCAACCGCCCCCTTACCCCCCGCGAGCGTAGCTCCACATAGACATCGCGTTTGTCCGGTGCTACTCTTCCTCCCGCAAAATTTCTTTCATAGCAAGGAGGTCATAAAATGAAAAACAAATCGGACAAGCCAAACGCAGCGGAAGGCCGCAGGGGCCTGAGCCGCCGCGAATTATTGGTCGGGGCCGGCGCCGCGGCCACGGCATTCAGCATCATGAAGCCGGGACTGGTACGCGGGTCACAGGTGAATTCCAAAATCACGCTGGGCTCGATTGGCTGCGGCAGTCGCGGTACATGGATCGCTGGCCTCTTCCAGAAGCACGGTGGATACGAAATCACCGCCGCCATGGATTATTTTCCGGACCGGGTGAATGCCTTTGGCGACAAACTCAACGTGCCCGCGGCCCGGCGCTTCACGGGCCTGAAGGGTTACCACAGATTGCTGGAATCGAAGGTGGACGCGGTGGCAATCGAGAGCCCACCTTACTTTCATCATGAGCAGGCCGCCGCCGCGGTCGACGCAGGCGCCCACGTGTACCTGGCCAAGCCCATGGCGGTGGACGTTCCCGGCTGCCGCAGCATTGAGGCGAGCGCCAAGCGAGCCGAAGAAAAGAAGCTCGCCTACCTGATCGACTTCCAAACGCGCACCGATCCTTTTTACCAGGAAGCCATCCGGCGCGTGCAGAAGGAAGGCAACATCGGCCGCATCGTCAGCGGCGAGGCGTCGTATGTTGCCGGCTCCCCATGGCCAAAGATGATCAAAGAACTGGAGGTCAATCCTCAGGATCCCGAACTTCGCCTGCGCGCCTGGGGAATCAGCCGGGCGCTCTCCGGCGACATCATCACCGAGCAGAACATCCATGCGATTGATGTCATGACCTGGATCCTTGACCAGCATCCGGTGAAGGCGCTGGGCACAGGCGGGCTCAATTCCCGCACCATCGGCGACGTGTGGGATCACTTCTCGGTGATTTTCTGGTTTTCCCAAGACGTGCTCGTCACTTTCTACTCCAAGCAGTATGGCGAGGGCGCGGACGATATCCGCTGCGAGATGTACGGCACGGAAGGCGCCATCGATACGCACTACGCCGGCGATGTCACCATCAAGGGCAAGACGCCTTACGCGGGAGGACGCGACGGCGGGCTGTACGCCACCGGCGCGATCCGCAACATCGCCACGTTCTACGATCAGGTCACTTCCGGGCATCTCGATTACTCCACCGTGGCGCCCTCGGTGCGAAGCAACCTCACCACTATCCTCGGCCGAACCGCCGCCTACAAACAAGCGGAGTTCACCTGGGATGAGTTGATGAGGTCGGAAGAACGCCTCGACCCACGTTTGGATGGGTTGAAGGATTGAGGGAGGAAATCATGCCGAAGCAAAACAACACCGCTCTGCGGCAACACTTGGTCAGCCTTCTCAAGGGAGGTAACGCCCACGTGGATTTCGAAGGGGCAGTCAAGGACTTCCCGGTCGATGTGCGTGGCATAAGGCCCCAGGGCGCCGAGCATTCGCCCTGGGAGGTTCTCGAGCACATGCGCATCGCCCAGTGGGACATCCTGGAGTTCTCCCGCAACCCGCATCACCAATCGCCCGACTTTCCCGAAGGATATTGGCCGCGCACGCCAGCGCCTGTGGACAAATCAGAGTGGAACAAAAGTGTGCAGGCCTTTCGCAAGGATTTAAAGGCCATGTGCGATCTGGTGGCCGACGAAGCCACCGATCTGTTCGCCAAAATTCCTCACGGCAATGGTCAAACCATCCTTCGCGAGGCGTTGCTGGTGGCGGATCACAACGCCTATCACTTGGGTGAATTCGTCCTGCTTCGTCGCCTTCTCGGCGCCTGGCACTAATGCCGCCGCCGTTCGGTGATGGAAAACCAATTCGGGACAGGAGGTGTAGCGCGGACCTGCTCTATAGGTCCGCGGCTTGCCTGATATGGGCAACGAAAAGCCGCGGACCTAAAAAACAGGTCCGCGCTACCCTGCTTACCTCACGCCGTCAACGCAACCTCGAGCGCATGATCCGGGGTCACCGAGATTTCATGGTCCAAGGTGATCACGCGCCGCTGCGCCTCCTGTTTCAAATCTGCCTTTAACGCTTCCGTCCCCAACCTCGCCGAAACTTTATTGAATTGGCCCTTGGTGAGGCCGTTCAGGGCCAAGCGCTCGACGGCAATCGAGCCCTCGGCCACCTGGACTTGCACGCTTTGGCCCGGCGGTTTAAGCGTGTGCGTGAAGCTGCCCCACCCGGAGGGGACGGACCAGAAGCAGCGGAACGCCTGGCGGCGCGTGCGCGGCATCAGGGTGAGTTCGCGCTGAGGAGCGGAATAGCGGAAGCCGCTCCAGGCGGCAAAACAGGCCCAACTGGCCAGGGCGCGCGCGTAGTGATGCCCGCACTCCGGCTCGTTCCAGGGATTGCGCCGCTCGCCGTCAAAGCGCCGGCGCGTGGATTCCACCACGCTGAGCGCCTCCGTCATCATCCCCTCGAACGCCAGCGACGCCGCAAACTGGTAGTCCATACCGGTCCATATCTCACCGAAATAAGGGAAAGGAATTTCCGGACGTTTGCCCAGGGGATAGGTGGCCACCACCACTCCGCCTTCGTCGTTCAGGGCGTAGGTGCGCTGGAGATCCACATGCTCGCTCAGGTTCGGCCGGTAGTTATACTTAAAAATCGACTTCAGCGCGGCGCGCACATGTGCTTCATCCAGTAGATATCCGAGGCTAGCAATGTGAGCCTGCATCTGGCCCAGCAATTGGTCCGCCAGGCAGGCGTTACCCATCTGGTAATCAGGCTTGAGCGTGTCCCCCGCCCCCATGCCGATTCGGACGCCATGGGGAATTTGGCTCTCCGGACGTCCCTCGACTTTTTGAATATAGAACTCGCCGTTAAAGAGGTTCTGGTCAAACCAGCGGCTGCCGCTCTCAAAGAGCCGGTGATACTCCGCTGCCGAATCCGTGTCTCCGACGACCCGCGCCATCTCTTCACCGGCCCGCAAGGCTCCCAGGTAATAAATCCCGCACAGGGGATTGGGGCCGTAGAACTCCACGTCGTAGGTGTTGTGTTGAACGCCCTCGGCTACGCCGTCGCGGTTCCCATCCCAACCGTTTTCAATCCAGGCGAATTCCAGAGCGCGCTGGGCGTTGGGCCACAATCGGCGCAGCCAGTCCGTGTCACCGCAGAGCCGCCATTCGCGGTAAAGCTTGATGAGGCAGCCCATCTGGCCGTCGGCGGCGGCCATCTGCCAAATCTGCTTGCCGTCCGGCAAGTAGGAGCGGAAACCCATCAGGCCATTAGTATCGGTGTTGCGAAGGAATTCCGACTCGCGCAACGAGTGCGCCAGCGTGGGAAAAAGCTGCGCCGTGGCCTGCTCGTAATTCCAAACGTGCGTGCAGCTTCCATGGCAGCAACCCTGATGGTCATTGCAGCCTTCGAATCCATGGAACTCGCCATCCGGCGTGCGGAAGCAGGTGTTCGTGCGCAAAGTGGAAAGCGTGCTGGTGGCCGCATCCAGCACCGCCGGCGGCAGCGTCGACGCCTCGATGGCCTGGGCGAACGCGCGCGTGCGCGCTTCAAGCTGGGGGAGTTGGGCGGCGGCTTGGCGGCTGGCATCCCAGGCATCCGCAAAGCGCTCAGTATAAGCATTGCCCACCACGGTGGACTTGGGCACGCTTTCGGGTGCGGGCCAGCCGCAGCGCTCCGGCGTGCGAATGGGAAAGTGCCACGCGAGCAGGAAGGTTACCGCTGCCTCCCGCCCCGCGGGTATGCTTTGCGTCACCGCCAAAGAACCCACGGGCATGGCGGTCGGAGAAGCGGAGTCGAGCGCGCCATCGTCGCTGAAGTCGTCCCAGAAAGTCAGCACCCCATCCCACCAACCGGCCCGTTTCCATCCACGCAGATACGAAACGCTGCCCTCCGGCGCTCCCACGGCGCATAATGTGAATGAGCCTTTCAAAGGATGTGATGACGAGAGAAAGGGGTTATCCATATACAAACCGCTCAGGTCGGGGATTTGGCGGAAAGCCGCCTGCCTGCCAGCTTCGCCCACGGGGTTTTCGATACTCCACGCGATGCCAACTCGGGCCGGGGCGTTTGCGGCATTGCGGATCGTGTACCTCAGAATCGCCACCGGCCAACCGGAAGCGTCAACGTCCAGGGGCACGAGCGGATTGAAAGCTTCGAGGCGGACCTCCACCGGCAACTGGGGATCATGAAACGCGATGCGGGCGATGGGGTACGCGCCCGTGAAGGTGGCTTCGGCCAAGCGCGGCAGACCCGGAGCATTGTCGGAACCGAGGCCGCTCGAGTTCATTTCGTAAGGCGGCTGAAGGCGCGATTCCAGCACGCGCGCCACGGGTTTGCCCTCTCCCGTTTTGACCCAAATCGCCGGGAAGGCGTAACTCAACTCGTTGCCCTTGTCGGGCCGATTGAAGAGTTCCCAATCGCGGAGTTGCCCGCGGCCACCCAGTGAAACCGTGCCCGTGCCAATGCCGCCCAAAGGAAACGCAATCATCTTCAGATTCCGCCCCGTAAAAGTGCGGGGAAAGTCGATGGGCGCGTGCGGCGGCGAAGAGGGCTTTTCCGCGACGCTTCGACCAGCGCTCGCGGGGCTCGTCTTGTTGCTTTGCCCAGCGAACGACGGCGCCCCCAAGGTTGATGCCACGGCGCCTCCGGCCGCGACCTCTTTAAGAAAATCCCGGCGAGCGTATTCCCTACCTTTGCGTTTCTCGGCCATGTCATCCCCCGTGCTTTGCTAGGATTCGCACCATCGTGCTGAGCCTGGATTCTCCCTCAGCAGTAATCCCTGTCAAGGGAAAAAGGCGCGCGGCACAGAAGTGAAAGCCGATCCTCGAGGGAGCGCGGGCATCCTGCCCGCTGTTGTGTCGTCGGTGTCCCCACCCGTGCGCTCGAGTTTCTACGTTTTGAATCGCGGGGTTCGTTCTCCATCGCTCCAATCGTGAAAAAAACCGAGGTTTCTGCAGAAAACGTGTCATTGGTGTGTCAAATGTCGTCATAGCTTCGTAATATGTGTACAAATGTCGCCTTTTACCTCGGTAAAATTGTCTTTGTTTTGTTTGTTTTCAAAGACATACCGGCTTCGTTCGTCATCTTTTAACATCTTTTTCCCCCGGTTCGCCCCCCGGCGTCACTTTTCCCCCTCCGCCGCAACAATTGAACCTCCGTTGCGGCGGATGATGTGTCCTGCGTTTTACGCGTCGGTCTGGGCATTCGTCGCTGTTTTTTGTTAAGTCCATTTCTTTTCATCAACATCCTGGAAAGAATGCTATAACTCTTTTGTTTTCACGAATATCGTGGAAAAGCGAAAAGTTGACATTTTTTCTATATGTGTTTTCAATGACTTACAGAATGTCAGCCTCATTTTTTAGTCCCCTTTTTTTTCTGACCCCACGCCAGCGAGAAATCGACTAAATGTTTTAATTTCAATGACATCCATTTTTGCGAGATTTTCGCGATTCATTGCTAACCCTTTTCGTTTCTGAAACATCGTGGAAAGTCGCGCCTCCTTTTTCTCCCCGCCTCCCTGATTTAAAGCTAACTCTCTTTATTTTAGTGAGATAAAGACTTAAGACATTTTTACTCTAAACAGCTAACTCCTTTTGTTTCTGAAACATCGTGGAAAGCCGCGGCGACCGGGCCCGCGGACCAGCGGATCATTTTCGATTTTCGATTGCCGATTTTCGATTTCTGATTTGCAACTTTCCTCCTTCCCACCGGGCGACCCAGTGGGGGGGCACGGTCCGCCTCCTCCCTCACAGTCTAGCCTAACAAAGAGCCCAGGTGTTATGTCAAGAGAATTCTGCGTCGTTTTTCCTACCGGTAGGAAAGAATCTTACCCATCGGCTTCACTTTTCCTACCGGCAGGAAAAACCGGAGTTGCGGGTTTGCGACATTCCGCCTCGTCCGATAATGGAGTTTGTGGCCGGGGAAGATTTCCTGGACCAGCGATACGATGTGGCCCGCACACCTATACTCACCAGGGGACCTCCTTCCTCGTCCGAGCGTGTTTTCGACTTACGATTCGATAGACGCCCGCGCCCAGCTTGCCCTTCCTGATCGTATCGTGTCAACTAAATAGTTGACAGATTGAGCCTTTTGGCTTAAAGTGCACAGATGGTTGGCAGCTTTCGCCAGAAAGGGCTGGAAGAGATCTACCTCACCGGCAAGACACGCCGGATGGGCGCGCCCTATCTCAGGAAGTGCGTTCGTATTCTTCAGGCACTGGAGGTGGCCAAGCAGCCCGAGGAAATGAACCTGGCCGGGTACCGGTTCCACCGCCTGCATGGCAGCCCGCAGCGATGGTCAGTGCGGGTCACCGGTAACTACCGCATCACCTTTGCTTGGTCAGGCGAAAACGCCGAGGCCGTCGACTTTGAAGACTATCATTAGGGAGGAAACGATGGATCGCAAGAACGGATTGCCACCCGTACATCCAGGGGAGATTCTCAGGGAAGACATTCTTCCCGAGGTCGGACTGTCCGTCACGGCCACCGCAAAAGCGCTGGGCGTGTCGCGCCAAATGGTCCATGACATCTTAGCCGAGCGAAGGCCTCTGTCTGCGATCATGTGCCTGAAGATTTCCCGCCTGCTGGGCAGCACCCCCGAATTCTGGATGCGCTTGCAAGCAGAGTATGACCTGAAGAAGGCGGCCCAAAACAAAAAGGTCATGGAACGCGTCGCGCAGATCGTACCGGTGCAGCCACCAGCAGAGGCCCATACCTGACGGTAAGTCGTCTCACCTGTACAGAACCCGTTCCCAAGGAGGTTTCCCATTCATGCCCCATCGCTTGAACCGCCGCAGGTTTTTGAAGCAAAGCGCCGCATCGTTGCTCGCCGCCTCGGCGTGGCCTGCGCCGATACCCGCCGCCCCGCCGCCGGATTCCAAATCCGACCGTGAGTGGCGCGTTTACGGTGGCAATCCGGCCGGAACGAAGTATTCGCCCCTCGACCAAATCAATCGTTCCAATGTGCGCAAACTTCAGGTTGCCTGGACGTATCACACCGGGGACAGCCGGCTGAAACCCGCCACCACCATCGAGTGCAATCCCTTGGTGGTGCACGGTGTAATGTACCTCACCACCGCGCAACTGAAGCTCTGCGCGCTGGAGGCGGCCACGGGAAAACTCCTATGGCAATACGATCCGTTCGAAGGCGTCGATGAGGACATCCCGCGTGGAGTGAACCGCGGCGTCGCCTACTGGGAAGACGGCAACGACCAGCGTATCTTCTTCGTCGCGCGCGCTCACTTGTGCGCGTTCGACGCCAAGACCGGCAAGCTCCTTCGTGATTTCGGCCAAGGCGGCAGCGTGGATTTGAGACGCGGCCTGGGTCGCGACATCGGCGGTCTCGAGTATGATGTGACTTCGCCCGGCATCGTTTACAAAAACCTGATCATCCTGGGCTCGATGTGTGGAGAAGGCCCGGAACCCGCGGCGCCCGGCCACATTCGTGCCTTCGACGTGCGCACCGGCGTGATGGCGTGGATTTTTCACACCCTTCCCCGCCCCGGCGAGGTCGGCAACGAGGCCTGGCAAGGTGATTCCTGGCGCACCACGGGCGGCGCCAACGACTGGGGGGGAATGACGCTGGATGAAAAGCGCGGTTGGGTGTTCGTTTCCACGGGTTCCGCGGCGTTCGATTTCTACGGTGGCCAGCGCCTGGGTTCCAACCTATTTGCCAATTGCATGATGGCGCTGGATGCCGCCACCGGCAAACGCATTTGGCACTACCAGGTGGTGCACCACGATTTGTGGGACCGGGACCTGCCCTGCCCTCCCTCCCTGGGAACGCTGAAGATCGGCGGCAAGCAGGTGGATGCTGCCGTGCAGCCCACCAAGTTCGGTCAGCTTTTCATCCTCGACCGCGCCACCGGCACGCCTCTATTCCCTGTTGAAGAGCGGCCCGTACCGCCCTCGGACATTCCCGGCGAACAAGCTTGGCCCACCCAGCAGCAAGTGCTGAAGCCGCCGCCCTACACGCGCCAGGCCTTCACCGAAGACGACATCACCAACCTCTCGCCGGAAGCGCACGCGTACATTTTGGAAACCTTCAAGAAATCGCGCAGTGGCACCTGGCAACCTCCGAGTTTGCAGGGAACCATCGTATTTCCGGGGTTTGACGGCGGCTCGAATTGGGGCGGCGGTTCGTTCGATCCCACCACCGGGTGGTATTACATCAACTCTCACGATGAGCCGTGGATCATGACCCTGGTACCCGCCCCGGACGGCGCCGGCTATCCTTACACGCACACCGGCTACAATCACTTTGTCGATCAGGAAGGGTATGCGGCCATCAAGCCACCCTGGGGACAGCTCACCGCGTTCGATTTGAACCGGGGAGAAATCGCTTGGCAGGTGGTGCTGGGCGAGTTCAAAGAATTGACGGCGCGCGGCATCCCGCCCACCGGCACGCAGAACATCGGCGGTTCCATCGTCACGGCCGGCGGGATCGTATTTATCGGTTCAACCCAGGATGAAATGTTCCGCGCGTTCGACAAAACCAACGGCAAACTTTTGTGGGAAACCAAACTCCCCGCCGGCGGGTACGCGACCCCCTGTACTTACGAAGCTGGGGGCAAGCAATACGTGGTCATCGCCGCGGGCGGCGGGGGCAAGATGCGCACAGCCTCGGGAGATGCCTATGTGGCCTTCGCTTTGCCGTGAGCAGTTTGCAGCGTACGTGGCACGGGCGTCCCGCCCGTGGTCGGTCACGGCCAAGATGGCCGTGCCACAATCGTAGGGGCACGCCATGGCGTGCCCTTACAACGAAGCCACGGATTTGTTATCGAAGACAAAATTGGTAGCCTCCCTAACGAACTTCCAAGGGCTTCGCGCCTCGGTCATAGCACTCACTGTCCTCGCGCTTACGTGGGGTGGGGTATTGCGCGCTCAAGACAAGCCCTCCGCGCCGCCGGCCGCGAAAACACAGCCCCTTCCTTTCAGCCATAAGCTGCACACGCAATTCGTGCAGGAGTGCCAGGATTGTCACCAGGTTTCCTCCGACGGCTGGACTATGTGCTATCCCTCGGAGGAAAAATGCATGGCGTGCCACACCACCATCAAGGCGGACAGCCCCGCCATCGAGAAGCTGGCCGATTACGCTGCGCAGAAAAAACCCGTGCCCTGGGTGCGCATTTACCAAGTGCCCGACTACGTTTACTTTTCCCACCGCACTCATGTGAAAAAGGCGAAACTCGATTGTGAAACCTGCCACGGCCCCGTCCGCGAACGGGAGGCGCTATCCAAAGAGAAGCCCACATCCATGGCTGCCTGCATCAGTTGTCACAAGGAAAAAGGCGCCGGGACCGGCTGCCGCACTTGTCATGATACGATTTAATTGCGGAGAGAGCCGAATTCAGGAGTCGGGAGTCAGGAGTCAGGAGAAAAACCTCATCTGACGGCTGGCGCCATCTCACTTCAAACTTCTGACTCCTGTCTTCTGAATTCTTTGCGCTGGTTTTGAGAATCTCACCGTGGCGCGTAATTCTTGGTCTCTCCGTTCCGGCTATTGGTCACGGTGAACCCGCCATCGAGATCGGCGGAGACCTTGATCCAGCTTACGCCTGCGTCCTGGTCCACATTGACGATGAAAGGCTCCCGCGTGTTATTTTCCGGGCCCGCATTCTGGGCATAGTGCAATTGCCAGACGTCCTCAATGCCCGGGGAAGTGCGAATGGTTTGCATCGCCTCGAGCGAGCCGCCTTTTGTGGCGCCGTTATTGGTAATGGCCACCCGCGGGTGGAGCGCATCGACAATGGCCGGCGAGTTCGATTCATCGAGGCCGTGGTGGGTGCTGAGGTAAACGTCCACCGTCCCCAGTTTGTTGATCGGGCAGACAAGCGCCAACTCCTTATTCCAGGTGAGGTCGCCGAGATCGATCATGCGAAATTTGCCAAAGGTAATCAGCATACCAATCGACTGGGCGTTTTCCGAAGGATCAACCGCCCGCAGTTTGCTGGCCGCGCAAAATGGATTCGGTTCACCGGCTCCCGCCAGCGGCCGCTGAATTCCCTGCCCGGTTGAGGCCACAACACGCACGTTGATCCCCTCGACGGGAATCTGGTCTCCCGCCCTGACGATCAGGTGGGACGCGCGGTCTCTTTCGTGCACGTAAGCGCGGAAAAGGTCGTCAGCTTCTTTCCCGGTTTCCACGCTTCGCCCGTGATCCACATAGGTGCCCACGGGAATGCGCGCGGCGAGTTGCGGCACGCCGCCCACATGGTCCATGTGGTAATGGGTGATAACCACGTAGTCGAGGCGCGTGACGCCTGCCGCCTTGGCGACGGTCACGATGCGCTCCGCGTCGCGGCCGTTGAACCCCGGCCAGCCCGTATCCACCAGCATCGACTTACCGGAAGGGGTGACGAAGAGTGTGGATTGTCCGCCTTCTACGTCAATGAAGTACACGTCGAGGGTGCCCGCCGCCCGCAGCGGCGCGCTAAGAAATGCCAGGAAAGCAATCAGGAGGAGTTTTCGCATGGAGGGCATCCTAACACAAATTGTTGGATGAGAGGATCCCGGTAAGGGCTTTAATCGGGTACGGCGAGAGTTATATGGTCTCCGCTTTAATCCTGCGTCTGCCCGGCGTTGCCGGACCGGCCGCGCAGGAAACGGTCCATTTGCTCGATGAGCCGGTCCAAGGCAGCCTGGGTCAGGAGTTGACGGTCGCCGAGCTTGACAACGATCCCGGCCAGGGCTTCAAGCTGGGCGTCGATCCGAGCGTGGCGCTCTTCGTCCAGCCGCTCGTGCCGGTCGAGCAATTGAGCCTCGACGGTAAGGGCGTCCTCGAGTTTCCTGAACCTTTCTTCCGTGGTCATTTAAAACCCTCGGCGTCAGTATACCGGAAGCCACTGGCAGCGTCCAACTTTGCCAGGCGATTGGGAACGGCATTAGTCAGAGACTGGGTCAATCGTAAGGTGCTGGCTCGCATCCCAGCCTGCGTAATAAAGCTCGACCTTAAGCTCCGGCCGCTCCTTGGCAAGCGCTGCCCGGGCCCGCCGCAGGTCTTCTTCCTGGCGCTGGCGCGGCTCCGTGGCAGAATGCAGGTGATGGGGCAATTCCTTGTACCAGCCGCAATCCTGGTGCTGAATCAGAATCATACGCTTCAGGTCATGCGCGTCCACCAGGAAACGGAACCACTTCCAGCCCGCCCAGGAAAACTTCGGCAAGTATTCCACCAGCGTCAGGCATTGCGGGCCGCCGGGCAGGACCAGGAGGTCGTAGTTCTCATCGAGGTTCAACTGGCGATTCAGGAATTCATAAAACCCGGCTTGGAAGCGGTGGTCACTGCAATGGATGGCCAGCACTTCGGCGTCCGTCTCGTGCACGGTGGAGGAAAGCTGAATGCTCGGCATAAATCCTGTCTCCTGGTCGGTTACTTCTTATCTGGATTTTCTTCCGCCTTAGCCGCGGCCGGCTTCAGCGTCGCCGCCAACTTCTCATCCAGGCCGAGTTGCGCGAGCACCGTAGGAATATCCAGTCCTAGCGCCTGGAGCTGCTGGAGCAAGCCAAAAACCAGGGCCGGCCCCGTTTGCGCGATGCGCCCGATTCCGCCCGTGCCGCCCGCCGCCCCGTTGCCCTGCTCAATGACCACCACTTTATCAATGTTGCCGAGCGGGGCCGCCACGGCGCCAAATATACCCGCCGAGGCTTGCAGCACGCTGGGCAGCTTCTCGAGCAGCGTCTGCAACTTCGCCGCGTCGTTGAACTGCCGCCACGCTTCGGCTTTCTTCAGGATGGCCTGCGCTTCCGCCACGCCTTGCGCTTCAATGGCGCGCGCTTGCGCCAAGCCGATGGCTTCGACCTTCGACGCTTCCGCGCGGCCTTCCGCTTCCACCGCCGCCGCGCGGCCCAGCCCTTCCTGTTTTAACTTCTCCTGCTGCGCTTCGGCCAGGGCAATCTGGGCGGACTTCTGGCCTTCGGCTTCCAGGATCGCCGCCTGCTTCTTGGCTTCGGCGCGCACAATGGCCGCTTGCCGCTCGGCCTCCGCCGGCTTGATCACCGTGGCCTCAAGCTCTTGCTGCTTGCGCAGGACTTCCTGCTCCTGGACGGCAATCTGTTCCTGGGTGCGGGTCTTCTCCACGCGAACTTCTTCCGCCACCACCGCCTGCTTCGCCTTCGCCTCCGACAGAGGTCCGGCCTGCGCGGACTTGGCCTTCTCCATTTCAATTTCGGCCTGGTACTGTGCCTGCCTCACCTGGAACTCACGATTCGCGCTGGAAATGTTGGCGTCCGCGTCGAACTTCGCCTTCTCGCCTTCCTGCATCGCCATCGCGGACTTGATCTTGGCGTCGCGCGTGGCCTCCGCCTCACCAATCGTCCCGTCGCGTTTCACTTCCGCGGTGCGCTTCTTGCCCAGCGCGTCGAGATAGCCCTCTTCGTCGCTGATATCCTGGATGGTGAGCACGTCCACGCCAATGCCCATGCGCTCCAGGTCGAGCGCCGCTTCCGAGGTGAGCTTCTGGGCAAAGCTGGCGCGGTCGCTGTTGACCTCCTCCACGGTCAGCGTGCCGAGAATCGAGCGCAGATGGCCTTCCAGGGTTTGGAAGATCACCTTCTGGATCGTGTCATGCGTCATGCCCAGGAAGCGCTCCGCCGCGGCGGACAGCGAGATGTCATCCCCCTTGATCTTTACGTTGGCCACGGCCTTCACGGAAATCGGCACGCCCTTCAGGGTGTAAGCGCGCTTGATTTCGAGAGGAATCGTGAAGACGTTGAGCGACAGGTAATCCACTTGCTCCAGCAACGGCCAGCGAAACGCCGCGCCGCCCCGCACCATGCGATAGCCAATGATGCGGCCGTCGGGCATCTTGTGGTGGCGGCCACTGAAGATCGCCACCGCGTTGGGCGGCACCTTGATGTAGTTCTTGGCGAATCGGGAAATCGCCAGCAGCAGCACGATGGCGGCAGCAGCAGCCAAACCGATGATAAACGGCGAAACGTTCATGATCATTCTCCTGTATCCGGTGAAAAATGACGAGTGACGAGCCAGTAAGGACCGAAAGATCGAAACTCGAAATTCGAAAATCGAAACTCGGAAGTCGCGGCAAGTTTCGAATTTCGAGTTTCGATTTTCGCGTTTCGATTCTCGTTTTTCGGCCGTTCATCACTGGCCACGGCCTCGCTACTCAGCGCGACTCACCAAAACGACATCCCCGACGATGGAGCCTATTCTTACTAAAGTGTTGACTGGAATCTCCTCGTTACCCGCCGCGCGGGCCACCTTTTCCACCACCGTGTCACCCAACGTGCAGCGCACCTGGCCCACTCCTCCCTTGGGAATGGCGACGCTCACCTGCGCCATGTTTCCCACCAAGTCACTCGTCCGCACATGGCTGGAGGCTTGCTGGCTGTAAAGAAAACTGGCGAAAGCGTAAATCACTCCCGCGAACAGCGCGCCGCCCCCAAAACCCATTGCCGTGCTCACCCCTACCCCGTATCCGGCGTGAATGCCGATGGCGCCGAAACTTCCAAACGCGGTAACGAAGACGCTCAGAATGCGGCTGCTCAGAAGGCTGGGGCCCGCGCCGTGGCCGTCGGCGTCGTGTCCAAAGTCGCCATGGTCGAACACGTCACCCAGGATGGAACTGGCAATCACAAAAACAAAGCCGAATACCGCTATGGCCAGGAAAGTGACAAACGCCGATGTGTTCGCCAAAAGAATCATGCCGGTGGCCTCTGCATAAGGAGAGCGCTCTACACCTCGCGAGGAATCGTCGGGGCGCGGACGGTCTCTCGTAGTGACGGCTACTTTAAGGCCGGGCCGCGGCGAAGTCAAGGCGGGCTGGCTCGCCGAAGGGATTTCTGTCTGAGGGGATTCAAGGCACGAAGTACATGACCCAACCGAGCACTACCGCCACGCCCACAAAGGCCGCAAATACCTTGGCGCCGTACACAAGCCGTTCGCGTGGCGTGTTCTTGCTCAGGACTCCGAACACAACGGAGACGAGAAAGGAGAAGAGGATCATCGCGGGAAAATGGGGAACAGCCATTTTAAGTCCTAGTGACGAGTGACAAGTGACGAGCAGCCGAAAAGCGAAAATCGAAACTCGAAATTCGAAACTCGCCACGATTTTCGAATTTCGAGTTTCGAACTTCGGCCCTTACCGACTCGCCGCTCGTCATTGCCCTTAGGGCTTGCGCCCCATGGCAATGTCGTACGTATCTAGAATCGAAAGTGTGTTCAACATGCCGGCCGACACCAGATAGGCGGTGCCGAAGTCGGCGCTTACAAACAGCGGATTGCCTCCCGCGTAGCCGAAAAAGCGCGCCACCGGCATGGCCAGGCCCACGCACAACTCGCCGAAATAACCGAGTGTTTGGAGATAAGAATCTGAACCGGTAGTGAAAAACTCACCCTGCATGGCAATGCCCATCACGAACATCGTCATAATCGCGGAAAACAGGATCAGCGCGCGCCCTTTGCGTCCGAGCAGAAAGTGCCCCAGGCCCGGGACGACCCACGCCGCTACGCACAACCACACCAAGGTGGCCAGCTTGGGCTGAGCCTGCGCGAGAGTCTTCTCTTGCACAACTTTGTTTGCCATAATTCGGAACTCGGAAGAAAGATTCAGAATTGGGAATTCAGAATTCAGAATCTAAAGCCTGGTCCCTAATTCCTCAATCCTCCTCCGCGTCTTCCAACCTAACACACCTTATCAAGGCGCGGCAAGGATGGGTACAATCTCCTTTTGGATTTCCCCGGTCACCGCAGCGTCGCGGGCGCCGGTGAACACATTCACTTCGCTCCGGATCCCGAATTCGTGCAAGTAAATTCCGGGCTCGATGGAGAAGCAGGTACGGGGGATGATCCGGCGCTCGTCGTGCGTTTCGAAATTATCCATATTGGCGCCGTTGCCGTGCACGTCTTCGCCAATCGAGTGGCCGGTGCGATGCACGAAGAAAGTGGCGTACCCGTTCCGGTCAATGACCGCGCGCGCCGCGTCATCAACCTCGTAACCATAGAGGATGCGCCCGGCTTGCAAGGATTTCTGCACCAAGCTGATGGCCGTGTCGCGCGCCTCGCGGACCACGTCAAAAACCTTGCTGTACTGCTCCGGGACCTTCTCGCCCACGTATCCCATCCAGGTGATATCGAAATAGACGGCGCCGGGCTTATTCTGCTTGCCCCACACATCCAACAAGACAAGGTCGCCGGCATGAATGGGGAGCGACGCCTCCCGTGACGGCGAGTAGTGGGGATTGGCGGTGTTGGCATTCACCGCCACGCAGGGAGGTTCGTCCGCGACGAGGCCGTTCGCCGCAAAGACCCGCACCATTTCCTGCTGCACATCGTATTCGCTGATTTCCTTGGCGGCTCCCACCGCCGCGCCAATGGCCGCGAACGCCGTCCGCACCGCCTCATGCACCACCACGCCGGCGGCCAGGTGCGACTGCCATTGCTCCTCTGACCAGCTCGCCTCAAACTGCTGCACCAGGTCCGCCGAGGAAACTACTTCCACCCCGCAGCTCTTCACCAATTCCACCGTGCCAGCGTCCACCAGCCCCACGTAAGGGATGTTGTTCAGGGCCGAGTATTGCATGGCCACGCGCTCTTTCCTGTGCAGCAGCCGGCTGAGCCCTTCGCGTTGCTCGCGCCAGGAAGAATATCGCTCCTCCGTGCCCGGTAAACCGTCCAGGTTGTAGGCCTCGATCCGGTGCACCAGCTTCCCCGGCTCCCCTTCTTTGGGAATAATGTAATACCAACGACGAGTACACATCACGGGGTTAATATTGAGCACGCGATAGGCAATGGGATCGCGCCGGTGGTGGTCATAGAACAGCCAGCCGTCAAGATTGGCTTCGCGCAACGCAGTTTGAATTGCCTCGAGATTCATACGGACATCCTCCTTTGTGGCTACCGACCCACGCAAACCCCCGCAGGTGTAGCGCGGACCTGTTCTCTCGGTCCACGGTTCGTCCCTTATGGGCAGGGAAAAGCCGCGGACCTACAGAACAGGTCCGCGCTACCCTTCTTGCGCCTGTCCTTCCCCGGGTTTGAAAGCCTTATTGTAAATCACCATCAGCACCGCTCCCACCAGTCCCACTGCCGTCACCACCCACCACATCTGCTGGGGCCGGTGCAGAACGTCGCCGAATTCATGGAGGAGGTATCCGCCCAAGGGACCGGCGATGAAATACCCGATGGCGATGGGCAGAAAAGCATAACCCATATAGACCCCCTGCTGGCCGGAGGGCGCAAGCCGCGAGATGTACTCGTAGTACCGCGCCGATTGGGTAATTTCGCCAAGTGCCAGCACGATCAGCGCCGCCACCAGTCCCAGAGTGGAGGGATGGATGGCCAGGAACAACCACGACAGGCTCGAGATGACCAGCCCCAGCGTCATCGCCGGAAAGGCAGGAATCTTGCGGGTCAAATAGCTCACCAAGATCTGAAAACAGATCACGGTGAGCGCGTCGATCGATAGCAGCAGATCGACGTCGGCATTGGGATCCACGTAACCCCGTAAAAACAGCGGTGCAGAGATAAATTCCTGCCAAAACACGATGTAGAAGCTCGAAAATATCAGCAAGAACAGAACGAAGCGGAAGTTCCCCAGCACCACAAACATGTTCTTGATGGCATGCGCCACGCTCGCCACCTTCTGTTCCCCTGCCCGCGCCGGCTCGCGAAAAAACACCAGTGTGACCAGGAACATCAGGAACACACTCAGGGCGGAAACGCGAAAGACGTTTTCTATACCCCACCCCAATTGCTTGCGCACCAGCCACGCCATCACCGGGCCCAACGTGCCACCGATATTGACAATCGTGTAATAAATTGAATAGCCGACGGAGCGCACGTTTTCCGCCGAAGCGCGCGCCGTCGTTCCCGCCACGCAGGGCTTGACCACCGCCGGTCCGAGCGCCGGAATCATCAGAATGCAAAACACCAGCCACTTGTCACCGAGGGCCTGGCGCGTCGCGTGCATCCAGGGCGCCGAAAGGGAACCTAACAGAAAATAACCGACCGTCATGACAAGATATGCAAACATCAGGGAGCGGCGAAAACCGAAACGGTCCGCAAGCGTCCCCCCCAGCACCGGTAGCAGCCAGACCACAAATCCGAATGTCCCCATCATCCAGCCGGTGACTTCTTTCGAAAAACGCAGTTGCTCGCTCAGATAGATAGCCAGCACGGCGGTGGCGCCGTAGTATGCCAGGCGCTCGAATAATTCCGTGAAATTCGCCACCCAAAAGGCGCGCTCGAATCCCGTGCGAACTTCTGCCAGTCGCTGCGCGAAGCTCAAGGTTTCCACTCCTCACCGTGGGGATTCGAAACTCGAAACTCGAAATTCGAAACTGGGGCGATCAGCGAATTTCGATTTTCGAGTTTCGCTTTTCGGTCCACCCCTGCCGGGGTCGAAGCAAGAGTTCTAATTCCCGCGATCGTTTCTTCCGCCGAGCGCCCGGTCACGCGCAGCAGCTTGCACCGCGCCTTTTGGCCGGAAAGAATCACCACGCACGCCTGGGGCAGGCGTAACGCTCGGGCGAAAAAACGAACGCAGGCTTCATTCGCCTGACCCTCCGTCGCGGGAGCGTGCAACTCCAGGCGCAGGTCTCCCGAGGCGTCCACAGTTAAACGCTCGCGCGTGGCGCGAGGCTTCACGCGCAGCCAGAAGCTTACGTTTTCGCGTTCAACCCTGAATTCAGGCACTTCATGCCCTCTCACCAAAAATCGCGGTCCCAACTCGAATGATTGTCGCACCTTCTTCGATGGCGACTTCGAAATCGTGGCTCATGCCCATGGAAAGCTCGCGCATGGAGACGCTGGGCAGTTTCCGCGCCTCGATCTCGCCAGCCAGGGCGCGCAGTTGACGAAAGTAAGGCCGCACGTCTTCCGGATTCTCCAGGAAGGGCGGGATCACCATCAAGCCGCGTAGTTCGAGAGTCTCCATTGGCGCGATCTGCTCCGCCAGGGCCGCCACTTCCCCGGCTCGAATGCCCGCCTTGGAGATTTCCCCCCCCAAATTCACTTCGATCAGCACCGGTAGGGGCGCGCCACCGGGGGCAGCCGCCTGCGCAAGTTTTTCGGCCAGACGCAGCGAATCGAGCGAATGCACCCAATGGAAAAGTTCTCGCGCCACCCGCGCCTTGTTGGACTGAAGATGCCCCACCAAGTGCCAGGTTGCGGGCAAATCGGCAAGCGCGAGGCGCTTGGACATCGCTTCCTGCACGCGGTTTTCGCCAAAATCCCGCAGTCCCGCCGCAAATGCCACGCGGATCACTTCGGGCGGGTGCGTTTTCGAAACTGCCACCAATCGTACGTCCTCACGGCGGCGTCCGCTGCGCCGGCAGGCATTGGCGATTCGCTCTTCCACCTTCGCGATGTTCTCAGGAATGTTCGCGATCATCTCTCCCGGCAGACTCGAGCGCGGCGGAGTCCCGCGCAGATTTTTCGGACTTGGCAAATCGAAACCGTGTCATTCTACCACTGCCTGCCCCGCGGAGGGCGGCTTGTTACGGTCAAGGGCGGGTGTTAGGATGCAAAATCGGGAAAGACGAAATTCGAAAATCGAAACTCGAAAATCGCCGCGAGTTTCGTATTTCGATTTTCGAATTTCCTTTTCGTCCCATGAGGGAGGGAACTAACGTTTCTAGCAACCATGAAACCTGGCCTTTTCATAACCTTTGAGGGTCTCGACGGCGCCGGCAAGAGCACGCAACTACGCCGCGCGGTTCAGTACCTGCGCGAGTGCGGTCATCGAGTGCGGGTGACGCGCGAGCCCGGTGGAACGCGTACGGGGGAGCGCATCCGCGACATCCTGCTGGCGTCGAAAACTGGAAAGCTTGCCCCGTTGGCCGAGTTGGCGCTGATGTACGCGGCGCGTGCCCAACTGCTGGAAGAGGTGGTACGTCCGGCGCTGGCCCGCGGCGAGGTGGTGGTGAGCGACCGCTACAATACCGCGTCGTTTGCCTATCAGGGTTACGGGCGCGAGTTGGGCACGGCCACCGTACGTGCCTTTGACCGCGTCATTTGCGGCAAGACCCAGCCGGACCTGACCATCATTCTCGACCTTGATCCGCAGCACGCGCGGGGACGCGCGCGGGGGCGGGATACGCGGCGGCAATACCGCCTTGACCGCATCGAAGCGCAAGGGTTAGCCTTTCATCAGCGCGTGCGGGCCGGGTACCTGGCCCTCGCGCGCGTCGCGCCGGGGCGTATCAAGGTGGTGCGCGCTGATCAGTCGATCGACGAGATACAACACCAAGTTCGCGCGCTGATTGACGAGCTTTTGGCACGCAAGGTCCGCGGATCGAAAATCGAAACTCGAAACTCGAAAATCGTAGATCGCGACAGGTTTTGAGTTTCGAGTTTCGAGTTTCCAGTTTCGAGTTTCTATAGACATGGGCTTCGATTCCTTTCTGGGCAATCCGCAGGCGGTAGCGACCGTGCGCGAAATGCTGGCGACCGGACGCGTGCCGGGGGCCTTGCTTTTTGCCGGCCCTGAGGGCGTGGGCAAGAAAACGCTGGCCCTGATGCTGGCCAAGGCGTTGGTGTGCGAGCGCGGCGCTGCGGACTTCTGCGACCAGTGCGCGCGCTGCCGCAAGGCGGAGCAGATGTTTTCGACCGCGCGGGAAGACTTGGCGCGGCGCCGCGAAAGCAAGGACGCCGGACGCCGGGTTGAAGGCCTGGTTTACCTTGATCTCCAGATCATCGAGCCGCTGACGAAATTTATCCTCACCGAGCAAGTCCGCCAGTTGCGCGCCATCGCTTATACGCGGCCGTTCGAGTTCCCTCGCCGCATCTTTATTCTCGACGAAGCCCAGACGGTTCATTGGCAGGCGGTCGACCTGCTGCTCAAAGTGCTGGAGGAACCCCCGGAGACGACCAGTTTCATCCTGATTTGCCCGAACGCCTTCGAACTGCGCTCCACCATCCGATCGCGTTGCACGCGCGTCGCCTTCCAACCCGTGGACCAAGCCCTGATCCAGGACCTCGTGGCACGCGAGAGGAAACTCACCGAGCCCCAAAAGGTGCTGGCCGCGCGCGTGGCCGCGGGAAGCGTCGCCCGGGCACGGGCCTTCGACCCGGCCGAGTACGAGCGCCGCCGCCAGCCTTGGCTGGAATTTCTGGAAGCCATGGCGAACCGCCGCGCTCCCGGCGCACCGGCGGACTGGCGGTTAGTGTTTGACTCCGCCCGCGCCCTGGCCGAGAATCGCGACGATTTCGAAGGGACGCTGAAAATCGGCTATTCCCTGCTCGCCGATCTTCTGCACATCTTGCTGGACCCGGCGGCCAACGCGGTGGTGAATGTTGACTTGACGGCACGCCTCCAGGATTGGGCGCCCAAGCTGACCCTCGGCGGAATCGAGAAACTCAAAGCCGGCCTCGATCAGGCTTACCGCTTACAGATTCGCAACGTCAATCCCCAACTCGGATTTGAGACGCTGGGCATCGACGTTCGATCGTCGCTTGCCGATTGACGAGGGTCGAGCGAAGAGGTTTTTCAATCGACCCTCGGCCACCGGCAATCGAAAATTCGGTGCACGGGCAACGACCAACCACCACCCGCCATCCAATTCTATGAATCCCGATCGGCCAGCGCTCTTGGTTCGAGGACCTATCTGCATCGTGCCATCCCGTGTAAAACGATTGCGGGCGGTGTTTGCCTATGTTACTATGCATTCCATTCGCGGCGGTCTTCCGAGCAAGGTCATTATTTTATTGGCCGTATGAAACCGAGACGCCTCGTGAAGCGTCTTTGGGAAGCAGAGACGACGCGCGCTTTTCACCGGGATAAACTCGAATCTGTGCCCGTCCGGTCGGGCTGGAGGAGTAGACCAACATGAATCGACGACTGATCCGTCCCACCCTGTCCGATGTGCAGGACCAACTGGGCGCGCGCATGCAGCGCAAGAAACCCGCTCCCCCCGAGCAAACCAACGCGGAGAATTTCTATTATCTGAAGCAGATGCAAGGCCGCACGCCCATGGTCGTGGTCCTGGACCAGGGGGAAACCATCCGTGGGGTGATCGAATGGTATGACAAGAATTGCATCAAGGTGCATCGGGCGAACGAACCCAACCTCCTGATCATGAAATCATGCATTCGCTTTATGTATAAAGATGGCGAATCGCGAAATGGGGCAATCCCCGAACCGGACAATCAACCACCGCCCGACGTAGATTGAATTGTCTTCGGATTCACGTGGTGTTTGCATCTAATCTGCCCAGGCAAGAAGAGCGACGGTGGGGTCATGAGAATCCCTCGACGCGCAAGGCCCGTGACCCTGTCAGGCGCAGTTGCCACCTGAGAGGGAGGTTCCCAAATCCGCCCATCCCCCGGGTGCTGTCCTAATTTGAACGTAGCGCCGCCATCTCCGATTTCTGGAGTCCGATGGGCTCCATCGGGGTCCGCAGATCGGACCTGGCGGCTCAATGCCGGCGGGAAGGCGGCGTTACATCTGAAATTAGCAAAGCGTCCATCCCCCGGCTCTTGACAGCCTGCCGGGGCTCACCTAGCATGAATTTGTGCCAGGATTATCCATAACGGACTCCATCGTGAAGGCACTCACCTTTTCTTACTTCGATCGGCTAGCGGTTCGACGCCCGGTGCGCTGTTTACGAACCATGCGACGCGCCAGTGGGCGGCTGGCGTTGGTGATTTCCGCCCTTCTCTTGCTCGCGTGCGCAGCTCTGGCGCAACAGGAAGAAAAGCCCAAGATCCCGGGGCTTGACAAGATCATCGCCGCCAATGAGCATTTGATGTTTACCGGTACCGTTAAGATGGTAGACGAGAAACATAGTGTCATGAGTATTGATGCCGAGGGAGGAACCACGGAAATCTTCCCCATCAAGCACAGCACCCATGTCCTCACCGCCGACGGTTTTAGGAAAAAGCTGGACGTCCTCTCTCCCGGTACCCGTGTCATCGTCTATTACGACCAACGCGCCGACCGCCGCACGGTAACGCGCATCGAACTGTTTGCCAGTGAATCCAAGAAGAAGGAACCGCCCTCCTAGCTCCGTCGCGGCGACGGGGCGGCGGATTCCCGCGGGATTACTATGCGCATCGGCATCACCTGCTATCCCACCTACGGTGGAAGTGGCGTCGTGGCTACCGAGCTCGGCATCGAACTGGCCGCGCGCGGGCACGACATCCACTTCATCAGCTATGCCATGCCCGTGCGCATCACCGAAGCCTCCGGCCGCATCCACTTTCATGAAGTGGAGATGCTGAATTATCCCCTCTTCGACCACCCGCCTTACACCCTGGCGCTCGCCACCGCCATGGCCAACGTGGCCGTAAACGAATCCCTCGACCTGCTGCACGTGCATTATGCAATTCCCCATTCGGTCAGCGCCTACCTGGCGCGAGCCATGCTGAAACCACGCCGCCTTCCCTTCGTCACCACGCTGCACGGCACCGATATCACGCTGGTGGGCCAGGATCGCTCTTATCTCCCCATTACCCGTTTTTCCATCGAGGAGAGCGACGGGGTCACGGCCATCTCCGAATACCTGCGGGAGGTCACCCTGCGCGAATTTGACATCCACCGCCCCGTCGAGGTCATTCCCAACTTCGTCAACTGCGAGGTTTTTCGCCCCGCCAATGGCCGCTGCCGGCGCGAGGAATTCGCACCGCAAGGGGAGAAGATTCTGGTCCACCTGTCGAATTTCCGGCCCGTCAAGCGCGTGCCTGACGTCATTGAAATCTTTGCGCTGGTGCGCCGGGAAATCCCCGCCAAGCTTTTGATGATTGGCGACGGGCCGGACCGCACCGTGGCCGAATGGATGGCTCGCGAAAAGAAGCTCACTCCCGATGTGATCTTCCTCGGCAAGCAAAATCAAGTGCAGGACCTGCTCGCCTGCGCCGACGTGCTGCTGCTGCCCAGCGACATCGAATCGTTCGGATTGGCAGCGCTGGAAGGAATGGCGTCCGGAGTCCCCGCCGTTTGCTCCCGCGTGGGCGGCGTGCCGGAAGTTCTGCGCGATGGCGTGGAGGGGTTTTTGGTCGAGCCGCGCGACGTTCACACCATGGCGGCGCGGGCGCTCGAAATCCTGTCCCACCCGGAACGGCAAGCGGAGATGGCACGCGCCGCCCGCCAGCGCGCCCTCCGCTGCTTTTGCAGCAACAACATCATCCCCCTTTACGAAGACCTTTACCGGCGGGTCCTTGGGAATTCCTGAACGACCCCCGGCGGGCATCCGCCCTGGGATGATCACCGTCGACTCACCGAGCCAGCCGGAAGGTCCTTTTCGGGCCGACTCGGCCGTCCTGAAAACGCTTGACTCCCCGACTTTTATTGTTGAGGCCCATTTTCCGGCATCCTGCTAGTCGCCTCGTGGGGGATTGCTCTGGTACCCTTCTTCGGATTGCGGGGTTTCACTCAACTCATTTGCTGATTCTCAATACTTAGAGGGAATTGTTGAAATCCTCAGCGATAATGGTGGAAAGGGCAGGACAACTAGTTCCTCAATCCTGATCCCCCCGCCTTGCTCCTAACCCACGCTTTGGCAACAGTTTTGCCGTACCCAATTCTAGACGCTAGACGCTATCTCCCGGGTGGGGGTGATATCCCCATGTCGGCAATTCGGAGTCCTGGGGTCATTGAGACCCGAGGCGATACTCTCGATTCCCCCGGTGAAAGGGCCGCGATCCAGCGGTCAACAGGAAAACTAGACCTTGAAACCCTATCCATAGCGCCAGACCTGGAGCAGGGTCAGCGGCTATTACCGAGACTACAAGTCCCTTCCCACGAGCCTATTCACCAAAGCCTTCAAATCCAAAGTCGCCGTGCGAACCTGCGGCCTCGGGGGGAGGTATAACATGGTGCCCGTCCCCACCACGTGCCCGTTTTGCGCTTGTGGCTGCGGGTTTTACTTATTAGCAAACCAAGAAAGATTGGTGGGCGTCGCGCCGAGCGAAGCCCATCCGGTGTCCATGGGAAGGCTCTGCGCCAGGGGTTGGGGCGCCCATGAAGCTGCCTTGTGGGGTAGCCGGTTGAGCCAACCGCTGGTTAACCGCAACGGAAAGCTGGAGCCCGTTTCGTGGGCAGAGGCGCTCGACCACGTTGCCGGGCGCATTAAGGAATTGATCGAGGCGGGAAAGCCGGTGGGCGTTCTTGGTTCCGCCCGGGCAACCAACGAGGAGAACTACCTGGCCGGCAAGCTTGCCAGGGCTGGTTTCCACACCAACCACCTCGATTTTTCTTACCATTCCATCTGCGGCCCGCTACTGAAAGGTCTGGAAGAAGTATGCGGCGAATGCCCGCCTTCGATCAGTCTGAATGACGTCGAATCAAGCCAAACGATCTTGCTGATTGAAGGTGATTTGGCGAAGACTCACCCGCGGGCTGCCTCGGCGGTAATGGCCGCCGTAGAGAAAGGCGCCCACCTTATAACCATTGCCCACACTGCGACGCAGATGTCGCGCTTGGCTTCCCTGCCTTTGCCCGCCGTACCGGGTAATGAAGGTGAAGTGATCGATGGTCTGCTCGCCGCGGTCCTGCATTTCGGGCTGGAAGATCAAACATCGGTTAAGGTCCACTGCGAAGGGTTTCACACACTGCGGCGGGACCTCGAGGGCGCCAAGATAACCGCCGAGATGCGCCAAGCAGCGGAGTGGATCACGCGAGCCACGCGGGCGACATTCTTGATTCCCCCAGTAAGCGGGGAGGGCCCCCCGTCCCACCGAGAGAGCACCGCCCTTGCCACCTTGGCCGCCGTCACGGGACATCTGGGCAGGCCGGGTTCCGGGCTGTTGCCGCTTCTGGCGCGCTGCAATGTGCGCGGCGCCTGCGACATGGGAATCGTCCCGGATCGCCTCCCCGGTTACCGACCGTTGGCCGACAAAGAAGCTCGGCAACGACTGGAAGGTCTCTGGGGTAAGGACCTGCCCTCGACACCGGGTCTGGATGCCGAGAGTATGTTGCAATCCGTGAGCGCCTTGATTGTCTTGGCCGACGATCCGCCTGCGGTGCTGCCGAGCGGACAGCGGGCAAAGGCGGCCTTGGGGAAAGTCGAGTTCCTGGTGGTGTTGGATGCCTTCCTCACACCCACCGCGCAGATGGCCCACGTCGTCCTGCCGATGGCGAGCTTTGCCGAGACGGACGGAACCATCACTAACATGGAAGGTAGAGTCCAAAGGCTCCACGTAGCCACGGATCCTCCTGGTGAAGCTCGCCCCGGATGGCAGATTTTGGCGGAGCTTTGCGCGCGATTCGAATTGTGCACGGCATACCGCTCAGCTCTAGAGGTTCTTAACGAGGTGGGATGCGCTACGCCAAAATACCGCCCCGTGTGCCAAGGCGAGGACAAGTGGGGCGGGATCGGCATGGCAAGAGCCTCCAATGGCTGGAAATTCAGACTTCTTGCCGCAGAAGCGCCACGGGTGACCCTTGCTGACGGTCAGCATGTGCTGGTGCGGGATGGCGATTTTGACTGGGGCCGTGACCCACTCGTTGCCTTTTCGCCGACATTAAGTCGTGACTTTCAGTCAGAACGAAAGCTCTTTCCCAGTGGTTATGTCGAAATGTGCAAGCAGGATGCCGACGCGGTGGGCGTTCACCCCGGACGTCCGGTCAAATTGACCTCCGCTCAGGGGGAGGCGGTAATCCCCACTCGGGTCAGAGCCGATCTTAAGCCCGGCGTGCTGCTTGTGCCTTATGCTTTTCGCGATCATCTTGCCAACGTATTGGGAACACATAGTGTTACGGCCGTTAAGGTAGAACAGGCCTAAGAGGCCGACGATGGTCTTCACGATACCCAAAGAAGGCACCACCAAATGGCTGGAGAAGTTGCTGGAGGCGGGAGAGGTCATCGCTCCGGTTCGCGGCCCCTGCGGGGATGTCATCTTCTCCGCGCTCCGTTCCCCCACGCAGGTCCTGTGGGATTTTGAGAACCCCCTTAACCCGCCGAAGCAGTTTGTCCTGCCCCAAACCGACCCTCTGGTCAAAATCAAGCGCAACGGCCAACGCCACGAGGTCGAGCCCATATATAATGATGCCCCCCGCACCCTTTTCAACGTGCGGAGCTGTGATGTGGCGGGAATCGCCTTCCTGACTCAAATTCACGAAGCGGAGCCGGCGGATGCCTCCTACCTTCACCGTGCCCACAACCTCACCCTCATCAGCCTGGCCTGCACCACTCCCTGCCCGGCGGGTTTCTGTGTCTGCACGGATTCCGGACCCTTCTTGACGGGCGGTTACGACCTGCAATTGACCGATCTGGGCGGAAGCTTTCTCGTCGAGGTGGGCAGCAAAGAGGGTGAGGCGGCCCTGGCCAAGGCGCCGGACCTCTTCCGGCAAGCCAGCGAAAATGCCGTAACCCAGCGCAAGGAGCTGGAGGCGGCCGCGAAGGCCCATTTTGGGCCGGAGACCTGCCATTTTGGCTCGGCCATGCGGCGCATCTCGACGGGGCGGGTGCCCGATGCGCTGTGGGAGAAGATGGCGGACTGGTGCCTCGAGTGTGGCGGGTGCAACTTTGTGTGCCCCACCTGTTACTGCTTCAGCGTCAAGGATCTCCGCCAAAACGGCACCTGGCTGCGTTGCCGCACGTGGGATTCCTGCCAGTACGCCGCCTTTACCCTGGAGGCTTCCGGGCACAATCCGCGGGCGCAGCGCAAGGAGCGGATGAAACGCCGTTTCTTCCACAAAGTCAGCGCGCAGTACTACACCCGCGACGGCGCCGTGGGGTGCGTGGGGTGCGGGAGGTGCGTCAAGACGTGCTTAGGCTCGACCCACATGCCGGCGGTAGTGGCCGCCATCAGGAAGGGGAAATGGCATGAATGATGTTTTCCTTCCGGATATTGCCTGTCTCGAGAAGGTCCGGGATGAAACGCCCGACACCAAGACCTTCACGTTGCGCTTCCGGGACCAGCCGAATGGCAACCATTTTCATTTCCTACCCGGACAGTTCCTGGAGCTTTCCGTGTTCGGCTGCGGTGAGGCGCCGTTTTGCATCGCCTCCAGCCCCACGCGGTCCGGCGCGCTGGAAACCACGGTGCGCCGCACGGGGCTGTTGACGGATCAGTTACACCGGCTGGGAAATGGCGACGAGGTGGGCATCCGCGGTCCCTTTGGCAACGGCTTTGACGTGCAAGCCGCCCGCGGCAAGGACTTGCTGTTTGTGGCCGGCGGCATCGGATTGCCCCCCTTGCGCAGCCTGATTTGGAATGTCCTGGATGAGCGCGACCGTTTCGGCAAGGTGACCATTCTTTACGGCGCCCGGACGCCCGCGGACCTGGTTTACAAGGATGAACTGGAAGTGTGGGGGAAGCGCTCGGATGTGGAACTGCTGGTTACGGTGGACGTGGCCGCGCACGACTGGACGGGAAACGTGGGGGTGGTCCCCATTCTGTTCCAGAAGGTCACCCTGCACCCGGAATCCACTTTGGCCTATGTTTGCGGGCCACCCATCATGATCCGTTTCGTGGTCCGCGATCTCCTCAAGCGCGGGTTCAAAGAGGAGTCGGTGATTTCGACCTTGGAACGCATGATGCAATGCGGCATTGGCAAGTGCAATCATTGCGCAATTGGCCATCGCTACGTGTGCCGCGATGGACCCGTGTTCAATTATCGCGAGATTGCGGAGTTGGTGGAGTAGGGGCACGCCATGGCGTGCCCGTACGTCTGGGGGCACACCATGGCGTGCCCGGAACGGAAAGTAGGGGCAGGCCTCGTGCCTGCCCAGGGGCGACCACGAGGGTCGCCCCTGCGTAGCGAGAGCCGGCAATATGGACCTAAAAGCACAACTCGCCACGGAGATTCAAGGCCACATCGTGGTCATGGGCATTGGCAATCCCTGCCGTGGCGACGACGCCGCCGGCAGCATGGTGGCGCAGAAGCTCAGCGTCTTGTGGCATGGCCATCCTGGCCATGACTCCGCACGGGCGGGACGCCCGTGGCACGGCTCGTTGCCTGGCCATGATGTCCCCGGCGTGCGGGTGATCGACGCCCAGGAGGTCCCGGAAAACTACATGCAGCAGGTGGTGGACGAGCGGCCCGACACCGTGGTGCTGATCGATTCGGTCGATCTGGAGTCCTCCCCCGGCTCCGTGGCGCTCCTGGATAAGGATCAAATGGCAGGGTACATGCCGAGCACCCATCGCATGCCCCTGACCCTGCTCATGGACTACCTCGAGCGGGAAACCCATGCCCGTATATTTCTGATTGCCATTCAGCCGCGTCACACGGCTTTTATGCAACCGATGAGCGGGGAGGTGCATGCCAGCGTCGTGAGCATCGCCGGCGTGTTGAACGATGTTTTTGCGGATGCTCGCCGCAGGCGAGCTTTGGAGTGCGGCCGCGAAGCTGCCGCTTTGGAATGCGACATCCTGGAATGAGGTTCTCGCGAGGAAATAGGTTTGGGAGAAAAGCGGTAGCGGCTGCTACCGCAGTCCAAAGCGCTTTGCGCATTTTGCGGGCGCAGCCCGCTTTGGAGTGCGGCCGCGAAGCTGCCGCTTTGGAATGCGACATCCTGGAATGAGGTTCTCGCGAGGAAATAGGTTTGGGAGAAAAGCGGTAGCGGCTGCTACCGCAGTCCAAAGCGCTTCGCGCCGCTGAGAAAAAGGTATGGACTTAATCACCTCGATTGCCGTCCTCATGCTTATCCTGCCCGCAGCGGGAGCCCTCTTGTGCGCGCTCCTCAAAGGGCGCGCCCGCCCCGCGGCGGTGGCGATTGCCGCCGTTGCCACCGGCCTGGCGGTATGGCTCGCCATCACCACTTTCGGCGCCCATTACACCAGCATGGTGGAGAGTCTTCCCTGGCTGCGCGGCATCATCGATGCGCCCCTGTTGGGAATTTTCCTCGATCCCCTATCTTCCTTGATGCTGCTGGTGGCGGTGCCGATCGGATTGCTCACCGTCCTTTATTCCACTTCCTACCTTACCAACCAGAACCATGAGCACCCGGTAGGGAGTGAGGACTACGGCCGGTATTATTTCTGGCTCCTGTTGTTCATCACCAGCATGGTGGGAGTGGCGGTTTCGCCGAATTTCCTGCAATTCCTGGTCTTCTGGGAAATGACCACTTTGTGTTCGTGGGCGCTGATCTCCTTTCGCCAAGACGAGAAGAGTTTACGAGCCGGATTCAAGGCCCTCTTGATGACCTCCGTCGGCAGCGCCTTCTTGATTCTGGCCATTATCATTATTTTTGCGAAAACCAGTTCATTTGAATTCTCCGCTCTCGGCCGGCTGCCCGCCGGTCTGAAGTCATGGGTTTTCCTCTTTCTGCTGATTGCCGCCTGGGCGAAGGCGGCGCAGGTCCCCTTCCACACGTGGCTGCCGGACGCCATGGAGGCTCCCACTCCGATCAGCGCTTATCTGCACGCCGCGGCCATGGTCAAAGCCGGCGTCTTCCTGATGGCCCGGACGGTGAGCAGCGGGTGGGACATTCCACCGAAGATGGCCTTGCTCATGGCGGGCATGGCGCTGGTTACGATTCTCGTGGCCCTCTCCTTTTATTTCGTTCAGGACGATCTGAAGCGGCTGCTTGCCTACTCCACCATCGCTCATCTCGGCTACGTGCTGCTGGGCATCGCCATGGGAGGCCTGGGATCGACCCTGGGGTTCCAGGGGGGCGTGTTGCACATCATCTGCCACGCTTACAGTAAGGCCACCCTTTTCTTTTGCGCCGGCAGCATTGCCTACGTCACCGGAACGCGCAAAATATCGGCGCTGCGCGGCCTGGGAAAGACTCTGCCCCTCATCGCTACGGCATTTTTCGTTGGCCTCCTGAGCGTTACCGGAGTTCCGCCGCTGGCCTGTTTCTGGAGCAAGTTCATGATTCTCTCGGGCGCCATGCGGCTTCCCGGTCCGCTGGGACCGCTCATCGTTACTTTCATTCTTGTCGAAACCCTGGTCTCTTTCGGATGGATGCTTTACATCGCGCAAAAAATCTTCCTGGGCGCGCCCCTGGTGGCAGTCCCGGCCGATCCGCCGTGGCCCATGGACTCGACCTTGGTCATCCTGATGATCGGCTGTGTAGTAGCCCCTCTGGTGGGAATGCCGTTGGTGCAGTTGATTGGAAAATAGAATGGTTCATTCCGGTTGCGACTTCAAAAAGCGGGCCTTCTTGTGCGGGCGCAGCCCGCTTTGCGCATTTTGCGGGCGCAGCCCGCTTTGGAGTGCGGCCGCAAAGCTGCCGCTTTGGAATGAGCCCGTCGGCACGGAACTGAGCTGGTAGGAAAGCGGTAGCTGCCGCTACCGCACTCCAAAGCGCTTCGCGCACTATCACCCGCGGGGGAGATAGCATGGTCAATGCGGTCCGGCAAGTCGAAGCCAGCATCGTGATCCTGATCGTAGGCTCACTCGTGAGCCTGCTCTTGGCGCGCAACCGGAGAGTGTGCGGTTGGGTCAGCTTCGCTTTCGTTGGCGCCTCTTCGCTGTTCACCGGCCTCGCGGTGGCAGCAGCTTGGACGGGCGCCTCCGCCGAACAGACGCTCCTAGCGTTGCCCCAACTGGGCGCCCGCTTCACCCTGCGGGTTGACCCGCTGAGCGCCATCTTCCTGGCCATTGTGGCGGTAATTGCCCTGCTGAGCACGCTCTACTCCGTGCGCTACATGGAGCACTACACCCACGATAAAGTGGCGAAGTTCTTCCCCCTTCTGCTCCTTTGCATTGCCAGCATGACCGGAGTCCTGGTGTGCGCGGATTTCTTCTTTTTCCTGATCTTCTGGGAATCCATGACCCTGACGTCCTACTTCCTGGTGACGTTTGAGAGCGAGAACCCGGCGAGCCAGCGGGCCGGCCTGAAGTATTTCATCATCACCCACGGCGCAACCTTGTGCATGGTGGCCGCGGCGCTGTTGCTCTGGAGGACGTCCGGCTCGTTTTCTTTCGAGGCCATCCGGCAAACGTTGTCCGCACTGCTCGCGACCCGGCCGGTGCTGGCCAACACGGTCATCTTTCTCTTTTTCCTGGGGTTCGCCACCAAAGCGGGAATCCTGCCCATGGGCGATTGGCTCCCCGACGCCCATCCCGTCGCTCCTTCCGGGATGAGCGCCACGCTTTCCGGCGCGCTGGTCAAACTGGGAATCTATGGACTGGTTCGCCTCTTCTGCTCGTTTCTGGTGGTGTCACCGTCGCTCCGAATCTGGGGAATTTTCCTCGCCCTCGCCGGCACCGGATCGCTTTTCGTAGGGACATTGACCGCCCTGCGCCAGACCGACACCAAACGGCTGATGGCCTTCCACACCATCGGGCAAATCGGTTACATCTGCCTGGGGCTCGGTGTGGGCGTCTACTGTTTGCAGACGTATCCGGCCCTCGCCTCGATTGCTCTCGCCGGTGCGATTTTGCACGCGGTCAACCATGCCTGCTTCAAGTCGTGCCTGTTCCTGGGAGCGGGGTCGGTGCTTTACCGCACGGGCCAGCGCGACATGGACAAGCTGGGCGGCTTGGCAGCTTTCATGCCCTACACCACCGGGACCACCACCATCGCCTCATTGAGCATCGCGGGCATGCCGCCCCTTAACGGGTTTGCCAGCAAGTGGCTGATCGTCGCCGGGTGCCTGCTGGCGGGAATGCGTTTCCCCTTGTTCCTGGTGTTGGGTATTGTGGCGCTCTTCATTTCGCTCGCCACACTCGCTTCCTTCCTCAAAGTGCTGGGGTCAGTTTTTCTCGGCAAGGCGGATGAGAACCGGGGAATCAAGGAAGTGCCGGTCTCCATGGTGGTGCCCCAGATGGTGCTTGCCGCCCTGTGCGTACTGCTGGGCATCTTGCCCCAGCCCATGTTGCGGTTGATCGGCAATGCCATCGAGGGGGTTACCGCCCTACCGTTCTCGGGCGTGGATGTGAGCCGGATGTGGGGAGGCCTGATCCTGACCGATGGATCGGCGGTGGGATTCTGGTCGCCCCTCGCCATGCTGGCGGGCTTGGTCATCCTGGCCTTGCTCTCTTACGGCATTCAGCGCGCCGGCGGAGCCCAGGTGAGGTCGGCGCCGGTCTGGTACTGCGGAGAGGAACACGCTCCGGCCACCGTCCGCTACCCTGCGAGCAGCTTCTACTTGCCGTTCAAACACGCTTTCCAGGGAATCTATCCCAGCGGGACCGTTCATGTACCGAAATTCCCTGCCCCGCTTCGCCGCGCCCTGGACTTTGACCAATGGCTGTATACGCCGGCCATCAAGCTGATTGACCGGGGCGCCGGCCGCGTGAGCCGGACGCACGTCGGAACGCCGCAGATTTATCTTCTGTGGATCGTGATTGGCGCCGTGATCGTGACGGGGATTCTTCTGTTGGTGAAGGGTTCGTAGGGGCAGGCCTTGTGCCTGCCCTGGGCGACCACGAGGGTCGCCCCTACGCTGGCGGCTGTGCCGCAAAGCGGACGTAGCGCGGGCGTCCCGCCCGCTGTCGCGGGAGCGTCCCGCTCCCGCCAATTGCGCGGGCAGGATGCCCCCGCCACAGCGGGCGGGACGCCCGCGCTACGGCTGAGGAGATGCGCATGACTATTACCGAGCAGTCGACCGTTACGCGTGTTGAGGAATTAGTCGCCGCACGCAGCAACAGTAGTTTCCTGTCGGGGACGCAACCGCAACCTGACACCCTCCACTTCAAGATCGAGAAGCAGGCCATGCGCGCCGTGGTGGAGGGCTTGGTCGACGAGTTGCACGCCCGCTTCCTGATTTCCGTGGGGACGGACACCCGATCCCTCAGCGGCGACTACGCCATTTTGCATCTGTTTTCACTCGACCACGAGCATCTCTACGTTCTGCTGGAATCTCCCGTGTCCGCCGAAGACCTGAAAATGGAATCGATCACCGACATCGTTCCGGGGGCCAACTGGGCGGAGCGGGAATACCGCGATGCCATCGGAGTGAATCCGGAAGGGCATCCCGATCCGCGCCGGCTGCTCCTGGCCGACGACTGGCCGGAAGGCGTCTACCCGCTGCGCCGGGATTTTCCCTATAACGCGCAGCCACCGCGCGCCGAGCATGTGGCCCCGCAGATGCGCGAGCCCCCCAAAGGCGCGAGTGTGGTACCGCTGGGGCCTTTCTTCCCCGTCCTCGAGGAGCCCTCCTACTGGCGCATGTTTGTCGAAGGCGAGACCATCGTGGGATGCGATACCCGCCTCTTTTACAACCACCGGGGAATTGAAAAGCTTGGTGATAGCGTGATGACCTACGGCCAGATCCCGTATTTGGCCGAAAGAATCTGCGGGATTTGCGGCTTCATCCATTCCTCTTGCTATTGCCAGGCGGTGGAGAAGGCGGCGGGCATCGAAGCGCCGCGCCGCGCCCGCTACATCCGCACCATCTTGCTCGAGCTCGAACGTATCCATTCTCATCTACTCTGGTTGGGTATTGCCGGACATATTATTGGTTTTGAAACGGTGCTGATGCAGACGTGGCGCATCCGCGAGCCGGTCATGTGGCTCTGTGAAGAGATCTCCGGCAACCGCAAGACTTACGGAATGAACACGGTCGGCGGGCTGAGCCGCGACCTTCGCAATGAGATCAAACCCCAGCTCCTGGAGACCATTGCCCAGGTGGAAAAGGAGTCCATCGCGGTTCGCGACGCCATCATTGGGGACACGACGCTGCAAGCCCGGACCAAGGGCGTGGGCGTGCTAACCAACGACTGGGCGAAGAAGATCTGCGCCGTGGGCCCGCCGGCTCGAGCTTCCGGGGTTGCCATCGATGCGCGCCTCGACCACCCCTACGCGGCGTATGACGAGCTGCCCCCCAAGATTGCCACCCAGGATGCAGGGGATATTTGGGCGCGCGTGCTGGTGCGCGTCACCGAGTTGCTGGAATCCATCCGGCTGGTGCGCGAGGGGATCGCCGCCCTTCCCGAAGGCCCGATTTGCGCGGAGATCAAGGAAGCGATACCGCCCGGGAGGGTGGGCGTGTCGGTGGTCGAGGCGCCGCGGGGCGAGGCCGTCCACTTTGTGCAGACGGGCGGCGATAACCGGCCGTATCGGTGGAGAGTGCGTGCCCCCAGCTATCCGAACCTGCAAGCTCTGCCGGCCATGGTCCAGGATGGCAACATCGCCGACGTGCCAATAACGCTGGGGAGCCTGGACCCGTGTTTCTCCTGCACCGAGCGCCTGGAGACCGTGGATCGAACCACCAAGGAAGTCCGGGTCTATTCCCGGGCGGAGATTCTGGAGATGTCCAGAAAGCGGCGGAGGACGTAGGGCCGAGCAGCGCTCGGCCAAGGAAACGTGGCACGGGCGTCCCGCCCGTGCACGGGCATGGCCAGGATGGCCATGGCACAAAACGTGGCACGGGCGTCCCGCCCGTGCGCGGGCATGGCCAGGATGGCCATGGCACAAAACGTGGCACAGGTTACATAGGAGCGGAGGAGCGCAATGACAGCTTGGTTCATCAAGGGTTTTCTGCTCTGCTTGCTGAACGTGGCGGCGGCGCTGTTGTTGTCGCCACTTTGCGAGGGCATCATGCGCAAACTCCGAGCCGCGCTCCACTCGCGCATTGGGCCCCCGATCACTCAACCCTATTGGGACCTGCTGAAACTGTTGGGCAAGGAAGACCTGCGCAGCACGGAGGGCGCGGTCTATGCGGGCCTGCCGGCTTTCACCCTGGCGTCGGTGCTGCTGCTTGCCACCCTGGTCCCCATGGGTACGGCCGCGCCGCTGGCCTTTGCCGGTGACATGATCGTGGTGATCTACGTCGCGGCAATGAGCGGTGTCGCCATCATGTTGGCGGGGTTTGCCAGCGCCAGCCCTTTTGCCTCCATCGGCAGCTCGCGCGAAATGATGATGCTCTTATCGGTTGAACCCATCCTGGCCATTGCCCTCGTGGTCGGCGCGTTCAAGGCCAAAACCTTGGCGCTTGGCGGCATTGCCAACTGGCAGATTCAGAATGGGCCCAGCATCAGCATGGCCATCGGGGGCGTCGCATTTTTCCTGGCGCTGCAAGCCGTGGCCGGCAAGTTGCCGTTCGACATTTCCGAGGCCGACCAGGAAATCATGGGCGGTCCAATGATCGAACAAAGCGGCCCGCGCCTGGCGCTGTTCCGCTGGGCGATGTGGGCCAAACAGCTCGTGTTCGCGTTCTTACTGGTGGAAGTGTTCTTTCCCTGGCCGTACTTTGGCAACTACCTGATCGATCTGCTCGCCACGATTGTGAAAGTGATGGTGGTGCTGGTCCTGGTGACGGTTATCGACGTCGTCAATCCGCGACTTCGCATCGATCAGGCCATGGGTTATTTCATGCGGGTCGGGGTTTCGTCCCTGGCGGCCCTGGCCTTTGCGGTGATTGGAAAGTAGGGGACGTAGCGGGAGGTTAAGGTGTTCCTGAGCAAATTGCGAGAGGCTCTGATTTGCTTGAAGGCCGGGCGCGTGACCCTCGGATACCCGTTCGCGCCGCACGACCCCAAACCGGGATTCCGCGGCAAGATCACGCTCGATGCCGATCTCTGCTTCGGATGCGGCGGCTGCGCCAACGTCTGCCCGGCCGGGGTGATTGTGCTGACGGACAAGGAACAGCACATGCGGCTGGTGGAGTTCTTCTGGCGCCGGTGTACGTATTGCGGCCGGTGCGAAGAAGTTTGCCCCGAGGATGCGATCCGCCTCAGTCAACAATTCGAAACCGCCACCAACGCTCCCCAGGACATGTACATGCGGCTGGAGGTTTTCATGGGACCGTGCCAAAGATGCGGCCGGTGCTTCCCGCCCCCCACCGCGCTTGACCGCATGATGAAAACCGGTTTCAGGGACGGCTTGCACGGAGGGAGAGCATGAACCCGGAAGCGCTGCACACAGGTTTGATTGAGACCCTGAGCTTGACCCTGGTGATTACCTCGGTGGCGGCGGTCGAGATGCGTCGGCTCAAGTTTTCCATTGTCGCCTACCTCTGCCAGGCGCTGCTGATTGTAGGTCTGCTGCTGAGCTTTGCCGCTGTCAACCACGCGCTTTATTGGTGGGCCGCCACCGCTTTCGTCACCAAGGTGATCCTCACTCCGTGGGTCCTTTTCCGGGCGATCCGCGGAGTGGATGACCGCGAATTGAAACCGGTGATTGGTTTTGTTCCCTCCGCGGTGATTGCCGCCCTGCTGATGTTGGGCTTCTACCATCTCACCCACGCTCGAACCACGCTTCTGGCGCCTACGGCGATGGGACAACTCGATGTGTTTAGAACGAATCTGGCGGTAGCGTCCACGGTTTTCGCGCTGGGCCTGTATGCGGTGTTGACGCGCCGCGACGCCATCAAGACGGTCATCGGGCTTTGCCTGCTGGAAAACGGTGTGCACCTGAGCCTGGTGAGCCTGGCGCCCGGCTTGTCGGAAACCGCTCTGTTCGGCGTGGCCACCGAGGTGGTGGTGACCGTATTCCTTCTGGTCTACGTGATCGGGGGAGTGCGGCAGGAATTCGGATCCACCGATACGTTCCGGCTGCATGAATTGAGGTGGTGAGTACAATCCAGCGGTTCGGACAAAGGATGTACCTATGGCGGGAGAAGTTGTGACACAGACCTCAATCGTACCGGCGGTGGTATTCCTCTTACCGATGCTCGGGGGCGCCATCGTGTTCTCGGCCACGCGCATGGGCCGCGCCTTTCAACAAGGGGTGTGCGTCGTGACGGCGGCGCTGGTCACCGGCCTGAGCGCCTGGATGGCCTACCGCGTCCTGGAGGGGGTGGTGCTGACCACCTGGGGCGGCGAACTCCGCGTCGATGCCTTGAGCGCCCTGATGGTGGTCATCATCGGCGGCATTGGACTGCTCACCTCGGTTTACTCCATGCGGTACCTCGAGGAGCGCATGGCGGAGGAAACGGCCGCGCGCCGCACTCGGATATTCTACGGCCTGCTGATGTGGTTTCTCGGCACCATGCTGTGGGGATGCGTCACCAACAACGTCATCATGCTGTACGTCGCCATCGAAGCCACCACCCTCACCTCGGGGCTTCTCGTCGCCTTCTATTGGGATCGGCGCGCGCTGGAAGCGGGCTACAAGTACCTCATGCTGCTCACCATTGGGATTACCTTCGCTTTGTTCGGTTGTGTGTTGCTCTACGCCGGCGCGGCGGCCACCAATAAATTGTCGGGAGCCAGCGCCCTGCTGATCAGCGAGATTCGCAACGTGGCGCCACTCATACCGCGCGGCACGGCGGCGATTACCATTGCGTTCCTGGTGATCGGATTCGGGACCAAAGCGGGCATTGCGCCGTTTCATCCCTGGCTGCCCGACGCGCACGCCGAGGCGCCTACACCGATCAGCGTGCTGCTGTCGGGCGTGATGATCAAGATGGCGCTGTACGCCCTGGCCCGCACCGTGAGTATCTTCTACCCCGCCTGGCCCCAGGTCACCATCTTCCTCGTGGCCCTGGGCGCGTTCACCATGCTGCTGGGGATTATCCTGGCCTTGACCCAGGACGACCTGAAGCGCTTGCTGGCGTATTCCTCCGTGAGTCAGATGGGATATGTGCTGGTCGGCGTCGGGCTCGGCACATACCTGGGATGCTATGGCGGCCTTTATCACTTACTCAACCACGCGATATTCAAGTCATTGCTGTTCATGTGCGTGGGCGCGGTAATGTATGCCACGGGCATTCGGCGAATCAGCGAGCTCGGCGGACTGAGAAAACAGATGCCCATCACCAGCGCCTGTTTCTTTGTGGGGGCGCTGGCGATTGCGGGATTCCCACCGCTCAATGGTTTCTGGAGCAAGCTGACGGTCTATCTGGCCCTCTCCCGGGCCGGGTTGTGGTGGGCGGCGGTCATCGCCGTCGTGGTGAGTATCTTGACCATGGTCGTGATGGTGCGGGCGGCGTACCGGGTGTTTTGGGGAGTAGGAGGATCGAGCAGCGCCTCCGCGGCCGTGGTGAGGGAAGTGCCGGCCCGCATGTGGGTCCCCATGGCGTTCTTGGCGGGGATGTGCGCGCTGCTGGGAATTTATCCCCAAATGCCCTACCCGTTGCTCGATCGTGCCGCGGCAGTCCTGGCGACTCTGGGAAAGTGAGAGGTGCGCGTATGCTGAAAGGTCTTTGCAAGAAGGCGTTTGGCAAAGCGCTTTGGGTGTATCACGCCAACTGCGGCGCGTGCAACGGATGTGATATCGAAGTCATCAATGTCCTTACTCCGTATTATGACGCTGAGCGTTTCGGAATCAAGCTCGTAGGGTCACCGCGGCACGCGGATGCCATCTTGATTTCCGGCCCCGTCACCCGGCAAGTCGAGCCGGCGCTCAAACGGTTGGTGGAAGCCGTTCCCAACCCGAAACTCACCTTCGCCATCGGCTCCTGCGCGACGGGAGGCGGCTGCTGGTTCGACACCTATAGCGTGAAGGGAGGCGCCGACAAGGTTGTTCCGGTGGATTTTTACGTCCCGGGTTGTCCACCCCGGCCGGAAGCCATCCTGTACGGAGTGGCGGTTGCCTTGGGGTTGGCGCCGAAGAAAGTCGCCGAGGAAAAACTTCACCAGGAAACCCTCGAGGAGCTGGCCTGCGGCAAGTCCATCGTCCCGAGTAGCTCGAGAAGAACGTAAACCCCATCTCATCGCATCGATCCAGGAGGTTCTCCGTGGAAACTCTGCAAGGCATTCTGAGCGTGCACCCGTTTTTCAATGACTTGCCCACGCGCCACCTCGAGACCGTCACGGGCTGCGTTTCCAACGTACGCTTCAAGGCCGGAGACGTCATTTTCCGGGAAGGCGAAGAGGCCAATCATTTTTATTTGATCCGCGAAGGGAGGGTGGCGCTGCGGATTCATTCCGAACGCCGTGGCCCCCTGACGATCTTGACCCTCGGCGCCGGTGACATTTTGGGGTGGTCGTGGCTTTTTCCGCCTTACCGATGGAAGTTCTCCGCCCGAGCCATCGAGGAAACCCGCGCGTTTGCCGCCGACGGAAAGTGTCTGCGGGAGAAAGCCGAGCGCGACCACGATCTGGGGTATGAGCTCCTGATGCGATTTGCGCGTGTGGTGGAGGAGCGCCTCGAGGCCACACGGCTTCAGCTTTTGAATGTTTACCAGGATCAATGAGCGATCAAAGCTCCAAGGTCAACCCTCATAGACGTTGAGGAGCCGGATGCTCGTTGCCCGAACCCGCTCCTCGATGACCTGAACAAACCGCTTCAATACCTCATAACCCAAGTCATGGTCGGTTTCGGCCTTTTCGCGAATGCACTTCCCATCCAAGGAAATGGCGCGGGTGGGTTCGAGCGCGCACGCCGTAAACTTCCAATGGTAAGGGGGAGCGAGCCATGACCAACCCAGCACGTCGCCTTCCCCAAGGGTCAGAACGGTAAGGGGGCCACGGCGGTCCGCAAACAACTGCAAGGCCACCTTTCCGGTACGAATAAGATAAAAGTCGCTGGCGGTCTCGCCCTGACGAAAGATCACGTCGGTGCTTTCGAATCGTACGTTGCGGGCACACCCGGCAAGGACCTGGAGATAGCGCTCTTTCATGCCACTAAAAAGCGGATGCTCAGCTAAGAGGAGTTCAAGTGTTTCCATCGTGATCCTCCCTGTCCAGTGTGATGGTATTGTAACGCATTTCTCACCCCGTCCAAAATTGAAGGGGGATGTAGCGCCGGCTTCCAGCCGGCATCGAGCGGTGTAGCGCCCCGATGCATCGGGGCGGTTCTTCCTTAGGCTCACGTTACCGAATCTAACGACAAGGATGCTTCGTCAAGATTCACGGTCTTTGCAAGGTAAGAGCCGCGGACCCCAAAAACGGGGGTCCGCGCTACACCCCACTGCCTTCTGCCTTCCCGAAGACCACCCCTTTGGCTTCCGGCCCCAGGCCGATCACCGGCACGCCGATCAGCAGGACGAGACCGGCGAGCAGTCCCAGCGACTGCGCGTAAGTCAGGTGCCTGGCCAGTATCGCTTCAATCAAAGTGATGCTCGAAGCGAACAGCACGCCGAGTTGGTAAGCGAACCCGGGGAAAAAGCCGCGGAGTTCGCCGGGGGAGAGTTCATTCAGGTGGACGGGAATGACCCCCCAGGCCCCCTGCACCATGAACTGCATCAGAAATGCCGCGGGGACAATCAGGAGCACCGTGGACGACAGTACCCAAGCGGGGATGAGGAGAAGGGCAAAAATCACGGCGGTAACCATGGAGCGCCGGCGTCCGCGACGGTCCGAGTAGAAGCCAAACAGCAGTCCGCCAGCAATCGCTCCCACCATGGAAATCATGGTGATCGTCGCCGTCGTCTGCGGACTGAAGTGCCGTTGCCGCTGAAGCAGCGTGGGGTACAGGTCCTGCGTGCCGTGAGAAATGCTATTCATGGTCGTCATCAGCAGCACCATGTAAAGGAACAATTTCCAATGACGCGCGATGGCTTTGCCGTAAGTGCCCCAGTCGGTGCGCGACTGGTGCCACGCTTCGGTCTCCTTCACCTTGGCGAAAATGAAAAGTGAAAGCAAGGCCGGCACCACCCCCACAAAAAACATCGGACGCCAGCCCCAATGCGGGAATACCAGGGGATAGACCCCCGCCGCCAGGAGATTTCCCAGCGCATAACCTTCCTGCAACAATCCCGACAGGATGCCGCGCCACTTGGGGGAAACCGATTCCATGGCGAGCGATGCTCCCACGCCCCATTCCCCGCCCATGCCGATTCCGTAGAGCAGACGAAGGATGAAAAACACGTGGTAGTTGGGAGCGAGGCCGGAGAGGACCTCGATAATCGAGAAGAAAACGATGTCCAGCATCAACGGCCATCGCCGTCCGTACCGATCGGCCAGCAACCCGAAGAAAAACGCGCCCACCGGACGCATGGCCAGGCTGGCCGTTATCGTGGCGGCGATCTGCACGATCGAAACGCCGAAATCGCGCGCCACAGGCGCCAGCACAAAAGTGAGCACAAAGAAATCGAAGGCGTCCAGCGTCCAGCCCAGGAAGCCCGCCGCCAGAGCATTGCGCTGGTTGGCGGGGTCAAATACCGGCGAGTTAGGTGTGGCGGAATTGTTGCCCATACGGTTCGAGAATGCTCCGTCCGTTACCTGGCCGCCTCCTCCTTCACAACTTCACCGCCCTTCATCACCACCTTCACATTCTGGAGTACGGTAACGTCCTGGAGGGGATCGCCCTCCACGGCGATCAAGTCGGCAAAGTGGCCGGGCTCGAGTGAGCCTATACGGTCTGACCATCCCAGCAAATCCGCGGCATTAAGGGTAGCCGCTTGAATGGCGGCCAGCGGCGACATGCCCAACTTGACCATCACCGGGAATTCGCGCGCGTTGAGGCCGTGCGGGTAAACGGCGGCATCGGTCCCAAAGGCCACTTTCACACCCTCCTGGAAGGCCCGAGCCACGTGCTGGCGGGCTTCCGGCATGACGTATTTGGCCTTGGCCACCATGTTGTCCGTCAATCCTAGCTTCTGATAATTCTCCAAAAACCAGTCACCCAGGTACAGGGTCGGAACCAGGTACGTACCTCGTTCCTTCATCAGTTGTATATCTTCTTCGTTGATAAAACTTCCATGCTCAATGGAATCGACACCGGCCAGAACGGCGTCCCGGATTCCCAGCGCTCCATGCGCGTGGGCGGCCGCCTTGCGGCCCAGGCGATGCGCCTCCTGGATAATCGCGCGCATTTCCTCAGGGCTGTACTGTTCCAGTTCCGGGTTGTCACCCTGGGAGAGCACGCCGCCCGTGGCGCAGAACTTGATGACGTCGGAGCCGTACTTGATGTTCTCGCGAACCTTCGCCATCACCGCAGGCACCCCGTCGGCGACGCCGAGGGCGAAGGCATGGAATTGCGGCGCCAGCAGGTCGTTGTCGCAATGGCCTCCGGTGATGCCCAGCGCCGGCCCGGAAGCCACCATGCGCGGGCCGGGAACGTCGCCGGCATTGATGGCGTCGCGCAGGGCGATGTCCGTATAGCCGCCGGCCCCGACGTTGCGCACCGTGGTGAATCCTGCCTGCAAGGTCACGCGAGCGTTGCGCGCGCCGGTAAGCGCCTCGCGGGGGATGGAAATTCCCAGTCTCCGATAACCTCCCGTATCCGGATTACCGGTCAGGTGCGTGTGCGCGTCGATCAGTCCGGGCAGAACCGTGTAGCGGGAAAGGTCGATGATCTTGGCCCCGGCGGGAACATGCGGCTGCACATCGCGGGGCTTGCCGATTTCACGAACTTTGCCGGCCTCAATCAGGATGAGCTGGTCGCTCGCGTAGTTTCCGGATCGCACTTCGAGAAGGTGTCCGGCCTTCACCGCTACCACCCCGGTACCGGCCGGTTCTTGGGCAAGTGCGGGCAGAACGGCGGCAGCAAGCGCCAAGAAGAAAGTAACAAGCAAGGATCTGAGAGGCTTCACGAAGGTACTCCTCGATTCAGAATGGATTCTTGTGGTTCGGAAAATTGCGCATTCGGAGCGCGGCGACGAGTCGCCGCCCTCCGAAAGTTCGCCTGCCCTCACTTCTCCAACCGTTTCCGCGCCAGGACCACCGCCCCCAGGGGGCCGGCGTTATCGCCCAGCGTGCCGGCGACGATCTTCACCCGTTCGGCGTCGTGACGACGCAGGAAATTCTCGTAAGCGGTTTTGCGGATGGGACCCACAAAAGACTCACCCAGGCGTTCGGCGATTCCCCCGCCCATCACCACGCATTCGGGATCGAGCAAATTCACGACACTCGCCACGGCGATCCCCAGATAATACTGCGCGCGTTTCATCACCTTGCGCATGACGGGATCGTTCCTCTTCAGCGCGCGCTGGATGATGCTGCTGGTCATGCGGTCTTTGCCGCGCTCCGCCATGAGCTCGAGCACGCAGCTTTTTTGCCCGGCGCGGATGGCGGCGCGCACATCGCGCTCCATGGCGGTGCGGCTGGCCAGCGCCTCGATGCACCCGTGGTTTCCACACCCGCACAGGGGGCCGTCCACCTGCACGATCATGTGGCCCACCTCCGCCGCCGCGCCCCGCGACCCCAGGTAAAGCTGGCCTCCGAAAATGATGCCCCCGCCGATTCCCGTCCCCACAAAGATGCCCACCAATTCCTGCGCCCCCTGCCCTGCGCCCAGAGCATGTTCGCCGGCCACGCCCACATTGACGTCGTTTTCAACGAAAACCGGGACGCCCAATAACTTCCCCAGCTTCGCGCCCAGAGGCACCGCGTCCCAACCCAAATTGGGCGCGTGATACACCACCCCGTGGTCGGGATCGACCGCCCCCGGCGCTCCGATGCTGACGGCGCGCAATTGCGATTTGCGCAGGCCCGCCGACACCACCACGTCCTCCACCGTTACCGCCAGTTCCCGAATCAAGGCATCGGGCTTCAGCGCCACATTGGTCGGCGTCTTCTCGATCGCCAGGATTTCGTTCTGGGCGTTCACCACGAGCGCGCGCAGGCTCGTGCCCCCCATGTCGATACCCACGATAACGTCCTTCACTGGAACCATCGGGACACCTCCGCGATGTGCAGAATGCCAGGTTGCTGAGTCTATCGCAATATGACTTTTCAGAAAATGGGTGTTTGGGGTGGAGCCAAATCTGGAGAAGGAATGCAAACTTGTTAGAGAGTGCTTTTTTACCATAGAGGCACTGAGGCGCTGAGGCAGAAGGTGTTAGGTGCCAGGTGCCAGGGGTTAATAAAACCCTAGCTCCTGACAACTGATACCTGACAGTTATTCTCTGGCTCCGAGTCTCAGTGCCTCTGCTTTGAAATTGAATGTGCCGAAGGCACTTTGGAGTGCGGTCGCGAAGCTGCCGCTTTCTGCCCTTGATTCAAGCGGTCCGCGGGCAAGGGGCAAAGCGGCAGCTTCGCGACCGCACTCCAAAGTGCTTCGCACATTCTCATGAACAGCAAGCGTAGCGCGGACCTCCGCCTCTGAGGTCCGCGGCTCTTCCTGCGAAAAACCGCAAATCTCAACGACAGGGGTCTGCCCTCGGAATATGGGGGCTCAAAGCCGTTGTGCCGCAGGGGTCTCTCCGCTATACTGAGGCGATCAGGGACGATGGGTAGTGTGCAAAATGGATGATGATAGCTTTAACCGGTACCGTCGAAGCACCCGGGTGTCAATTTCCATCCCCATTGTCATCTCGGGAGTGGACGCGGAGGGAAATAGTTTCAGCGAAAGCGTGCACACGCAGATCGTTAACAAGCACGGCGGGAAGATTGCGACGGCTCACCCTTTGACCATGGGCACGGAGGTTTTGATTGAAAACCGTGCCATGGGCGTCGTGGCGAAGGCTAGGGTTGTTTGGTTGGGAGAGATACACGTCACCGGAGACCTACATCCCGTGGGGCTGGAGTTGCTCGAAGCGCAGAATATTTGGGGGATGACATTCCCCCCTGACGACTGGCGTGCCGAGCCTGGGGAAGAGACGCCGCCCACACCCAGTTCCCCCTAGACGCCATTCCGTATTTGGTCACCCCGTTGGCGCAACGCCCCCTTGTTAACGAAGTGTCCCCTGGGAAAACCAAGGGTGGCCATGGGTCCGACCGGGAGGGGGGCACCCCGGCCGATTGCCGGAGTGCCCATTTGGTTTTGGCAACTGCACTTTCTTGCGGCGTACAGTTTGGAAGTGGTTTGCGGAAAACCTCCCGAGCTTAATAATTGAAGGTCCCATTTGCACGACTCGGGCGCCTCCGCACTTATTATGCAGACAGCCTAATACCTGGAAATGCTTCTGTCTGTTCAAAATTGCACACCTTTTTGCGCCGTGGGCTAAGGTCTTTCGTCCGTGGGCTGAGGAACTGGAACGAAAAGCCGCGGACCGAACAGGTCCGCGCTACACCTGCTCCGCGCGGTTCGCCCGCCGTATTTCCGATGAGTCGAAGGTTGGGTCAAGAAGTCCCACTTAGAGGTTGAAGCGACATTTTGACGCCGCATACCGCCCTTGGCAGTAGCCGGCAGTCTCGGGCATTCCTGGGCTATCCACAATGCCCCGTAGGGAAAACCCGATTTGGACATATCATCCGGAGGGCCGTTGCTAACAACTGAAAACTGATGACTGCGAACTGCCTATCTTACGCCGCGCGCGCGGCGGCGGGCCGGCGCGAGTGGAAACCGCTGATGAGGGTCTTGGACATTTCCTCGCGCTGAATCTGGTTGGTGCCTTCGTAGATCTGGGTGATCTTCGCGTCGCGCATGTATTTCTCGATGGGGTAGTCGTGCATGTAGCCGTAGCCGCCGAAAACCTGCACAGCATCGACGGTGACTTCCATGGCGACATCCGAGGCGAAGCACTTGGACATGGCGGCGTAGAGCGTGGGGCGCTCCTTGGGCTTGGTATCAATGTAGCGCGCCGTGGCATAAACCAGGGCGCGCGCGGCTTCAATCTTGGTGGCCATGTCGGCGAGCATGAAGCGCAATCCCTGGAACGAACCGACAGGGGAGCCGAACTGGCGGCGCGTGCAGGCGTACTCGAGCGCCAGGTCGAACGCTCCGGCCGCGATGCCTACCGCCTGCGCGCCCACCCCGGGGCGCGAAACGTCAAACGTCTTCATGGCTGTAATGAAGCCCGTGCCCTCGCGGCCCAGGCAGTTTTCCACGGGCACACGGCAGTCCTGGAAAACCAACTCGCGCGTGGCGGAAGCCCGAATGCCCAGCTTGTCTTCCTTCTTGCCGAAGGTGAAGCCGGGCGTGCCCTTCTCCACCACGATGCAGGAGGCGCCGCGCGGCCCCTTGGCGGGGTTCGTCAAGGCGATGACCGAATAGATTTCCGCCTCGCCGCCGTTGGTGATCCACTGCTTGGTGCCGTTCATCACGTAGTAATCGCCGTCGCGAATGGCCGTGGTGCGCACGGCGCCGGCGTCGGACCCGGCTTGCGGCTCGGTCAGCGCGAAGGCGGCGAGCTTCCGGCCGGCGGCGATGTCGGGCAGCCAGCGCTTCTTTTGCTCCTCGCTGCCGGAGAGAATGATGGGCAGCGTGCCGAGCGCCGTCCCCGCAAAGCTGAGGGCCACGCCCCCGCAAGCCTTCGAGAGTTCTTCGGTGACGATCACCATGTTCATGATCGGCGAGCCGTCGCTGATCCCGCCGTATTCATCGTCAATGTAGACACGAAACAGGTCGGTCTCCGCCAGCACCTTGACCACCGGCCACGGAAACTTGGCCTCACGATCGTATTCCGCCGCGATGGGCCGGATTTCCTTCTCGGCAATCTCCCGCGATAAATCGCGGATGGCCGCTTGATACTCAGTGAAGCCGTAGTCCATGTCGTGGAACTCCTTGGGGAAAAAGTCGATAGTCGATAGTCAATAGTTAAAAGTCGATCGTCGAAAGTTGAAAGTTGAAGACCCAGGAAGCTATCAGCGATATCCTTTCTGCATTCCCCGTCTGATTGAGCGCCACCAACCCTTCAACTTTCGACTTTTGACTACCGACTATCAACTTTCGACTATCAACTTCTTTTCTCACGCCGCTTGCATCAGGGGGCCCACAGGCGCCACTGCCGCATCCGGCGTGTCCGACCACAGGATGGGCCGTGCCATCCAGGTTTCTCCGGCGCGGAACGAAAACCGGCAATAGTCTTCCAGGTCGCCCGCACGGAACGAGCTGAGGTCAATCTCGCCGCTCAGCGTCCCCGCCTTGGCCATGTACCGAAGTGCATTGACCACGGTCAGCGCATCCGCATTGACGTCGCGGAGGATAATGTCGACCCGGCCGACCGAGGAAGTAATCTCAAAGTCGCCCTGCGAATACTGCCCGGTGGTCTTCTCGATGATCCTGCGGAAGTCATCCGCCGCGTTGGGATTGCCTTCAAACCCCACCGTACCGTTGAGCCGCTGGAAGGGCTCAAAAACCAAGGTGACGGGCTGGTTGCGGAAAGGCTCCCACGGCGCGCGAGCATAGTCGGGCCGGGCCCAAGCCACCGTCAGGAAGCCCCCCTTCCACACCTTCATGCGCACGTATTGGCCCGTGGGTTCGTCCTGGTAGTAAAGGGCGCCACCCGGAATCTGGGCACGCTCCGAATCGGAAACCGCATGCAGGAAATCCAGAAGCTCGCCGGCAAGCTCACGAAGCGGCGGAACATCGTCAGGCTGCACATGAAGCACGACCAACGCGGATGTTTCGGGTGAGTACTCCAGCCAACTGGCAGGAATCTGCTCCAAACGCTTCTGGGTATCCTCCCCGAGGATGCCTAGATCCACAGACCCCGTACAACCCAAATGGCTGCGCATTTTCTCACTCCCCTTGCTACCGGACCGACAGTGTGTCCGGATTATCCCCCACAACCTAAGACTTTTTGCACTTCGAGGGCCGAAGATGGACGGCGCGCGATGGGCAGGACAATTTGCCAAGTCCCATAACCTCGGGGGGACCTCACACCGGCGCCGATTTCGCTTGACATGGGGATTTCACCGACATATGTTTAGATTGTTGACTAATTAGATGTCCGACTAATCAGAGGCTTTATGAATGCAATTTTCAGAGCTCTGGCGGATCCCACGCGCCGGCAGATTCTGCGCTTGCTGGGCGACCGCGAAATGACTGCGGGGGATTTGGCCGAACACTTTGAAATGACCAAACCATCGATGTCCCACCACTTTTCGGTACTGAAGGACGCCGACCTAATCCGCTTCCGCCGCGAGGGACAACTGATCTGGTACTCGGTCAATACTACGGTCCTGCAAGACGTTCTGACTTGGGCCATGGATTTGATGCACTCGACGGAGAGCAAGGAGAGGAAAACGCCATGACCCGGAAATACTTCATCATCGCCTTCGCCCTGATGGTTATCTGCTTGCTGGCTACGGCCATCCTTTATCCGCATTTGCCGAGTCAGATCCCCTCGCACTGGAATGGCCACGGCCAAGTGGATGGCTACAGCGCCAAGTGGACGCTCTTTCTCGTTGACCCCGGCATCATGCTCGGGATGATCGGCCTCATGGCAGCACTCCCCTGGCTTTCCCCTCGCCACTTCGAGGTGGAACCGTTCCGCTCCACCTACCTATACATCATGGTGGTATTCGTGGCCTATCTGGCGCTCATTCACGGTTTGATCCTCTGGGCTGCCGTGTCGGGACGGACGCACATCGACAGAGCCATCATGGGAGGGGTGTGTCTGTTATTTGTACTCCTTGGAAACGTGATGGGGAAGGTTCGACGAAACTTCTACATCGGCATTCGGACGCCGTGGACCATCGCCGACGAGCGCGTTTGGAACGTCACGCATCGCCTGGCAGCAAAAACCATGGTTCTGGGAGGGCTTATTGGACTCATCCCCGCTTTGGCGGGAGCCCCCGCCTGGATTACTATTGCCGCGCTGCTGGTGGGGGCCTTTGTTCCAGCTATCTATTCTTTGATTTACTACAAGAAACTCGAGCGCCGGGGGGAATTGACATAGTTCTTGCGAAGTTATTCGAGCGGAGGTGTCTTATGAAAAAATTAGCCATGATGATGGTCTTTCTTGCTTCTGCCGCCTTGGTTGCGAACGCCCAAGAGGTTGTCGGTGACTGGCAGGGTACGCTCAAAGCCGGCGGCGCCGAGCTGCGCCTTGCACTGCATATCACCAAGGGCGATGGTGGCGAACTGAAGGCCACGATGGACAGTATCGATCAGGGAGCGAACGGCATTCCCGCCAGCGCCATTACGCTTAAAGGTTCTCAACTGAACTTCACGGTGGAGGCATGGCACGGCACCTACGAGGGCAAGGTCAACGCCGCCGGCACGGAAATCGACGGTACTTGGTCGCAGGGCCAACCCCTGCCACTCCTTTTCGAACGGGCCGTTTCTCCGGCCAAAACCACGCACAAACCCGCCAAGCCCTCGGATATCGATGGCGCCTGGATGGGCACGCTCGACGCGGGCGTAATGAAACTGCGAATCGTGTTCCACATCACCAACACCGAGGATGGCCTCACCGCCACGATGGACAGCCCGGACCAGAATGCCAAAGGCTTGCCCGTGACCTCCGTCACGCGCGACGGTGCGTCACTCAAGTTGGAGCTGAAGCAAATGGCGGGAGAGTTTGAGGGCAAAATTGCCCAAGACCTCAACACCATTGAAGGCACATGGACCCAACGCGGCAATTCTTTTCCTTTGGTACTCAAGCGCGTCAAGGATGCGGCGGAGCTGGAGCGGCGCCGCCCACAGAATCCGGTAAAGCCCTATCCCTATCGTGAGGAAGAAGTCAGCTACGCTAATCCGGTGGCAAGCATCACGCTCGCCGCGACGCTGACCATCCCGCCGGGGAAAGGGCCGTTTCCCGCGGTGCTTTTGATCACGGGGTCAGGACCGCAGGACCGTGACGAGGCCTTGATGGGTCACCGGCCGTTTTTGGTGTTGTCCGACTATCTCACGCGCCACGGCATTGCGGTGCTGCGGGCTGACGATCGCGGCGTCGGGAAGTCCGGCGGGAATTTCGCCGCGGGTACCACTGCCGATTTTGCCACCGACGCGGAAGCCGGGGTGGCCTACCTCAAGCAGCGGCCCGAGGTCGATCCCCATAAAATCGGCTTGATCGGCCACAGCGAAGGCGGGATCATCGCGCCCATGGTGGCAGCCCGTAACCCGAGCGTCGCCTTCATCGTGATGCTGGCAGGGTCGGGAGTGCCGGGGGACCAGATCCTGATGGCGCAATCGCGCCTGATTGCTGAAGCCGGCGGCCAGAGCCCGGCGGAAGCGGAGAAGGACGCGAAGGAGGAACGCGAAGTTCTGGCGCTGGTGAAGAACGAGAAAGACAGCGTCACCCTTCAAAGTGATTTGCGAAAGAAGCTGGCCGGTAAGGGTACGGACGCGCAAGTGGACGCGCAGATTAAAGAGCTCACTTCACCCTGGTTTCAGTTTTTCCTCGCCTATGACCCGGCGGGAGCATTGAGAAAAGTCCAGTGCCCGGTGCTAGCCCTTAATGGGGAAAAGGATCTTCAGGTGCCCCCCACGCTGAATCTCCCCGCCATCCACCAGGCTTTGCAGGAGGGCGGCAACAAGCACTTCGAAACCGACGAACTTCCGGGCTTGAACCATCTTTTCCAAACCGCCCGAACCGGAGCGCCTAGCGAGTACGCCGAGATCGAAGAAACCATGTCGCCCGTGGCGTTAGAGAAAATGGCGGGATGGATTCTTAAGCTATAGGCGCCGCATACTGGCCCCTCGCCGTGGCGGCCGAGGTCTGCGGCAGGGGTTCATCCGGCATGACGATCCAGGCAATGATATAGCCGAAGACTCCCCAACCGCCAAAGAAGGCGAGCATCAGGCAGATGATTCGCACCAGGGTCACGTCCAATCCGAGGTAATCGGCGAATCCGCCGCAGACACCCGCGATTTTCCGGTCGGTGCGCGAGCGCGCAAGCTTCTTGGGTATTGTGCATACGGGCGCACAGAGCGCCGTGCCGCAATGGCAGCAGAAATTCACTCGCTCGGAATATTCTTTTCCACATTGAGGGCAAAACATTTTCGTTCCTCCCATCATACGGCCACCGTTATCGCATTATACGGTTCTCGGGGCGAAAAAGTTCCATCCGTAGTGGCGGCCTCGGCCCTTATGAGTAATCCTCCTTCCTGGATGCGCCATGCGACCGGAGTCGCACCCACGTCTGGGCTGAACGGCCGGTGGAATTCGCACCTAGAAGGAAGCATTTTGGAGTAGAATTCTCTCGTCGCATTTAACAGGCTTGAAGGGCTTACCCTCCTGCACTCCCCGGGGAACCTGACCTATGGTTTGGCGTTCGCCGAAGGCACTCTTCGTCCTGCTTCAGGGTTTCTCCCTGCGCCGTCGTGTTGCTTTAAGTCTGGCGCTGGTGCGCTTGATCCTGGTGCCGGTTATTTTCCTGGCGGTGTATTACCTGTTTGCCATGGCCTCGATCGTGGACCGCATCGTCAACGTCGACGCTCCCGTGGCCACCGGCGCCGAGCGCGCCTCCATTGAGATGCTTGACGCCCGCCGGGCGGAGACCAACTACTTCCTCTTGCACGACCCGGACGACATTGCCCGCAACCGGGTATCTCTAATGCAACTCGAGCAAACCGTTCAGACCTGCCGCGCCTTGCAGCCCGAGGAAAAGGCCACGTTCGACGATCTGGAAGCGCAGATCACCCTCTACCGGTCGGGCTTTAACCACGCGGTCGAGCGGTTGGGGGAAAGCAATCTGCCACCCGTTGAAAGCCTGCGCGAGATCGTGCGGACCTATAAGAAGGACCTGGATGATGTCCTGGCGCATTCACCCCGCGAGAGCCGCACGCGCTTGATCGAAATGCTGCGCGCCCGCATCGAGTCCTTCGACACCGAAGTGGCGGCCAAGGTGGAAGAGAACGATCCGGAGATTCGCCAAACTTCGCGAGACTTGACGGCTGCCAGCCAGCGGATCATCAACCTCTCCACTGAACTCGAGAGCCGAAGTTGGCAGCGCGTTCAGAGGGACCACGCGCGCGCCCGCGCCTTGCTGATTCGCGCCGAAGTGATAGGGGGGATCATCTCCGTAATCACCTTGCTGGTGAGCATCTGGGTCAGCTTCACCCTGCCGCGCCAGGTGGTGAAGCCCTTGACCGACCTGAGAGAAGCGGTAGACCACGCCGCGGGGGGAAATTACCAAATCGAGTTCGATGTGAAAGGTGACGGCGAAGTGGTGGAGCTCGCCGATAGCGTCCGCGACTTGATCGCCCACGTGCGGGAGAAAAAAGGGTAAAGGCTAAGGGGTAAAGGGTAAAGGCTAAAGGGTAAAGGGTGAAGGATAAAGGATGAAGGAAGAAAGCTAAAGGTTAGTCCCCGGTTTGTTGCCATACCCTAGGGGCCCGGACCTTTAGCATTTACCCTTTATCCTTTACCCTTTACCCTTTATCCTTTACCCTTTATCTTTTGCCCTTCATACCTTATCCTCTATCCATCACCTTAGGGAGAAGGAGCTGACATGAAGGGCAAACCGGAAGTCATCGAGGTTCTGGCCAAAATGCTGAAGGAGGAACTGGGGGCCATCAGCCAGTATTTCATTCACGCGGAAATGTGCGAGACGTGGGGTTACAAGAAGCTGAGCGAACATACCAAGAAAGAGTCTATCAACGAGATGAAGCACGCGGAAAAACTCATCGAGCGCATTCTCTTTCTGGAAGGCACGCCCAATCTGAATGACATGCCCAAACTCGTGGTGGGCAAGGATGTGAAATCGCAATTCCAGAACGACCTGGCGCTGGAGAAAAATGCCGTGGCCGAGTACAACGCCGTCATCGCTACCTGCCGCAAAGCGGGTGACAACGCCTCGGCCGACCTGCTCCAGGCCATCCTGGCGGATGAGGAAGAGCACGTCGATTTTCTGGAAGAGCAACTTGGGCTCATCGATAGCATCGGCATTCAGAACTATCTGGCGCAACAGGTGTAGGCCGGTTCAGCAGGGTGTGAAGAGGGAGGAGGATTCGCTTTCCTAAACGCCGCGCGCCACGACGAGGGGAGCTATCTTCCTTCCCCGCCGTCTTGACGCTTCCCACGACTTGTCCTGGGCTTGCATTCCCGTCTGATGCTCACGGCCGCGTGCTAGCCTAATTACATTATCATGCCGAGCATTTTCCGCCCGCGGTCGCCGGCCCTGGAGAGGCTATCCTTACGGTCATTTTGTCATGCTCTTCTGGGGATCCTACGGATTCTTATAACTGGCTTCTTTTCAGCATGTTCTCAGGTTCGTTTTTGGAAAAAACCCTCATTCGAGCCTTTGTTTTCAGAAGGTTCTCAGGTTTGGGAATTTGTGCGGGGGTTGGACAAGAAGTCGCCAGGCAATCTGCGGGCGACGAGGCTATGGACATACACATTATCAATCCATTCCGGCTTGGCGCGCGGAGCGACGAGGCCCCGGATGCGGCCAGGAGTTCCACCCACGCGCTGACCCCGGCCCACGCTGTAGCTCGACCGGCGTCAATCCTCAAAACCTATTTTAACCTACCCGCCTGTAGCTGTCAAGCTAAATTATTGACGGTTTCGCTAAGGGATCCCCTGGCGGTATCGAAACCATGATGACTTTCATGAAAAGCGACCGTCTGCACCAGCCCGCGGTTTGGCTGGGCGTGAAGAGGAAGGAGGATTCGCGCACCTAAACGCCGTGCGCCACGACCAGGGAAGCTATCTTCCTTCGCCGCCGCCTTGACGCTTCCCACAATTCGTACTGGGCCTGCATTCCCGTCCAAAGCTCGGGGCTGGTACCAAGGGCATCGGATGGGGAAAAAGCAGCGTGCCTGATTTTGTACCCACCCTGGATAAGATACCCTCACCAGCGCCGGCAGCGGCCGCAGCGTCTGCCTTCCGACGTGTCTCTCGTCCCGCCGTCACTTGAGACCTGCTTTCACTGCGATCTGGAGTAGTTGGATAGTTTTGGATAGCACAGGGCCACCCAGTGGGTCTTTCTGCAATACTTGAAATGGCCCCTCGCCAAAGTACAGCCCGTCCGAGGCGAGAAAGGTCAGGCGAACGTTTCCGGTCCGGGGGGGAGGCAGGCGGTTCTTCTCCCAAGGCCCGATTTTGTTTACCAGCGCTTGTGAAGTTGTGACCAATTCCTTGGCCAGAGCTACGACTTCCGGCGGACCGCCCTCGAAGATGGCGACCTTTCCGGATTGGTTCAAATAGCGGGCCCGGCCATCGGGATAAGCCGCGAGTACATCAAGCCCTTGCGGAAGCGCCACTTCAACAATCACACCCAGAAGTTTCTTCGCCGGGACCGGCCGGCCAGCGGCCCGAAGCCGGTTGTACGCGAGCACGCGAACCCGGCTCTCTTCATCCTGATTCTGGGCGATTCCCTCGAGGGCGGCGTAGTCCGGATTCTCCGTAAAGAGCGTGGCCCAAGGAGAAACGTCCTTTGCCTTTGATTCTTTATGGAACAAAGACAGATCATCACAGAAGAGCAGGTTGTAGAGGGAATTCACGTGTGACGCGGCGTATGGTTTATAGAACTCAGCCCCGCCAGCCATCGCGGTCGCCTTGATTCCAACGCCGAGAATCGATAGTAGCTTCCTAAGTAATATCAAAGATTGTTTAATCAGGATTTCCATTTTGGGCTCCTGAGCCACAGTAGCTTAAATTCCACCCGTTCGTTCGCGGACCAGATGTGGCCCGCGCCAGGGCTCAAGAATCATTCCATCTTTCCATTTTCCCACGGCTGGCTCGCCGTGGGCCAGATGGCGACACCCGCTTCGCGGGCTTTCACTTTTGCCTTTTGACTTTTGACTTTTGACTTGCCTCTGCCGCTTCGCTGCAAACAAAGCGCCTCGCCCCGTATCCCGTATCCCGTATCCCGTGCCCCGTCTCCCGAACCCCTACCCCTTGATCACCCCCATCGGCTTCAGCCTTGCCACGCGGCGGGCGAGGCCGGCGTTGTGGACCACGTCGATCACCGCATCCACATCTTTATAAGCTTCCGGAATTTCTTCCGTAATGCCGTCGCGCGTTTCGGCGCGCACGATGATGCCCAGGTCCTCGAGGCGCTGCTTGGCATCCTGCGCGTATTGCGATTTCTTGGCCGCCGTGCGGCTCATCACGCGGCCCGCGCCGTGGCAAGTGGTGCCAAAGCTTTCCTGCATGGCGCCCTCCGCACCCACCAGCACATAGGAGGAAGTCCCCATGGATCCGGGAATCAGCACCGGCTGGCCCACCTGCTGGTAGACTTCGGGCACATCCGGGTGGCCTGGCGGGAAGGCGCGCGTAGCGCCTTTGCGGTGCACCATCACTTCCCGCTCGCGGCCCTCCACCTGGTGGCGCTCGAGCTTGGCGATGTTGTGGCACACGTCGTAGATGACGCGCAGTTCCTCGTGTTCGCCGAAGATCCGCTTGAACGCCTGTCGGGTAAAGTGGGTAATCCCCTGGCGATTGGCCCAGGCATAATTCGCCGCGGCGCGCATGGCGGCAAGGTAAGCTTCCCCTTCCGGCGACTTCACCGGCACGCAGGCCAGTTGGCGGTCCGGCAAGTCAATGCCGTAGCGATGCATGGCCGGACCCATTTCGCGCAGGTAATCGGTACACACCTGGTGGCCCAGCCCGCGTGAGCCCGAATGGATGAGCACCACCACCTCATTTTCATAAAGCCCCAACGCCTCGGCGCAGCCCGGATCGAACACCCGCTCCACATACTGAACCTCGAGAAAGTGATTGCCAGAGCCGAGCGTGCCGACCTGCGGCAAGCCGCGCTTTTTCGCGTGATCGCTCACCATCCCGGGGTCCGCGCCGTCGATGGCCCCACTCTCTTCGCAGTGGGTCAGGTCCTCGCCGCGGCCGTAACCGTGCTCCGCCATCCACGCGGCGCCCTCTTGGAGAAGGTTATCGAGTTCCGGATAGGAGATTCGAATGTTGCCGCTGTGCCCCGCGCCCGAGGGAATGTCGCGAAACATCTGGTTCACCAGCTCGCGAAGCTTGGGCCGCACATCCTCGCGGGTAAGCGAACTGCCGAGCAGACGCACGCCGCAGTTGATGTCAAATCCCACGCCTCCGGGTGAGACCACGCCGTCGCGGTGCGGGTCCGTAGCCGCCACTCCCCCGATGGGAAAGCCGTAGCCCTGGTGAATGTCGGGCATGGCGAGCGACCGTCCCACGATGCCGGGCAACATCGCCACGTTGATGGCTTGCTCGAGCGAGAGGTCCTTCAGCAGGTCCATCAGCAGCCGTTCGTCGGTGAAAATGAGCGCGTCCGTCAACATTCCGGGCTTCGTGCCGCGCGGAATGAGAAAGCGGTAGTCATCGAGCTTCTTCAGTTGGTGCAATTCTAAAAGCATGGCACACCCTAAGCGGCAAACCCTACTTTCGAGGAATCTGGCAATCTGCTTTCACTGCTGTCCAAATTGGCGGGAAACTGGGGCGCTCCATGCGGCTTCGCCGCACCGCTATGCGGAAAGGCTCTGCCTTTCCCTCGAGTTTCTACATTTCGAAGCGTGCTGATGAGAACTTCCGCCCTCGCCCCCTTGGGGGAGAGGGTGGCTCGCAGCCGGCGCTTTCATCAGCCGGGGCGAGACGGGTGAGGGGGTCCAAACCAAACGCGCTCACGCCAACGCCTCCGGTAGCGACCACACAACTATGAAGCAAGCCCCATGCGACTCCTTCCGTCTCGGTCGGTATGCGGCTCAGCTCGCGCGCTTTGTCAATCTGTCCCGCCGTGCGTGCCAGGGAGCGCGTCTTGTGGTAGGTATATGGAGTGTTCACGGGTTTGACCCCCTCACCCGTCCGGCCCCGGCTGATGAAAACGCCGGTGGCCGGCCACCCTCCCCCCAAGGGGGCGAGGGCTGAGACACTCGTGTTAGACCGTTCTCTTTCTTTCATCGTTCAACCCGTCACAAATGCACAAACTCAAGGGATAGGCGAAGCCTTTCCGCACAGCAAGCGGCGAAGCCGCAAATCGCCGAGGCCGTTTCCGGGTTTATGAAGACTGTGGGCCGCTCACACTACAGTGCCCGCCTTCAGAGTCAATGAATTGCGCCAGTTCAGTGCCAAAATCCTGCTTGGTGGGAGGCATGCTAAACTGCACCCCCTTTTGACTCATCTCCCGATGAAATTCCTGAAGGTCCGGGACTGTGAAGCCTAGTTCGACCCCTCCGGCGGGGTTTTTGGCGGAGGCGGGATGAAGCGCGAGCGTTGTTTCCCCAGTCACGAACTCGCTCCACCCCGGCGATTGAAATTTCAGGGGTAATCCGAGCACATCCCGGTAAAATTTGACAGCCCTGTCCATGTCCGCCACAAACTTGATCACATAGGTCAGCTTGCCAGCCATAAATCCTCCTTCGTGAACTGCGCCCGATGCGTTGACTAATTATAGCAGGGGGCCGGGCTGGAGCGAGGCCACCAAAAGCATTCTTGCAAATTACTTGACAGGCCATTGACGCGCGCCGATGGTGGCCGTACCATCCCTTAAGGCTCATCGGGCGTTTTCTGGACGAGGAGGTCTTGAAATGAAAAGGCGCGCATTCTTGCAGGGCTCGGCAGTGGGAATCGGCAGTCTCGCCACCGGTTTGGGGATGGAAGGCGCCAAAGCAAGTTTGGGGACCGAACCCCCAGCGCCGGCGGCGGGAACAAGTGCCGACCAGATCGGGCGGCCGGTTCGCGTGGTCAGCATTGGGTTCCATCCCGGCCGCCCATTGGACGAAATAGCCGCATTGGTGGACGCCGAGGGGGCCAAGGGTGCAGACCTCATTGCCATTCCCGAAACCTGCCGCGGGCAGAATGAAACGAGCGTGGAAACATTGGACGGACCCACCGTGGGCGCCATGGCCCAACTCGCCAGGAAGCATCGAACTTACATTGTGTGCCCCATCGACAGGAAAGAAGGGGGGCGGCGGTTTAATTCCGCGGTCCTGCTCGATCGCCAAGGCCAGGTGGCTTGCGTCTACAACAAGCTTTACCCGGTCTGGCAAGAGGAATGCCTCAAAATGCCCGCCGTCTTACCGGGTAATTCGGCCACCGTCTACCAAGCCGATTTTGGCCGCGTGGGTCTGGCCATCTGCTTCGATGTGAATTGGGGCGCCCTCTGGGAGCAGCTTTCCAATCAGGGAGCGGAGTTGGTCATCTGGCCGAGCGCTTACTCGGCGGGAAGGTCGCTCCAGGCTCAGGCGATTAATTTCCACTACTACATCGTCAGCGCGACTCATGTTCCGGACTGCCTGGTGTTTGACATCGATGGCGAGCAACTCGTACACGACCACAACAACCGGGGAGATCAAACCAACGTCACGCGAGTCACTTTGGACCTGGATCGCTGCGTTTTTCACCAGGACCTCAACCTTCCCGAAAAGCGCGACCGGCTGCTCAAGGAACATGGCGAAGACGTCGCCCAAGACAAGTGGCTGGCGATGGAAGGATGGTTTGTGCTTAAGGCCCAGCGCCCGGGTGTCAGCGCTCGCGAACTGGCTCGGCAGTACGGCTTGGAGGAGCTCCAGCATTACCTCAACCGCAGCCAGTGTGAGATCGACAAGTGCCGGGGTTGGGAGTTTTCGTAAGCGGGGCACGCCGAGAATTGGCATGACTACCTCCGTGTGAGAACGGCGCGCCGCCGGGTCCGGCCCCGTTTTGTGACACACTCCCCCCAGGCTGCGGGGCGCTGTTCCCCGCTCCCGGCTAAGGCGTAATATGCCAGCCCGGCGGGCACCATTCCCAGACGGCTGCGTTTCGTGAAGGTCCGACGGCCTTCGAGAAGGCCTCGCCCCGAACACGCAGCCACTCGCCCGGCACCCACTATTGGGTCGCGATTGCCACCAGTTCGACGCGGCGATTCTTGGCGCGGCCCTCTTCCGTCTTGTTGGAGGCTACCGGTGCGCAGGGGCCCACGCCTTCCGGCGTCATCCGCGCGGCGGCGATCCCATGCTTGGCCGTAAGCGCGCTCACCACGGCCTGGGCACGCGCCTGCGAGAGCTTCATGTTCGAGTCGAGGCCGGCCACCATGTCGGTATGCCCGACGATGAGCACCTTCAGCGCTGGGTTCTGCGTCAGCAGCTTGGTAATCTCGGTAAGCGCCGCCTCGGATTCGGGCTTGATCTCCGACTTGCCGGTGTCAAAGTAAATGCCGTAGACGGCCACGCTACCGGCGTTGTCCAGGCCCTGCGCCATGGCGGCGGCGTCCATGGTAACCTCCTGCTGCATGGCTTGCTTCTCGACGATGGTCAAAACGTAGATGTCCGGTCCTACGGAGGCGATGAAGGGCTCCGCCCAAACCTCACTTCCGCCCTTAGCGATGCGAATGGTAGTCCTTGGACCATCGCCGCCGTCATCGTGCAACACCTGCCCACCCGCCGCGCGCGCCGCATTTTGATAGTTGCGTCTGATCTGTATGGCGCTGACCGGCTGAGTATCTTTCTTGCGTCGGTACTGGATATGGTACCAATGCCCTTCGACTGGCTTTTTCGTCGTCTTGCCGCCTGCCGTAACCGTGAACTCAAAAGAACTAAATTGCATCTCCTCGTAATCGTCGATGTAGTAGCCGGGCATGCGGGTGATTCCGGGATAATCTTTCGATCCGGGCTTATCCGCCTGGCCGAACGCGGTTGAAGTGATTGCGACAGCGGCAAGCGCCACGAGCAGAGTGCAAAAGAAGTGTTTCATGCTACCCCCTTGGAAGAATATTATTTGACGTTCTGAAAGCAATGTGAGCGCCGGACTATTTGGAGTTCAACGCGGCGGTCACCTTCGTGATGTACTCATCGATCCACGCCTGGCCGGAGTCCTTCGAGTTATAAAGGCGGTCGACGCTGATGCCAATCAGCTTGTTGCCCACAGAACCCGCCCAGTGGCCCGAATAGAACCCCACCTGGCTGTCCTTGCAGGGGTGGCCGGTGATCACCGGCCAGGTCTGCTTGCGCCACTCCAGAACCCCGTTCTTGTAAGCCTGCTTCCTGACCGGTTCGTCCAGGTAGCCGGCGGGGCTACGGTTGGCGGGATCCTGGGGCGCCTTGAGCATCATGTCCACCACCATCTTGCCGGCGGGATTGAGGTTCCACCCGTACCCGAAAAGAACTTTCGGGTCGCTGAAGCATGGGCTCATGTTGTCGTTGGCCTTTGTCGCCCTCACCCCATCGCTTACGCCGGCCGCGCGCATTTGGGCCTGCATCTGCGCAAAGCCGGAATCGGCCTGAAAACCACTGGGCGGCGCCGGCAGGGATTGACCCTTCGCGGCTTGCGCAGCTACGCCCAGCGCTACTCCCAGACTCAGCGTAATTATCGTTCGCATCATTTTTCCTCTCATTGGGAATTTCAATTATTTCGTGGCAATCTCCACCAGTTCGATGAAACCATCATGATTACAATAGGAACCACCATCGAGTAGGCAGAGCTAGCCTCATAAAGCCTCCTAAAACGTTTTCATCTCAGGTTGAATCAGACCGGACACGCCGATCAGGTGGAGGGCCCCCAAATTGGCAAGAGGTCAGGTCGTATGGGCAGAGAGGTTACATCCATTCGGGATAATGTCAATCCCTTCCTTTCTATTCCTCGTGGTATCATGAGTTTTTGATCCTGACGGCATAGGGCTCTGATCGGCCAAAATCCAATCGTGAAAAGGAGGCACTTCGATGAGCGATTCGAAGCAGAACCGGCGTGAGTTCCTGGAGACGGTAACCCTGGGGGTGGCGGGCGCGGGCGCCGCCGTTTCCGGAAATGCCCTCGGTGCTCTGCCCGCACCTGCCGCCAACGGTGAAATGCCTTATCGCACCCTGGGCCGCAGCGGCGAAAAAGTTTCACTGCTGGGCTTGGGGGGATTTCACCTCGGCCTCCAGGACGACGAGCAGGAAAGCATCCGCATTGTCCGCACCGCCATCGACAACGGTGTGAATTTCATGGACAACTGCTGGGACTACAACAACGGTAAGAGCGAAATCCGCATGGGCAAGGCGCTGCGCGACGGTTACCGCAAGAAGGTTTTCCTGATGACCAAGATCGATGGCCAATTAAAGAACATTGCCGCGCGGCAGATAGACGAATCGCTCCAGCGTTTGCAAACCGACACCATCGATCTGCTGCAATTTCACGAAGTCATTCGCCCCGGCGACCCCGACCGTATCTTCGGCGCCGGCGGCAGCTTTGAGGCCGCGCTGGCCGCCCAGAAAGCCGGCAAGATTCGCTACATCGGCTTTACCGGCCACAAGGACCCGGACATTCACCTGAAGATGCTCAACATGGCGTTCCAGCACGGCTTCACCTTCGACGCCGTGCAGATGCCGCTCAATGTGATGGACATGCACTTTAAGAGCTTCGCTCATAAAGTGGTGCCGGTGCTGGTGCAGCACGGCATCGGGGTGTTGGGAATGAAGTCCATGGGCGATGGCCAGGTGCTGAAGAGCAACACGGTGACGCCCATTGAGTGCCTGCATTACGCCATGAGCTTGCCCACCTCGGTGGTCATCAACGGTTGCGAATCGCTTGAGCGGCTGGAGCAAGGATTGAATGCGGCCCGCACCTTCCGCCCGCTGACGGAGAAGGAACTCGCGTCACTCTCCGAGCGGACCGCCGCCGCCGGCCGCGATGGCCAATTTGAACCCTTCAAGACTTCCAACATGTTCGATGGCACCGCCCACAACCCCGAATGGCTGGGATAGCGCACTGCGGCGGAGCCGCCGCCAATAACGTAATGTAGGGGCAGGCCTCGTGCCTGCCCTCCGCAGGGGCACCCGCAAGGGGCGTCCGTACTGACAGGAGGTGTTGCGTGCCCAAAATCACCGCCGTGTTTTGCGACGTGGGCGGAGTGTTGCTGACCAACGGCTCGGATCGCGGCGAACGCGGTGAGCTGGTAAAGAAGTTCGGCTTGGACGGCGACGATTTCGAGGGCCGCCACCAGATGTTGAGCGCGGCATTCGACTCGGGCCAGCTTGACCTCGATCAGTATCTCGACCGCACTATTTTCTACCGTCCCCGCGCCTTTGCCAAAGAGGAAGTGCGCGACTTTATGTACTCCCAATCGGAAGCGCTGCCGGGTTCGCTCGCCCTCATGGGACGCCTCGCGCAAGCGGGGACGGTCTTTCTGGCGGCACTCAACAACGAGTCGCGCGAGTTGAATCTCTACCGCATTGAGAAATTCGGTTTGCGCAATTACTTTTCCGTCTTCTTCAGTTCATGCTACCTGGGCGTAGCCAAACCTCATCCGCAAATTTACCGGATGGCGCTCGAAATCTCCCAGCGGCAGCCGGAAGAGTGCGTCTGCATCGACGACCGCCCGCTGAACCTGGAAGGCGCCCGGAGCCTGGGCCTGCACACCATTCAGTTTCTGAATGCGGGACAACTGGAGAGTGACCTGCGCCGTTTGGGAGTCGAGGTCTGACCAATTGGAGCCGTTTCAGGCATGGGAGAGGGTCACGTGAACCAAGGTCGTGAAGATCGGGGTTGTTTCGTTCCCCTCCGGGATCGGCTCATCGTGCGCCGCGAGATTCGCAAGATGCAGCTCGATCGCCTCGCGAGCATGGTCGGTGGCTTCTTCAATGGTAGTTCCGAATGAAACGCAGCCTGGTAACTGCGGTACGAGAACTGTGTACCCGCCCTCTTTCTCAGGTACGACGTTGATTTGGTAGGAATAGGCCTTTTTCGGCTTGAACATGATTCTATTATGCCGACTTAGTTCGGAAATGCAAGCGCCCTCTACGCAACCACAGCTCGGGAGATCATGTCTGATGAAAGGGGAGGCTCCTACGCCGCCGTCACTCGGGCAGTAAGTTTCTGTGCGGTTTGCTTCACCAATTTCAAATCCAATTTCCCGCTGCCCATCACCGGGAGCGATTCGACCTGGAAAAAGTGTTCCCGGCGCGGCACCCACAGAGGAGGCAATCCGGAATAGCGCACGCGCTTCAGTAATTCGTCCACGTCCAATCCCAAATCGAGGTGCAGCACCACGAAGCGCTCACCTTTCTGATCGTCGGAGACGGAGGTCACCACCAGCCGCTGCTCCAGGCTGCCGAGCGCTTGATGCAGCGCCTCTTCCAAGTGGACGTGCGACACCATTTCACCGGCAATTTTCGAAAAGCGCGACAGCCGGTCGGTAATCATAATGAAGCCGTCTTCGTCGAGTTGCGCCACGTCGCCGGTAATGTACCAGCCGTCTTCCCAAATGGCCTGGCGCGTTTTTTCCGGCTCGTCGAGGTAACCCGCCATCACGCACGGTCCTTTGACCAGCAACATCCCCTCCTGGCCGGGCCCCAGGGTCTCAAACGTTTCGGGATTCACCACGCGCACGGCAATCCCCGGCATCGGCCGGCCCACGCTTCCGGGCTCGATGCTGCCCATCTGACTTTGCCGCCGGCGCCCGGCGGTCTCCACGGACACTACGGGTGAGGTTTCCGTGCAGCCGTAGCCCTGCGAGAGGTCGAGATGGAATTTCTCCCAGAAGGCGTCGGCGAGTTCCAGCCGCATTTTCTCCGCGCCCACAATGGCGACGCGCACGGAGGCCAGGTCGGCGCGCTCCAGGCGCCGGACGTATTCCCACACGAAAGTTGGCGTCCCGATGATGAGGGTGACGCGGTACTTCCGGCAGAGTTCGCCAATCGTGCGCGCCTCGAGCGGGTTGGTATGAAAAACCACGCCAAAGCCGGCGATGGCAGGCAGCCACAATCCCACCGTGAAGCCGAACGAGTGGAAGAAAGGCAGAACCCCGAGGAGGCAATCGTTCCGGTCGACGTTGATGGTTTGGAGCATCGCTTCCACGTTGGAGACGATGTTGCGGTGGGTCAGCATCACGCCCTTGGGCGTCCCCGTGGAGCCGCTGGAAAAGACCACCGTGGCCAGTGAATCCAGCGTCACTTCACGTGGAATCAAAGTCCGGCGCAGGAGCCCGACGGGCGCCAGGCGAGCGATGGCCGCCCACACCAGCTTGTCAACTTTGGAAAAGGTCCCGGCCGCCGCTTCCATCAGGATCATGCCCGGCCGCTTGGGGATGTCAAATCGTTCCAAAAGTTTTTCCGAAGTGAAAATGGTTTTGATTTCGCAGCGCTCGATGGCCGCGTTCATGGCCTGCATGGGCGCGGTGTAATTCAAGTTCACCGGGACCCGCCCGGCCAGGGTGATGCCGAGATTCACCACTGCCGTCGGCGCCAGGGGCGGCAAGAGGACACCCACCATCTTCTCGCCCGGGCAGCGCTTCACTACAAATCGGCGGAAGAGCAGCGCGCCAATCAGCGCCTTCCCGAAAGTAAGCTCGCGCCCGGTTGAATCCGCCATGGCGAAGCGGCCCCAGTTGCGCCGCGCGCAATCCAGGAACGCCACCGGCAACGGTTGTTGCACCGCGTCGCGCCGCATCGCGGTCTCCGCCGCTCGCAACGCCAGGGCCTGCCGCACCCGGAAGGCGCTGGCGTTGGCCGGGAGCGCCGGGCCAAAATTTGCCGTGACGCGGCAGGGAATGCGCCGCGGCCACCGGAAGAAGAACCGGCCCTGCTCGAAGCCGAAGATGTTTCCCCACTCGCGGTCGATGTGTATGGGAATGATCGGCACCCTGAGCCCCCGAGTGAGGGCTTCCAGAGTGGGCGCGAAGCGCGGCAAATCACCGGCGCGCATCAGGGCGCATTCCGCGAACAGGCAAACCAGTTCGCCCGAGCGCAGACGGTCCTGCGCCTCCTGGTCGGCCCGCACCATTTCCAGGGCCGCGTCCGTGGCGGAGACCGGGATTGCCCCCATCCGCTTCGCCAGCCAGTTGATGGCGCGGGCCTCATAAAAAAGCCGCGGCATCAGGAAACAAATCGAGCGGCGCACGCCCGCGCCCAGCAGGAAGGGATCGATGAAGGCGACGTGGTTGCACACCAGCAGGGCCGGGCCCGTCTTCGGCAGGTTTTCGCCACCGCATACTTCCACTCGATAGAATGTGTGGGCCAGCAGCCAGAGGCTGAGACGAACGATTACGCGGGAGAGGAACATTGGGTCTTAATCAAATTTTGAAATTGCAAGCAGCGGCCCGGAGAAGGACCAATCCAACCAAGTCTTGCAAACACCAGCCAGAGGATCGTGCGGGACGCCGGGAGTGAGTATACCGCTTTCGGGCCAGAGGTTCCACAAATCGCGAAGTCACTCCCTTTGTGCCGCCTCCGCAGCGGCGGGTTGGGCGGTGGCGAGCCGCTTGGCGGTCTCCTTTACCTGTTTCAAATCCAGCTTGCCGCTCCCGAGGAAGGGCAACGCGGGTACTGGAAAGAAGTTTTCCTTGCGCGGCACCCACAGTTTGGGAAGTCCGGAATCGCGCATGCGCTTGAGCAATTCGTCCACGCTCAATCCCAACTCCGTGTGGAGCACCACAAAGCGCTCGCCTTTCTGCTCGTCGGAAATCGACGTGACCACCATGCGAGGCTCGAAGCAGCCCAGCGCCCGATGCAACGCATCTTCCACCTGAACATGTGACACCATCTCCCCGCCGATCTTGGAAAAGCGCGCCAGCCGGTCGGTGATCTGGATGAAGCCATCTTCATCAAGTTGCGCGACGTCGCCGGTAATGTACCAGCCATCCTCCCACAGAACCTGGCGCGTCTTTTCCGGCTCCTCGAGGTAGCCCACCATCACGCTCGGACCCTTGACTAACAGCATGCCTGGCTGGCCGGAGCCGAGCGTCGCAAAGGTTTCCGGATTCACGATGCGCACCGCGACACCGGGAATCGGGTGCCCGACGGTGCCGCGCTTGGCGCCGATTTGCTTCTGGTCGTTGTCACTGTAGCCGGGGCTTTCCACCGAGACCACCGGCGAAAGCTCCGTGCACCCGTAGCCTTGCAGGAGATCGATATGGAATTTCTCGCGGAAGGCGTCCGCGAGTTCAGGCTTCATCTTTTCCGCGCCCACCATCGCCACGCGCAGGGTGCCGAAATCCTCGGCCTCGCAGCGCCGGATGTATTCCCACACGAAGGTGGGCGTGGAAATCATGATAGTGACGTGAAACTTCCGGCAGAGCTCGCCGATTTTGCGCGCCTCCAGCGGGTTCGTATGGTAGGCCACGCCGAACCCGGAAATGGCCGGCAGCCACAACCCGATGGAGAAGCCGAAGGAGTGGAAGAAAGGCAGAATCCCCAGCAGGCAATCGCTCCGGTTCACGTTGATCGTCTGCTGCACACCCTCCAGGTTGGAAACGATGTTGCGATGGCTCAGCATCACGCCTTTGGGCGTCCCGGTGCTGCCGCTGGAAAAAATCACGGTGGCGAGGGAATCGAGCCTCACCTCGCGCGGAATAAGCCAGCGCCGCAGCAGCGCGGTGGGGACCAGGCGGGCGAGCGCGGCCCAAAGCAGTTTGTCGCGGGGAGTGAAGGTCTTCGCCACATCTTCGACCATAACCATGCCGGGCTGCTTGTCGATTCCCAATCGGCTCAACAGCTTTTCCGTCGTGAAGATCGTCTTGACCCCGGAGCGTTCCACGGCCACTTCCATCGCCTGCTTGGAAGCGGTGTAGTTCAGGTTTACCGGCACGCGGCCCGCCAGGCTGATGCCGAAATTGAGCAGCGCTGCCGGCGCCGAGGGCGGCAGCAGGACGCCGATCATTTTCTCGCCCCGGCATTGTCTCACCACGTGGCGCCGGAACAGCAGCGCGCCAATCAACGCCTGGCCAAAGTTCACCTGGCGGCCGGTGGAATCCGCCATGGCGAAGCGCCGCCAGTTGCGTCGCGCACTATCCAGGAACAGCTCCGGCAGCGGCCGCTGGGCCGCGCCACGCCGCGCGAAGGCCTCCGCGCTTAGCGCCATCACCGCTTGCCGCACCTGGAAGGCGTTGGCATCGCCCGCGAGCGGCGCGCCGAAACTCACGGTGACACGATAGGGGATGCGGCGCGGCCACTTGAAGAAGAAGCGCCCGCGCTCGAAGCTGAAAATGCTGCCCCACACGCGGTCAAGGTGAACGGGAATAATGGGAACCGTAAGGCCGCGAGTGATGCGCTCAAAGCCGCGCCGGAAGCGCAACAGGTTTCCCGTGCGCGTAATGGCGCCTTCCGCGAAAATGCAAACCAGGTCGCCTTCGCGCAAGCGGTCCTGCGCGGTGTGCAGCGACTCCACCAACTCCCGCGGCTTGTCGGCTTCCGAAATCGGGATGGCGCCCATCAGCTTCGCCAGCCAGTGAATTCCCGCCGTGTTATAAAAGTGGCGGTACATCAGGAAGCGAATGAAGCGCGGCGTGCAGGCGCCGATCAGGAACGGATCGGCAAAGGAGATGTGATTGCACACCAGCAGCGCCGGTCCGCGCCGGGGCAGGTTTTCCGCCCCGCGCACTTCAATGCGATAGAACGTGTGGGTGAGCAGGAAGAAGCACAGGCGGATCATGAAATCGGGCAGGACCGTCAGGATATGCCACGTGACGCCGAACGAAATCACCGCCATGACCAGCAGGACTTGGTTCGCTTGCATGCGGCAAGGGCCGGAAAGGAACGCGAAAATGCCCGCGCCCAGAAATACTCCGGTGAAGGTCAAGACGTTCGAGGTGGCGATGACCCGTCCCTTGGAGCGCTCGCCCGCGTTGGCCTGCAAATAGGATTGCAGCGGGATGATAAAGATCCCCCCCGAAAAGCCCAGCAGGAAGTGCCCAATGAAAACCTGGGCAACGGAGTGATGGCCAAGGAAGAGAAACACACCGAAGACGCCCAGGCCCACCGAACCGATGGGCACCAGGCCCAGTTCCACGCGGTCGGCGGAAAGCTTGCCCGCGACAAACGCTCCCAGCCCGATGCCAATCGATACCGAAGCGGTGAGGTAACTGATTCCGGTATTGCTCAAATGCAAAAGATCGCGGCCATAACCGATAACGTTTTGCAAATAGACCGCGCCCAGAAACCAGAAATAGGCGATGGCCAGAACCGTTCGAAAAAGCGGGCGCGAGCTGCGAATCTCCCCAAAGTCCTGCCGGAACTCCCGAAAGGCGTTCCAGCGGAATTTCTCTCCTGGCGCGATGGCCGGTACGCGGCTGATGCCGGTGGCCACGGCCAATCCCAGCAAAGCCATGCCCACGAGCATGGCCACGGGAATATAGGGTCGGGAAGGGAACGCGTCGAGCAGCAGCCCGGCGGCCACCGGTCCCGACACGATCATGGTGTAAACCGTAAGCTGCATCAGTCCGTTGGCCCGCGACAGGGCCTCGTCCGGAAAGATCTGCGGCAGAATTCCTTCTTTGGCGGGATCGAGGAAGCAGGCGTGAATTCCCAACAGGAAGAGCACCGCCAGCATGGCAATGATATGTCCGGCGAACATGGCAAAGGTGGCAAGGACGAGGAGCGTGGCCTCAACCATCTTCATGAAAATGATTACGCGGCGCTTGGAAAAGTGGTCGGCCACCTGGCCCGCGTAGGAGGAGAACACGATGTAGGGGAGCACGTAGAGCGCCGTGCCCAGAGAAATGTAGAGGTTGCGAGTGGCCAGGGAAGCGACACTCGCGGTGACGAAGAGCATCAGGAGTTGTTTGAAGGTGTTGTCATCAAACACCGCCAGCGCTTGTGCCGCCAGCAGGAACACAAATCCCCGCTCTTTCAGAACCGCCGAGTATCCGCGCGAAGTCGCCATCATCTTCTCCTCTTGCCTGCACTCATGCCGGTCTACGCCCGGCGCTCGGGTTACGAGGCTCGGGTCACGCCAAGTACGGAAAACTCGGGAAGGCCAAGAGGTGTGAGTATGCGCCCGCACCCATTCTAGAGCAATTGGGGAGGCAACAAAAGCCCGTTTCTCCGCCTGCCTCTCTGCCCGGTTCATATCAGCCTCCCCAGGGAGCGCGCCAGGATCACAAAGGATTGCAGCCAATCTTCGGAAGTCCATCGCAATGCCACAGCGGCGAAGACCAACGGGATCACGATCACGACGCCCAGAATGATTTCGGTTCCCATGTTTTTCACCCTCGCGCTGGAGAATACGCGGGAACCGGGGGCCTCCGCGACTATGGGGGTTACAGTTTTTGAAGTGTCACAGGCAGAAGAGGTGTCAGGTGCCAGGTGTCAGGTGTCAGGTGCCCGGAATCCCTGCTTTTCTGTGCCCCTTCGCGCCTCTGTTATGAAATTGGATGTGCCAAAGCCACCTTGGACTGCAGCGGCTCGACGCCACAGTCCAAGGCGCTTCGCGCGTTTTGTTTGCAGAACCCCGCTCTACGGGCGTGCATTACAAAGGCTATGGGACGCCACCCGCGAAGGTTTGGCATCAAGGTGGGAGAGAGTAGGCAGTAAGCAGAAGGCAGTAGGCAGCAAAAGAACTGGCTCAGGCGGAATCGCGGCTGGACCTCTTTCCTTTTGTAAGGAGTTGTTCTTGAACTCCGCGGCTTGTATACTTGGGGAGAATTGGAGCGCCGCCACGACAAAACGGAGCGCTACGCGGTTTGAAAAAGGCGCGCGATTTCATTAGCAATAGGGCAATAGGGGCTCGTGCAATGGCGAAAACCCGTTTCTATTGCAATATATGCCGAAACGAGACCTGGCACGAAATCGCGGCTGAATATAAGCAATTGCACCACGACTACTTCTGGGGCTCCGACAAGCTATTTCACGCACAAATACTTCAGTGCTGCGGCTGTGATCGTCTATCTTTTCGCCTGTACGAACACCCTTTCGAATTCGAGGAAGCCGGCGAGGTGGCAGAACATGTGTTCCCTACGAGGGAGCATAAGCGACGGGAGCGGAAAATCTTTTTTTCTGTGCCAGAACACATCAGGAGGGCATACTTTCAAACCAATGAGGCCTTCGATCACGAACTCTATTTACTCGCAGCAATCGGACTTAGGGCGTTGGTCGAAGCTATCGTCTTGGATAGAATTCCGGAAATTGAGAACTCCGCATCTATTCAATCAAAAGTGAACGCCTTGCGGAAATATTTTGCGGATGACGTCATCGATACGCTTCATGACTTCCGATTCATGGGCAATAAGGCTGTCCATGCCCTCTCTGAGCCAGCACGATTGGACATCCATAGAGCTCTAAACGTAATCGAGAGCATAATGGAGTCCTTTTACGGTGTTGAAGACAGCGCTCGTTCCTTCAAGAAACTCAAAGAGACGAAGGAATAGCACATGCGAAAGCGGCGTCCGTCGTCCCTTGCTTGGCCCAACTCTCCGAACGTCCCAGTTCTTACGGGGAAACAGTCCACTTTGACAGGAAACGCCCTAACCGTAGCTCTGGGTAAGCGGCTCGGCTGACCCCAGGGAGGCCGCGGGGGAACCGTTTCGGGGGGCACGGGCGAACCGGGTACCTCGGAGGTCGTGGTGAGGTAGCGATGAGGTGCGCGAATTTTGCGCTCCTCAGAGGCTCTTCCATTCGGCATTTTCCTCTTTTCGCATCGCCTCTAATCCGCGTGCGAGGATCGGCGGGCAGGGTGATGCGGTCGACCGATAGAGCGCCGCGCTCCCCTGTCCACGCACCAACGTTGACATCGTGCTAGAATACGCGAGGAGGGACCAAAGTCCATGCCGCGAATCCACGCCAAGCCTCGCAAGCAAGTCGTTTCTGCCCAGCACGGGTACACGGTCATCTACGAAGGGCTCTTGGAGGGCGGGTACCAGGTTATTGTTCCGGCGCTGCCCGGAATCGTGACCTATGGTCGGACCATTGCCGAAGCGCGCGAAATGGCGGAAGACGCGATTCGCTGCCACCTCCGGGCCTTGGTGAAAGATGGCGAGGAAATTCCCCCCGACCCGTTCGCGCCCGAGCCGCCGATCTGCGAAGAACTGAAAGTGACCGTTTAGGGCATGGCGCCCAAGTTTGCCAACCTCAAGCCCCGCGAAGTGGTCCGAGCCCTGGAGAAAGGCGGCTTCCAGATAAACGAGATCTCCGGCTCGCACGTGCAGCTAAAACATCCCAACCGACCCGGACGCATCACCGTACCCTATCACGAACGGTTCGACCTGCCAAAACACATCGTCAAGTCCATCGTTCGTCAAGCCGGGCTCACCAACCAAGCGTTTTTTTCGGCTCCTCAGAAAGTGATTTGAACAGGCAGGATGGCGCAGCCGATACAGATCTTCGCGCTTCATCGCTCCTCTCTGTGTGAAACTGTATGCCTTGCTTAGCCCTCCAGCAGATTTGTGAATAAACCGGGCTAGGGAGACCGCGTAGGAACCGTATGGGTGGCCTGCGCGATGAGAAGGCCCCCCACGGTGGGTGGACGCGATTTTCACCGAACTCATTTTCTTCTTGACAAAGCCTAGGCTTGTTAGTATACTTAGCTAGGAAGTCCGTGCTCACGGACGAAAGGGCTCTGCGCATGGTGAGCAGGAAAGAATCCGACCTCTGCCTGTCGTGGCGGCTTACGAACACCCCCTACAACAAAAAGTCGCCAATCGGGCGCTCGTCCACAAAAAAGATGTTAATTTATGTCGAACGAAGCCGGTATGTATATGAAAACAAACAAAACAGTGACAGAATGCCCGAGGAAAAGCCGGACATTTACGTCGATATGACGTGGATTTTGCAGAAAATCGCGGTGAATGACGAGCGAACGCCGTGCGACATGATACGTAGCGGCGAGTTTACCTCGCCAAATGGCGGCGTAAAGCCGCCTCTACCACGCCCGGGCTAACGGCGTATATTACGAGGGACAGGGAGCTCCCGGGCGGGCGCGATACGCTGGGCGCGATACCATCATGGACATTCGCATCAGCAAAGAGAGCGAAATTCCCCTTCGCCAGCAGTTGGCGGAGCAGATCGTTTTTCACATCGCCACGGGCAAGCTGCAACCCGGGCAGGCGCTGCCCAGCGTCCGCGAACTGGCGCGCCGCCTGAAGATTCATCACAACACGGTGAGTGAGGCCTACCAGGATTTAATCCGGCGCATGTGGCTGGTGGGGCGGCGCGGCAGCCGCGTCACGGTTCGGGCCTTGGAGGAAGGAATTCACACCCGCGGGGCGAGCGGCCTCGATGACTTCATCAATACGCTGATTCGGCTGGCGCGTGAGCAGGGGTATTCGCTCCAGTCACTCCGTGAACGAGTGCGCGAGCGCTTGCTGGGTCAGCCCCCCGATCACATTTTGGTGGTCGAGGCCGATGCGGGCCTGCGCCGGCTGATTCGAGAAGAAATCCGCGCGGCGATCAACTGGCCGGTAGAAGTCTGCTCGCGGGTGGAACTAGCGGCGAATCCCGGGTTGGGCATCGGCGCGTTGGCGGTAGCCGCACACTACGCGATTCCCGACGTCAATCCCCTGTTGCCCAAGGACCGTCCCGCCATCCCCCTGGAGTTCGGCGCGGCGGACGAGCAAGTGGAAATGATTCGCCAGCGGCGCGAACCCTCCATAGTGGCGGTGGTATCCGTCAGCGAGGGATTCCTGCAAACCGCGCGTAGCGTGCTCGCCACCGCCGCCGGCCGCCGCCACGTGCTGCAAGAGTTCCTGCTTCCCCTCCCCGACGCGAAAGCGCTGGCGGCCGCGGACGTGGTCTTTGCCGATTCCATCGCCGTGCGTGAGGTCAAGCATCGCGGCGTCGTTCCCTATCGCCTCGTCGCCCCCGACTCGCTGAGCTACCTTGCCAGCGCCCTGCGCCCACCGTAAGACTCCCGCCCCGGGCCAGCTTGTTAGACAGAGCGACATAAATGATTGCGCATTCGGCTGTAGCGGCGGTCTCCGACCGCCGTCGTCGATCGGAGATCGACGCTACAATTTATGTCGCTCTGAATAGACAGCCTATAATCTTGTGAATGGAGCGTTGCGCGTCGTGGCACTCAGTTGTACAGTACCCCAGTGGGCAAGTGATTCCCCAACCCCATCAGGCAAGTTGCAGAGGAGAGAGACATGCGCGCAGGTGTGCGATATTTCCCGGCGGTAATTGCGAGACTGCTGACTTTCGGAGCGGTGCTGGCGGGCTTGATGCTTTCGGCGCCGTGGAGCTCGGCGCAGGGCCTGGTGAGCAAAGATCTCTACCGGTTCCGCGCCGTCGGGCATGTGGCGTTTTCGCCGGACAACCATCGGGTGGCCTACACCGTGACCATGTACGATCGGCCCGGACGCCCTTATTCCCAGACTTGGATCATGGACCTTTCCACCGCGACACCGGTCCGCCTGGGCGGCGAGAAGGAAGCAAGCTCCAACCCCCTCTGGTCACCGGACGGCAAGTGGTTGAGTTACTCGGCGGGCGAAGATGACAAATCCGGGCTGTGGGTGGCCCATGCCGATGGCTCCGGCGCAACGTTCCTGGCGCCGACGCGCGGCACGAACTCGCCTTTGCCCGAACAGGGCGAAAGCGTGACGTGGTCGCCGGACAACCGGCAGATTGCCTTCGTTTCATCCACTCCGGGTCCGGAGACAGCCGAGGCGAGTGGTGATCCAATGGTGATCACGCGCTACCTCTATAAGCCTACCGCGGGTGAAGGGCTCTCGCACTTTAATGACAATCGCCGCCTTCACCTCTTCGCGGTGGATCTTTCTACTCACCAAGTCCGGCAGCTTACGCAGGGAACCAACGACGAGCATTCCATCGACTGGTCCCCCGACGGCAAGGAAATCCTCTTCGTCTCGAATCACGAGCCCAACACCGACGAGTTCTTTAACTACGACATCTTTGCGTTGAAGGTGGCCGACGGCAGCGTGCGCCGCCTGACGGCGACGGAAGGCTTGGAATCCGCTCCGCGCTGGTCACCCGATGGAAAGCGGATTATCTACTCGGCCGACCGGCGCGGCCTTACCGATCGCGAAACCAACATGGAAGACTCGCACGTGTGGTTGATGGACGCCGATGGATCGCACCCGCACGAGGTGAGCGGGATGATCGACAACCGCCAAGGCTTCCCCCTCTGGACGCCGGACGGGAGCGCTGTCTATTTCACGGTGGAGGAGCGGGGCAGCAGTCATTTGATGCGGTTGCCGATTTCGGCGTCGGGCTCAGCCGGCCAGGCGGAAAAGGTGTTGAATGACCGCGGCAGGGTGGGAAGTTTTTCCGTCGGCCGGGACGGTCTGGTGGCCTATGCCCTCACCACTCCGGAGGACATGCCGGAACTTTACCTCAAGACGGGAACCGGCGTGCCGCGCCGTTTGACCGATTTGAATGCCGACGTCCTGCGCGGCAAGCCGCTCGCCACCGTCGAATCCTTCACTTTTATCAGCAACGATAATAAATATGAAGTGGAAGCCTTCCTGACGAAGCCGCCAGGCGTCCCGGAGGGACTACCCGACATGGCAGCGGCACCCAAGCACCCGCTGATTGTCAACCTCCATGGGGGGCCGCACAGCTATAGCACGCAGGCCTTCGTTTTCAAGAACCAGATCTACGCCGCGCAGGGCTGGGCGGTGCTCCAGGTAAATTATCGCGGGTCCATCGGCTACGGCCAGAAGTTTGCCGACGCGGTTTTCGGTGACCAGAATGGGAACGAAGCCCAGGACGTTCTGTATGCGGTCAACGCCGCGGTGCGCCGCTATCTCTGGCTCGACCGCGAGCGCATGGGGCTCGAGGGTGGAAGTTACGGCGGCCAGCTCACCGACTGGCTCATTACCCAGACGAACGAGTTCAAGGCGGCCATCCCCATCGCCGGCATCTCGAACCTGGTTAGCTATAACTATATGACGTATTACAATCAATATGAAGAGATGGAATTCGGCCAGTTCCTCCACCAGGGTAACTGGATGGATTTTGCCTGGCAGCGCTCCGCCCTCAAGTACGTGGCCAACGTTCACACCCCCACCCTGCTGATGCACGGAGAGAACGACCCCGACGTGCCCATCGCGGAGGCGGAGCAGTATTTCATTGCCCTCAAGGATGTGGGCGTCGAGACGGTCTTTGTTCGTTATCCGCGCGAGGGACACGGCTTGGCCGAAACCCAGCACCAGGTGGATTCCACCGACCGCTGCATTGCCTGGTATGAGAAGCATTTTCCGCGGCCCGGCGCCGAAGGGGTCACGAACGTGCAGCCATAAAAAAATCCGCCGGCCTGATTCCTTGCGGGAGGGCCGGCGGTTATGCGTTGGATTGAATGCTGACAGGGCAGCAAGGGACACACTTTAGCGGCGGAAGCCCCAGCCTCGGCCATAGAACCCGTGGCCATAGAATCCGCCTCCGTAAAAGAACCCAAAACTCGGTCCCCAATAATAGGGGTAATAAGGGCCGGAATAATATGGAGGTGGATACGGTGCGCATCCCGGCCCGGCACAGCCTTGGTAAGCGGGCGGGGGACCTTGGGGGCGACTCTGTAGCGCGGCGCGCTGAGTATTGGCGGTGGTGGCATCCACAAAGGCCTGGGGCGCCCGCTCGGTCGAGAAGGTGGCGGGTTTGGCGAGCCGGAAGGTCAACTGCGACTCGGGATAGATGATGGTCGGATGCCCGCGCGTTACCAGCACTCCCACCGTACTTGCAATCAACCCGGCGCCGGCGCCAATGGCCGCGCCCGGACCCCAAGCTGCGGCGGCGCCAATGGCCGCGCCCGTGGCCGTGGTTCCCACAATCGCAGCCGCGTCGCGCCCCTTGGAGGTGGGGCCGGTGATGCTCGTCAACTCGGTCTCCACCGGAACTTGTTGGCCATCCGCCAACGTCAGACTATTCAGCACAATCTGCAAATGCGAAACGCCCGACACGCGTCCCGCCTTCTTGGTATCAACGACACGCCCGCCCAGGGTTGCGCCACGGCGCGAGACCACCAATCCGTCCGCGACGAGGGGTCGCGCCAGGGTTGCGGAAAACGCATCGCCCGCCTGGTTCTTGTCAGAAGATAGGAACTGGTCAACCCGCACGGTTACGAAGGTTCCCGCGGGAAGCGTGATGTGGTCCGGCACAGCAGGTGGGGCTGGGGCTGGGTCAGCTTGCGGCGCAGGAACTCCCGACGGCGCTGCTTGCGGGGGCGGAGGAGAGAATCGGCGCCATCCCGGCGTCGTGGGCGGGGTCGCCGGCGGCGCCGCCTCGGGTGCCGGGGGTGGTGCAGCCTCGGGTGCCGTGGGCGGCGGGTTTTGCGGCGCGTCCGTGGCCGGATCTTGCGCAAACGCCGCCATCGACACAATGAACAAGCTCAAAACGCTGTAGATCATCCCTCTTCGTAACGACTTGATTGATTTGGCCAACATCGCTGCTACCTCCCGATCACCACCCAGGATTAAGGCAAATGTTTTGCCAAACCTGCACACGCGCGTAGGCCGCTGAAAATAAGAGGCTTTTAACGATAGTTGCGGCTGCCTCTTGGCCCTCGCATCTGGCCATAAACCACCGGCCTGGTGGAATTCGGCCACCCTGATAAGTCTTCTTACTTCAAGCTATCCAGCGTCAGCAACTGCCGGTTCGCGAGCTCGTGTGGCAGCGGCGCGTAGCCCAAGGCCGAACATTCCTTTTGGCCGGAGGTTAACACCCACTGGAGAAGCTCCAGCAGGGCGGCTTTCTTCCGGGGGTCATTCACTTGCGGTGGCAAAAGGAGAAAGGTAAATGTCGCAATCGGGTAAGCTTCCTTTCCAGAAGCGTTGATGATGGAAAAAGGAGATGCCGAATTCCCGGCGAGGGCAGAACCGGCGGCAGCGGCTACGCTCTCCAAGTCGGCCCGGATGTACTCGCCGGAGGCATTTCGAACCGCTCCGAAGCTCAATTGGTGCTGGATGGCAAAGACCAGCTCGACATACCCGATCGAGTTCGGAGTGCGTTGCACCGCGGCGGCGATCCCTTCGTTGTATTCCACCCCCGTTCCCACCGGCCACTTAAGGGTGATGCCGGCGCCCACCGAGGCTTTCCATTCGGCGTTGGTCCTGGAAAGATAATCCGACCAGGCATAGGTTGTGCCGCTGCCGTCCGAACGATGAATCACCACGATGTCGGCGTCGGGCAATGGCGCACCTTTGTTTGGACCCTTGATCATCGGGTCGTTCCACTTTGTGATTTTACCGAGATAGATGCCGGCTAGAGCCTCGGGCGTGAACTTGAGATCCTGAGTGAGGTTTTTCAGATTGTAAATCGGAACCACCCCGCCCAGCACGGATGCGGTGCGCGGAAAACCCGCCGCCGATGACAAGGGGCCTTGATCCGAGGGAGGCACATCGGACGCCGCGAAGTCCACCTGATGCTCCACGAGGAGTTGAGTGCCCAATCCTGATCCCACAGCGTCGTAGCGGATACGAACACCCGGATGTTGCTTCTGGAATGACTCGAACCACTTTTGGTAGAGCGGCGCGGCGAACGTCGAACCGGCCCCGTGCAGGCTGGTTACGGCCACGCCGGGATCAGGTGACGGCCCCAGCTTCTCGCGCGCTGCCACCATCTCCCTGACCAGATTGTCGGACAGATCATCGGAGATGCTGCCCCAGGAAAACTTGCTGGGAGTCACCAGGTAGGACCACAGGACGGTGTCGTCGGCGCCAACGACTTCCACGGACAGAAAACCTCCATAGATAGCTTGGCGATTGGTTTTCGGCGTGCGAGGACTCGTTGCGAAGTGGCCCTTGACCCAGATCTGGCCACTGGCTTGAATAACCGCATCCGCCTGACTCGAAGTTGCCACCACCTCGAATTTACCGCTTTTGCGAAGCTGTTTCGCCAGACTCTGGTGCAGTTGAGCCGTCCCATTTCCGCCACCCATCGGCGAAACAAATACTTTCTTGACTTGGGACAAGTCCTTGGCGGTCTGCGCGTGGAGGGAAATAGCCGTCAGGATCAACACCATCCAACCCGCGGCCATCCGCGCCGCACCACGCGTTCTGTTGAGATGATTCTGCATGATCACCAAACTCGATTCCTTTCGGCCTTTGCCCTGAATTCAGAACTCAGTGTGCAACCGAGACGGCATGGCGCTGTTTCGCCACCGCGCTTTCATGACACGAATATAGCGTAACACGTAATCCGCATCAAATCGTCCCTGCGACCGGGGGGTGGGTCAGTTTGCAAGAGGCGACGCTTCATCCATGTGGCTGTCGGCAAGAACTAAAGGGACTACAGTTTGGGCTGGCGGCGGCCATCCTTGAAGAAATCCGTGGAGAGGCCACCTTGCTCGGGCCTATGGTATCGGCGGCTCACACCGTCAGATGCCGGCGTACCACGCGTACCCGCCCTCCGGCGATGCCGAGCCCAAGCCCTTGCCGAACTGTTTGAGGTTATCGGTCAGGGTGAGCCGGGTGATGTACTTGACGTTCTTGTAGCCCAATTGACGGGGGATGCGCAGGCGAAGAGGTCCGCCGAAGGGGACGGGAAGCTCCCCGCCGTTCATACCGACGGCCAGGAGAGTTTGCGGGTGCAAGGCATCGGCCATGTCGATGCTGTCCCACCAGTCGGGCTGGAATGACCGGTAGACAACGTATCGGGCGGAGGGGAGAGCGCCCACGAGGTCGAGGACGTGCGCGAGCGGGGGGCCACTCCATTCGGCGATGTAAGACCAGCCCTCTTCGCATCCGATCATGGTGATTTGGGTGCTACGGGGGAAGGTCTCGAGCTCCGCCAGCGAGAACGATGCCGGGCGCGCGACCATGCCATCGACAGCCAGGCGCCAGTCCGCAAACCCTCCCGCTTGTGAGCGCTGAAACTCGGCGCCCAATGGGCCGACCGGGTTGGCGAACGGATCCTTCGAAATCTGGCTGCGACCAAACTCAGGCGCCAGAGAGTGGCGAGCGAATAACCGCTGCGCAGCATAGGTCAGAGTTTCGCCCGCGCCGTAAAGGACGCCCGCATCGGGGGGGATGAGTCCATAACGCTCGGCAAGCTTCGCAGCGACTCCGAGCCCGGTGGCGCCCGCCGTGGCAAGCAGGCCGGTGGTGATGAGTCTACGTCTGGAAATCTTGCTCATGCTCGCTCCTCGGTTGGGTAAGGCGACCGGTGATCATGGCGCCCACCCGATTGCGGAATCCGGCCAGGTAAACCATAAGGACGTGAACCAAAAGAAAGAGCACCAGGAATATGGAGACGAAGAAGTGTAGGGTGCGTGCGGACTGCCGGCCGCCCAAGACCGTGATCGCGGACGGAAACACCGAAGCGAAGGCCGGGGACATGGCCAGGCCCGTCCAGATGACCAAAGGAAAGAGAACGAAAATGACAAGCAGATAGGTCAAGCGCTGTAACAGGTTGTACGACCAGGCTTCTTCCTCACTCGGCCGCCGGAAGCGCAGATGCTGGGCCATGTCGATGGCAAGCCTCTTTGGGGAGAGCTCAGCCAGAGCGGGAAGCAGATTCCGCCGGAAATGCCCCTGGAAGAATCCGAAGGCTCCATAAAGTAAGCCGGTCAATACGGCAACCCAGGCCGCTTCAAAATGCAGATAGCGGCTCCAGCCGTTCTGGTCAGGAAGCACGTAACCATAGCCGGTGGGGACGGTCCCCCGGGAGGCTGGGATCGGCAGTGTGAACAAGGCACGAGTGTTGACGTTGCCGGTCTCGCCCCAATAAAAACGCGGGTGAGAGATGAGAATTTCCACTCCCGTGACGAGCAGAGCCAGGAAGGACAAGGTAACGAGCCAATGCGTCACCCGAACGAGGGCGGGGTGGCGCGGACGAAGTGTTTCGGGCATCTGCGTAACTGTGCTCATGGCGCGCCTGTCGTGCACCTGAAGCGGAAACGAAATGATCTTGCTGGGCCTCCGGCTGTCTGGCCGGTGATCGCGAAACTTGGCCGGAACTCCCCTGACGAGCCTCCGGCCCCACGCATATGATACATCCGGGTGGCTTAGAAAACAATTGTCCATCCAAGGGCAAAAGGCAAAGGTGAAAAGCCTTACTCCCCCAGTATTCTTGGTACGAATGCGAGAATTTGCGAATTTGGAAATGAGGGTCAAGATGGGATTAACGCCACGGTTTTGACCCCCTCATCCATAAGCGCTAACTTAAGGCAGAATCCCCTGCGCGGGGGGACCGTTGCCCTTCATCCGGTCGAAAATGGGCAAGCGTGGCCTTGGCTTCCAACTTCCCCGGACGGGACTTCGGGGGCGTCAGGAGTTACACTTCTGCAAGTGGGCCTTTCCCCGGAACAATGGAAATGGGTTGCCGAGGACGCTGACCTCGAAGAGCCAGCCTGACCATGGCGCTTGACGGAGGGGCGTGCGGCGCGGTACGGTGGGGACGGTCGGAAAGGAGCATCCGTGACCATCACCCTTGACATCACCCCCGAGGTTAAGGCGGCGCTGGCGCGCCAGGCTGCCGCGCAGGGCCGTGAGGTCGAGTCCTATGCCGCCAGTTTGCTCGAACAGGCGGTCCATCCCGCCGCCGCGCCTCCGACGCCGCCCGCTAAGGACATGGTTGAGCTCTTCGCTCCGCTGCGCGGCCTAAATCTGGATTTTGAGCGCGACCGGGACACCGGCCGGGATATCAACCTGTGAAGGGCTATCTGGTTGACACCAACGTCCCGTCCGAGCTGACCCGCGAAACCCCGGACGCGCGGGGAGTGGACGTGTAGCGCGGACCTGTTTTGTAGGTCCGCGGCTCTTCCCCCCATCACCACGAAAAGCCGCGGACCTTGAGAAGCAGGTCCGCGCTACTTGCTTGACCGCTCCCTTTTGCCGAGGTAGGGTGGATGTGGAGACCTTTTTGACCGGGAGGCGCCCATGACCCTTGAGATTACACGACCGGAAACCGAAGCCCGCATCCAACGACACCTCCAAAGCGGTCAGTTCCACGACCTCGATGATCTCCTCACGAAGGCGCTCGATGCGCTGCCGGAACAAGAGGCGGCGGCGACTCCGCCGGAGCGCCGGACTGGGCAAGCGCTGATCGATGCCTTCGCCGAAATCCGTGGTCTGCTGAGCAACGAAGAAATCGATCGGATGTTCAGCCGCAACCCCTCCGCCGCACGTCCGGTGGACCTGTCGTGAACGGCGGTTTTCTTTTCGACACCAATATTCTTTCGGAGTTGATGCGGCCGCAGCCGGAACCCAAAGTCCAGAACTGGGTGGCGGTTCAGGATTTGGGCGCGTTGTTTCTGAGCGTGGTGTGTATTGGTGAACTCGAGACGGGATTCACGACCATGCAGGATGCCGCGCGTCGAGCCCGCTTGGAGGCCTCGCTTGAGCGCCACTTGAGGCTCCTGTTTCCGGGGCGTGTTCTGCCGGTGACGCAGGTCATTGCGGCACGGTGGGGCCGACTGGGCGGAATGCGTGAGTTGGCGGGCCAGCCCTTGAGCGCCCCGGATGGTATGATTGCCGCCACGGCCCTTGAACACGGCCTTACCCTCGTGACGCGGAACGTCAAGGACTTCGCCGGCCTCGGCGTCGTTCTTCTCAACCCGTGGGACGAGGTGTGAATCTTCAGGCCGCGGCGATGCATTTATAGTGCTCTCAACACTCGCCACTGGCCACTGGCCACTAACCACTGTCCCTATGAATTCGGACTCCGGACCCCGGACTTCTTATTCCCCCAAGTCCCTTCGGAAAACGGCGGACCCCCAAGCGGGTAGCGCGGAGATAGCGTAGTTCAGCTTCCTCCGCAGTTCTTAACATGGCAACAACTGTAACGGACATTCATATACAGGTTAATGCCCAAAGGAAAAGCCGCAGACGAAGCCAAACGGCGGCTACGTCTGCGCTATCCGCTCGGAATCCATTATCAGTCCGAAGATTGAGGCTTCGGCCCACCCACCTTTGCGATTTTCTTAACCGGTTGACACTTCACGGGCAATTAGCGTATATACAGTAATATGTTCTCGTGGGATGCCTGGAAAGCCGTGAGGAATCGTACGAAGCATGGCATCCCTTTTGAAGAAGCTGCGACGATCTTTGCCGATCCGAACGGCTTGGACTGGGAGGACCTTGAACATGCAGAGACGGAACCGCGCTGGAAGAGACTTGCTCTTTCGGCAGAGGGTCGTGTTCTGCTGGTCGTATACACACTGCGGAGGTTACGTAATGGCGTCGAAACAATCCGTATCATCAGCGCACGGCAGGCGAGCCAGAAAGAGCGAAAAGCCTATGCCGGATAGCCGAATCGACTTTTCCGACATCCCGGAATCGACGGACGCCGAACTCAAACGCGCCCGCCGCGTCGGCAGGCCCCGCACGGGTCAAGCAAAACAACTTATCGCCATTCGCATTGCGCCGCGCTTACTCGCGGAAATCCGCCGTCGCGCGGCCCAGCGCTCGATGCCCTATCAATCACTCATTCACGAAATGCTGGAAAAGGCAGCAACGCGGGCAGCTCAACCCTCCGGAATCCACTGCAAATGACATGCAGTTGGACGGCTGGCTGGCGCAGAGTGAAACTCTGCGATATTGGTGCCCGACACGGATGAGGTCGCAGAACTACGTTCTGCGCCAGCCGGCCGCGCCGCTGTATTTATAGTGCTCTCGCCACTAGTGACTCGCCATTGTCCGAAAGAAAACGGTACCTGACACTGTTCCCCCCACTGGCGCCTTCATCGCCCGGCATGAGGACGCTCTCTTTTTAGGTCCGCCCGGCAGCGGCAAAAGCCACTTGGCGCAAGCCATCGGCCAAGCGGTCATTCAGCAGGGGTATCGCGTCTTCTACCGCGAAACGCACGCCCTGCTGGAAGAGATCGCCGATGCCACTCTGGACGGCACCCGCAAGGAATGTTTGGAATCACTGACCACCGTGCCGTTGCTCATCATCGATGATTTCGGCATGCGCAAGCTGCCCTTGACCGCCGCCGAAGAACTGCTCGAACTCATCATGCGGCGCTACGAACGCGCCAGCACGCTGGTGACTTCCAATCGGCCGGTGGATGACTGGGGCAAGTTGCTGGGAGATGCGGCCGCTGTCAGCGCCATGCTCGACCGCCTGCTTCACCATGGACACCTGTTGAAGTGCGGCCCGCGAAGCTGGCGAACTAAAACCGGCTTTGACAGTGGGTCCTTCGATAAAAACCCGAGGCAATTGTGGAGGGAACTTTGCCGCAAAAGCGTGCAGAGCGTGGCTAGCGTAATTGCTTGCGTCTTGATGAAAATCAAGGTCCGTGGAGAGAAGCTTAGAGAGCGAGCGGCGTACGTTGATCGGTTGCTTCCTCTCTAATGTCGCGTCAATTGGAGTGCTCATCGTTTGAACCATTCTTAGGATTCAGCGCAGAAAAAGCAAGATGAAAATGTGGCTCCAGTTGGTGGCGGTCCCACCCGTCTTTCGATGCTTGTGAGCACGCGTAGCGCGCAGACCTGGAGTTCAGGTCGGCCGCCTTTTGTTGTCGATCGGGGACAAACTCGCTTCGGCCCGATTTCTGTTCATCACCCAGAATTCATAAGAAACTGTCCGTTGTCATTTGTTCGTGGTCCGTTGTCAGTTCGTAGGGGTCAGCTATCAGCGGGCGGCGCTAAGCGCACATCGATCAACGACCAAGCACGGCGGGGTTTCTACTGAATACTGATGACTGATAACTGACGACTGACCGCGGATACCAGCTTGATGTTATTGAAAAATAATAAGTTATTGGTTTTTCCTAAGTTGCCGAAAACCTCGAAAAGGGTCTTGACAAGGTTAGGTAGCTGGGGGTACCATCTTCATGGCAGCGTATGAACGGATACAGCGTCAATTTGCTGTGCGCTGTCCTCGCCAGTGATGGCCTCCACCCAAGTGTGGGGATAACCAAGAGGTCCGATTAATTCTAGCTCTATAAAAAAGGCTCCCGCAAGGGAGCCTTTTTTATTTTGGGGGCGGCTTGATGGGGCGATTATTCAAGGTGTTGAACAAAATCACATAGAATCCTATGGGTTTCATTTCTGGCCGGCTCGGGGCGTATTGGGGATCACGCACATAGGCGCTCTGCACAAAGAGGTTTATGACACCTTTTCTGGAAGAGCGCGACGCCGCAAAGAAAATGTCGTATTCAACTCGCTCGCCGTTTTCTTCGGTTATCTCGACCGAAAAGAAATTGCCCTTACCCGAGTGGTAGCATTTGCGCAGGGGCAATCCTTCAATAATTACCGGAAGAAGGCGTGACGACTGATAGCGCCGAAAATCAAATAATCGCTCTTCCCTGTTATCCGCGTAGATAAGGGCCGTGTCCGGCTTCTTCCCCTCCTCGAACCTGCGTGTGAAGCAATGCAGGCCGAAGACAACGTCCACTGTGTAACGGCGGCTTGGTTTGTCTCCCTTCGCGGCCTGCTCGTAAACAACGGTTCTGGGGTGCAGATGAGTTAGGTCGTAGACCTTGCCCTGGTACTCAAACGGTCTCCAACGGATCATAGCTTACCCTTTTAAAGCCGCCGATTTTGGCTCTGAGGTTGGTGCACAAATCGACCGTCAAAGATTAATACATTACGGCAACTTGGGGAGTGCAATCTTCCATGGGGCTGTTAAGGCCGAGAACGTGCAATTCCTCGCTTGCGTCGTCCAGGTGGCTCATTTCTCCGGGAGCGTGATAGAGGCGAAGCGGGTAGCAAGCGTAGCGCGGACCTGAGATTGACACCGCCATCCGGCATTATGACAAGCTGGTGGTGATCTGCTCCGAGCATTCGCTCGAAAGCCCCCCCGTCATTCGCGAAATCGAGCGCGCCTTGCAGAAGGAAGACCGCGAACATAGGAATGTCCTGTTCCCCATCCGCATCGACGATTACCTCTTCGACGAATGGGATCACCCCCGCAAGGCCGATGTGGTGAGCAAAGTGGCCGGGGACTTTCGCGGGTCGGACAATCTCGCAACCTACGCCAAGGCCTTGCCCCGTTTCCTCGACGCCCTTAACCGCCCCCAGTGAGCCTGCGTGACACAGGCACTCCTGCCTGTGTTGTTTCAACTGCACAACCAGAGGTTGTGCTGCCTATCACACAGCCAGGAGTGGCTGTGCTACCTAACAGGCCGCGACGCCACACCAGAAATCCTGGTTTAACTCCACGCCAAGTCCCGCGGGATTTCAGGCACGCCGCGCCGCCCACATTCCCCCGTATCGGTTATCGGTAGTGCCGGGTGAGAAGATGAAGGAAAACAAAAAGGGCGGGGATAACGTTCTCCCCGCCCTTGATTGGCGAATAACAGATTCCGGATTCAAGATTCAGAAATCAAGATTCAGAATTCAAGATTCAAAATTCAAGAATTCAAGATTCAAGATTTTTCTGACTATCAACTAACCACTATCAACTATCATCTGTTCTTAGTACATCCCGCCGCCCATGCCGCCGCCCGGAGGTCCGCCGTGGCCTCCGCCGGCATTCTTATCTTCCTTCTCCGGCAATTCGCTGACCAGGGCCTCGGTGGTGAGCATGAGAGAGGCAATGGAAGCAGCGTTTTGCAGCGCGGTACGGGTAACCTTGGTCGGGTCGATGACGCCGGCTTCCACCAGGTCGCCGTAGGTTTCCGCTTGGGCGTCGAAACCAAAGTGCGGGTTGTTGTTATTGCGGACCTTCTCCATCACCACGGCGCCTTCATGGCCGGCGTTGGCGGCGATCAGGCGCAGGGGCTCTTCGAGCGCCCGCTTGACGATGTCGATTCCGATTTGCTCATCGCCGGTGGCCTTGAGCTTGTCAAGCGCGGGGATGGAGCGCACCAGCGCCACACCGCCGCCCGGAACGATGCCTTCCTCGACGGCCGCCTTGGTGGCGTGCATGGCATCCTCGACGCGAGCTTTCTTTTCCTTCATCTCGGTCTCGGTGGCCGCGCCCACTTTGATCTGGGCGACGCCGCCCACCAGCTTGGCGAGCCGTTCCTGGAGCTTCTCGCGATCGTAGTCGGACGTGGTGTCTTCGATCTGGGTGCGGATTTGCTTGACGCGCCCTTCGATTTCCGCCGACTTGCCGCCGCCTTCCACGATGGTGGTGTTGTCTTTGTCCACCGTGATCTTCTTGGCGCGGCCCAGGTCATCCAGCTTCACGTTCTCCAGCTTGATGCCCAGATCTTCCGTGATCGCCTTGCCGCCGGTGAGAATCGCGATATCTTCCAGCATGGCCTTGCGGCGATCGCCGAAGCCCGGCGCCTTCACCGCGCAGACCTGAAGGGTGCCGCGCAGCTTGTTCACCACCAGGGTGGCCAGGGCTTCGCCCTCGACTTCCTCAGCGATGATCAACAGGGGCTTGCCGCCCTTGGCAATCTGCTCGAGCAAGGGGAGCAGGTCCTTCATCGAGCTGATTTTCTTCTCGTGAATCAGGACCAGCGCGTTTTCCAGCACGCCCTCCATCCGGTCGGGGTCGGTGACGAAGTAGGGTGAAAGGTAGCCGCGGTCAAACTGCATGCCCTCGACCACTTCCAGCGCCGTCTCCATGGTCTTCGATTCCTCAACCGTAATAACGCCGTCCTTGCCGACTTTCTTCATGGCTTCGGCAATGATGTTGCCGATGGTCGAGTCGTTGTTGGCGGAAACCGAGCCCACTTGCGCGATCATCGCGCCCTCGACGGGCTTGGAGATCTTTTCGAGCTCGCCCTTGACGTGCTTCCTCGATCCGTCCTTCAGGGTTTCGTCGTAACCACAGACGGCGCGCACGGCCATCTCAATGCCCCGCTTGATGGCCATAGGATTGGCGCCCGCGGCCACGGTCTTGCAGCCCTCGCGGTAAATCGACTGCGCCAGAACCGTCGCCGTGGTGGTGCCGTCACCGGCCACGTCGGAGGTCTTGGAAGCCACTTCCCGCACCATCTGCGCGCCCATGTTTTCCAGGGGATCTTTCAGTTCGATTTCCTTCGCCACGGTCACGCCGTCCTTGGTGATCGTGGGGGAGCCGAATTTCTTGTCCAGAACCACATTGCGGCCCTTGGGGCCCAAGGTCACTTTCACAACGTTCGCCAGCTTGTTCACGCCCCGGAGAATCGCTTGGCGGCTATCTTCGCCATGCATAATTTGCTTTGCGTTTGCCATCTTACCTCCCTCCAATTCCTTTCCTCCCCTCCCGGTTTGCTGCACCGGGATGGCGGAGTTGATAAGTTCAGATTTACCCCCGCGGCGCGCCCCACACTTGCTGGAGCATTCGCCGCATTCATCGCACGGCCGCGCTTACTTCTTGCCCGCCGCCGCCTTCGTGTGCTCAATAATTCCCAGCACTTCGTCTTCGCGCAGGATCAAATAATCCTGGTCGTCGACTTTGATCTCCGTGCCGGAGTATTTGCCGAACAGGATGCGATCCCCCGCCTTTACATCGAGGGGAATAACCTTCCCGTCTTCCGTCTTTTTCCCGTTGCCGGCAGCAATCACTTCGCCCTCCTGCGGCTTTTCTTTCGCCGAGTCGGGGATAATGATCCCACCCTTGATGGTTTCTTTTTCTTCCACCCGCTTCACTATCAGTCGGTCATGAAGAGGTCGTACCGTCATAATGAATTCTCCTTTCCTCCTCAAATTTGCTCGATATTGGAACCAGCGAACTTTGACGGGTTCTACCCCGCCTCGAGGCCCCCTCGAGTTCGTGCAATTAGGCCTTGATGGGTTATTCTTGGTACCGCCCCGCAATTGGCGTCGCGGGGCTTAGCACTCGCCCATTGCGACTGCTAATATAACTTTTCGCGGCGGACGTGTCAAGGACTAAATTCGGCTTTAAATCAATAAATTAGCACTCCTAACCATGGAGTGCCAATTCGACCTAAAGATTTTCGATATTTCCTCTATATCTGTTTAATCGTATGAAAATATTATAGTTATATGTTTTTTGGATTGCTGCGCAACTTTCCATACCCATTGAGGCCCATTCCTCAATAAATGGACATTTGTGGTTATTCATGGCCTATAATATAATGTCAAGCCAAATGAAATACCAAAGGCATAAGGATCGCTCATCATCCCCTTCATCCGTCCGCGCCCTCCAGCTATTGGGGTTAGCTTTATACCTTTGCCTTCCCATGTCCGCGACCATTGCTTCCGCTCAGGAGGAGGGTCAGGAACCGCCCCTGGCTGAGACGCATTCCACCCCAGCGCAGCCGGATGCACTCCTACCCCAGATCACGGCGGCCATACGAGACGTGACAACCAGGGATGTCTCCGTCTTGGCAAAGGCTTTGCACATAGGAGAGAGGATGGAAAGCACTGCGCCCGGCGCTCCACCCAATACGCTTGCGCCGCTCGGCGACTTGGACGGAGACGGCGTGGCGGAATTGCTTTTGAAGTGGGCTATCCCGGAAGTCAGGGTGGGGCCGGAGGCGGCGCCCGCTCCTGACTCTCAGCCCCTTTGGGGGGTTTACCTGCTTTCCTGGGACGGGACGCATTGGAAGGCCTCGCACCTGGTAACCGGCGTAGAGGAATTCACACCCATCTTGATCAACCTGGGCAAGCCCTTGGGGCGCGGCTTGGCCGTGGTGATCCAGGAGGGCGATTCCCATGCCGCATACCCGGCAATATTTCAGTTCAAGGACCACGTGGCGACGCTGCTGTGGGACGCTCAGGCGGATGACAGCCGGTACGAAGCCCTTCTTCAGGGCCAAGTGAGTTTTGAGGACCATGCGGAGGCTCCCGCGGAAATGATCGTCACCGGTCGAGCCGACCCGGGGTTCCTACAGGTCGACCCGAGAGGGCATCGCGGCTTCCAGGCGCGCGCGGTTTATCATTGGGACGGGAAGGCGTTTGTTCCGGCAAAGACCCAGTACTTCAATGACCAGGACTACACGGTCTATCGCTTTATTGCGGCGCTCCATTTACACGATTATCGCTCGGCCTATGCGCTGGTGGTTCCGGCAAGTTTACTGAAGGCGGATTCGCCCACGCTGGATGCGTTCCGCCAATTCATCCAGGACAATTGGCCGGAGTTTCTCCAGGATGAGGTGTTCCAGGCGCCTGAGGCGCCGGAGGGTTCGCCGGACGAACACGTATTCGTATTGCGCAAACCGGACAAGCGCTACGTTTATCACCCGAGTTTTTCCAATGATGGTAAATTCCTGTTGACAGGCCTGACCCGCACCCTGGAGGCGGCGCCGGAGTGAAACCAATTACGAATTACGAATTCTGGATGCAAGACCGCTGGGCTTATCTCCGGAGCACGTGAAGAACCGGTTTTTTCTTAATTCGTAATTTGGTTGATTATGACCTTGTCTAACGCCATCCTCCTCTTTGTGGCCGCGGTTCTGGCCGGCGCCATGAATTCTGTCGCCGGGGGCGGCAGTTTCTTTTCTTTTCCCGCACTCATTTTTACCGGAGTTCCTCCCATTCCCGCCAATGCCACCAACACCGTGGCGGTCTGGCCGGGGTCGGTGGCGAGCGTATTTTCCTACCGGAAACGCCTGCCGAAGTCCCCGCGCGTCATGGTCCCGCTGATTACCATCAGCATTATCGGCGGCGTAGCGGGCGCCGTGGTGCTTTTGCACACACCGCAGGCTACGTTCATGAGGCTGGTTCCGTACCTTTTCGGAATTGCCACCTTGCTCTTCGCGTTTGGCAAGCGGTTGACCCAGAAACTCGGCCAGGTGGTCAAGCGGACGGGGCCTCCCTCCTGGCCCACTATCGTTGGCCTCACCTTTGTGCAGTTCTTCATTGCCCTTTATGGGGGTTTCTTTGGCGGCGGCATGGGCATCCTGATGCTGGCGATGTTGGAGATGATTCATATCGAAGATATCCACGCCATGAATGGGCTGAAAGCGCTGCTGGGCACGGCCATCAACGGCGCGGCCGTGGTGACGTTCATCATTGCGAAGCAAGTGGTTTGGCCGCAGGGGATACTGATGATCGTCGGCGCCGTGGCGGGAGGATACGGCGGCGCCCACTACGCACAGAAGCTCGACCCACGCTGGGTCCGCGCTTCGGTGATCTGCGTCGGCACGGGAATGACGATCTACTTCCTGTGGCGATACTGATGCTGCGGCACACGAGACACGGAACAGGGGGGCGAAGCGGGCACCGCCTGCTTCACGAATTGTGAGCGGAAGGCATCAGGCTTAACCCCTCTTCCCACTTCATAACTCAGAATTCATAATTCAGAATTCCCCCTTCATGGTTCATAATTGACTTGCATGACTAACGAACCCGAGTCCAGCCCAATCGAGAATCCGTACATCGAGTTCCGCCACGTCTACAAGGCGTTTGATGGATTGCCTGTGCTTGAAGACGTGACATTTGACGTGCGGCGCGGCGCGATGGTAGGGATACTGGGGCGCAGCGGTGTGGGGAAGAGCGTCACGCTCAAGCACATTCTGGGTTTTCTGAAGCCGGACGCAGGGCAGGTGTTTGTGGCGGGCCGCGAGGTTTCCGTCCTGAGCGAAGAAGAATTGATGGACGTCCACCGCCGCGTGACCATGGTTTTTCAATCCGGCGCGCTTTTTGATTCCCTTACGGTCGGGGAAAATGTTGCCTATCCCCTGCGCGAGCGCGCCCTGCGCGGGTTGGCGGTGAGTGAGGACGAAATCCAACAACGCGTCGACAACCTCCTGGGGCAAGTGGAATTGGAAGGCATGCGCGATCTGATGCCTTCTGACCTGAGCACCGGCATGAAACGCGCCGTGGCGATGGCGCGCGCGCTGGCGGCGGAGCCCGAGTGCATTCTCTACGACGAGCCCACCACCATGGTCGATCCGCTGATGGCGCAGACCCTCAGCGATCTGATCCTGAAGGTCAAGCGGAAAACGGGCCTGACTTCGATCGTGGTGACGCACGATATGAAATTGGCGCGCAAGCTGGCCGACCGCGTGGTATTCCTGGTGGACGGCCGTGTGGGGTTCTTTGGCACGATCCCGGAAATGGACCGATCCACGGTGCCCATGGTCCAGGAGTTTATTCAGCTCGATGAGGTTTCTTTTATTAGTTGATAGTCGATAGTTCAAAGTCGATAGTTCAAGCAAATACCAATGGCAGGAGGTCAATACCGCGAGCGCCGGGTTTGCATTCAACTATTAACTATCGACTTTCGACTTGTCTCGGTGGGGATGCAACTTATGCTTTTTCTGAACCGGCGTGAAGTGGAAAGCCTGCTCGATCTCGACCGGTTGATCGAGGCGCTGGGCCCGGCCATGGCCGAGCTGAGCGCGGGACGCCTCTCCATGCCCGCACGCATCATGGCGCTGGTACGCGATCGGGGAGGGTTGCTGGCCGCGATGCCGGTCTATCTGAATTCCACAAGCACGCTTTCCACAAAATTGGTCAGTGTTTTTCCTGGGAATGAAGCGCATGGCGTGCCCAGCCACCAGGCGGTGATTCTGGTCTTCGACGCGGAGACGGGCTCGCCGCGCGCCCTGATGGATGGGACCTTTATCACCGCGGCGCGAACGGCGGCGGGGTCGGCTCTCTCCGCCCGCCTTCTGGCGCGTCAGGACGCACACGTATTGCTGATTGTCGGGACCGGCGTGCAGGCCCGCGCCCACGCATCGGCGGTTCCGCGCGTGCGCCCGATCCGGGAAATTCGCGTGGTGGGCCGCGACCCGCAGAAGGCCGCGCGGCTGGCGGCGGAGATTACCGTGACGCAGGGCGTCAAAGCCTTCGCGTGCGAGGCGGTGGAGCAGACCTTTGCTGACGCACACATCATTTGTGCGGCGACCCATGCGGCGGAGCCGGTGGTGAAGGGCGCGTGGCTCCGGCCGGGCACGCACGTGACCTCAGTGGGCCTGAATGCCGACGCCCGCGAAGTTGATGCCGAGGCGGTGATGAAGGCGCTGGTAGTGGTTGAAACACGCGAGGCGGCGCTTGCCCCCGGCCCCGGTGGTTCGAACGATTTGAAATGGCCAATTCGGGATGGGCTGATGGGGGAGGACCATATCCACGCCGAGGTGGGCGAGCTGATTTCCGGCGCCAAGCCCGGACGCACCTCCGCTGACCAAATCACGCTATACAAGTCTGTCGGCGTCGCTGTCCAAGATGCGGTCGCTGCGCGCCTGGTACTGGAAGCAGCGGAGAAGCAGGGCGTGGGGCGGGGGTTCGAAATCTGAAGGAACGAAACTCGGAAATCGAAAATGGAAACCCGCCTGCCCACCACCGGTCTTCCGCGATTTTCGAATTTCGATTTTCGAGTTTCGTCCGTATGCCTTATGAAACCCACCATGACCCTCGACCGGGTGCCTTCGCGCTTTGGCCTCGCTTCGCGCACGGTGGCGCGCGAGGCGATTCTGGCGGGCCGGATGAAGCTCAATGGCCGCACCGTGCGCGACCCGGACGTTTGGGTGAGCCCCGATCGCGACTCATTTCAGTTGGACGGCCAGCGCCTGAAGCCCGCGCGCAAACGCTACCTGCTCTTCTACAAGCCCAAGGGAGTGATTACCAGCCACGGCGATCCCGGCGGGCGCGAGACGATTTACAAATATTTTGACGGGGCAGCGTCCCGACCTGTCGGGACACGTGCCGGGCTAAGGCCCGGCGCCACAGCAGAGAATGCGTGGCTAGCGCCCGTGGGCCGGCTGGACAAGGACACTTCCGGCCTTTTGCTGCTCACCAACGACACGGAATTCGCCGCCTTCATTACGAATCCGGAATCCGGAATCGCGAAAACGTACCTGGTGAAAACCAACGCCCTGATGAGCGACGAAGTCGTCGCGCAGTTGGGCGCCGGCGTGGAAATGAAGCGCGGCGATGTGGCGCAACCGCTCAGCGTGCGGCGCCGCGAAGATCGGGGAAAGTACACCTGGCTGGATGTGGTGTTGACCGAAGGCAAAAATCGCGAGGTGCGGCGCATGGTGGAGGCCGTGGGGTTCAAAGTCTTAAAACTCGTCCGCACGCGCCTCGGGCCGTTGACGCTGGAGGGTTTACAAGTGGGCAAGTGGCGGGAGCTTACCGCCAGAGAAATCGCCAGCCTGAGAAAGGTACAAGGTAAAAAGCAGCGGGCAGAAGGCAGTGGGCAGTAAGCAGCAGGCGTAGGGCGGGCGTTTTCTGCGGCTGGGGCTCTCGGATGGGGATTCGTGAGCGAGCCGGGGCATAATAACCACCGGCGCACATTCCGGCAAGTAAATCATCCAGGTGGCCATACATTTTTGGGATTATTCAGTTACACTAGGGATGCAGGGCAATTCCCCTGCGGTCGAAATTCGGGGCTTTCGCACAATATGGGCTCACCAACAATTTCTCTTCTATTCCTGGCACTGGCGCAGGGAGTCTTGAGTCCGATCAGCGCTTCTCTTGGGCCCTACGCGCCCTTGGACTTGGGCTTCCGTCAGATGTATAATCTCGAATTTAGCGACGCCCACGAAACATTCCGGACTTACATCATGGCGCATCCGGACGATCCTTTCGGCCCCACGGCTGATGGCGCAGCCTACCTGTTTGACGAATTTGACCGGCTGGGTGTTTTGCAAACGGAGTTATTCGTGGATGACGAAAAATTCAAGGGACGGGACAAGCCCTCACCCAACCCCACCGTGCGGGCAGAGTTCAATGGGGCCATCGCGCAAAGTCAAAAACTGGCGGACGCTATCCTTCAGCGCTCCCCCGACGACCGCAACGCCTTGTTCGCCACGGTCCTGAATCTGGGCCTCGAATCCGACTACCTGGCGATGGTGGAAAAACGTGACTTGCCCTCGCTTGCCTATTCCAAACACGCTGGGCAGGTAGCGGAGAAGTTGCTGGCGGTTGACCCCACCTGCTACGACGCCTACCTGGCGATCGGCGTTGAGAACTATATCCTGGGTTTGAAGCCCGCCCCGGTGCGCTGGCTGCTTCGGATTTACGGTGCGCAGACCGATAAGGAAGTGGGCATCCAGAAGTTGCAATTGACCGCCACGAAAGGCCACTACCTGCTGCCTTTTGCTCGGCTTCTACTTGCCGTGGCTGCCCTGCGCGACAAGAATCGCAACCAGGCCAAAGAATTGCTTCAAAACCTGGTGCAGGAATTTCCCAACAATCAACTTTATAGGAGAGAACTCTCGCGGCTTCAGTAAACGCTGCCTCTCCCTTACAGAATCGTGGGTGAAATGGAAAATATGACGATTGCAAGTGTCGGCAGTGCCTTCCCAAAGCATTATTACCCTCAGCCGTTTCTTAGTGCGGCGCTCAAGAAATACTGGAATAGCCGCCTCAACAACCCTGACGTGGTGGACCGGATGCATGCCCACGCCGAGATTGACGGCCGCTATCTCTCGTTGCCGGTGGACGCTTACTACGAAATGACGACTTGGGGGCAGGCCAACAACGCCTGGATCGAGTGTGCGCAGGACCTTGGCCAGCAGGCGCTTTGCCAGGCTTTGGCGGGCGCGAGTCTTACCGCCCAGGATATCGATGCCTTGTTCGTGGTCTCGGTTACGGGTGTGGCCAGTCCCTCACTCGATGCCCGGCTGGTTAATCGCATGGGGTTGTCACCCCGCCTCAAGCGCATCCCCATTTTTGGGTTGGGATGTGTGGCGGGAGCGGCCGGAATCGCGCGCGCGGCGGATTACGTACGCGCCTTTCCCCATCACGTGGCCGCGCTGCTTTCGGTGGAGCTCTGTTCCCTGACTCTCCAGAAGGAAGATGTTTCCATGGCCAACCTGATTTCCGCGGCGTTGTTTGGCGATGGCGCCGCCGCGGCGATTGTGGCGGGCGCGGAAAGAACTTACTCCGGGGCGGAAATTCTGGATACGCGATCCGTTTTCTACCCACAGACGGAACACATCATGGGCTGGGATATTTCTGAAAAGGGTTTCCAGATTGTGCTCTCACCCACCTTGCCACAGCTCATTGTGGACCATCTAGGCGTGGACGTGGACGCCTTCCTGGCGGACCATAGCCTTGCCCGCAAGGACATTGGCCGGTGGATCCTGCACACGGGCGGCCCCAAAATTCTCGAGGCCACGGGCACGGCGTTGGGCTTGTCGAGGGAAGCGCTGGATGCCTCGTGGGAATGCCTGCGCAAAGTGGGCAATCTTTCTTCCGCCTCGGTGCTCCTGGTGTTAGAGGAGGTTTTCAAACGGCGGCGCCCCGAAGCCGGAACGTACTCCGTGCTGGCCGCCATGGGACCGGGGTTTTGTTCGGAATTGGTTCTCCTCCGATGGAATTAGGCCGCGCGCCTGCCGGAGACCCAAGAACTCACCAGGAAATTGGATGGAGAAAAAGGCCAAGCACCCCCCTTTCAGTTTTGTCCGTACGGGACCCGCTCAATACATAAACCGCGCCGGCATTCTTCGCCAGGCCGGCGACTGCATCGCCCCTTGGGGCAAGCGCGCGCTGATCAGCGGAGGCAAGAACGCCCTGGCGGCAGCGGAAACCCCACTCATAAAATCTCTCGAAAAATGCGGCATCACCTGGCATAAGCACCTGTTCACGGGGGAATCGAGCCCTGCCAATATTGCCAAAATCAAAGCCCAGGCACGAGGTTTCAAAGCCGACGTGATCGTCGGAGCCGGGGGCGGAAAATCTCTCGACGCCGCCAAGCAAGCGGCTGCGGAGCTCGGCCTCTCCGCGGTTTGCATTCCCACCATCGCCGCCACGTGTGCGGCCAGCACGGCGTTGTCGATCATTTACAATGACCGGGGGGTGTTTCAAAGCGCCCGATCGCACCCGCGGAATCCCAGCCTTGTCCTGGTCGATCCCGAGATTATCACGCGTTCCCCGGGTATCTACCTACGGGCGGGCATCATGGATTCCCTGGCCAAGTGGTACGAAGGGCGCTCGGTATGGCCGTGCCTTCCGAGCCCCGACGTTCAGACCGCGGCGGCCATTCAATTGGCGGGGGTGCTTTACGAGGGCCACAGAAAATATGCCCTCGAGGCGGTCCGCCTGAATGCCGAGCACGGTGTGGAAGACGCCCTGATCCAAACCGTCGATCTCGCCATCCTCCTGACCGGGGTGGTTCAGACCCTTGCCAAGGGAACCCTCTTCACGGCGATTGCCCACTCCCTGCAAAACGGCCTGACCCTGATGAGAGAAAGCCACCGTGTTCCGCACGGCTTGAAAGTGGGCTATGGAATCCTGGTGCAGCTACGGGTGGAGAAGTGCCCGCAAAAGGAATTTGAGGATGTCCTTTCTTTCTTTCGACAGTTGGGTTTGGAGCCTTCCTTGAAAAGCCTGGGCCTGCCCTTCGATCGCGAACTCGTTCTGCGCATCGCGGAGATGGCTGCCACCAACCCGGAGATGGGTCCCCTTAATTATCCCGTAAACAAATTGGTAATTGCATCGGCCATGGAGGAGCTGGAAAATAGGTTTCCCTGACCCCCATACTGCTCGCTTAAGGGGCTGGTCGAACAAGGGGATGTCATCTTGAAAACCATGCAAAAAGCCTTTCACATCATTTTAGGAATCACCATCGTGGGCTTGGTACTGCACTCGGCGGACCTGGCCACGCGCGATTGCAGGCTCGCTGCCTACGTGTATGACAATTGCATGTGGGTTGGGCTCCGCAGTCACCTGGGCTTGCCCGCCAGCCGATTCTTGCGCATGGCACTGCTGGAGAGTGTGGGGATTGTCCTCGTGGTGATTCTCTACTTCACCTTCCGGTATGTCTTCCCTTGTCGAAAGGCGATGCCGGCGGCGCCAGACTCCACACCGCCAGTCGCACCAGAATAACATCGGCATGCCTTCACGTCATGTGATGCCCCCCGACCCGAGTGATGCCCCCGAGTCGAACCGCTAAGGTAACAGCCCACCTCCCCCGCTAACGCCGCAACCTCCTAACGGGGAGGGACGAACGCGACTTCCCAACAAGGCAAGGAAGCGATCGTCAGCATTCTGGGCGACAACGAGTTCTTCGGCGAGGGATGCCTGGCCGGCCAGTCGTTGCGCATCTCCACGGCCATCGCGGTGACGGATTGCACGCTTTTCAGGATCGAGAAGCCGCTGATGGTGCGTATGCTCCACGAGCAGCACGGCATCTCGGAATTGTTCATCGCCCACCTGCTGACCCGCAACACGCGATTTGAAGAGGATCTGGTGGGCCAGTTATTCAACTCCAGCGAGAAGCGCCTGGCCCGGATTCTCTTATTGCTGGCGCATTTTGGCAAGGAGAGCAGAGCCGAAACCGTCCACCCCGGAATCAACCAGGAACACTTGGCGCAGATGGTCGGCACCACCCGGTCGCGGGTCAGCCATTTCATGAACAAGTTCCGCACGCTGGGCTTTATCGATTACACGGGCAGCGGCGCGTTGACGGTGAACAGCGGCCTCTTGAGCGTGGTCCTGAGCGACTAGTTTGGATTTCTCCCTCATCTTCCCCCGCAGGGCATACCTATAATAACCGGGGGCAACGCCCCGTTGGCGTTAATGCAACTGCTTGTGTTCCCGAAAGCGCGCGTCGCGGGCGTCATCATATCAGGCCTGTCCAAATTAGCCGGACACTGCCATACTCATTGCGGCTCTGCCGCCGATCGCTCCTCGGTGACCGGATCGTAATTCGGTAAATCCCACGTCCTCCACCCTGTCATTTTCCTCATATTATCTGCCCTGAGCATTATTGACCTCATACGTGAGCCCTAATGAACTGACAAGCATGCGGAAAGGCGGTATAAGCAAAGTGCCTCTAGAATCCAGTGAGAGGCAGATGTGACATGAGTTGGAGGCAACACCTATGAAATACCATCGACTTATCAGCACCGCAGTGATGTTATTGCTTCTCGCAACCACCCTCCCGGCATTCGGGCAAAAAGAAGAGGAAAAGAGCGAAGCAAAACCTCAGGCGGCGCAGAAAGCGCAGCCACAACAGCACGCCCAGAAAGCGCAGCCCCAGGCGAAGGCACAGCCGCAGCACGCCGCGCAAGCGAAGGCACAGCCGCAGCACGCCGCGCAAGCGAAGGCGCAGCCACAGCGCGCCCAACAGGCGCAACACCAGGCCCAACCACAGCGCGCCCAGCAGGCGCAGCGCCAAGCGCAGCCGTCCAGAGGGCAACAGCCACAGGCCGTCGCCAACAACCGTGGCAACAGTGGCGGCCACTATGGGCGCATTTCTGACGTCAGCTACAACGCCCATTTCGGTCAGGGCCACTCGTTCCACATGGGGCGCCCCCAGATGAGTGGTGGGTTTAACCGCTTCCAGTACGGGGGCTATTCGTTCGGCTACAACCAAGGATGGCCCGTAGGCTGGGGCTACAACGACCCCTTTTATGTCGTATACATCGATGGCGCCTATTATCTGTGCGACATCAGTTTTCCCGGCATACAGCTTAGCCTCAATATATTCTAGCGAAAACTTGGTTGAGCAATTCAGACCAAGCCGGTGAGCCAGACGGGACAGACAAGCGATTTACGCCGGGGTATAAACACTAAGGGCATGGGGGGCTCGCGAGAGTCCCCCAGCAAGAACCACCCTGAGACGGATCAGGCAGCGGAGAGAGGTGACCGGCATCACATCTTCCGCTCGAGCAATAGCAATACCAGCCAGTAGTCCAACGGTTCTGAATGGGAACGTCGGATACTCCGGTCAGATCGATGTGATGGCAGGAAAAGGAGCTTCAAATGAAAAGACTCACCTTGGTTTTTCTGTTGCTGGCGTTCTGCGCAACGGCGTTCGCCGGTGAGAGCCAATTGCAGAAGGCTACCAACGTTATGAACGAAATCATGAGCACTCCCGACAAGGGCATTCCTCATGATTTGCTGGACAAAGCGGTGTGTGTGGGCATCATTCCTTCTGAGGTGAAGTTCGCCTTGGGGTTTGGTGGCACTTATGGACGCGGGGTGCTGGTGTGCCGCAAGGGCGGGAACGGCGAGTGGGATGCCCCCTCCATGTTCACCATGGGCGGCGCCAGCGTGGGATTTCAGATCGGCGGTAAGGCCACCGACGTGGTCTTCCTGGTAATGAACCCGGAAGGCATGAAAAAACTGGTTCAGGACAGCGTCAAGCTGGGCGCGGAATTATCCGTAGCGGCCGGCCCGGTGGGCCGTTCCGCGGAAGGCGCCACCGACGCTCAACTCCATGCGGAGATTCTCAGCTACTCGCGCTCGCGCGGCTTGTTTGGCGGGGCCTCGCTCGACGGGGCCGTGTACAAGCAAGATGAAGACGATAACCAGAAGGTGTACGGACGCAGGGTGACCGCGAAAGAAATCCTGATCGACGGCACCGTGCGCCCCACTCGTGCGGCCCAGGGCCTGGACGGCACGCTGACCAAATACTCTCCCTCGGGGGGACGAACGTTTGCCCGGTTATAAGCGAACCGTGAGGAAAGCGGCAAGTTATCGAATGAAAACAACCACCGCGCCAGAGGCGAGGACTGTCTGGCGCGCGAATTCCGAGGAGCCGCCGGGGTTCTTCAAGCATGGATGACGGAGAGCGGGCGTATAGGCGCCGGCCTCCGAAAACAAGGAGGATATAGATTTATGCCGTTACTGCAAATGCCTTTGGTGCAAGTTTTGATTGCCCTGGTCGTGGTGGGCGTTCTTCTCTGGCTCGTCAACACCTTCATTCCGATGGCGAACTCCATTAAATCGCTATTGAATGCGGTCGTGATTATTGCCGTGGTGGTGTGGCTCCTGAACATCTTTGGGCTCATGCATTACATCACCAATTTTCACGTCAATCGCGTAGGGTGAGGGCGGTCCATTGTTCACGTGGGTGGGCAGGATAGACAGGATAAAAAGACGAAATACAAAAACCCTGAGTACGCTGCCGCGTGTTGGGTTGCGAAAATTCGTATACCTGTAGCGCCAAACCCGGCGCTTTATTCCCATCGATGGGCAGGGTAGGCAGGATAAAAGGGCGGAATAAAACATCCTGTCTATTCTGTCTGTCCATGCATGAAATCGTGAAGGCAATTCGTGAAATTGAAAACCCCATACACGCTGCTCAAAGAGGCCTGCTTGACATGGGCAGACGACAATGCCCCGAGCATGGGCGCAGCGCTGGCGTTTTATACCGTTTTTTCGCTCGCTCCGGTTCTGGTCGTCGCGGTATCGGTGGCGGGTCTGGCGTTCGGGCAAAAGGCGGCAGAGGTCGAGTTCTCGCGGCAACTGCAAGGCTTGGTAGGCGAGACGGGGGCAAGAGCTATCCAAGCGATTCTCCAGAGCGCGAATCGGCCGGCGCTGGGCATCTTGGCGAGCGCCTTCGGTATGGGGACCCTGCTCGTAGGCGCGTCAGGCGCGTTTGTGGAGCTTCAGGACGCGCTCAATAAGATCTGGAAAGTCCAGTCCCCAGGAAATGTCTGGTGGCGCGTGATTCGAGGGCGTTTTCTGTCGTTCGGCTTGGTCCTGGGTCTGGGCTTCCTGCTCCTCGTATCACTCGTGGTGAGCGCCGCGCTGGGGGCCGCCGGAAACTTTATAGCCCCGCTGCTTCCCTGGCCCGTGTTTTTATTGGAAGTGGTCAACTTTCTCCTCTCCTTGGGGGTGATTGCGCTGCTTCTGGCGATGATTTTCAGGTATTTACCCGACGTTGATGTTACCTGGAGTGACGTGTGGATGGGGGCGGCCGTCGCGTCATTGCTCTTGACGACGGGTAAAGCGCTGATTGGTTTGTATCTCGCCAGGTCCACCGTCGCGTCCGCCTACGGGGCAGCATCATCCCTTATCATTATTCTCACTTGGGTTTATTACTCTGCCCAGATTGTCCTTTTTGGCGCCGAATTCACGCACGTTTACTCCAGCCAATACGGCTCGCGGGCGGAAAGATCAGGCCCTTTACCGGTTCGGGCCCTCACGGAGTCGAGGTTGATGTATGAAGATACTGATTGCTGACGACGACCGGGTCTACGTCCGCCTCGTCGCTGCCCGGCTGGCAGCAAAAGGCGTCGAGGTGTTTACCGCCTATGATGCCATGCAGGCTTGGATGGCTACGACACGGCTCCTACCGGATGCCGTAATCTTGGACATCAATATGCCAGCCGGCACGGGCCGGGAGTTTCTGAAGAGAATACGGATGATGGGCAAGACCGCCCATATCCGGGTCATCGTCGTCAGTGGGAGTATCAACCCCTACGAAAAGGCCCGGGTCATGAGCATGGGCGCGGATGAATACCTTCCCAAGCCGCTAGACTTTGACCAGCTATTTGCAGCGTTATTTCAGCCCTTGGGGATCCCCCCGCCGGAAATTCCTCGTTCCGAAATCGAACAGCCTGCAGTCCCGGGTTAATTCCCTCGCTGCCGATGAGTGTTGTAGGCCGCCAACTCCGCCGGATCAAGATGCCCGACCTTGCGCGTCCCGCAGCCCTTGCACCTGAGCAGAGGAGTGTGACTGAGCAGTTTTGACCAAACGCGTGAGCCGTTGGAGACAGACACGCAATTCACCCCAGGGTATAACTACTGTGTTCGAGTAATAGATCAGATTCTAGGGGGAAGCGAATGCCCTATGCGATGTTGCCTGGGAATCTGGCGTTTCGTCAGTGCATTTGATTTGTAGATACGACCCAGTGAGCAAGGGGCAGAATCGAACGCCCCAAGAAAGTAGTGAGGTAACTCCGATGAAAAAGCTGTATCGATTTAAGGTAGTAGCCATGATCTTCTGCCTGTCCCTGGTGGTTCTAGCGGTTCAAACCAGGGCGAAGGCAGACGAGT